>ERZ1740058.1523-NODE-1523-length-10708-cov-3.793204_pt1 | contig 10708 bp, 9 predicted proteins | sample MGYA00581745_ERZ1740058 | MGnify/ENA primary metagenome ERZ1740058 (study PRJEB43018, sample SAMN04849742) | marine metagenome | isolation source: floating plastic debris | place: Pacific Ocean | collected 2008-08-30 | study: EMG produced TPA metagenomics... | reverse complement strand
GTTTCCAAGACAGCTCTCCACTTGTTATCAACAGTATTTATTTCTACTTCTCCTCCCTTCAGGGGCAGCATTTGTGGTGAGTTGTCTAAAAATTGGAACGCTATGGGAATGGTTCAGCTGGGGGTGTTGCTCATGATTAACCGTGACACCTACGACCGTCTGAGGACTTCGGAAGCCTACGCCGACGAGTTTTTTCTAAACGTGCTAACCAGAAGCCATCCTGATTTGGTTCATCTGGAGCAAGATTGGGCGGGGTTGCAGTATTTACTCACTGAATACCAACGGCATACTCCGGCTCTACAAACCCTAGCCCTGTCGGATCTGGTGACGGGCAAACAGTATCTGCAGCCAGGCTACGATCTTGGCTATGGGCCGGTAGGTTATTTATCCTGCCAGCAGGTTCAAGCTCTAAATTCGGTGCTACACCGCGTCTCCCCGGCCGGGGTGCTCGACCACTTTGATCCCCCGCGAATGAACCAGCAAGGGGTCTATCCCCAATATTGGGAGTCGCAGCATTGGGAGATTTTGTGGAACGCGATCAGTGCGATCCGACGATTTTATCACCGCGCGGCGATCCAGTCCCGAGCGGTTTTGGCCTTCCGATATTAGTCGGCCACCCTTGTCCTTACTGTGCCTCGACGGTTAGGGGCTGAGCAGTTCCACCTCGACGCGAATATTGCTTTTTCCTAAGGCAGAGTCAGGATCATACAAGGGCTTTCGGCCTCCCCAGCCTTGAGTTTCAATCCGCTCGGAGGCGATACCCCGAGAAACCAAATACTCCTTGATGGTGATTGCCCGAAGCCCCGAAAGTTTCTTGGCTCCCACCCCTCGCTGTTTATGCGCGTTGTTCTGGTGCAGGGTAAAGAAGTTTTGTCTCAGGGGATCATACTGATAAATGTAGCCCCGCCCGCTACCATTGGTATGGCCGTGGAGCTTGATGCGTTGAGCTGGATGATTGCGTAATAGCTGGATAAGCTCCTCCATCTCAGGTTGCGAACGAGGGCGCATTACCGAAGCATTGGGATAGAAATAGGTTCGAAATAGGACTTGGATATCCCCGGGTTGCCAGGGGGTCAAGAGCAGTTGAACCACTAGCGTATCCCCTGCCAATTGCATCAGTGGATCGGCCGCTGGCCCGGACACGGCGGGATGAGAGAGCACCCGCGGTAACGAGCGGTATCCCAGTGCGTAGGGTTCAACCTGTAGGGCACTGTCGTGCCATAACACTGCGGGAATACGCATGATCGTGTCGCTGCTAGTCTGACCGAGGAGCTGACGCTGCTGGATATCCAACAGTTTGATTTCAGCCCTGACTTGTTCCTGGGTACTTGAGGATACCGTCCGAAAAAAAAGATATTGGGCGGCTGTAATAGGGTTGACACCGGATGTCTCAGCCGGATGTATCTCCCGTTTGGAGGCAACTAACCCCTCGGTCGGAAAACGCATATTGCCTGGCGCGGGTTCTGGATCCGGTAGCCCTTGCGCAGCGGTTGCCCGCTCGGATACCGTTGCATTGGATTCCATAGCGGTCGGCTCAAACAGCCAAGCCTCAGTAAAGGAAGGGTGCTTCCGGATCTCCTGTAGTACCCTCTCCAAGGTCTGCGTTTCCTTGGCTTGGCGAAGGGAAACGTATACATAATCCGTTGGGGGATAATAGCCTGCCTGCGCCGAAAATCCTTGTGCCACCAGGGATTCGGTGTATTGCTGGGCATTGTCTGAGTAAGCAAACACACCAACCACCAAGTAGGCACCCGCCCTGAGGGTGGATACTGGCTCCGCGGGCAGGTTGAGTGGTATTCCTATCCATACCCCCACGTGTAGAGCTACCCCGACCATCCAGCCGGTGGCTCCCCGTCGGGGGGTTATTTTCCAATAACGCATGAAACAAAAAAGGTTTTTCCTGGCCAAAGTTGCTCCACTTTTTAGGATTAATCACCCCTATATTCCATTAAATTGTACTTATGTAATTTTATTTTATAAATAAATGAGTTTAATTCGTAGGTATCCCCTATCGCTTTTGGCAGGCCCCCGCCTGGTTGCCGATCGCGGCTGGGTACCTTATGACCGGGAGCTCGTCCTGCAGCTGGCTTCACCGAATCCCAGCGCATTCCGGCGTACTGTTGGATCCACCCGGTACAGCTGGTACCTAAATCTGCCCAAAAAACCGCTGTAGGGTGTCCTAGGGGCATACCGTAGGTGCCCTTTCCGCGCGGGTGTCAGGTCCGGCTACACCAGCGTGGCAGGTAGAAACCCGGAGCCGGGGTACTAACGGACGGGTTGGTCCCATCAACAGCACCCCAAAAACCTGGATGCAGGATGGGGAGTCGTTCCACGGTGTACTTCAGGATGATGTTTGAGTATTCCTAAGACCATCCTGGATAGCGTGTTTACAAAAAAAACAGGTTAGGCTACAAAATGAGGGCACATTCTTAACAAAAAAAAGAAACCTTACCTGCGGCCAGGCAATATGGTCAGGCTCAACAGGCTGGTATATACCCTATCCTGATTCAGCAACAACCCCTTTTTACCCATACCTGAGGGCAATGGTACAAAATATTTCGGTGGGTCGGTAGGGTGGGTAGAAGGATTTTTCCACTCTATTCGGTAGCCATTTATCCCCCATTAGTGTATATTCGTAGTTTCAGCACGAGGAACCTGACCTCGCCTCACGAAGAATTTTTCATCCGACTGATTGATTGTTTATGGAAAATGTACCCCCCAGCACCCCTCGGGAATTGACCTGGCTACTGTGCCAGCAGCAGTACCAATGCTTGAATGAACAGCTCACCGAACACGTCCAGCAGTTAGTACAGCGACACGGTTCGTTTTCCTTGCCTCGGCTTATCGCCGTCCACCCCAATGATGCGTTAGAGCGCGACAGCGATCATTATGATTTACTGGTGCTCAAAAAGATCTCCTGGGACGGGGCTGAGGTATGCCTACACGATGTTTTGGGAGCCGAGATCTACTTTTTTGAACTGTTGCTAGAGACGAAACTGGCCATTTTCAAGGAAATAGAGCGCAGTTTGGTGTACGATCACTACCTCCGAAAAACAGCGGTTCAATTGCCTGCAGCGCGCCATGTAGCCAAGGAAAGGGAGCCAGCTTTCGTCCCTGAAAAGTAACCCCAAGACAGCGGCCGATCAGTTGCAGGTTTTCATTCAACCCGTTACTATGGCTGACAACCGTTTTCGGCAACAGGTAATCTCCCGCTATCAGGTATCGGGGGCATCACTGTATTTGGGCACAGCTACTGCTAGCCCATACTGTGGGAATCTCCCGTTGGGCGATGGGTTCTTTGCTTGGGAGGTTTTCAATGACCGAGGTGAAGGGTGCGGGAAAACCGGTTAAGCTGTGGGGATCCCATCGGTAGAGGTGGTGGAAATCATGAAAAGTAGTATCTTTGCTCGTAACGCTGGCTACCTGAGAGTAACGCAGCTGTCCTGGTTCATTTTATTTTCCCACTGGTTATGCTAGAAGTATCACTACGCACCCCGCCTGCTTACGAAGAGTTATTGGAGTTTTTGGCCTCAGAACCCAGCCTGAAACAGTTACGACACTACCACTGTTCCGCCCGGGCGGAATATCGCGTCCACCGACTACTCGAAAAAGAGGCTGATGAGCAGCTCTCGGAGGCAGAGTCCGCTGAACTGGATTGCTACTTCCGACTACGGGATTCTCTCGAGATGATTCAGGCTCGGCTCCGGGAGGAACGATAGCCTGCCGAGACGTTTTCTGGTGATTAGAAGAAAATCTTACTTGGTGAAAAATTGCCTGGTTTTTTTGTTGGCTCCTATAAGTAAGAATCCTACCTTTAGGCATGGCTAGTGTAAAACTAGCTTGCTAAATAATGTTTAGATATACTGCCTGCTAAATAATGTTTAGATATAACTATAGACACCTAGGTTAGACATGACATCCCCTGCTAGCACCCTGCACATCCAGTTGACGGAACCAGGACAGCTACGTATTCCGACCGCACTACGCTCGACCAGTTATCCAGTGGTCAAGCGTAGTGCGGTCGGATACGCGGTTCGGCTACTGGACGGCTCGATGATACATATTTTCCCCGAAGAATGTGCGCAGGTCATGCCACGATCCGAAACCTACGGCTCAGGAATGAACACTCCCTCTGGTTGAACCTAGCTTTGGTTCTCCCGGTAGAATTGCTTATCTTTCTTTGGTTAAATCTAATGTTTTCACGCTAACCTTACTTTTCCATGGAGACTCCTACGACGACCCAAGAAGTAGCTGATCGCTTCTACACCTTAGCCCAGCAGGGGGCTTACGATCAGATTCAAGAAGAACTTTACGATGCCCAGGTCCTCAGTCTGGAACCCGATCATGCCCCAGGGCCGTCGCGGGTAGAAGGTATGGAGGGTATCCGGCAAAAAGCCCAACAATGGCAAGAAAGTATTGAACAAACCTACGGGGGCTATTGCGAAGCACCCATTGTCGCCGGAAAGACCTTTGCTTGCGCGATGGGCATGGACGTGGAAATGAAAGGGCAAGGCCGAGTAAAAATGGATGAGCTCGCCGTCTATCAGGTCAATGATCAAGGTAAGATTATCCTTGAGCAATTCTTTTACTAATACTGAGGCTATCCATTCCAATGGGATCTGGGAATTACCCCCAAGCCTAGCCACCCCTGGGACTACCCTTACCCGCGATATGCCCAGGGGTAAGGGTTGCCCTTGGCGTTGATCTGCTGGTCACCTGTCGTGCGTAGATTATTCATAAAGTGGGGATACGGTCACCTGCAACTGGTATTGGTCACGATCTACGATTCGGGTAGGTTACCCCTGATCCGAACGAGCATCCCCTAGGGTCATTGCCCGTTTCCCCCTTCCTTACAGCGGCTCAACAGGCTCGCCCCAGTGATTAAATAGCTCCTCTACCTGCTTGATGGTATAGTAGCGACCTAGAGGCTGGCCTACCTCAGATTCCACGCCCTTCAGCCAATTGTTCAACGTACGTACACTGACCCGGTAGGCTCGAGCCAACTCCGATTTGGACGCCGGTTTGGCTTGGATACGATGCTTCATTCGGGTTGGGTTTTAGCGGGTGCTGCGGGGTTGGTTCGGGGACTGGGTGCCAGGGGCTGGCTCAGCAGTTGAACCCGAAGGGCATAGATTCCTGCCGCTGGAAAATTGCCTGTCTGGGCAAATGTCGAACAGTCGCGCTCCCATTCTTTTTCCCCAAACAGGTAGGTAACCGCGAGCCGCTCCAACCATAATGCCTTCCCTTGGCAAGGGGCGTACCCCACCCGAAGGGTGGTAGCCTCATTTAAGCAGGGGGCGATTTGCACCGCGACGGTGCCCTGCAGCAGAATCGTAAGCTGGGATTCATCCACGTGGAGCCGTCTTAACCGCGGGTGGTGATCCGCCGAAGAGTCGCCTACCGGTAGGAGACTGGGCAACCACTCCAGCGTGGCAATCCCCTGGCGCAGGCGGTATTCCAGGGTAACGATTCTTGGGTAGGACAAGGAAAGTATTTTTTGTATCATACGTTAGGAGATGAATCGAAAGGGTTTTTTAGCATCGGCGTAGCGGGGGTCGGGAACCATCGGCAGCTTCTCCATCCCGCTCACCTGCACGGTGGGCACCCCGAAATCCAGCGTGACTTTCCCCCGGATATCGTAGCAGCCAATGCCTTGCAGGGGAAACTTCCGCAGACTATCGGGAAAATGGACGGTATCAAAAAAATCCCCGGCCGGATCGATCCAGGTGCCGAACGCCATGCGCTTTTTGTGCTTGGTATAGACTGGTTTACGAGTTACGTAGTAGCCTACCAGCGAGACCGTTTTTCCCGCCTGCTGTTTTAATGAGGCGGCGGGCAGTCCTGAAACTGGTTCAGCCAGCAGCTGAAAGGGGGATACCAGCGGAAAGCCCAGCAACTCCATATGCTCAAAGGCCTCCTCGAGCGGGTCGTACTCCAGAGCCGGCATTGGATAATCCGGGGTGGGGGCATCAAACAGCGTCCACGTGTGGGGCTGGGTAGGCCGGTCGGTCAGGTAGCAGTTCTTTTCCCATAGTAACACTTGCTTGCTTTTTCCTGTACACCGAAAGGCTCCGATCCGGATCAATAAATCCAGTTGGCTACGGCTGACGGGCAAGCGGCGGATAAAATCCTCCAAGCTGCGGTACTCCCCCCGGCACTGCCGCTCGAAGACCAGCGCCTCCCCCACTCTGCACTCCCGCTGCTGGATGTGCTGAAAGCCTACGTAAATGTCGCTCCCGTAGATCGTGGTCAGCATATCGGAGCGGTTGATGTCAGGGGCATGAACGGTGGCTCCGGCCAGACGGGCGGCATGCAGGTAGATCTCCGTACGGTAAAACCCTCCAAAATTATTCACGACGGCCGTAAAAAACTCCAGCGGGTAGTAGGTTTTCAGAAACAGCGACTGAAAACTTTCCACCGCGTAGGAAGCCGAGTGGGCCTTACAAAAGGAGTAGCCCGCAAAGGACTCCATCTGCTGCCACACCGTTTGGGCCAGCTCGTCCGAATACCCCCGTTGGTAACAGTTCTCGAAATATTGCCCTTTGATCACTTCAAAGTGCGAGCGCCCCCGGTACTTGCCACTCATCGCCCGGCGCAATACATCGGTATCATCCAAGGAGATCCCCCCGAAGGCGTGGGCAATTTTCATCACGTCTTCCTGGTAGACCATTACCCCGTGGGTCTCGCCCAGTTGCTCTTTAAAGATAGGATGCAGGTACTTTACTTGTGCGGGAGCCAAATGGCGCTGGATGAACTCCCGCATCATCCCGGACTGGGCGACGCCCGGCCGGATCACGCTGCTGGCGGCCACCAGACTGGGATAATCGCGGCAACGCAGTTTGAGCAGCAACTGGCGCATAGCGGGCGACTCAATATAAAAGCAGCCCATCGTGTTACCTGTCGCCAGCTGTTTAAGCAATTGTTCATCTTGGAAGAAGTCCTGCACCCGGTGGATATCGATGATTTCTTGGCGGTTCTTGCGCACCAGTCCCACTGCTGTTTTGATATGCCCCAGCCCCCGCTGGCTAAGAATATCGAACTTGAAAAACTGGTAGTCCTCGGCGGTGTGCATATCAAAGTGGGAGACCGGGAATCCCTTGGGCATCATTTTTAACGCGGTGTACCGACTTAGTGGCTCTTCGGTAATCAAGATACCGCCGGCGTGCATGCTCAAGTGCGAGGGCAGTCAGATGAGATGCCGAGCCAGAGCGGTAATTTCTTCTGAGAGCGGATGATGCAGGGGGGTGAGGACGGGCTCTTTCCCTAAGCGGTCAATTTCGGCTTTGGGCAGCCCGTAGATCTTGGCGACTTCACGTAGGGCCGAATCCCGTTTAAAGCGGTTGTAGGTACTCAGAAATGTCACGTGACCCTTCCCGTAGCGGCGAAAAATGTAGTCCAGAACATCGTCACGATCGGTCCAAGAGAAGTCCATATCAAAGTCGGGGGGCACGGCCCGATGAGGATTGATAAAGCGCTCAAAGGTCAACTCCAGAGCGATAGGATCTACGTCGGTGATTTTCAGGCAGTAGGCCACCATCGAGTTGGCCGCGCTGCCCCGACCGATCCAAAAATAGCCCTGCTTCTCGGCGTACCCTATTACGTCCCAGACAATGAGGTAATTGGCCGTAAAACCCATCGTATCGATGACCTCCAGCTCGCGGGTCAGCCGCTGCCGAACCACTTCCCACTCCCGGTACGCATTAGAGGACTCCCCGAGAGACTCTCCGAGAGACTCTCGGGGCGGTTCGGGGTAGCGGTAGGCAAAGCCCGTCCAGGCCAGCTTCTGCAACAGCGCATAATCATCCGCGCGGCTACGGGTGAAGAAACGCTTATTTTTTGGAGCTTGCACATCCATTTTCCACTGGCAGGCTCGGTGCAGTTGTTCGGCTTGCTGTAGTAGAAAAGGAAAGCTGGCAAACTGCTGCCGCAGCTGCTGGGGGGTGATCAGGCAATCTTCCGCCCGGGCTCCCCCCCGATCGTCCAACTGGGTGAGCAGGATATTTTGGTCAATGCTGCGCAGCACCCGGTGGATCGTGAGATCCTGGGGGTGGCGCAACGTGACCGGATGCCAGGCCACGAGTTTCTGCCGTAATTTATGGGGCACCTCGCGAACCTGCTGGCACTGGGTCGCGCGCAGGCCGAGATACTCATGGTCTCCAAGCTGCTCGGGTGGGCGGCTGCCCCAAGGGTAGATGATCACTACCTCGGGCAAGCAGAGGGTGTCGGGCCAGTCAAGCTCCCGCTCCGAGGCCATCGTCAGGGCTTCATTCAGTGTCTGAAAGCCGCGGTGGCTGCGGGCAAGTCCTAGGTATTGTAGCCGGTGCTGGCTTCGGAACTCCACCCCCAACGCCCACTGGATGCCAGCCGCTTGACAATGATGGATAAAGTCCAGAGCCGCACTGGTGTGGTGAATATCGGTCAAAGTGAGCTGCGAGACCCCCAGCTGAGAGGCCTGCTGCACGAGTGCTTCGACCGATAGGGTTGCGTAGGTAAAGCTAAAGTAGGTATGACAGTTCAAAAACATATCAGGAACATCGATCTTGGTAGCTTGCCCCCCGCATTACCGCGCGGCGGCCGTACTTGGCCCGGACGGTATCCATGGCCTGGTGCAGGTCAATGATTTTACCCGCATCACTGAATAGGTTAATTTGGTGGTCGCCGTAGGCTAAGTGGGAAAACCGCACCCCCACCAGGCGGATGCGCTGCCGCCGGTCGTAGAGCTCCAGTAGCAGCTCCCGTGCCACTGCCAGTAGCGCGGGATCATGACTGGTATAGGAAATCTTGCGCTGGCGGCTGACGGTGTTAAAGTCACTATAGCGGATTTTCACCGCAATACAGGAAGTCACTTTTTTGTCGCTGCGTAGCTGAAAGCCCAACTGCTCGGTTAGCCCGGTCAGCAGAGTCATCAGCACCGAAAGATCGGTCGTGTCTTCGTGTAAGGTATGCTCGTGCGATAAGGACTTCTGAGCGCGATAGGGTACGACGGGCTGAGGGTCCCTCCCAAAGGATTTTTCGTGCAAGGTTCGCCCTAAGCCCCCCCCGAACTCCTTTTCCAGCAGCTTCAGCGGAATCTGCCGCAGCACCCGGATGGCGCGCACCCCCAAGCTCGGGGCTTCACTTCGTTACTAGCCATCATGCTGACGAGCTTAATGACCGAAAGCGCGTAATTCAAGGACAGACCCGTTTCCTGCACAATCCGGGTTTTCAGTTCTGAGGACCATTTCAGGTTTCCGATATACTTATCCATGCCCGTTAGATCCAGGTAAAACTCATCAATGGAGGCCTTTTCGTACAGCGGGGCTCGCTCGGCGATAATCTCGGTGACCAAATCAGAGTAGTACGTATACTTTTCCATATCCCCCGACAGCACCTGGGCTTCGGGGCACAGCTGCCGCGCCAGCCGCATGGGCATCGCCGCCCGCACCCCGTATTTGCGGGCTTCGTAGGAGGCCGCAGCCACCACCCCACGGTCAGCACTCCCGCCAATAACCAGTGGTTTCCCCCGCAATTCCTGATTATTGAGCACCTCCACCGAGCAAAAAAAGGCATCCAAGTCCAAGTGCATGATCGTCCGCTGTTCAGCATCCATTCGATCCGTTGGGTTAGTTCTAAAGCAGATTCGCGGGTAAATATACGGGGAATTCGTAATTTATACTTAAATAAAGTATATAATGTTTAAAAAAAGTCTTATTGCTGCGTTTTTACCCCTCCCGGGGGTTGGGAACGGTCTCGCTGCGGCTACCTCCTAGAAGCCGGATCTTAGATTTGCGACAGCTGGGGCTGTTGATCCTGGGTGGGATGGAGGAGCGTGCACGCCGTTTTTTCCAGCTGCCCCCAGCACTCCTGCCTGGGAGCGTTCAAACTACGGCTGGGGTCTTGCCGAAACCCAATGTCCACGCGCCACGCGGGTAGAGCCCCCTGCAGTTGATTCTCCCTAACCCAGAGCGTACTGAGCAAGGGGGTAAGCGCAGCCGCTCCAATGGACAAGCTGCTCAGGTAGTAGTGGGCTTCATGGTGGTCGGTGCCGTTCTCTTGCCACTGAACTTCCACCAAGATGACGGATTTCACGCCCGGCCACCCCTCCAAATCATCCAGAAACTGTACCCCCGGCATCACGTAGACGGTTCGTTTTTCCATACGGCCGTTCCCCACGCCTTGCCAACCATCGGAATCCAAGGCGGATTTTTGACGGGCTACTTCGCTAGCAACCTGTTCGTAGCGGGGTTTTTGGCGAGGGGTAGCCCGCTCTTTTTCAAGCAGGAGTACGTAATCCCCCTGCTGTTGCAGGATTTGTTGGGCATAGCTTGCCCGGCAGACGCTGGCGTGGATCATCACGAGCGTTTTTTCTAAATCAAAGGCCGCGAATAGGTCGTGGATGGCTGCTTTCTGCTGGGACATTTTATCCCCTTTCGCAGGCCCCACCGTTACGCCCTGACCGACCATCCAAGCACTTACTCGGTAGCGCCCCACCGGTTGTTCATCCAAGTGCAGGTCCGATAATTCCCGGCAGGGAACCGCTTGGTTGGTACTCGATGGCTTCGATGCTAGCTCGGTGCTCACCCAAGGTTGAAGCATGGGCAGTAAAGCCCCTGGATGGATGAGCTGAAAAAGCTGTTCCAGGGTTCGACGATCAGCTACCTCACTTGGCTGAGACAGGCCGTTCCAGGAAGCGTTTTCAGACGGAAGACTGCGCTGCTCTATGGCCTCA
>ERZ1740058.1522-NODE-1522-length-10710-cov-7.408071_pt1 | contig 10710 bp, 8 predicted proteins | sample MGYA00581745_ERZ1740058 | MGnify/ENA primary metagenome ERZ1740058 (study PRJEB43018, sample SAMN04849742) | marine metagenome | isolation source: floating plastic debris | place: Pacific Ocean | collected 2008-08-30 | study: EMG produced TPA metagenomics... | reverse complement strand
GCCACGATGTTCGTGTCGTTCAAGGAAGATCCCGAGGTCTCCCACGCAATCGCCGGCCGCATGGTCCTCGACGACGGCGAAGTGTTCAACGGCGACGATCGGCTCTCAACTGAACTCCACCCGCGCACCCTGGTCGGTCTGAGTGAGAGTGCCCGATACATCTACCTCGTCACGATCGACGGCCGCCAGCCCGGCTTCAGCACGGGCGCGTCGTTGGCGGAGGCGGCGAGCATCATGTACTTCGTGGGCGCACGGCACGCCCTGAACGTCGACGGCGGCGGCTCGACAACCATGATCATCCGCGACGCCGAGGGTGCCAGCCAGCTGGCCAACAGTCCAAGCGACGGGGCCGAGCGATACGTGGGCAGTAATCTGGGCCTCAGAGCCGTGCCGTTGCAACCCAAGGCCGGTGCCGGCCCGTAGAACCGCAGCGAGCGCTCGCACGGAGGAGGACCGCGGTGACCCAGCCAATCCACGCCATCGTCTGCGCCTTGCTCGCTTCCATGGGGCTTGCGATCGCATCCCAGGACGGGCAAGAGACCCCGCCGGACATGCGGGCGATGATCAACGCCCGCGTGGTTGCGCAAGCCGTGCATATCTACGCCGCTTCGGGCGAGGGCCTGCCGCCGAACATCGGCGTCCTCGTCACGCAGGGCATGCTGCCCGGCGATGACGACCAAGACCGTGACGGCCTTTCTTGGCGAGCGAATGGAGTCCCGTTCGCCTACCTCGGCGTCGACGGGCTGGAACTCTCCGACGTACCCGATTGGGGCGAAGTCGCCATCGCCCACGGCTCGCTCGATCACGCGTTCCCCTCACGCGCGAACCCGGACGAGGCCATCGTCCCCGTCGCCTTCCTCGACGGCCACGTCGAGATGGTCTCGCCGGTCGAAGCCCGCTGGCTGATCGAGGACGCGAGGGCGACGTTCGCCGCGCTCAAGGGCGACGCGCCGATGCCGATGCACCGCCAGCTCGAGCTCGATGCCGCCGCGGTCGCCCAGGCCATGCGGCGGTACGCCAACGCGCACGACGGCGTGGCCCCGCCGGACTGGGCCAGCGTCGCCGAGTTCCTGCCCGAGACCCCGAACAAGGAACCGCTCGGCGTGTTCCTGTCGCCCAGGGCCCGAGGCAAGACCTCCATCCCCGCCTTCGAGGACGACCTGCAGCGAGCCGTGTGGATCAACGCCAACAGCATGTGGCGCTCCCAGGCGATGGACACCGACCTGTCGCGTGTTCCGGCTCCCATGTACACCGTGCTCGTGCATGCCCGGCCCAACGCATGGGTCGAAACCCCCGACCGCCAGCAACGCAAGCACGTGCGACGGCTCGCCTTCGCCACTGCCGATGGTCGCGGCGATCTGGCCGACACCGAGACGCTCGAGGCTCGCGTCGACAACTCCCACGAGGTCTTCGCCGCAGTGCGCTTCGGCTCGGCGCTACCCGCCATCGACGACGCATTGCACGACATCGAGGTGCTCGCCAGAGCGGTCTCTGCGTACGCGCGCGGCAACGACGGCTTTCTGCCGCCCGACCTCGGCGAGGTCGTGCCCTACCTGGGCGAACTCTGGGGCGTGCACGACAAGCAGCCGGCCCGCGTCTTCCTCGCCCGCCACGACGAGAACGCCGCCACCGTCGACGCGTGGCCCGATGCCGACTGGGTTCGTGAGAATTGCTCGTACGTCTACCTGGGCGATGGCCGCGTCCGCCTGCGCGACCTCCGAGGCACCACCGCCAGCGTCCTCATCCACGGCCCGCTCGATCGGACGTACAAGAGCGCGGCCCCTGGCGTGCCCGGCGAATTCGTGCCCTTTTCCGCGCCGGCGTTCGTCCGCACCGGCGCGGGCCGCCAAGCCGCCTACCTCATGACGCCCGAGGTCCTGGCCGAACTGGCCGAGCAGTCGTCGGCGGCGATCGAGCAGGCCGCGGGCGACCGGTAGTTCCGCCACAGGCCGGTAATCCCGAATCGAGAATGGCCGATCGCAGCGGTGCGTAGAAACACCCGGCTGCGGGCCGCGTATACAGCATCTATTGGGGTCGGTCGGCCCGTCGTCGATCCGTCGCCAAGGCAGGACTGGGGAGGTCCATCGATGCTGATCCGTGCCGCTCTCGCGGGCTGTGCCTGCGTGCTGTCGTCGTTTGCTTCGGTCGCGTCCGCGGGCGACATCAACGACGCGCTCTTCGCCCGCTATTTCAACCACGACCACCGGAACTGCGGCACGCCCGATCCGCGGCTGCTGCCCGGCGTGGACAGCCCCAGCGACTGCTCGCTCGGCCGGACCAACCCCCTGGACGACTACGACCCAAGCGTTGGCGTCTACCGCATCCCGGTGGTCGTCCACGTCATCCAACGCACCGATGGCACGGGCAACATACCCGATGCACGCGTGCGCTCGCAGATCGACATCCTGAATGAGGACTTCCGTGCGATGGCCGGCTCGCTCGGCGCTCCAGGCACCGACGCGGCGATCGAGTTCTACCTCGCCACCGAGGATCCCGACGGAAACCCGACCACCGGCATCACGCGCAGCACCAACAACACCTGGTTCAACGATCGCGGCAGCTACTGGCTGTCGCTGAACTGGGACCCCAATCGCTACATGAACATCTACACCAACAACGCCGGCGGCTTCCTGGGCTATGTGCCAAACCTGCCCCAGGGCGGCATCGTCGGCCGCCCCGAGGACCGCGTGGTCGTGCTGCACTCGGCCTTCGGTCGCGACGCCCCGCTCAGCCCGTTCGACCTCGGGCGAACCGCGACACACGAGGTTGGCCACTACCTGGGCCTCTACCACACGTTCGACGGCGGCTGCGGATCGGCCTCGGCCTGCAGCACAACCGGCGACCTGATCTGCGACACCAATCGCCAGAGCTCGCCCACCTTCGGTTGCCCCACATCGGCTACGAGCTGCAGCCTGCCCGCGCCGTTCGACAACTACATGGACTATGCGGACGACCGCTGCATGAACAAGTTCACCGCCGAGCAGATTCGCCGCATGCGCTGCACGCTGGAGAACTACCGCACGCAACTGTACGAGACCGCGCCCTCCGGCTGCTCGCCTGCCGACCTCGCCGAGCCCTTCGGCGAGCTCGATATCTTCGACTTCCTGGAGTTCCAGAACCTCTTCGACGCCGGGGACGCCGGCGCCGATCTCGACGGTGATGGTTCGCTGACCATCTTCGACTTTCTGGAGTTCCAGAGCCAGTTCAGTCTGGGCTGCTAACGGGCCTCGGCTCGCTCGTCTTCGGAGTCAAGCGTCGGCTGCGTGGTCTCGATGATCTGGTCGAGCCGAGCCGCGATGAGCCGCGAGAGCGGCGCGTTGAGCGTGGCGGTCATGGCGATGTCGAGCCGCGCGGTGCCAACCGGGTCCACGAGCCCCTCGGTCGCGCGCGTCAGCCGCACGGTGCCGTTGCTGAGCACGGCGCTGAGCACCGTGTCGCCCGGGCGCCCCTTCGGGCGCAACAGTCCCGCCCCGCCATACACCGCCAACGCGCCGTCGTTGATCACCACGTGCTGAACGATGGCGTTGCCCGCCGCGTTGGAGAGTGGCGTTTTTCCGGCGATCGGCCGCGTGAACATGCGGATCCGGGTGATCTGGCCGCGGATGCCCTCGAAGCCCTCGGCGGGGTCGAGCTGATTGATCGTCAGGTCGGTGGCCAGGATCTCGGCGTGGGTCTCCGCTTCCGTCCGATAAGCCACCAGCTCGGGCCGCGCTTCGAGGCGGCCTCCATCGGTGCCTTCCATCGCTCGGATGCTGCGGATGACCACCCGATCGGGCCCCACGCCGCAGCCTCCCGCCGCGATTGCCAGCACCAACGCCACACAACCGATCGCCCGCCGCTTGCAGAATCCTGCCACACTGCGCTCCTTGCACCCGGTCAACGCATAGTAGAAATGGAGGCCGGCCCGCGCTGGTTCTCCGAAAGACGGTGACCCCGTGCAGCCGCACGCAAGGTCGACCGGTACAGACACTTGGGCCGTTGCCGAACTGTAGAATTCTGGCGGCAGCTCCAGCAATGAGGAATCCGCATGCGCACCCCATCGATCACCATCGCGCTCGTCGCCCTGCACGCCGTGGCCGCGACCTCATTCGCCCAGATCGGGGTCCGTGCGCAGTCGCCCCGACGAGACGCCGGCCAGCTCCATCTCAGGCACCTGGCGCAGAGCCGTGCCAACCAGATGGTCCACGGCAGGCACTACCAGTTCGACGGACCGAGCCATATCGGATCGAGCTCCTACGACGACGGCTATGCGCACTACTTCAACCCGTCGATCTCCATCGGCGGGCAGTTCGGCGACGTCTTCGGTAAGATCACCGTTGGCGGCAAGCCCGTGCACCACAAGATCGTGCATGTCAATCGCATCCCATACGCGTTCTACCGCGGCGGCTACTACCGCTATGACGACTACGGCTATCACAACAATCGCCGCCAGGTCGTCCAGAGTCCGACCGTCATCGTTATCGACCGCACCGGCGTCTCGACGAACGAGGTCGATCCCGAAGAGCCGATCACGCTCGAAGCGGCCGATCTGGTGAGCGCGCGCGAGCTGGGCCAGCAGGCGCTCTACGCCGGAGATGCCGAACAGGCGGTGGGCTTCCTCACCGAGCACGTGCTCGCGAACGAGGGCGATCGTGAAGCGGAGCGTCTCTTGGGTGTGGCGCTGGCCATGGACGACCAGGTCGAGCTCGGAATCGCGTTGATAGCGCGCGCCTACCGCGGCAATCCGGAGCTCGCGTTCTCGCCACTCACCCGCGAGACCGTGGACTCGCTCGCCGCCTGGCGCGGCGTCCAACGTGACATCCAGAGGTACGCGACGGTGCGGCGCACCGGGTCTGCCTGGCTCGCCGCGATCGCGATCACCCAGGACGAGCTGCCGCTCCACACGCACGAAGACCGGCTCGAGAACGCGCGCCGGGCCGGTCTGCATCCCGATGTTGTCGACGCGTTCCAGCGATTCTTCGAGGGCGGCGAGCCGCGCAAGCCGCCGGTAGAAACCACAGCCGAACCCGTTCAACAAGCCGAGACCGAAGCGGAAGGCACCGGCTGACCGAGTCAGCCCTCGACGAGCTTGAGCGCCACAAGGTCCTGGACGTCGAGCAAGCCGACCGGCTTGCCGTCGCCATCCACGATCGGCACCTCATCCTGCCGATGCTCGAGCACGAGCGCCACCGCGTCGCGCGCAAGCGCGGTACTCGAAATGGTCCGCGGCCGCTTGGTCATGACATTGGAGATCGGCTGATCGAGTTCGCCGCGATCACGGAGGACCAATCGTCGCAGATCGCCATCGGTGAAGATGCCGGTGAGCTTGCCGTCGCCATCGACCAAGAGCAGCGCGCCCGGGCGGCGACCACCGCCGGTCTGCACCGCCTGCTGGGCCTCGATCACGGTGTCGCTCTCGCGCGCCACGGGCAGGTGGTCGTGGATGGTGCAGCGCGCGATGTCCATGACCGGGCGCAACGCGCCGCCGAGCGCTCCGCCGGGGTGCCGCCGCGCGAAGTCCGCGTCGCTAAACCCGCGACGAGCCGCGGCCGAGATAGCCAGCGCATCACCCAGCGCCAGTGTCGCGGTCGTCGAGGCGGTGGGGGCGCTGAAGCGCGGATGCAGGGCTTCTTGTCCGAGTCCGAGGTACAGCGGCACGGTGGCGAGCCGGCTCAGGGGGTCGGGCTGATCGCCGTCGGCGGGCTTGCGCCCGGTGATGGTGATGATGTCCAGCCCGTCTTGGCGCAGCAGGCCGCACAGCGCGACGACCTCGGCCGTGCTACCGCTGAACGACAACGCGAGCACGAGGTCGTGCTCGCGGAATCGCCCGAGGTCGCCGTGGGCGGCCTCGGTGGGGTGGACCGGGTGGCTCGGGATGCCCAGGCTCGCCATCGTCGCACTGATCTTGGCGCCCACGAGCCCGCTCTTGCCCAGCCCGGTGACGAGCACGGTGCCGTCCTTGCGGGCGCACGCGTCGATCATCTCGACCGCTCGGGCGAAGCCCTCGGGCAGCTCGGCCAATGCGGCGACAGCCTCGGCTTCCTCGCGCAGCAGCTGACTGGCGAGTTCCAGGTGTTCGGTCTCGGTGGTTCGGGCCATGGTCGTCATCGATGAGGGTACGCCCGGTGCCGGCAATCGGCCGTAAACTCTGGGCATGGAAGCCACCGGCCCAGCCATCGCGATCGACGCCTTCGAGGGGCCCATGGACCTCTTGCTCCACCTCGTCCGCGTTCACGAGGTCGACATCCACGACATCCCGGTGGCCCTGATCGCCGAGCGGTATATGGCTGCCATCGCCGACCTCTCGACCATCGACATTGACACGGCGGGCGAGTTCCTGGTCATGGCCGCGACGCTGGCGGAGATCAAGAGCCGCGTCGTCGCCGCGGAGAACCTCAGCCCAGAGGACGCCGAGCGGGCCAAGCGCGAGCACGCGAGGGCCGACAAGGAGCCCGAGGACCCGCGAGCCGAGCTCGTTCGCCAGCTGCTCGAGTACAAGCGGCTGCGTGAGCGGGCCGATGCGCTCGAACAGCGGCTGGAGACTTGGCAGTCGCGCGCGAAGGTTGCGCCCGCGCTGCGTCCGACCCGCGACGCGGAGGAAGAAGCGGAGCTCGCCCTCGACCTCGAGGACCTGACCCTGGGCGATCTGGTTGAGGCGTTCGAGCGCATCGCGAGCGCCATCCAGTTCGATCGCCTGGGCGAGCACCAGGTCACCGACGACGACACGCCCATCGAGCTGCACCAGGCCGACGCCGTCGACCGCCTCGAACGTGCGCACGCCGACACCGGCAAGGCCGAGCTCCCGCTCCGCGACCTGTTTAATGGCCGCACCCGGCCCGAGGCCATCGGCATGTTCCTGGCGATCCTCGAGCTGGTTCGCAACCTGCGTGTGCGTGCGTGGCGCGGCGAGTCGACGGACGGCGAGCCCAACGCGATCTGGCTCGGGCTCGTTGAGACGGCGCTGGAGGATTAGGCACCTAAGTTGGAGGCCTAGCCGCAGCCCGCGTCGAATTCGTTCTGGAATGCAAGAAAGTCGAAGAGTGTCAACCGGCCGTCGGCGTCGAAGTCGGCTCCCGGGGCGCCCGCGTCGAAGAGGTGCTGGAACGCCAAGAAATCGAAGAGCGTGAGTCGGCCGTCCCCGTCGAGGTCAACTCGGCACGGCGGTGCGCAGCCGGTGGCGATGGGGTCGAACACCACGACACCCCGGGCCGGATCGTCGCTCTGGTCGTAGATCATGTCCGCGATCTCCGCGAGGTCTTCTGTGCCCCAGCAGACACCGGTCGCGTTGCTGTCCTCGGCCGATCCGTTGTAGACTGCCGAGCCGAGGTCGGCGGTGTTGCCCGAAAGCTGGTTGCGCCCAGATCCTTCGGGCGACATGTCAAGCATGCCGCGTTCACGGAGGTGTATCGCGCCCCCCAGTCTCGCAGCGTTATTGATGAACGTGTTGCCGTCGAGCCTGAGGTCTCCGCCGGGGATATTGCCGATGGCCCCGCCGACGTCGGCCTCGTTCGCTTCGAACAGGTTGTCGCGGATGCGCATGCCGCCGGTAAACAGAGTGTCGCTGAAATCGATCGCGCCGCCACCGGCATTTGTCGTGTTATCGATGAATCGATTGCCAACGATCAGGACATCGTCGACGTCATTGAGCAGACGCAGAGCGCCGCCGCTGGTTTGGGCGGTGTTGCGTACGAAGTCGTTCTCGACGATACGCGCCTGCTCGTTCCAGACTGCGAGCCCGCCGTTCAGTCGGCCCTCATTGCCCTCGAACCGATTGCCTCGAACCAGGAGAGTTGCGGCACTGAAGCCCTGGATCGCGAGAAGTCCAGCGCCCGAGCCCTGCTCGGCCCTGTTCTCAACAAACTCGCAGTCTTCGATGGCGGACGACGCTGGCTCGCTGGAGAGAATCAGCGTGGCCCCGCCGCCGCTCCCCTCACTCATGTTTTCGGCGAATGTGCAGCGGCGCATCGTGATGCTCCGGCCTTGGAAGTAGAGTCCCCCGCCATCGCCGTCGTCGAAGCCGCTCGTTTGATTGCCCTCAAAGTGAGAGTCTTCGATGAGCCAGTCGTCGGCCCGAGTGATGCTTGCGCCGCCGCCCTGCGGAGTTGAGCGGGTCGGGTTGTTGCTGATGAATGTCGTGTTTCGAATTTCGCCACTTAAGGACGCTGTTCCTGCAGCGATCATGCCCGGAGCGCTTTTTCCTTCAAACCTGCAGTCCAAGATGACCATGCGGTCAGCACCCAGCGCGTTGAGGCCGAGGCCGCAGTCGATGATGTCGACCGACTCGAGACTAAGCAAGTTGTCATCGCCCGAACCGAGCTGGGCATCCATGCCTCGAGATGCCCCCATGATGCTCGAATCCAAGACACGCACGTCCCCTGCGCTGCGAACGCGGATGCCGTCACGCGTAGCTTGGAGATCGACGTCGCGGATCCACGCCGTCCTCGGTGGATCGGGGTTCTCGATCGAGATGCCGTCGGAGCAATCGCGGATCACAACATGCTCGAGAAAGACGGTGCTCCCGCTGATCGCAACCGCTTGCGTCGAATCCATGATTGATGCGTGGCGGATGACACTCCCCCGGACGTATCGGCCATCGGTCGTGGCGATCGCGTCGACCGTATCGCGGCCGAATTCGATGCCCGTCCACGCACCGCTGCCCGGGACGGCGAGGCCAAACACGATCGGCTGCGCGGCCGTGCCGTCGGCGATTAGCGTGGCGGTGCGCAGCGGGTTGAGGCCGTCGACCCCAACCTGGAGGCCGAAGCCGGCGCGGAACAAGACCTCCACGCCGGGCTCGATCGTGAGCGTCGCCCCCTGCTCGACGATCACGTCGATGTTCGCGAGGAAGGGGCTTCGGGCCAGATCCCACGTCGTGTCTTCATCGATGATGCCGCCGACGAGCGTCTGCGCCGAAGCCGCGGATGCGATGAATGCGCCCACGAACGCAGCGAGGGCCCGCTTCGGACCGATCATGGCCTTCTCCATCTTCGCCCGAGGCTACTCGCAGCCGGCATCGAACAGGTTCTGGAACTCCAGGAAGTCGAACAGCGTCAGGTCGCCGTCGCCGTCGAAGTCGGCGGCCGGGTCGCCGGCGTCGAACAGGTTCTGGAACTCGAGGAAGTCGAAGATCGTCAGCTGGCCATCGCCGTCGATGTCGGCGCGGCACGAGGTCAGGCCGGGCTGCCACACCACGAAGTTGTCCGGCTGGCTGCCCTGGGTCATCGCGATGTCGCCGACCTGCGTCAGGCTGCCGTCATCTTCGATGCGGAAGCTGTAGAGGCCCTGCAGATCGTCGAATGACGTCGAGTTGTCGCTGACGAACAGGAACTGCCCGGCGTCGAGGTCGAGCGTGCCCACGGTGCCCAGCGAGCCGCGGCTGCCGACGTCGAAGGTGACGCCCAGCGACGTGAGTGCGCCCGTGGTCGCATCGGACGAGAAGCCCCACACGGAAGCATCGCCGCCGTGGCCGGCGTACACGAACCGGCTGTCCGGGCTGACGGTGACCCACGCCGGCGAGGAACCGGGGCTCACGAACGGGGAGCCGCCGATGGTTGTTAGCGAGCCGGCCGGGCCAACCTCGAAGCCAAGGACGTCGTTGCCCGAGCCGCTGATGCCGCCGCCCGCGTACAGCCACTCGCCGTTGCGCGCGAGCGCCATGTCGAGTGCAAAGTTGGGGCTGGTGAACACGAATCCGGTTTCGGTGAGTTGGCCGTCGCTATCGACTCGGTACGACGTGACGTTGGCCGAACTGCCGCCAAAGTCCGAGTCTTGCACGAAGATCAGCCGCCGGCTTGGGTCGGATTCGATGTTCGTGATGAACGTCGCGCCCGCGGCCGTCGCGTCGGTCTGCACGAGCGAGCCGGTCATCGGCGTCGCGCCCGGCGTGTATCGGTACACACGGGCGAATGAGTTGCCGATGTTCGACTCGGCGACGACGATGTACTCGTCATCGACCCACGCCATGCCCAGCGGCGCGTTGCGCACCGTGAACTCGTCGAGGATGCGCAGCATGCCATCGCTGTCGACCTCGATGATGGTCAGTTGCTCGGGGTCTAAAGCGGTGGCGTGGCCCGTCGCGAGGAAGCGGCCGCCCGCCGAGAGCGCGATGCCCTCGATGTTCGTGCCCGGCAGCGAGGGGCCGCCAGCGGGCCGCTCGTCGATGACGATGTAGTCGATCTCGACCAGCGCGCCGGTGGCGTCGGGCTGGAAGCTCGTGACGGCACCCAGCAGGTTGCCGTTGTTGCCCACGAACACGGTCGGGTCGTCGGCCTGGCCGAAGGCGGAGCAGGCACTGGCAAGGAGCAGCGCGGTGGCGGTACGGATCATGGGAGGAGTCCTCTCTCTCGGGTGTGTTTCGGAACTACAGCGTACCCGAGAGTGGGGTGCCTCCCAAGTCGAATTCGTTGCGAAAGCGTGCTGTTTTCGGACCTTTGATGCCCTAGATAGCGACGATCTCGCCCACGCTGTACGTCACGGCCTTGCCGGCCAGCAGCACGCGATCACCCTGTTCGGTCGTGGTGATGTCGCAGCGGAGATCCCCGCCGCGAGTGCTGACCTGGTGCGCGGTCAGGCGGCTCTTGCCGAGCCGATCAGCCCAGTACGGCGCGAGCGCGCAGTGCGCGCTGCCGGTCACCGGGTCCTCGTCGACGCCCGCGCGTGGCGCGAAGAAACGCGAGGCGAAGTCGTGGCTCGTGCCCGGGGCTGTGGCGATGACGCCGTGGGCCTCGATGG
>ERZ1740058.1521-NODE-1521-length-10712-cov-4.591724_pt1 | contig 10712 bp, 5 predicted proteins | sample MGYA00581745_ERZ1740058 | MGnify/ENA primary metagenome ERZ1740058 (study PRJEB43018, sample SAMN04849742) | marine metagenome | isolation source: floating plastic debris | place: Pacific Ocean | collected 2008-08-30 | study: EMG produced TPA metagenomics... | reverse complement strand
GTCATCGCCGGACGAGAGCGATGCGATGCCCTGCGCGTCGGCGACGCCGTCGGACGGGATGGTCCCGTCGAAGCAGCCGGCGAGATCGACGACGACCTCGGCGACGGCCTCGACGTGGATGCACACACGGCCGTCGTCGCCGACGGGTGCGACGACCCCGTTGCTGACGATGGCACCGGCGTCGAAGTTGACGTTGGAGGCCAGCGGACGGTCGACGCCGCACGGCCAGACGGTGACGAAGCCGTTGCGGTCGGGACGGACCACACCCACGTTGAGCGACACGGCGGCCACGTCGGCGGGTACGTCGACCGTCGCGCCGGCTGCGGTCACGAGCGATCGACCGGCGATGGGGATGGCGAGCGGAGACGTCGGTGTGACGGCGCTCGTCCGGCCACCGGTGCCGTCGCGGGTGTCGACCAGGCGGACGGGCGAGACACCCACGAAGGGACCGTTGGTCGCCCCGAAGGAGTCGCCGTCGTCGATCGGGCCGTCGAACCATCCGGCGGCGTCGACGACCAGGTGCGTGCCCTGGGACGAGTACAGACAGACGGTCCCGTCGGGGTCGACCGGAGCGATGATCGAGTTGGCGAGCGTGTCCCCCGCCTCGTAGTTGAGGCTCGACACGAAGGGGCGCTCGGAGGCGCACGGCCACACGGTGGCGAAGCCACGTCGGGCGGGCCGGACCACGGTCACGTTGAGTGCGACGCCGGTGGCGTTCTCGGGGATCGTCGCGGTGGAGCCGTCCGGCGTGGTCAGCTCCTGACCGACGACGGGGAGAACGATCCGCTCCGGCGGCGAGAGGTAATGGCTCGGAGCGGCTCCGACGATCTCGTCTCGCAACCACACGGCGAACTCGGCCTGACCGGTGACGGTGAGGTGGACGCCGTCGGTGAACCAACGATCGCGCTCGGACGTGTCGCTCTGTGCGTTCCAGTCGACGACGGTCAACTCGCTCCAGCGGCCCTGCGCCGCCTGGAGTGCGGAGTTCGCCGGGGCGTAGAAAGAGCCGGACGAGCTTCGTCGGATCTCGGCCATGTTGACCCACACGACCTGGGCGACGTCGCGGTCGCGGAGCGTCTGCATCATCGTGTCGACGGCGGTGTCGAACGTGGACGGATCGTCGTTGTAGCCGAGTGCGACGACGACGAGGTCGGTGCCGCGAGGAACCTGCTGGGCCGCCTCGATGCCGCTCGTTCCGCGGCACGAGGGGTTCACCGTGCAACGTGCGTCCTGCACGTCGTACCGGGCCGACACGAACGTGCCGTCGAGCAGCCGCCGCAGTTCGGAGTCACCCGAGTGGGCGATCGAGTTGCTGACCGAGTCGCCGATGAGCGCGAACGTCGTGGCCGCCGTGTCTCGAGTGATCGCCCGGACCGTGAATCCCGGCGAGCGAAGATCGAACTCGTTGCGGAAGTCCCAGGCCTGCCACCGCTGGGTCCCCCGCGTCCCCTCGATGACGAGATCGTTGAACCAGATCCCGTCGAAGTCGTCGTAGGTCGACGACTGCGCCTCGGTCATGTAGGCCGCGGTCACGGTCCCGAGGCCGTACGACGCGGCGATGGCGTGAGCATCGAGCACGCGGGTCCACCGGTGGTTGGGGTTCCGAGTGGTGTCGTCACCGATGTCGTCGACCGGCGGGAACGCTCCCCCGGCGGTGCGCGGACCGTTCGACGCCGAGAACTCGGTCCGGACGACCGCACCGCTGGGCCACTTCCGAACGACGTTGGCCGTGGCGGAGATGGCGGCATCGGTCGCGTCCTGCTCGACTCGCGACGGCGAGCCGAGTGCCGACGACCGGGTGGCCGCGCCGGCGTACACCTGGCACGAGGTGGTGTCGCAGGTGGTGGCGAACTGGACGCTGCTGCCCCGGTACTCGTAGCTGTTGCCGGTGCGGTTCTCGCTGAGGCCGTACGAGCGGGCGGCCACCGACTGGGCGCGGACCGAGTTGGCGCCGGCGCCGCCGCCGGCGGACGCCCAACTGGCCGAGATCTCCTTCGGGACGACGCCGCGGAGGTAGTTCTCGACGCTGACGTCGTTGACGACCCGGTTGCCGTTCTCGGAGTCGACCACCTGGAGAGCGCCGCGGTAGTGGCGGACCGATCCGTTGCCGGCGCAGACACCGAGGACGGAGTTGCGGCTGGTGCTCCACGAGTCGCCGCCGGCGGTCGTGAGGCGAACCGGGCTGCCCGGGGACTGGGTGTGCTGGCCGATGAACGACCAGGTGACGCCGGACCCGGAGGCACCGATCTGCGACCGTGCCGCAACGGCGTCGTCGCCGTCCCATCGCGAGCCGTCGACGGCGAGACCGCGTGAGCTCTGCCAGGAGGCCAGCGTCGAGGCGGTCTGCGGACCGAAGGACCCGTCGACGCCGATCGAACTCGACTGGACCGACTTGAGGAAGCTCTGGATGAGGCGGACGTCCGAGTTGTTGGTGGCGCCCTGCAGCACGGGCCCGTCGGGCACGGTCATCGAGGTCGCACCGGGACACGCGATGGTGTTGCCGCGGTAGACGTCGAAGCGTCCGGTGGCCGACTCGACGACGCGCATCGACGGCGCGGTGACGCCGTTCCACGTCACGCCGGAGCCGTGGGAGATGAAGGTGATGTCACCCATGCCGTCGTACGGGGTGAGGCGCACGTTGATGCGCTGACCCGCCGACACGGTTCCGTGGTTGGTGCCGCCGTAGTAATGGTCGAGGATCTGGCGCCAGTCCCAGCCGTGGTCGACGGCGTAGCCGTACGCGCCCCACTGGCTCATGCCGCGACCGTGTCCGAAGCCGGTGCCCTCGAGCACGAGTGCGATGACCTCGTCGGGTGACTCGTCGGCCTGCACCACCCCCGTCGTGGTCGCTGCCGAGCCGACGAGCGCGGATCCCGCGACGAGCGCGCCCGCGATCGCAAGCCGTGTCGCGAGGCGCGCTGCGCGCCGTGCGCGGCCGCGTCGGGACCCTCGGCGGATGGTCACGTCACGCAACCGTAACGTCTGCGCACGAAGTCTCGACATCGGCACGAGGGTTGTATCGGCATCGACCACACCGTTCTTGAGTCGTCCGACCCGTGCCAGATCCAGCTCCCATTGTTCCGTCGACCCCGGGACTCGACGGAACAACCACCCGCGTGGTCCGTCCCGATGGCACGATGCACGCCGTGACGGAGCGAGTGGTCGTGTTCACCGACGGGGCGTGCAGCAACAATCCCGGACCGGGAGGCTGGGGATGGGCCGTCGCCCCCGACGGCGAACCGGCTGGCTCAGGTGGCGACCCCGACACCACCAATCAGCGGATGGAGATCCGAGCGGCGCTCGAAGCCGTGCGCTCACTCGGCACGGCCGACGACGGATCGCCTCGCCCGGTCGAGGTCGTGTCCGACTCGACCTACGTCGTCAACTGCTTCCGCGACGGCTGGTGGAAGAACTGGAAGCGCAACGGGTGGAAGAACTCGAAGAAGCAACCGGTGGCGAACGCCGACCTGTGGGAACCGCTCATCGAGCTGGTGGAACAGGGCGACGTGACGTTCCGTTGGGTGAAGGGTCACAGCGGCGACCCGATGAACGACCTCGCCGACCGACTCGCCGTCGAGGCCACTCCCCGCTGATCAGCTGCAGTCCCGCAATCTGACCCGGGCAGAAGCGGACACTGTCCGGATCTGGCCCGGGCAGAAGCGGACACTTGTTCCGTCGAGTCCCGGGCTCGACGGAACGATCGGCGGGCGGCGGCGAGGGAAGCGCCAGCGACGAGCCGCACGCGAGACGAGGAGGAAGCAGAGCGGACGACGAGCGAGCCACCAGAACGACGCCGCCAGGCAAGTTACCGAACGGTCACCGGGCGAAATGCTGCGAGACTGCGGGCCATGATCTTCGACGGTCACGTCCATCAGCTGCCCGACATCGACCCGACGGAGACCCAGGAGTGGCTCGACTCGCTCGATGCCGTCGTCGACGCCTACGGCAAGACGCGCGCCCGCTACCTGCTGTCGCGGCTGATGGAGCGCGCGAACGAGACCCAGGTGTCGTTCCCCGCCACGGTGTCCACTCCGTACGTCAACACGATCCCTCGCGAGGAGGAGCCGTGGTTCCCCGGCGACGAGCACATCGAGCGCCGCATCCGGGCGTTCGTCCGCTGGAACGCGGCGATGATGGTGGTCAACGCGAACAAGGTCGCCGACGGCATCGGTGGACACCTCTCGACATTCGCCTCGTCGGCGGCGCTGTACGAGATCGGCTTCAACCACTTCTTCCGCGGCAAGGACGACGGCACGCCCGGCGACCACGTCTACTTCCAGGGACACGCAGCACCGGGCGTGTACGCCCGCGCCTACCTGGAAGGTCGCATGACCGACGACGATCTCGATCACTTCCGGCGTGAGATCGGTCGCGGCGGCCGTGGGCTCAGTTCGTACCCGCACCCGCGGCTCATGCCCGACTTCTGGGAGTTCCCCACGGTGTCGATGGGCCTCGGTCCGATCACGGCGCTGTACCACGCCCGCTTCAACCGGTACCTCCAGAACCGCCAGATCGACGACACGTCCGACAGCCGGGTGTGGGCGTTCCTCGGCGACGGCGAATGCGACGAGCCCGAGACGCTCGGCGCCATCTCGCTGGCATCGCGCGAGCAGCTCGACAACCTCGTGTTCGTCATCAACTGCAACCTGCAGCGGCTCGACGGCCCGGTGCGCGGCAACGGCAAGGTCATCCAGGAACTCGAGGCGGTGTTCCGCGGTGCGGGCTGGAACGTCATCAAGGTGATCTGGGGCTCGAAGTGGGACGAGCTGCTCGCCCAGGACAAGGACGGCGCCCTCCTCAACAAGATGAACACCACGGTCGACGGCGAGTTCCAGCGCTACGCCGTCGAGTCGGGGGAGTACATCCGCGACAACTTCTTCGGCCCGGACGAGCGACTGCGCCAGATGGTGTCGCACCTCGACGACGACGAGCTGCGCAACCTCCCTCGCGGCGGCCACGACTACCGCAAGCTCTACGCGGCGTACAAGGCGGCCACCGAGAACCTCGGGTCGGGCCGCCCGACCGTGATCCTGGCCAAGACCGTCAAGGGCTGGACTCTCGGCGAAGGCTTCGAGGGACGCAACGCCACGCACCAGATCAAGAAGATGACGAAGAAGCAGATCGTCGACCTTCGCGATCGCCTGTACATGCACGACGAGATCCCCGAGTCGGCGATCGACGGCGATCAAGCGCCGTACTTCCGCCCGGCCGAGGACTCGATCGAGTACCAGTACATGATGGAACGCCGCAAGGCGCTCGACGGCTCGATCCCGAAGCGGACCACCGTCGCCCGTCGACCGATCGAACTGCCCGGCGACCAGCCGTTCGCCGAGCTCCGCGCCGGGTCGGGGGGCCAGGAGGTCTCCACCACGATGGGCTTCACCCGCCTGCTCCGGGGGCTTTGCCGTGACGAGCACGTCGGACCGCGGATCGTGCCCATCATCCCCGACGAGGCGCGCACCTTCGGCATGGACGCGCTGTTCCGCGAGATCGGGATCTACGCGTCGCAGGGCCAGAAGTACGAGCCGGTCGACCACGACCTGCTGCTGTCGTACTCCGAGTCGGCGCAGGGTCAAATCCTCGAGGAGGGCATCACCGAGGCCGGTTCGATGGCCAGCTTCATCGCCGCCGGCACCTCGTACGCCACCCGCGGTGTTCCGATGGTGCCCTTCTACACCTTCTATTCGATGTTCGGCTTCCAGCGGATCGGCGACCTCATCTGGCAGGCGGCCGACATCCGGGCCCGCGGTTTCCTCATGGCGGCGACGGCCGGACGCACCACGCTCCTCGGTGAAGGCCTCCAGCACCAGGACGGGCACAGCCTGGTGCTCGCCTCGACGGTGCCGCCCGTGCAGGCGTACGACCCGGCGTACGCCTACGAGGTCGCGGCCATCGTGCAGGCCGGCATCCACCGGATGTACGGCGGCGGACCGGCCGACGAGACCGACGTCTTCTACTACGTCACCCTCTACAACGAGAACTACGAGATGCCCGAACTCCCGGCGGTCGAGGGCCTCAACGAGCAGATCGTCGAGGGCATGTACCGATTCGCCGAGGCACCCGAGGGAGTCGGCGCCGGCGGAGAGAAGGTCGCGACGATCCTGTTCTCGGGGTCGGCGCAGGGCGCCGCTCGCCAGGCGGCCGCCGAGCTCGCCGAGCACTACGACGTGGCAGCCGAACTCTGGTCGGTCACCTCGTACAAGGCGCTACGCGAAGACGGGTTGTCGGCCGAGAGGCACAACCGGCTGCATCCGTCGGGTGAGCCTCATGTACCGATCGTCGCCCGCCGGCTGGCCGAGTCGTCGGGTCCGATCACGGCCGTCACCGACTTCATGTCGATCGTGCCCGACCAGATCCGTCAATTCGTCGATCACCGGACGTTCACCACGCTGGGCACCGACGGGATGGGACGCTCCGACACTCGCGAGGCGCTGCGTCGGTTCTTCGAGATCGACGCCGGTCACGTCGTCGTGGCGACGCTGTCGAACCTCGTGGCCGAGGGGAAGGTCGACGCATCGGTCGTCGCCGACGCCATGTCTCGCTACGACATCGACCCCGACGAGGTCGACCCCGTCCACCACTACATCTGACGAGTCGCGTGTCGTGCCTGGCACGTCACGCGACGGGGCTACTGTCCGGCGATGGACGCTCGGGGGCTCAGGCGATCCGCACTCGCGGCGATCGCGTTCATGGTGGCCGTCGGGCTCGCGGCGGTCGCTCCGGCTGGAGCCACCGGTGGATCGCCGGCTCCACGCCAGGTCGACGCCGAGACGTACATCGACGTCCTGATCGATGCGCCACCGGCGGTTCGTGATGCGCTCCTCGTGCAGCTGACGACGGGTGGGACCGACGTGTCGTCGTCCTGCGCGGATGACGGCCCCGATCCCGGCGACCAGCGGCGATCGATCCGGTGTGACGATCTCGACGACGGGACCTACGCCCTCGACGTGATCGGCGTGCCGGCCGGTCACGTCGCACTGTGGGACTGCGCCGACATCGTCGCGGCATCGGCCGAGCACACGGCGATCCCGATCGGCGGTGGATTCAGCGAGTGGCTCTGCTCGGTGACCGTCGCCGAACCCGGTGTCCGGCTCGAGTGGGCCACGACCGACGACCGATCTCTCGGGGTCGGCACCACGCCGAACGGTTCGACCACGGCCGACTGCATCGACGACGTCGGTCCCGACGTCGTCATCCGGTGGTGTGCCGGCGGACTCGGCACCTACGAGATCGAGATCATCGGCGAGATCGGCGACGGATCGCCCGATCTCCAGTGCGCACCGAACGACCCGAACATCGCGATTCCATCGAGGGTCGTGACGAGCGTCGATCAGCCGGTGGGTTCGTGTCTGCTGGTCGAGCAGCCGCATGTCGTCGGGTCGATCAACTGGGTCGCCGTCGCGGGAGACACGGCACCGTGGTTGACGTCCGACGCACTCGAGCTGTCCGGTGGACCGGTCGGCGCCGCCCTCGACGGGCTGTGCAGTCTCGTCGGAGCGCCGAGTGTCGAGACCGAGAACGACTTCACGTTCTCCTGCGACGGTCTGCCCTCCGGCACCTACTCCGTCGACCTCGTCGGCGTCCCGGCGGGTCACCGCGTCGACCTGTCGCTGTGTCCGTCGTTCGTGATCGACGCCACGATCCAGGAGACACAGGCGGGCTGCCAGATCGACGTGTTCACGCCCGCGTGGATCGCCGGCGACGCCGGGTTGCCACCGCCCGATGACACGGGCGACGGCACGGGCGACGGTGACGACCTCCCGGTCGCCGGTGGAACGGTTCATCTGCTGTTCCTCCTCGGGGCGCTGCTCACCGGCGTCGGGCTGCTCGTGCTGTCGGCTCCTCGACTGCTCCCGGTGCGCGTCGACCGGCGAGCGCGACCCCGGACGCCGGTACATTCGGACCATGACCGGAACGCTGTACATCACCGGTGACACCGAGGCCGACGGGCTCCTCAACTCCGACGGCAACGCGCTGTTGCTCGGCATGCTGCTCGACCAGCAGGTGCCGATGGAGTGGGCGTTCGCCGGTCCGCAGACCCTGCACGAGCGCCTCGGCCACCTCGATCCGGCGAAGATCGCGGCGATGGACGTCGAGGCGTTCGTCGACGTGTGCCGCGAGAAGCCGGCCATCCATCGCTTCCCGAAGTCCATGGGTGAGCGCATCCATCAGGTGTGCACCGCACTCGTCGAGGACTGGGACGGCCAGGCGTCGAACCTGTGGGCCGACGTCGACGACGGGAAAGAGCTCCTCGGTCGCCTGAAGGCCCTCCCTGGCTACGGCGACGAGAAGTCCAAGATCTTCGTGGCACTGCTCGCGAAGACCCAGGGGGTCGCGCCCGACGGATGGCAGAAGGCGGCCGGCAAGTTCGGCGACGACGTCCCGCGATCGGTCGCCGACATCCACGACGAGGTCAGCCTCGGCAAGGTCCGCGACTGGAAGAAGGCGCAGAAGGCCGCCAAGAAGGACAAGCAGGACCGACCGATCTCGTGATCGGTCCGCACCGGCAGGCCTGGTGCCGGGTCCGAAGTGTGCTGTTCCGGGTCGTGACGTGACAGGGATCCGATCGGCCGCTCGTTGGCTGTTGCGCGGCGAGGCGAACGTCTCGGCCACGCTCGACTCCCTGTCGGTCGAGATCCGGGAGGTGCAACATCGGCTCGACGCTCTCGTCGAGTCGTCCGCAGCACGTGATGAGGACGTCGCCGCCCTCGGCCGACGGCTCGATCGGCTGACCGAGGACGCTCAGAGCCGGGCAGCGGCCGACGCCTGGCCGACCGCCGATCCGCTCCGCACCGACGGCGTGAACGTGGTCGGTTACCTCCAGCGCCAGCTCGGCATCGGCGCGGTCGCCCGCCGGATCGTCGAGATCCTCCGATCGGCCGACGCGCCCACGTCGGCCATCGCGTTCGGGGCGACGTCGAGTCGGCCGATCAGCGAATCGTTCGCACTCGATCAGCGCATCGACTTCACCGCGTCACTCGCCGTCGTCGCGGCCGATCAGCTCGGGCTCCTCGAGCAGCATCACCCGGAGCTCCGAGCGACGTCCGAACGACTCGCCGGATACTGCTTCTGGGAGCTCGACCGGATCACCGACGACATGCGTGCCGGATGCGAGCTCGTCGACGAGGTGTGGACGGCGACCCGCTTCACCCACGATGCCTTCGCCGACGCGGACGTGCCCGTTCGGTTGGTGCCGATCACTATCCCCGAACCGGTGTCGAGCGGGCGAGAGCGCTCCGAGTTCGCTCCGCTCTCCGGTGCGGGCGATCGCCCCGTCGTGGGCCTCACGTTCGATCACTTCAGCGTGCTCGACCGCAAGAACCCGCTCGGCGCCATCGAGGCGTTCCGGCGGGCGTTCACGCCCGACGAGGGGCCTCTCCTCGTCGTGAAGACGATGAACGGACACGTGGCCGCCGACGCCCACGATCGGCTCGTCGCGGCGGCCGCCGAGCGCCCGGACGTCGTGGTGTGGGACCGGCACCTGTCGAGCCCCGACCAGGCAGCGTTCATCGCCGGACTCGACCTGCTGGTGTCGCTGCACCGCAGCGAAGGGCTCGGCCTCCATCTCGCGGAGGCGATGTGGCTGGGGACGCCCGTGATCGCCACCGGGTACTCGGGGAACGTCGACTTCATGGACCGGTCGTGCGCCGCCTTGGTCGGTCACGAACTCGTGGAGATCGGCGCGAGCGAGGGCGGTGGGATCTACCCGCCGGGCGCCCGCTGGGCCGATCCCGACCTCGACGAAGCGGCCGACCACCTCCGTCGGCTCATCGATGACTCCACCGCCCGCTCCGAGCTCGCCCGCGCGGCCCGGTCCCGGATGGAATCCCAGCCCGACGACGCGACCACCGCCCGCTCGATCCTCGATGCGTTCGGGTGACGCTCGGGCGGTCCATCCGCACCCGACCTCACGCGTTCACGACCGGCGGCGGGCGAGCGACCCGAGCCGACGCCCGAGGCGCGCCCCCGGTGTCGCCAGCTCGGCGTTGAGCTCTTCGACCTGACGGCGGAGCTCTCGCACCTCGCTCGTCACGCTCTCGTGGTCCGAGTGTCGCCGGACCAGTACGGACGCGGCACCGGGGCCGAACGCCACACCGGTGCGCTCGAGCTCGGCGCGGACGTCGTCGAGAGCTGCCATGACGGCGTCGCGATCGCCGGACGACGGGACCCAACTCGATCCCTCGGGAATCGTCAGGGCGGGAACGGCCGTGTCGTGCACCCCGATGACGGGCGCGAGCGCGACGAGCAGCGCCGAACCGACACCCAGTCCGGCCGCCACCAGCGCCGACGCGTCGAGCTCGGGGAAGGCCTGGAACGCAGCGACGGGAACGGCGACAGCACCCCCCGGCGTGCCGGGTCGGCGGAGGTGCTCGCCCAGATCGAACGTCGTGTCCCATCGCTCGGCGTCGGGCGTGTCCTCGCCTGCGGCGCATCGCATGATGGGTCCCCCGAGCGCATCGGTGGTCGACGCGAACTGTTCGACCCATCGCTCGTCGAGGACCGCGTCGTGGTCGATCACGACGACGCTGCGGCCTCGCACCCCATCGACATCGGTCAACGCGGCGAGCGCCGCCTCCGGGTCCGCGACGTCGATGCGCTCGACGTCGTCCGACTCCGGCAGGCCGGCCACATCGGCGGGGCCGACCACGCTCACCGACAGCCGGGGACCGCCGCGATCGGCATCCACGCTCTCGGGTACCGGCGGGGGGTCG
>ERZ1740058.1519-NODE-1519-length-10737-cov-7.331586_pt1 | contig 10737 bp, 6 predicted proteins | sample MGYA00581745_ERZ1740058 | MGnify/ENA primary metagenome ERZ1740058 (study PRJEB43018, sample SAMN04849742) | marine metagenome | isolation source: floating plastic debris | place: Pacific Ocean | collected 2008-08-30 | study: EMG produced TPA metagenomics... | reverse complement strand
GCTTTCGCATTGGCTCTTCATCGCACCATGCTGGAATTGAAATTACTTTACGAGTGGGCAGCAGAAAGGAAAGCTCCCGCTAGTCAATTGGATCAAGAACCAAAACGATACGTAATTCCGAAACTCATTATACTTGGTTGAATATTGAAGCGATCCTTAGAGTGTTGCCAAACGTTTGACAATCCTTTGGCAACACTCCATCATTCATAAAATTTATCAACATTATTTTTCTGAGATCTTTTGGCAACACCCACTAGAAACATCGGGTAAATGTAGCTAGAAAGTAATCGGTACGGTAAGAATACGTTTAAGTTTTCGTAATCATCTATTTTTAAACCTAATTCAAGTGGGCTGGTTTGTGGGCAAAAGCTTTGGATTTGACTTCGTCGAGCTCGCCAAAGGCTCGGTTAGTTGAACTGAGCTCCTTCGTCGGTTAGCTGCGCTGAGCTCGCAAGCTCGGTTGCATCAAGAACCGGAACGAAGTGGAGCTCAGCGAAGCTACAAAATGAACGAAAGGCAAATCGAAGCATAAGTGATGAAACTTTCATAGCATATTGGTTATGGAGAATCTAATTGCTAAACAGTCTCTTAGAAATAACTTCGGATTTTGGAAAGGATACCACCATATTTCGCTAAAACTATCAATAACTCCTTAGCAAAAGCATCTATTCAATGCTTGCCTATCTTCCCCTCTCCAAAATCTCTCTTTACTCTTTCCCCACAATTGCTTAAATTACCTTTCTGAACTTACTAACTACCTCGTCAATGGCAGAAGTACAAAATCCTGAGGAAAAACCCGCTGAAAAATCGGTCAATTTAGAAGGAGGCAACTATGAAATCATTCGAAAACGCTTACAACAGCATGGGAATGACCTACAGGAACGATTGAACCAACTCAACAAAGCACGTAAGGAGGTCTTTGGAGCCGTAGAGCAACAACTGATCGCCAATAATCGGATCACAACGGAGAATAATTGCATCCCACGTGATATGATCGCCCTTGGCGACTTCTTTATTTTTGGCTACAACGTCCATATGGGACTGAAGTCTGAAATCACCTTGCCCGACCTTTTTGCCATCTATGCTTACCACAACGAAGCACATTCTTTTAGCCAAAAAGACCTCACACTTCTACAAGATGATAGCTTTACGGCAGACGTTCGCGAGATGTACCGCTTCTACAAGGATACTACTTTTGCGAAGTTTTTTACTAAAGGGCCTTACCTGTACTTTATTTTTCAGACAGGTAAAAAAGTAGATGACATCAAAGCGTTTAAGTGGCTGGTAGAAGGCGATACGCTTAAATACTTGGATAATCGTAGCGATCACGAGGTAAAGTATCCCTCCCAACACGAGTTTAAGTGGCAAAGAGCACATCGCGACTTCCAACGACAAGGTAAGTTTCCGCACGTGGCTATTTTAGATAAAGTATTTGTGGAAGCCACTGGAGGCGACTTGACCATTAAGATAGAAGACAACACCTATACAGGCGAAGGCATTTATGCAGAGCCTGTAGAACATAAAGACCAAACGCTCGACGATGCGGAGTATTTTTATGCCGACTTGGGTAATTTGATTCTCTTGAAAATCACCCCTTTTAAAGAAGAAAATAGTCGCTACTTCGTTTTTAACGACAAACTGAAGCAAGTGCAACGCATTGATAAAATAGAAGAAGCTTGTATTCTCCTTCCTGATAACCAAGGCATTATCTTTTCTAATGGATACTACCTACAAAATGGAGAACTCAAAACCTTCGATACGCTGGTAGATCATCTCCAATTTGACCGACGTATTGAATCGCCCAACGGCGAAGACTGTATGTACGTGTTTCATAACGACTATGCAGGCGTTTATGTACTGTTCTCTTACAACATCATCGCACAGAAGGTAGAATCTCCCATTATCTGTAATGGCTTTTCCCTGTTCGATCAAGGGGAGTTAGTTTACTTTAAAACGGCTACCGAACCTTCTCGCAACCATATGTTACAGATTTGGCAAACCCCCTACGTAAGTCAAGATTACATTCCGCCCGTCAGTGAAGAAGGCTTTTTGTATAAGATTGGCAATAAGGATTTAGTAAGGGGTATGTCTGAATGTACAGAAGTGCTAAAGCTTATCAACAAGGAGGAAGTATACGCGACGCTTTACCAAGACCTCGTGAAGAGAACCTCTTCTATCTTGGATAATTATTACTGGATCAACCACCAAGATACCTTTGAGCTACACCTTCCATTACAAGCCATTCGTGAGTCAGCTTCTACTGCTATTGAAGAGTTTGAGAAGGTGTCGCGCATTCAGAAAAACACTAAAAAACAGCTTAAAGAAACGAAGAAGAAGGTAGCCGAGATTACAGAATTCATCAAAAGAACCGCCTTTGATAGCATCGATCAGTTTGTGCAAGCCTTAGCCGATTTACGTACTTTGAGAGGTGAAGCCATCGGCTTGAAAGAGCTACGCTATACGGATCTGAAGCTCATTGAAGCACTAGAAGAAACCCTCGCTATGCAATCGCGAAGGCTTTCTGAGGCTTGTGTCAATTTCCTTCTACAGGACAATGCACTTGCCCCCTATCGTACCCAAGTAAAAGAACACGAAGCGGCACTCACCAAAGCCAAAACGGTGGCCCAAGTAAACCAAGTAGAAGAAAACATAGAAGCCACGGGGCAAGCGCTAGAATTACTGATAGATATTGTCGGGAATTTAAAGATCGAAGATGCTACCCAAACCACTAAGATCATCGACAACATTACCAATATCTATGCTTCCCTCAACCAAATTAAAGCGCAAGCGAGAACCAAAAAGAAAGATTTAAAAAGTGTAGAGGCGGTAGGTGAGTTCAACGCACAAATCAAGCTGTTGAGCCAAGGCATCATCAACTACCTCGATATTGCCGATACTCCCGAAAAGTGCGATGAGTACATGACCAAGTTGATGATCCAACTAGAGGAGATGGAAGGAAAATTTGCTGACTTCGATGAGTTTATTCAGCAGCTTACTGAAAAGCGAGAAGAAATCTACAACGCTTTTGAAGCCAGAAAGCTAAGCTTGGTAGAAGCGCGCAACCGCAGAGCCAATGCCCTACTCTCTTCCGCTGACCGTATTCTAAAAGGGATTCGTACAAAGGTAGGCAGCCTTAAAGAAGTCGAGGCCATCAATGCCTACTTTGCCTCAGATTTGATGGTCGACAAGGTAAGAGATATTGTAGCTCGCTTGGTGGAAATTGAAGATCCTGTAAAGGCCGATGAGATTCAGAGCCGCTTGAAAACCTTGAAAGAGGAAGCGGTTCGACAGCTAAAGGACAAACAGGATATTTTTGTAGATGGCCAAAATGTGATCCAGCTAGGACGCCACCAGTTTTCGGTAAGTACCCAAAATCTCGACCTGACGATTCTTCAACGGGAGGCAGCGATGTACTACCACCTGACGGGAACAGGCTTTTTTGAGCAGGTCACCGACGAGGCTTTTTTAGCTACACAACCCGTATGGAAGCAACAGTTAGTCTCTGAAAATGACACGATATATCGCGCCGAATACCTTGCCTATAAAATCTACGAGGCCGCTACCGATAAGAGCACACGCATGCAAACGCGTACGCAACACGCTTCTGTGGGTGAACTCAGTGATTTGGAAGACGAGGCTTTACTTGCGTATGTACAGAAGTTTGCGGCCAATCGCTACCAAGAAGGATATGTAAAAGGCGTACACGACCTAGATGCTAGTAAAATACTCAAAGCGCTTTTACACTTTCATCAACACATCGACTTACTGCGTTACCCTACTTTGGCGCGTGCCGCCGCTCACTACTATTGGCAGAGCATCATTCCCACTGAAGAAAAGCAGATCATAGAAAGTCAGCTAAAGGGTATTGGGATTATCTTGGAGGTGTTTCCACAGAATAAGGAGTTTGGAGACGTCATTGTAGAGCTACAGCAACGTTTACAACACTTTGTAGAAGAAAGCAAGCTTTTTCCAGATACCGTAGGTGCCTTAGCAGGAGAATACCTCTTCTATGAAATTACCCGCGCCGATCATTTTATTATTAGCCAAGAAGCAGCCGAAATTTACGAAGGCTTTCTCAATCACTTAAAAAAAGGTAGCTACAAAAAAGTATTCGAATCCTCACTTAAGAAACTAGAAGAAGGCACCCAAGCCCGCTACGAACTGATTAAAACGTGGCTCAATGCCTTTGTAAGCCATAGTGACCTTAAAGTAGAGTTTGTAGATGAATTTATCGACGAAACGGCCTGCTTGCTGTTTTATGATAGTTATCAAAAAGAACAGGTTATTCAAACCACGATTAAAGTAGACTTGAAAGGCATGGTAGGCAGCCATCCAATCCTGAAAGAGAAGACCTATCATCTGCACTACAACGACTTCGTACTAAAACTCTCTCGTTTTGATCAACAAGTGGTTCCACAGTTTGAGCACTTTTCCGCCCTTAAGCAATCACTTGCTGCGCAAATGCGTGAACAACTTCGGCTAGAAGAGTTTAAACCACGTGTACTGAGTTCTTTTGTGAGAAATCGTCTGATCGATCAGGTCTATTTACCGCTTATCGGCGACAACCTCGCCAAACAGATAGGTGTAGTAGGCGAGAACAAACGTACCGACCTGATGGGGATGCTTTTGCTCATTTCTCCGCCAGGCTACGGAAAAACCACCTTGATGGAATATATTTCCAGCCGCTTGGGGCTTATCTTTATGAAAATCAATGGGCCTGCTATTGGGCATCACGTTACCTCACTCGATCCCGCAGAAGCACCGAATGCTTCGGCCAGAGAAGAACTCAACAAGCTCAACTTGGCCTTTGAGATGGGCGATAATGTGATGATCTACCTCGACGACATCCAACACTGCCATCCTGAATTTCTTCAAAAATTTATTTCACTCTGTGATGGGCAAAGGCGCATTGAAGGCGTGTATAAGGGCAAGCCCAAAACCTACGACTTGAGAGGGAAAAAGGTTTGTGTGATTATGGCAGGAAACCCTTATACGGAAAGTGGTGAGAAATTTAAGATTCCTGATATGCTTGCCAACCGCGCCGATACCTATAATCTAGGCGATATTATTGGCGACACCGCAGATGTCTTTAAACTAAGCTACATTGAAAACTGCCTTACCTCCAACCCTACGCTTAATAAGCTGGCTACCAAAAGTCAAGAAGATGTGTACGCGCTTATCAAGATAGCTGAAAAAGGAAGCCAAGAAGGCATTGACCTAAAAGGCAACTACGCCTCAGAAGAGGTAGAAGAGTTTACCAATGTATTGAAAAAGCTTTTTGTAGTAAGAGATTATATTCTGAAAAATAACCTACAGTACATTGAATCGGCCGCCCAAAATGACGAATACCGTACTGAGCCACCTTTCAAGCTGCAAGGCTCTTACCGGAATATGAATAAAATTGCAGAGAAGATTGTCCCGATCATGAATGAGCAAGAACTGCTCACCTTGATTCTCTCCCACTACGAAAACGAAGCCCAGACGCTCACTACAGGGGCAGAAGCCAATATGTTGAAGTTCAAAGAAATGAATGAGTTGATGAATGAAACAGAAAAAGCTCGCTGGGAAGAAATCAAAGAAACTTTTCGTAGAAATAATAAATTTAAAGGAATCGGCGCAGGCGATCAGATGGGGCAAGTACTGGTACAGCTCAACTCTTTCAGTGAAGGGCTGGAAAGCATTCGAGAGTCTATAGACAAAGGAATTAAGCTAAGCATTGCCAAGACCAATAAGTTGCACGATAAAGAATAATGGCAGCCCATGGAGATGTTTAAAGGAACAGAAGCCTACCACGCCAACGATCAGCAAGCTTGGCGTCAATGGCTTGCTGACCACCACAAAGAGAAAAAAGCTATCTGGCTCATCATTTATCATAAAGAGAGTGCTACCCCTAGTGTCTATTACAACGAAGCGGTAGATGAGGCGCTTTGCTTCGGTTGGATCGACAGTGTCCCTAAAAAGCGAGATGCGGAGAGCTACTATGTGTACTTTTCGCAAAGAAACCCCAAGAGCAATTGGAGCCGTGTCAATAAAGAAAAAATAGCAAGGCTACTCAAGGCAAAGAAAATAGCACCCAGTGGCCTAGCGATGATCGCACTTGCTAAAGAAAGCGGCACTTGGGACGCTCTCAACGACGTAGAGAACCTCATCGTACCCGATGATTTACAAGCTGCCTTCGATCAGCAACCAGAAGCGTTTATCAACTGGCAAAACTTTTCGCCTTCTTCTCGTAGAGGTATTTTAGAATGGATTTTTAATGCTAAAAAGCCCGAAACTAGGCAGAAAAGAATACTAGAGACGGTCAGGCTAGCCCAGGAAAACCTCAAGGCCAACCAACCTAAGCAAAAAAAGTGAATGCACTTATAAGTTTCTCAACCACGCGACTTGAGAAACAGTTTTAGCAGCCCATAGGTAGGATGTTTACGTTTTAAGCGCTTCTTACTGGAAAAACTATCTAAGTCTACTTTAAAAAGTACTTCACTGCCTTGGCTAACTGTCAAAATACGCTCATCCTTTTCGTAATATTCATCTGGTAGGATTACCTCTACTTTAGTTGCTTGCTCCTTTATGGGCTGATTGAACGATATTTCTCCTGCTGTTTTCAGAGAAATAGTGCAGCCTGCAGGAAGCTCACCCTGTAGCTTACAGATCAATTCTTGCACTTTGCGCTTATAAGCCAGTGTCAGGGCTATTTGGTTGGTATCTTTCTTTACCATAAAGCCTTCTCTATTGCTAGCTACTGAGAGCACTGCCCGTGCGCTACCTGTATAGCGTAAAGAAGACAAATCTCTGGCTGGAATAAACAATGACATTTTGCCATTATCATCCAAAGTCAAATTGGCCGCACGAGATAGTAGGTTATACTGCTGAATGAGACGATTTTGCGTAAACGTATGCAAGGCTATGGATAGCTTCAAATCACTCTCGAAGTGGGTATTGAGGTAGAATGGAGGGAGCGTTAAGAAGTCTTTGAGGTAGTACCCGCCTTGCTTACCTTGGCGTTCATAGCTTACCACGGGTTGATGCAGGATTATTTCAGACGGGAAATATTCGAGATTTTCTATGGGTAATACGGCATATACAAGGTCATTTGGCGCAGCGACACGCAGATACAGCGCTTTCATACCTAATGTCTCAATTTGTGGTATAAAAAACTGATAATTATGAGCAAGATGATCAACTAGCTTACCCGTTCTTCTTGTCAAGGAAGATGGTAGGCTAAAATCAAATAAATCTAAGCTACTTTTTGGTAAGTCTGAGCCATGTAGACCCCATAGCGTAAAAGTACTATCATTGACTACTAGGCGATAGGCAGCATCTATCTGAATATTTACTAACCAACCTCTTGCACCTTGAAAGGTGGTAGGTTGCGTCTGTATGGTTTTAATAAACTTAGGGGTAATGTCTCTCTGTATTACTTGTTGTTGATAAGAATAGTCTTCAGCAGTGATAGAAGCGGTATCTTTGGTATAGTTATATTTTAATTGAGATTTAAGTCGCTTGCTGTAGGCGTAATTAGTACGGTTTTCTTTCCGATCGGTATAAAGGGTATCTGAGTTTTTTGTACCATCAATAAAAAGCGTCTCAATGGGATCATCAAACACCCAGTCCTTATCCTTAATTACTAATTTACAACTGATCTCTGGGTGCAAAGTTTTCCATTTGAGTTGTTCTTCCAAGCAACAGGTATTATCCCGTACAGGGGTTTGCTTCCTATATTTTTCTTGGTCGTATAACATAATGTAGGGATCGTCGGCCCACGAACCATATTCAAGGCGCTTATAAGAAATATCAAGCGTATGTTGATATATTTGTGGTACCTCAAGGGTGATAGTATCTTTTTTTAAAAGCTTTGTGATACCTGCTTTACCATTATCTGCCCAGTGTTCTAGTACCACCTTATTTTTCCCTGTAGGAGCCACCCACTTGGTAAAATCAATAGGTAGGGTATTATTTTTCAGCGGGCTATACGCTTGGTATATTTTCTCTCCTTTCAGATTAAAAGCCCGTAACAGAAGATACCATTCTCCTCGTAGTGGTTTTGAAGGAGTAGCCGTATACTTTACCAAACCTTGGTGATTCTTTTGTGAAAAGGTATACTGATATTGTATGTCTTTCCCAGCGTCTGTATGTACTCTGTAGCTTTCAGGAATTGTCACGGTAATTTTTTCCTGTTGTACAAGCGTTATTTCGTCTCTCAGCATCAGAATCTCCACCCATAGTTGCTCTTTGGCCAAGGGCGTTGCCAGTTGTCTATATGATAAATGAAAAGACTCATCATCATTGCGGAAAGACCAAACAATGCGTATTGGCTTTTCCAACAGAATCGCGCCATCGTCCCTTTTTATCCTGATCATCAGAGGATGGGCTGGTTCTGGTAGTGCATTTGATTTTTTGGTTAGTTTGAGAGAAATACCTTGCTGACTGGACTCATTGAAACGTTCCGTAAAAGTTATATCGAGTAAAGATGAGTCGTACTGAGCAACAACACTATTAGCAATGAATAAAAATAGGATAAGGAAAAATCTCATGGAAAGTTATTTTGATCTGTAGCAAGCGTTCATTTAGTATTCCAATACAAACATAGTAAAATAAGCATAATTACTATCTTTTCATTTATTAGCCTAAGAAAAGGCTCATCAAAAGTATTTTCTTTAGCTTTGATAATCTAATTCTCCTAAAAGTGCTACAACCCATCTAAAGTTAAAAAAGTGAACGCATCTATAGAAAAAGCTACGCTAGAAGACTTACCTACACTTAATAAGATCAGTGTAGCGGCTAAAAGCTATTGGAATTATCCACAGGAATGGATCGACTACTGGAAACGTGAAGCCAACTTACTACTACAACCTGAAGATTTTACACAGCAAGTAATCTACAAACTTATTACAGAAGAAATTATTGGTTTCGGATCAATTGAGAAGCACGCAGATCACTATGAGTTCATTCACCTCTGGATCGCACCTGCTTATATTGGGCAAGGCTACGGTCGCTTTTTATTAGAAAGTATCCTAGCAGCAGTGGTGGAGCCAAGCGCAGTGGTGATTTTAGAGGCTGACCCTAATGCAGAAGCTTTTTACCAGAAGCTGGGTTTTACTACCTACGATCAAGTAGAGAGCTACCCAGCGGGTAGGTACTTACCTGTGATGAAAAGGGTGTATTGATCAAATAATGCCTAATCTCAGGGGCATTTACGCTCCTATACATTGTTATATAAGATATAGATAGTTTTAGGTTTGCTCAACGATAGATAAAAGGCACCTGAACTATACAATAAGCCACTGATATGTAAAGATAGACTAACACATCAGCGGCTTACTTTATTAAGTACCCTTCTACCCTCCAAAATTACCATTAAAGGCCCACTCGCTTTGAGGTTTTCTTTCTCTGACCTCCTTAGTCTCCATCTTCTGTAGGTTTTCGGGGAGCTTGTCAACTTCTCCACCATAATACCCAACTGCTACGGCAGTCGCTACGTGATACCCTTCTGGAAAGGAAAACGTCTGAATCGTTTTCTCAGGATCAATACCCGCCATTTGGTGTAAGGCGATGTTCATCGTGGTGGCCTGTAAGGAAAGATTACCCATAAATAAGCCGAGGTCGTGAAGGGCATGAAAATTCTCCTTACCATCATCTCGGTGTGTCTTATAAGCACCCACAATCAAGACAGAGGCATTATCGGCCCACTGCTTGTTAAAATCGTGTAAGCAATCAAAAATTCTCTTAAATACACCATCACCTTTACGCCCCCATATAATGCGCCAAGGTTGAAGGTTGTTAGAGCTGGCGGCCCATCTACCTGCCTCCAAAAGCTGCTTTAGCTCAGCTTCTGAAACGGGCTTTTCTGAAAAAACGCGTGGGCTCCATCTTTTTTTAAGTAGGTCGTGAATTTCGTAATCTGTTGGGGTTGTTTTAGACATTTTTTTAAATGGTTATTTACTTGTAAATCAAACATTTTGGCATCCTACGAGAGGATTACCCATAATTTATATTCCATGTACTAAACTATTAAAGCAATTTAATGTTATAACATTAAATGTTTTTACACTAAACTACTAAATTGTATTTCTTATGACACTCAAGGAAAAGACCCAAGACATTTACAACCTTCTCGGACAAGGAAAGTTATTAGATGCTTTCGATAAATACTACGGCGAAAACGTAGTGATGACCGAGCCTACTGGCACAAGAACAGGAAAAGCAGAATGCAGACAATACGAAGAAAACTTTTTAGGAATGATTAAAGAGTTTCACGGTTTGGACGTGAAAGCGATTACCAGCGATGAAGAAAACGGCGTAGTGATGCACGAAACCGTGATGGACGTTACCTTCCAAGATGGTAGCAGAAAGCAAATGGAGCAGGTAGGCGTTCAGAAATGGGAAGACGGTAAAATCGTTCACGAGAGATTTTACTACACCAACGCGTAATAAGCCTTTACATTTTCTTAGACGTATGCAGCGTCTTTTTAAGTCCTTATATAATGAGGCTTGAGAAGGCGCTGATTTTTATAATATAGGTTTCATATTATGATAAGCTTGGGCTTTCAAAAGTCAAATTTAGCGTATGTTTAAATTTTATTAACTGTCTGTTTTTAAGATCAATATAAGCGCGCCGGCCTGAAAATCCAGCGGGGAGGCGTGCTAGATTGTGGGCAGAAGCTTTGGATTTAGCTTCGCTGAGCTCGCAAGCTCGGTTTCTTGATTTGGCTGCGCCGAGCTCCCGTTGGTCGGTTTTTG
>ERZ1740058.1518-NODE-1518-length-10744-cov-12.353822_pt1 | contig 10744 bp, 7 predicted proteins | sample MGYA00581745_ERZ1740058 | MGnify/ENA primary metagenome ERZ1740058 (study PRJEB43018, sample SAMN04849742) | marine metagenome | isolation source: floating plastic debris | place: Pacific Ocean | collected 2008-08-30 | study: EMG produced TPA metagenomics... | reverse complement strand
TATCGCTCAGCGGTTCGGTTTCATCAGGCTGTGCAGTCTCAGTTGCCGCTGCTGTCTTACCAAGGGGCGCTGATCAAAGACCCAGTCTCTGGCAAGGTGTATCGCCATACGCCGCTGACACGTGATGACACGTTGGCTTTGCTGGCCGAACTCGCCACCCTTGAAGCCGCCGAACAGCTTTCTATTCATCTTTACATTGACGATCAGCTGCATGTGCGGCAAATTTTGCCCGACACGCGAGAGTACGCTGAGCGATCAGGGGTTGACCCGATCGCAGTGGGCGACCTCGCGACTTATCTGCAGCAACAAACCGCGATCGAAACGACCAAGCTGTTGGCGCTCAGTCCCGATCCGGGAGTCGTCACTGACCTGTTGGCCCGTCTCAAGCAGCGGTACGCGCCCGAAGACCTTTATCTGACCCAATCTGTCGCCACCTTTTTTGAAGCCACCCATCCCCTCTCTAACAAGGGCGCTGGGGTGCAATATCTGGCGGAAGAGTTACTGGGCTTGAAATCCGATCAGGTGATGACCGTCGGGGACAATTTCAACGATTATGAAATGATTCGCTATGCGGGGATCGGGGTGGCGATGGGAGACGCTCCTGCTGGAGTCAAAGCGATCGCGGACTGGGTTGCCCCCAGTGTCGAATCAGATGGCGTAGCGGCTGCGATCGAACAATTTTTGCTGAGTGCGTAAGACCGATGAAACGAGTGTCTCACGCTTGACAGCGAAATGGCTGATGGCAAAGCGAATGGTTGAAAAAGTTATTTAAAAACAGAAAGAGCGCCGACGACTGGCCGTGTTTCGTCTCGGCGCTCTAACTGGTTCGCTCCTCACACTCATCTAACATAGCGGAAAGTTGGGGAATTGTCACGGTTTCAGGCCGTCCTGATACTTCAGTTTTTCTTATTGTTCATCAGGTGCGATTGGCCCAGGGCTCAAACCCCTTTGCTGGCTAGCGGTGTCGGTCAGTGAGCCAGAATCAGAGGCCCCTAGCTGTTGGGTTGATTTGGTTAAGTTTTGGGGAGACCGGTGGCCACGTCATTCTAATAGACGGCAGCATAAATATACCCACGCATTAGCGATGGCTTGGGTTTAAGGTTCACGGTTTAGGGTTCACGGTGGGTCGCTCAAGGGTCGTTGGACTTCTGCCCCCCGGTTCCAGGTAATGGGTAATCGAATCGTCTATGAATTGCGCCGCAGTCTACTAGGGCGTGCTATCTGAATCGCTTTCTGGCCAAATTGGGACAAGGAGACAACCGTTTTTCTGTCCTCATCAGGGCTTAAAAAACGGCCAAGCAGGTTTGATTAGATCTATCTCCCCGCCAGAACAGTTCAGCAAGCCTCGCCGTCCATCATGGGTGATTTCTCACCTTTCTCACCATGAAAACTCTTCCGTTTGCCTTCATGCTCACAGCCTACTGTAGTGTGAGCTTTGTCTTCTTTGCCATCATTTCTAATACTCTGATGGGCGCACTTGTCTATCTGTTTTTGTTCCTGCCTCTCTATGGTCTGAGTGTGGTGACCGGGTGGGTTTTTGCTTGGCAATATCGGGGTAAAACTGTACGGATTAAGAGAGGGTATTGGGGCATTGTTTTGGCTTTGCAGGCATTGACCTACTTGACCTCGCCAGGCAATTGTTTTGGCGTTAAGCAGGGCGATCGCTGCTACTCTAACCTGCAGATTTTGGTCGGGCAGGCATCCAGCAGCGGCATGAATACGGTGCCCCATTGGCCATTAGTCGAAGATGCTTTCTACGGTTTGGCGATCGCCTATAGTGTTGCCTTGATCGTGAGTTTGATCAAAACATTGGCGGCGAAAGAGTAAACTCCAATTCAAAAGTTTATGAAGTTTTCAGAGCGTGTTTTGATATCTGTGATTACTCTCAAGTCGAATTTGTGAGCCTGCATTAACGATGTTTGAGGCGGTGTCCATGGCTTGAGCTGATACCGAGGTTCTAGGGCGCGATCGCCGCACCTAAAGAGTTGGGAGAGATCGTCAAGCGGATCATCAAATAATCGCTCGATACGATCAGCGGGACGCTGTTTTGACGGCCCGTCCATCCTTATAAGACTGGCAGTAATAGAATGCAATCGCTCAGCGAGGGTGCAGCTATGCCCGCTTGGGGTGTTGAGCCGCATTCGGCAAACGATGGTTTAGACCAGAAACTCCCCACCAACTCACCACAGAGGCGGTGTTTCAGGCGTGCTGATGCGGGGCGATCGCCTTATCCCGTGCAAATCCGTCCAAAAATCTGAAGATTGCCTGAGAAAGTGGGTGACTTTGGCTAAATTTTCTCGGGCAGAACTCTTAACTGCGCATCAGGGTAGCATCAGCCACCTTGACGACGATGGGGGCACTGACTAAATGGAGCTCCGATCATGCAACTTACCCCCCTCACCTACGGCTTACTCGCTGGCGTGACACCGGTGTTAGTTTTGCTCAATACCATTTTGATTGCGGCGCCGCCTAACCCAATTCAGCCGCTGCAGTCAATGTCCTTTGCGGAGACGCTGATGGACTCTGAACCGAAAACCTTGGTGAGGGCGGCGGGACAACTCGCGATCGCGGTGGCTCCAGTAGCCGCAGCCAGTATCGTAGAAGACAACGGACAGCTGTTCTTAGAGTTTTATCACCCGCTGAATGCTGCTGCGCAAACGCCGAACTTGATGCTAATTTTGGACAGTGATTTGGAACCTCGTCAAGATTTTGGTCAGATCAGCGATCGTCAGTTAACCATTGGTCAACTGGCTAAAGAGTCGGGTCAGCATCGTTATTTGCTACCAACTTCGGCTGATGCTGATCGCTATCTTTCGGTGGTGATTTGGTGTCCCGAATTACAGAAAGTTATGGGATATATGCCGATATTGAGTCAGGTATGATCTTTGAATGGGATAGTAGGAAAGCTCCAGCCTTAAAGACTGGAGCTTTGGTGTGCAGATGGCTGACTAAAAGGAGCTCAACACACCAAGCTTGTTGACCAAAATCATTGAAATAATCGGCTAAAAACTTTGTGGCGCTTAACCGCAATCACCTGACTCAATCAACTCTGCCAGAGTCATGAAATCGATAGCGCACTGTTGAAACTTAGGTGAATTCTGGAAAAAACCAGGCTCTCTAAAGTAGAGAGCCTGTTACTTCAAAATGCAATAATCGGACTGTTGAAAACGACTCAGATCTAGTCTTTATCGAGGTTTTCGCGGCGCAGTTCGTCTAAGTTAGATGCATCTTTGTCGAGATTCTCCCGACGCAGTTGGTCAAAATTGACACCGCCACTGACGCCCTGTAGCTGGTCATCTGAAAGTGCATCTTTGTCCAAATTCTCGCGGCGCAGTTGATCAAAATCAACCGCATCTTTGTCTAAATTTTCGCGGCGGAGCTGGTCAAAATTAACACCCCCACTCACGTTCTCAAGTTGATCATCACTAACTGCATCTTTCTTGGTTTCTTCAGCCATTTACAATAGCTCCTTCAGCTAAGTACAGTTCTTACAGTAAGGCCAAGCTGGTCAGACGTGTGCCTGAAAAAATCATCTATTTGAAGACCTTGATTGACCAGGCTTGGGTAAAAATAGACCGCCTCCTCAAGAAGTGTTAAGGCATCATTAAAACTGTCTCTAATCATTAAGTTTGCTGACGCATTTTGTCAGAAAAAATCTGCCGTGCGTTGGGCAAAAGTATTAATCTCATAAACCCTTCTATTATTAGGAAGTCGTATTCAAATCTTCTATGGCAGACACCCTATTACAGGAGCTGAGTAACGCTGACTTAGACTGGCTAATCAGCACGGGTGAGCGATCGCAGCTGTCGTCAGGGCAGCTGTTGCGATCGGCTCAGCTCAACGCTGACCTCATCTATATACTCATTGAAGGCAAGCTGGGCCTGAATTTTGGGACCAGTTCAGCGGCAACTGCCCCGGCGGTGCTCATCGATGAATTGAGTCAGGGAGAGGTGGTCGGCATTGAAACGCTGTTCGACCGGCCCGAAATGACGAGCGTGCAGACGCTGGAGTCGTCGTTGGTCATGGCGTTGCCGGTGGCTAAGCTGCAGCAAAAGCTGCAGGAAGATGTGGCCTTTGCGGCCCATTTTTATCGGGCGATCGCAGTCATCCTGTCGAGTCGCCTGCGGCGTATTTTTGAGCAGCCCAACCGGATTCAATTTTGGGGCGATCGCTCCACCAAAGAAGTGCTCTCTATTTTTGGCGAGCTGCGCGACAGCGATGTCGATTGGCTGGCTTCCTTTGGTCACACGGCAGCGATCGCGAAAGATCAGGTGGTGCTGCAGGCGGCGCGTCCGGTCGATGCGCTCTACATCGTGCTGGACGGGCAAATGTGCATCTCGGCACCGCAGCAGGGGCGGTTTAATCCCCTCTTGCTCTGTTTTGGCGAGGCTGACAGCAATGGGCTCGATCAGCCTGCCTTTACCACCATCTCAAAAGGCGGCATGCCCGGGATCATTTCCTTCTTAGATTTTCGCCCCCTACCGGTCACCATTCGCACGGTCAAAGACTCCCTCGTGTTTGCCGTGCCTCGACAAACCCTCGTGACCAAACTGCAGGTCGATGACAGCTTTGCCTCCCGGTTTTATCGAGTCATTGCGATCGAGGTGCTAGAGCTGCTGCAGGCTGTCAGCAGCCAACTCGTGCATCCCGAAACGGTGAATCAGAGCGCTGATGATGAGCGCTTGGATGAGGAACTCGACATGGCCGACCTGGAGCAAATGTCAGAAGGGGCCAAGAAGTTTAACTGGATGCTATCGCAGCTGGGAGTGACCTAGATGGCTAAAAAAGAGGCTAAACCAGATTCGCCCACCCTGTTTCGCCAGAGTTCGCTGGAACGACTATCCTCGCCCGAACGCCTCGACGAACTCATGACCCTCGTTAACCTCAAAAGCTGGCTGCCGTTGGGCACCATCGGGGTGCTGTTAGGGTTGGGGCTGATCTGGAGCTTGGTGGGGCGGGTGCCCGTCACGACGAGTGGTCGGGGTCTGCTGGTGCAGAGCGATGAGGTGGCGGGCAAGTTGGTGGCCCTGCTGTATTTTGAAAATCGCTATCGCGGCCAGTTTCGCCCCGGCATGCCGGTGGTGCTGACGCCCGAAACCCTGCTGATCTATAACGAACCGGGCCTCAGTGCTGAGGTCGTCAAGGTGCTCGAACCTCCGGCGCTCAGTCTTGATGAAGCCCGACAGCTAGAGGTTAAACCTGAGGCTGACTCGTCCCTGGGGCGGTTAGAGGTGCTGGCTGAGTTAGCGCCGATGGATAACGCTATGCCCCCCAACACTCTGCTATCGGGGGTCGAGGTGCAGGGGCGCATCACCCTCGAAGAGCGCGCCCCCATCACCTTCATTTTCCCCTTTTTGAACCGACCATAAGTTGGCTGGGATTTGCCTAACGGCTGGGTCAGACCGGCTGCTAGGCCCCTTCCCGGGGGCTCCGCTGGCATTTTATGAGTAGCCGAATCGATGTTTATTTTCCCCAAAGCCTTAACCCCATCGCCGAGTAATCGGGTCAAAACGCCCACCGTGCTGCAGATGGAAGCGGTGGAATGCGGGGCCGCCGCGCTGGGCAAAATCTTGGGCTATTACGGTCGTCGGGTGCCGTTGGCAGAGCTGCGCCAGGTCTGTGGGGTGTCGCGGGATGGCATCACGGCGGCCAACGTGCTGAAGGCGGCACGCAGCTATGGGTTAGAAGCCTCGGGCTATAAAAAGAGCCTGGAGCGGGTGCTGCAGTTAGCGCCGCCGTTTATCGTGTTTTGGCACTTTAACCACTTTTTAGTGGTCGATGGGTTTAACGCTAAGTGGGTGTATCTCAACGATCCGGCGACCGGCCCCCGGCGCATCACCCATGCCGAATTTGATGAAGGCTATACCGGCATCGTATTGGGATTCAAGCCAGGAGAGACGTTTGCCCCCGGTGGTCAAAAGCCGAACTTAGTGAAAACGCTGTGGAGTCGCCTGCGACTCTCATCCGGGGTCTTGTTGCTAGCCCTGATTGCCGGGTTGTTTTTGGTGCTACCGGCACTGGTGTTGCCGGCCCTGAGTCGGATCTTTGTCGATTCCGTTTTGGTGGGAGGACGGCTAGAGTGGGTGCCCTATCTATTGCTGGGGCTGTTGCTAGTGGCGATCGTGCGGGGCTGGCTGACGGCGCTGCAGCGCCAGTATCTGCGATCGCTGCGGATTAAGCTGGCCGTCGGCATGACCAGTCGCTTTGTCTGGCACGTGCTGCGCTTGCCCACAGGCTTTTATGCCCAGCGCTTTGCCGGAGAAATTGCTAGTCGCATTAGTTTGAATGACACGGTCGCCGCCGTTCTCTCCGGTCGCCTCACCACCACGCTGATCAGCTTTGTGTTGGTGCTGTTTTATGCCCTGGCCATGGCCCAGTATGACGGGTTGTTGACGGCGATCGTGGTGGGATTTGCCGTCATTAACGTGGCCGTGCTGCAGTGGATTGGTCGCCAGCGCACCGATGCCAACCTGCGGCTCTCCCAGGAATATGGCAAGGCGGCGGGGGTGGCGATCGCAGGCCTGCAAAATATGGAAACCCTCAAGGCTTCGGGGTTGGAATCTGACTTTTTTGCCCGCTGGGCGGGGTATTACACCAAATCGATCAACGCCCAACAGGCCCTAGGTTTAACTAATCAAGTGCTGGGTATTTTGCCGTCGCTGCTGTCGGCGCTGACCAACCTGGCGCTGTTGGTGGTGGGCGGCTGGCGAGTGATTAATGGTGAACTCAGCATCGGCATGTTGGTGGCCTTTCAGCTATTGATGGTGAGCTTCCAGCGCCCGGTGAACAATTTGGTGCGGTTTGCCAGCACCCTACAAACCCTGCAGGGCAATCTGCAACGGCTAGATGACGTCCTGGCTAATGAGGTGGATGAGCAACTGCGGACGGATCGCCCAACGGCGTCCACGGCGACCCAGATCGCGTCCACCTCCCCCAGTCCTGACTCGGCTCACCCGCTGCCCCATCGGCTGACCGGGGCCATCACAATCGAAAATCTGGCCTTTGGCTATCATCCCCTCTCGCCCCCTCTGATCGACAATTTCAACCTCACTATTCGACCGGGGCAGCGGGTGGCCTTTGTCGGTGGCAGCGGCTCGGGTAAATCAACTCTGGCCAAACTGATTGCGGGATTGTATGAACCGCGATCGGGCGAAATCTATTTCGATGGGGTGCCGCGATCGCACGTGCCTCGGGAGGTGTTAACCAATTCTGTGGCGGTGGTTGAGCAGGATATTTTGGTGTTTGAAGGTGCAATTCGCGACAACCTGACCCTGTGGGATACGACGTTGCCGGAGGTCGATTTGCGCAAGGCCGCTCAGGATGCCGCGATCGAAGACGTGATTTTATCCCAGCCCTACGGCTATGACGCCAATTTGCTGGAAGGCGCTTCTAACCTCAGTGGCGGTCAGCGGCAACGGTTAGAAATGGCCCGCGCGCTGGTAGGCAATCCCTCGATTTTGATTTTGGATGAGGCCACTAGCGCCCTGGATACCGAGACCGAAAAACAAATTGACCAAAACCTGCGCCGCCGGGGCTGTACTTGCATCATCGTGGCTCACCGCCTCAGCACCATTCGCGACTGTGATGAAATTGTGGTGCTCGATCGCGGCCAAGTCGTGCAGCGAGGCACCCACGAAAGCCTCTGGGCCGAAGGCGGCTATTACGGTCGGTTAATTCAAAGCGAAAGCGGCTAATAACCCTGCCCTCCTTGCTCCCCACTCCTCCACCCTCTACTCCCCACTCCCCGATGACTCCCCAAACCCTGACCTCCCCGCCCAGTCCCCGCACCGTCACGGCGAACGATCCGCTCCTGCTGATCGATCCAGCTGTGTTGTGGCAGGTCAAGTCAGGCAAGATGGCCGTTTTTGTCGTCCCCTTTGTGGCGGGCGAACCGGCGGGCGAGCGCCGTTATTTGTTCACTGTGGCAGCGGGGGAAGCGTTGTTCAGCGCGAACATTTGCCCTATCACAAAGTTAGGGCTGCTGGCTGTCGCCGTAGAACCAGCTGAGGTGCAGGCAGCGGAGCTGAGCGAGCAGAATGCCGCGCCGATGCCCACCGACCAACTCAAACAGCTCATCGATCCGTGGATTCATCATTTGGGGCAGGTGGAAGGCTTGCCCCGCACCGCTCGCCAGGGCATTGTGCCCGATGTGCACTACATTTCACTCACCACGGGCCAGGTCTGCCGGTCGCCGGAGGAAGAGGTCTCGTGGGTGCGGATGCAGCAGGGTGCGGCCACTTGGATGGGCAATCCGGCGTTTCCCTTAGTGCCGGAACTGGGCTGCTTTCCCCTGGGGCACAGCATGTTTTTGCAAGCGCAGGATCACATCGAATTTTTCATTCGCCCCACCGCTGAAGTTAGCAACCGCAAGATCTTGATTCGGGGCTTGCGGCAGCTGCATAGCTACTTTTTTACGACCGTCGAGCAAATCGATGCCCGCAGCCAGCGGCTGGGTCGGCGGCGCTTTGAGCAACGCCAAAAGCTCAATCAAGATGTCACCCAAAAGGTGGTGCGCAGTCTCGCCGGGGTGCTAGAGACCGACGATCGCTGGCAGGATATCGACTCGCCCTTGCTAGCGGCGGCGGGGGCCGTGGGCAAGGCGTTGGGCGTGACGATCCAGCCGCCCGCCCCGTCAGAAAATACCGCCCGCACCAAGGAGCCCTTAGAGGCGATCGCCCGGGCGTCACAGCTGCGGCTGCGCCGGGTGTTATTGCGGGGTCAATGGTGGCAGCAAGACAGTGGGCCGCTGATGGCCTACACCCGCCGTGATCGCCATCCCGTCGCGCTGTTGCCGCTCAATGATCATCAATATGAGTTGTTTGACCCCGTCAGCATCAAGGCGGGCGACGCCCCCCCCGCACGGCAGCCGATCACCGCCGAGATCGCCCAGACCCTGGATCCGGTGGCGTTTGTGTTTTATCGACCCTTACCCTCCGGTGATCTGACGGCGCTATCTTTGCTTAAGTTTGCCTTTCGGGGTCAGGGGCGCGACTGGCTGGCGATTTTACTCACTGGGGTCGCAGCCACGCTGATTGGCATGTTAGTGCCCCAAGCCACTGCCGCCCTCGTTGATACGGTCGTGCCCTACGGCGATCGCGCGCTGCTGGTGCAAATCGGGTTGGGACTCCTAGCCGCCGCCTTTGGCTCGTCATGCTTTCAACTGGCCCAGGCGATCGCCACCATGCGAGTCGAAACCGGCTCCGATGCGCATCTACAGGCCGCCGTTTGGGATCGATTGCTAACGCTGCGTACTTCCTTCTTTCGGCAATACGCCACTGGCGACTTGAACTCGCGAGTATCCAGCATCAGCGCCATTCGCCGCAAATTGAGCGGCTCGGCCCTACAGGGCATTTTTGCTGGGGTGTTTTCGCTGCTCAACTTGGGGCTGCTGTTTTACTACAGTCCACCGCTGGCGCTGGTGGCCCTCCTCGTCGCGTTGCTCATCATGGGCGTTACCGTCGCCTCGGGGCTGGTGCTGGTGCGCAAATATCGACCGCTGTTAGAGATTCAGGGCAAGCTCTATGGCTTGGTGGTCGAGCTGATCAATGGCGTCTCTAAACTGCGCATCGCTGGGGCTGAGGAACGAGCCTTTGCCGCCTGGGGGCAGCGCTACGGTCAACAGCTGCGCCTCACCCTCAGCACCCAACAGCTCGAAGATGCGGTGGATGTCTTCAACACCGTGCTGCCCATTTTGACCACGCTGATCCTGTTCTGGTTAGCGAGCCTGTTTTTGGGCAATGCAGACGGCTCGGGATTTTCAACAGGTACCTTTTTAGCCTTTTCCGTCGCCTTTGGCACCTTCATCTCGGGGGCGACGAGCCTCAGCAATACGCTGGTCGAACTGCTGGATGTGATCCCGCTGTGGCAGCGGGCGCGCCCGATCTTGCAGGCGGAACCTGAGGTGAATTTGACCAAGGCGGATCCCGGTGTGCTCTCGGGGGCGCTGCAGGTCGATCGCGTCAGCTTTCGCTATCAGCCTGACGGGCCACTGATTTTAGACAACGTCAGTTTTGAGGCTAAACCGGGCGAATTCATTGCCCTCGTCGGCCCTTCAGGCTCCGGTAAATCGACGGCGATGCGACTGCTGCTGGGGTTCGATCGCCCCGAGTCCGGCAACCTTTACTACGACGGGCAAGATCTGTCTGGTTTGGATGTGGTGGCCGTGCGTCGTCAGTTTGGCGTCGTGCTGCAAACCAGTCGCCTCAGCGCCGGGTCAATTTTTGAAAACCTGGCCGGTGGAGCATTGATTTCCCTAGAGGATGCCTGGGATGCTGCTGAAAAAGCAGGTCTCGCCGACGACATTCGCGAGATGCCGATGCAAATGCACACAGTGGTGAGCGAAGGTGGCAGCAACCTTTCCGGTGGGCAGCGGCAGCGATCGCTGATTGCCCGCGCTGTGGTGGGCAAACCCAAAATCATGCTGATGGATGAAGCCACCAGCGCCCTAGATAACCGCACCCAGAAGATCGTCACCGAAAGCCTCGATCACCTCAATGTCACTCGTGTCGTCATTGCCCACCGCCTCAGCACCATTCGCCACGCAGATCGCATCTATGTCATCGAAGCGGGACGTGTCGTGCAACAGGGTAGCTTTGATGAACTCGCGGCTCAGCCCGGCTTGTTTTCTCAGCTGATTAAGCGCCAAATGACCTGATAGGAAAGTGTTTTGTTGCGGGCGATCGGCGTGCTAAAGCGATCGCCCGTTCAAGTATTTTCGCCTTGCTCACGCCCAAATTCGCCGAAC
>ERZ1740058.1517-NODE-1517-length-10745-cov-8.725819_pt1 | contig 10745 bp, 9 predicted proteins | sample MGYA00581745_ERZ1740058 | MGnify/ENA primary metagenome ERZ1740058 (study PRJEB43018, sample SAMN04849742) | marine metagenome | isolation source: floating plastic debris | place: Pacific Ocean | collected 2008-08-30 | study: EMG produced TPA metagenomics... | reverse complement strand
TTTGGAAAAACAACAAGACTGTCGATCCGATGTATTTGAATATTTGATATCGCTTCTTCCGCCCGACACAGTGCCGCCTGGTCGCGGGCCATCCCCTGTCACGGAGACAGATAAAGTCATTTCAGACCAGTTTTTGGCTTTCGGTGAGGCTGATTTTGGTGACTCCGGAACACTTGAGGGAAGAACCTGGTTCGAGTTTTACGTGCCGATCCAAAAAGAGGTTGAGATGCCTTTGCTAAACTGTCTGGAAGAATGGAGATTTACCGCGCCGGCAACCCTCGAACGCGAAGCCAATGAACTAAAGCGTGAGCTTTGATGTGAAGACCCACTTCGACAATTACACAAGCCGGTGGTTTCCCATTATGCTAAAGCTGCCCTAATGGCGCGACCTGGCAATCCCCTAGAAAATGGGGACAATGCGGTTGAATAATGCAGTGCCTTAGCTTCCTGCGCTAACGTCGCTGCCAACGTTTTCAGAGGCGTCCATTTGTATACCGCCGGGCTCGGTTGAACCGTATTCTGCGAAGCTGTTCAGCGCGTGGGTAAATGTTATGCCGTTCGCACAACCTCGGGATGATTTTGGACACCAAAGCAGACAAAGCCTGAAGGTCTGCTTCGTCCGCCAAACCAACCTTCGTGCTCATTCAAAAGCGAACGTCAAACGATCAGGTGCCCTTCTAAGGACAAGTCGCCAATCGCTGACGATCCAGTCACGCCCCCGGCCCTAGAACAAAACGCGGGCAACCAAAACGGTGCAACCGGCAAACTGCCCATCGCTGCAAACTGCAGTCACCAGACCTGACCAAAACAGTCCGGCCGGGAACGATACGATCTTCCCACCGCGGGTCGCGAACATGGCGAACCTTGTCATGCTTCCTTTCAGAAAGTTACTGCTAAGCGCTGTGTAGGCGATGGAGAGTGCATGTCCGACACTGATGCCAACGCGTCCCGCAAGTGGCTTCTCCTCACGGCGATGAGCTTCGTACTTGGTGTCGTCGTGCTGGACGAGACCATTGTTGGGGTGGCGATCCCCACCATCAGCAAAGATCTCGGCCTGTCCCAGTACACAGCGCACTGGGTCATCAACATTTATCTGCTTGTGTTTGCCGTCCTGGCCGCCGCTGCCGGGCGGCTCGGCGACATGGTGAACCCACTTGCCCTGTTCACTTTTGGCGTTTGCCTGTTCGGTCTCGCCTCACTCGGCGCTGGGTTTGCTGCAAGCGGCGAGTGGCTCATTCTCGCCCGGGCCGTGCAGGGCGTTGGTGCCGCCATTATCTTCCCCGCCTCACTCGCTATGATCACCCACACCTTTCCCCCGCAAGAGCGCGGGATGGCCCTTGGGATCTACGGTGGCGTCGGTACACTGTTCCTGTCGCTCGGCCCATTCGCTGGCGGCCTGTTTACTGAATATCTCTCCTGGCGATGGATCTTTTGGATCAACCCATTCGTCACGGTGATCATCGCTATACTCACCATCGCCTCCTGGCGCCCCCCGAGCGAGACGCGCGAGCCCACTTCGCTGGACTTTCCGGGCTTATTCACGCTGACGGCCGGACTCACCCTCGCCGTGTTCGGGAGCATGCAGGCTGCGATTGAAGGATGGGGACATTGGAGCATCTGGCTGTATCTCGCAGCCGGCGCGTTTCTTCTGGTAGCCTTTGTAGTCATTGAGCTGCGCGCCAGCGCACCCCTGATCGACGTCGCGCTGTTCCGCAGCCTTCCCTTCACCGCATTCAATGTCATGGTCTTCGTCGCTCAGTTCGGGAAGATCGGCGTGTTCGTGTTTGTGGCGATCTTTCTGCAGAGCGTGCTCGGCCTCAGCGCGCTGGAGGCCGGCGCCGTGATCCTCGCCGCCACAATTCCCACCTCGCTCACCTCTCCGCCGGCGGGCATGTTGCTGGCGCGCATGGGTGGACGCGCGCTGCTGGTGCCGGGCGCACTTCTCTCGGCCTTGTCCGCAGTTGCGTTGGGGCTTGGCGTCGCGTTTGAGCGCCTTCTCATCCTTGTGCCCGCGCTCGTGGTCTGGGGGGCTGCAATCTCGTTTCTCTTCGTGCCCGCGCTGCGCGACGTCATGGATGCGGTGCCACCGGAAAAGCGCGGCGAGGCTGGCGGAATCAGTATGACCGCACAACTTCTCGGCGGGGTGATCGGCATGACCGTTGCAAGCCTCTTGTTCCATGCAAGCGATGCGTACTGGCCCATTTTCATCGCGATGACGGCGCTTTACGGCCTCGCATTAGCCCTGGCGCTGTCCCTGCCCCGTCATCAGCCGGCTGGGCCAGGATAACGCGTCGACGGCAACGGCTGGACAATGGAGACCACACCTCCGGCAACAACACCGCCGTCGGCACACCAGCCACATGGATCGATAGCAAATGATGGCCAACACATGGATAAGCCGTGCAAATTGTAGCTATCACGGGACCAATACTTCTTGCTATTATCACCGGTTACATGGCGGCCCGTGTCGGGTACATCCCAAAAAATATTGAACAGGCGCTGATAATCTTCTCGTTCAAAATCGCAATACCAGCGCTTTTGATTGGGGCGATCGCGCAGCAAGACCTTGATGATCTCCTCAATATACCATTCATTATTGCATTCGGCGGCGCTGCAGTGATCGTCTATGCCGTGGTACTGGTTTTCCTTTATTTCGTTCGCAACGCTGGGTTGGGCACGTCAGCGATGATATCGCTCGATAGCGTTGCTTCAAATACGGGGATCATCGGCTTCCCTGTACTCCATGCGATATTTGGTCAGAAGGCACTTGTGTTGGCGAGCCTTGCAAACATAGTTGCCGTCATTTTTGTATTGCTATCCATCACAATTCTTGAGCTTGCGAAAGATAACGAGCCATCGAATTGGGAGGGTGTCATCCGACAGGTCAAGGCTGCCGTACTAAACCCGATAGTCGTTGCAACGATTATAGGCGTCGCGCTCGCCGCTGCGCCCTTTGAGTTTCCGACCATTGCGGTCGATTATTTTAGCGTTTTTGGGTCCGCCGTCGCACCTTGTGCGCTCTTTGCCGTGGGTATGTCGCTCAATCCCAATGCTGTTGCTACAAGTAGTGTTGGCATTCTTTCGCTGTCATTCTTAAAGCTGATCATCATGCCGACCATCGCATTGTGCATATCATACATGGTCAGCGCTGATCCCCTGGTCACCGTCTGCGCAGTCCTTTGTGCCGCTTTACCCACCGGGAAGACACAGTTTGTTTTAGCGAGCAAATATCACCATGCAGAAGATCTCACCGGCCAGACCATTGCATTCACGACAGCAATAGGTGTTTTGACACTGGCCGGATGGCTAGTCTTGCTCGCACATCTGTTCGAAGGTTCTCTCACTTTTTGAGCCACTGCGACCAGGCAGTTCACACCGGTCCCGCCGACATTGATTGACGATCTGGACAAGACCGCCGCACCCCTCGCGACCGGCGCAACCAGCGTGATTGGACCAGCCCTGTTCTGCGCTCGACACTCATCTCAGAAGGAATGCGCCATAACCGGTGCCCAAGCCACGCCCACATGTCGGGCGCGCGCTCTGAGGGGTGCGGTCGCCGCTCGCGACAGAGCCTATGAACCGACCAGGTCGTCCTGACCGGCCACCACGAAGTGCAGGCTGTTGGAGTTCTTGAGCCGCGCATCGAGATATTGGGAGTAGGCCGGGTCGTTCTCGAACGCGAGCGCCGCGTCAACGCTGGGCCACTCGATGACGATCCTCAGCGCCGCTGGCTGTTCAGGTCCTTCGACCTGTTGATGGGTGGCGGTGCGGGCGAGGTAGCGGCCGCCGTGTTTGGCCACCAGCGCGTTGGCGTTGGGCAGGTAGTCTGCGATCCAGTCTTGGCTGGTCGGCGTCACGGCCAGCACGGAATAAGCTGTCATGTCTCAGTCCTCCAATCAGGTGCCACCGGCACCGGTCGCCTTGTTATTTGCCCTTTCATTTCTTTGATAAACGGCCCAAATCAGAGTTTATAATTCGGCTTTGAAGGGTAATCTTATGGATCTGGATACCGTGAGGCTCTTCGTTCGCGCCGCCCGAACGCTCAACATCACTGCGGCCGGGCGACAGTTGGGCCTGAGCCCCGCGGTGGCGAGCGCCCGGCTCGCGAAGCTGGAACGAACGCTCGGCGCAGATTTGTTTCACCGTACAACGCGCAAGGTCACACTATCGCTCGAAGGGGCGGAGTTTCTGCCCTTCGCCGAGGAGCTCTTGGCGCAAGAAAACGCAGCGTTGGCCGCGCTCGGCCGGGGTGCACAGACGCTATCTGGCAAAGTTCGCCTCAGCGCTCCCAGCACCTTCGCGCAGCTTTATCTCATCGACCCACTCAACGCGTTTTGCGCGCTCCATCCGCAGCTTACGCTGGATTTGCACTTTTCCGACAAAGTGTTCGACTTCATTGACGGCAGCTTTGATCTTGCCCTGCGCAACATGGCCCTGCCCGATTCCAGTCTGAAGGCCCGACGCCTTGCCAGCGACACCCGCATCCTGTGCGCCTCCCCGGACTATCTTCGCCAGCACGGCACGCCGCTGAGTGTCCAAGACCTTGATCAGCACACGCTGATCGCGTTCGGCCAGCGCCGTAGGGTGCCGTTGGTGTCAGACGTTCAAGAGGCGGCAGAGCTAGATTTAACCGGCAGCAACTGCCGGCTTTTGTTCGACGACGGTCAATGCCAACGGCTGGCGACCCTCGCGGGCGCCGGCATCTCCCAAAACGCGCTCTGGGCCGTCCACACCGACCTTGAAGAGGGCCGACTAGTCCGTGTTCTGCCGGACTACACGCTCGACACTGACACCGCGCTTTGGCTGGTCTATCCGCAGTCAAACATCCTCTCGCCCAAGGTCCGGGCGTTGATTGACTACTTACGTCAACAACTGCGCAGCCTACCAACATAGGTTTCGCACCACCCCGACCTTGGACGCAGCGCAGACGTGAAAGACGCAAGCTCTGCGGGCGAGACTTAGTCGCCGTCGGACTGCGCCAAGCTCACAAAGAGCAACGACAAGAAAACAGCACCGACTATCGCTGAGTTACCGCCCATGAATTTCGCAAGTAGCACGACATGTTGGCTTATCTGGTCGTTTAACGCGACGATGGTTTGCTCGAGCGGGCTGGTGACGGCAGCACCTCCGTTGAAGCCTCGATCAAACGTCGCGACAAAAATCAGCAAGAGTAAGACACCGCACGCCAGTCCAGCGACGCCAAGAACACCACAGAATAAACCACTCAGAACCCGCACTGCGTGCGAGTTAAAGGACTGCAGCACAGCCCCATACCAAGTCACTCGAGTGTTCCGCATGCGCCAATCCCGCAATAATATTCCGGAGACAGCGAGGCCTCACTGAGGTAACTACCCGGAAAACATCTTGGGTCGACTTTGTGGCAGGCCACTCACGGAATGTTAAGTCGGGGACGAACGGAATGGTTAGCCGGAAAAGGATCAAATCGCCGCGAATTTTCCGACAATCGGTAAAAGCTTGTCACGCGTTGAGCTTGGCACAAACGCCGGTGTCGTCCTTGGCCTGAAGCCAGAAATAAGGCGAGCGCGGTCTTCACGCAGGGGACGGAACCGCCGTTTGCGTTGGCGCAGACCGGGTGCCGTGTGAATTCATAGCTGCTTGCGCTCATACCGGCCGGAGCCGGCGAGATGGTCGCAACTGTGCTGGGGTAGCGTTGGTTCCTGCCGCACCGTGGCACTTGCGCCACAGCGACAAGGTTAATCCATCGCGTGACATTATACGGACCGATGTTGACTATGTTTTCAGACCTGACACGCTAGGGTTGTTGACGGCACGGTGAGGCGGAGGTGGCGATGCGCGTTGTCAAAGTCTGCACACTGGTGATTGCGGTGGGCACTATGACGCTCGCCGCTGCGCCAAGCTGGGCCCAACGCGCATCCGAATGCAGCGCACGCGGTCTCAAAGCCATGGAACTCGCAGCGGTTTGCAACGGGCGATCCTGTCGCAGCAAGAATTTGGGAGCCGGGTCCACCCAAGGTGTGGCGCAGGAGCAAGTCTTGGCGGGACGCGCGCGAGACTACACGTTCTTTTATCGCATCCCTCAACATACCCACACCCGCAGCGTTGTTATCATTCAGAAGAAGGTGATCGCCCGCCGCGGCGAACGAGACGTGTCGCGCACGCAGGGCGACGTGAGATACCGCCGGGATCGACTGGCGGACGGCTGCCCCAACGGACGGGACTACGATGCATTCCCAGGCGGTTCGGACAGCGATGCTAATCCTCGCTACAAGCGGTACAACGCACGCGATTATGATGACTTCTATCGAAATGGGCGCAGCCGTAACAACAGTGTAAACGACGACTTTAACAGGCGAGCGTTGGCGAGGTACGAGAATAAGGGGCGCTGCGTGACCACGCTGACACGTGCGCGCCGGCCGCAGCATCTTCTCTACGACCGGGATAGATCGTTCTTTGCTGGCTCGCTGGTGGAAAGCGCGCGGGCAATCCTGCCTCTTCCTCGCAGAGCTCTCGCGGACGGACCTGGCTACTCCGACGTAAATGTGCGGGTCAAAAACTATCGCAAGCCCGAGAACGCTGGAGCTTGCATGCGCTTCAAGCTCCGCGGGCAGGCTGAGTATGCGCGTATTGAATTGTCGGACGTGGAGTATCAGGTCCGGGATGTGCCACGGAGTGAACGCCACAAGCTTCCGATGTGGCGGGTGTGTTTCGGAACAGCCGAAAGGTGCAGTCGGTTCAGCGATTATTAAGGTGACCTTGTGAATTTCGTCAAAGAAAGTGAGCTAGGGCAGCTTGGTAAAAGCGTCGGCATTGTAGGAAAGTGTTGGGTTATGCCGCTATCACAGTCACCGGTGCACACCTTCACCATACCTGATCGCCTCGCAGCTCGATCATTTTGTTGGTTAGTGATTGCCGTATTGGCGATTACCATTGCCGGCACGGCTGGCGATAGTAGCGCAGATTCAAGCTTTCTGGAGATCATATCAGCACTGTTGGCTGTGGGCGTAAGCATCGGACTCAATCTCTTCGCCAGACATCTTGACGAAAATAGCAGAGATCAAATTATTATCCCCGCCTCAGGGACAATAATCATAACATTTATTTTATACATTTTAATTTCGTCGAATTTTCAGAGTATCGAGGTGTCCAGTAGCATAGGGCTTGACGCAATCTGGCGGAGTTTACCTACGGATGATCCGACCGGGAGCGCGTTTGCACGGGAAGCCATATCGGTTATGGCCGCGTCGCTCGCCACCGCACTTGTCTGGGTTGCAAGGAGTGTGCTTGCGGGACTGAAGCCGGCGGTGAACCTCCTTCCATCGCTCGTCGTCCTGGTGTTCAGCGCTGCTCTCACCCTCGCTCTTGCTTCCTTGCAGATTGTCATTCGCTAATCGAGCCGCACGTCTAGAGCACTTTGCGCTCGCATTAGAGTGGCGCTCCGCATCATTCTGTGGCTTGGCTCACTCCCACTCGAACTACAACAGCGGCTTGCTGGACACGTCGTCAACCAAACGCAAGAACCCCCACAACTCACCCCCAAAGCACACGTCAACCCGCGCCAAAAAACTCACGTCGAACGAGTAAACGTCTGCCGTCATCCCGTCGGTTGAGGTGACCGCCCTCAGCGCCAGCACCTTTTCATAGGTGCGTGCATCGCCCATCACGCCAACGGTCTCCACCGGCAGCAACACGGCAAAGGCTTGCCAGATGTGGTCGTAGAGGCCCGCGGCGCGGATCTCTTCGATGAAGATGGCGTCGGCGCGGCGCAGCACCTCGAGCCCCTCAACCGTCACCGGCCCCGGATGGCGGATCGCAAGACCAGGCCCCGGGAAGGGATGGCGCCCCACGAAGCGCTCCGGCAGCCCCAGTTCACGCCCCAGCGCGCGCACCTCGTCCTTGAAGAGCATGCGCAAGGGTTCAACGAGCTTCAGCCCCATGCGCTCGGGCAAACCGCCCACATTGTGGTGCGATTTGATGGTCACCGACGGCCCGCCGGTCGCCGACACGCTCTCAATCACGTCGGGATAGAGCGTGCCCTGCGCCAGGAAATCGCCGCCAACGCGGCGCGCCTCCCGCTCGAAGACATCCACGAATAGGCGCCCGATGGTTTTGCGCTTCACCTCCGGATCGGAGACGCCCGCGAGCGCTGTCAGAAACTCGCCCGACGCATCGACCTTGTTAAACACCACGTCGTTGCGGCCGGAGAACATCTCCTCCACCTCGGCCGCCTCGTGTGCCCGCAACAGGCCGTGGTCGACGAAAATGCAGGTGAGCCGATCGCCGATGGCTTCGGCGAGCAACACTGCGGTGACGGAGGAATCGACGCCCCCCGACAGCCCGCAGATGACGCGCCCATCGCCCACCTTCTCGCGGATCGCAGCGATGGCCTCTTCGCGAAAGGCCGCCATCGTCCAGTCGCCCCGCGCGCCGGCCACCCGGCGAACAAAGGCCTCGATGAGCCGCCCGCCATCTGGCGTGTGCACCACCTCGGGGTGGAACATGAGGCCGTAGGCGCGGCGGTCCCCGTTGGCGAGGAGGGCAAACGGGGCGCCCGGCGAGCGCGCCACCACCTCAAAGCCCGGGGCGGGCTCCACCACGCGGTCGCCATGGCTCATCCACACCGTGTGTTTCTCGCCAGGCTCCCAAATGCCTTCGGTGAGGGGCGAGGACGCCAGCACCTCCACCTCCGCGCGGCCAAACTCGCGATGGTCGCCCGCCTCCGCGCGGCCCCCCATCTGCTCGGTCATCACCATCTGGCCGTAACAGATGCCCATCACCGGAACGTCCGCTTCGATGATGGAGGACGGCGCGCGGGGTGCCCCTTCGGCGAAGGCCGACTGAGGGCCGCCCGAAAAAATCACCCCGACCGGTTTGTGGGTCTGAAACGCGGCGGCAGCCTCGTGGAACGGTGCGACGATGGAGAAGACGCCCGCCTCGCGCACCCTGCGGGCGATCAGCTGCGTGACCTGACTGCCGAAGTCGACGATGAGGATTGTGTCGTGATCCATGGCGCGCCCCCCGTTCCCTTCGCTGTGGGTCAATGGGCGGGCGCTGTCCACGGTGAAGCGCGAGAACGGGGAGGTTTTCCGCCGCGAACAGCGGCTGGGCAGCTATCCAAGCAGGGCAATCGCCGTGAGGACCACGCCGGCGCCAATGGCGAGCAGCCAAAACACCGCACCGACCGCGAGGCCAAGCGCGGTGAGGATCCATAGTCGCGCCCCCTCAAGGCCGACTGCGCCGTCGCCCACCGCGTAGGCGATCAGCGCGCCCAGGACGGCGCCCACCACGACGCTGAACCGGAACTTTCGTTCGCCTAGCTTGCCGTGGCCGCGCCGCTTGGCGTCCAGCTCGGCAAGCCGCTGCTGTGCAGTGTCCGGATCTACCATGCCGGCCGACCTGCCTGTGGCTTCCACTTTTCGGCCTGACTGAGAAATATTCGCCACGGTCGCCCCACCACTCACACCAGCGTCGCACCAAACCCCGGCAAGCTTGTGCCGCCATGATGCAGTCCAAAACGTTAATGCGGAAAAACAATGACCGGCAGCCATTACGGGCCGGTCCAGGTTGTCGCACGCGCTGCCCAAACGCGCGGCGGCCGGGGCCACGCCCGCACGACTGGCGAGCCTAGACCTGCATCCGCTCAAACACGGCGAAGAAGAACCCATCCGTCTTGGTGGCGGCCGGCGTCATCGTCAGGCTCATGCCATCCGCGGACCACGGCTTGGGGCCGCCGACGCCAAACAGCTCTTCCCATGCCTCGCCGGCCGACACCTGCTGAAACTCCGGCGCGCGGGCCAAAAACTCGTCCACCTGCGCTTCGTTTTCCTGCGGCAGCACCGAGCACGTGACGTAAACCAAATAGCCGCCCGGGCGGACGAACAGCGCGCCGTCATCGAGCGCGCGGACTTGCTCGGCAACGCGCCGCTCCAGCGCTGCGGGTGTCAACCGCCATTTGGTGTCGGGATGGCGCCGCCAGGTGCCTGAGCCTGAGCACGGCGCATCGACGAGCACGCGGTCCATACGGCTGTGCAGCCGGCTGAGGTCACTGCCAGAGGCATGGACCTGGACATTGCGCGTCCCAGCGCGGGTGATGCGATCATAGATCGGCGCCAGCTGCCCGGCATCCGCGTCGGTGGCATAAAGCTGGCCGCGGCTTTCCATCTGCGCTGCGATGGCGAGCGTCTTGCCGCCCGCCCCGGCGCACAGGTCGAGCACCTGCTCGCCAGGTTGCGCGTAGACCAGAAGCGCGGCCACCTGGCTCGCCTCGTCCTGCACCTCGATGTGGCCGCGGCGAAAGGCTTCTTCGTTGCTGAGATTGGGCGCCCGCTCCCAACCCGCGCGCGCTGGAATGCGCAGGCCCACAGGGCTAATTGCGGTGGGCGCGGCGCGATGCCGGCCGAGCGCTTTTTGGACTTTGTCGCGGTTCGCCTTCAGTGTGTTGACGCGGACATCGAGCGGCGCACGGGCGGTCAGCGCTGCGGCCTCGGCCTCCCATTCCTCGGCAAAGTTCTCAACAAACGCCCCCTCAAGCCACTGAGGCAGGTCGCTGCGCACGGCGGGCGGCGCCTCGGCGAGCCTGTCGGATGACAGCGCCGCACGCTCAGCGTCGGTGAGCGCGCCGGGGCCGTATTGCTCGCCTGCTAACGTCGCGACATCATCGAGGCCGACACCCCAGCGAAACCGGAGCGTCGCCAGCACTGCGGCGCGGCTTGTGTCGGCGTCGCCCCGAAAGGCGGAGGAGGTTTTCCAACGCAGCGTGTCGTAGA
>ERZ1740058.1516-NODE-1516-length-10750-cov-20.220009_pt1 | contig 10750 bp, 6 predicted proteins | sample MGYA00581745_ERZ1740058 | MGnify/ENA primary metagenome ERZ1740058 (study PRJEB43018, sample SAMN04849742) | marine metagenome | isolation source: floating plastic debris | place: Pacific Ocean | collected 2008-08-30 | study: EMG produced TPA metagenomics... | reverse complement strand
TGCAGCCAGCTCAGCAGTCTCAGCAGGACGCCTGGTCAGTATAGGCAGGCCATAACTCAGCAAGGCGATCGCCATTCCCCCTAAATCGAGCCACACCAGTGGCAGCCAGCCTCGACTCAACAACAAACAGCTGCCAGTCGGCCCCATGGCTAGCCCAAGCGTTACCAGCGAGCGCTCATCCCCCTCAACCATGGCTAGCCATTGACTTATGGCGTCAAGCCACGCTAACCCTTCTCCTCCCCCACCCGCTAGCAGCAGCCATAACGGGTAAATCACACACACATAATTCATACGCTGATCAAGAGATGTCTTAGAGACATTCGCGGCAAAGATCGACCCAACGATTAAGCCTTAAAAACCAGGTTCACATTAAAGGCTCAAATCCACACTTTAGATTTTCCAGTCGCAAGTTACAGGCCAAAAGATTAAGCCCCAAATAACCAGTCTCACATTAACGACCCGAATGCACACCTTAGAGTCCTCAGTCACAAGCTATAGATCAAACATGAACTGGGTTAATGCTTGTCTGTGGGTCCCAACTACTGGGTCAGGGAATTGTGATCTGAGAGTACTACTTGAGCCATCTGACTCAAATACAGAGAAACGCAGACAGTTTCATAAGTAAACGCGATGTTTTCTACAAGGTTCACCAACTATTATTTATCCCAACCCGCTCCAAAGTTTCACCAGAAAATCTCAAATATTGGGAAAAATATACAAAATCAAGTATTTTTATTGTTGCGCAATCACCCAAAAAAGAGGTGTGATTTCTAAGAAATAGCAATACTTTTCATAAAAAGACTCAAAAACTCAATAGTGGCCATTGACGAGAAACAATGCCAAACGCGTTTCCCTGTTAACAGCAGCTTCCACCTCTATTGATGCCCAATCGCAAAGGCTAAGCATCAATCAAAAGACCAGACATTGAAAAAATTCAATAGCGGATTTTTCTTTTCAGAGTATGAAAATACTGGTACTGGCGTTTTTGTGCAATTCCCAATGCTAAACATCAATTACAAAAATCAGCTATTGACAAAAGCCAATATTAGGATTTGTCCTTTGCTATAACAATAGTCCGGACAGTTTTTCGAGGAGGTAGGAAGAAAGCGATCCATCGATATAGAGTACGACTGCAACAAAAACAGGTCGCACCGATGGACAGCTTTACTCGGATTTTAACCGGTCTGTTAGAGACAGCCGGTGGTTTTGCAAACCCCAACGGCAGTTTCTGCTGACGCTGATGACCACAATTTTCGTGGTCTGTGGCAAGGTCAACGACAGCAACTTGAGTCGCTACAGCGATTTATCCGAACGTACCTACCGCCGCCATTTTGATTCAGGCATTGGGGTTGAAGGTCTCAATCAAAGCCTGATTGAGCAGCTACGAGATGGGCAGAGTCCTCAGATTGCGGTGGTTGATTGCACCTTCCTGGAGAAAAGCGGTCGTCATACCTATGGCTTGGACTGGTACTACAACGGCAAAACGCAGCGGGCGGAGAAGGGCTTGGAACTCTCGGTAGTTGCGATTGTGGATGTGGAGCAAAACACGGGGTACACGCTCTCCGCCCAACAAACCGAAGCCGATCTCAGTCGCCCTGCTAAAACGGCTGTCGATAGCCCCTCCGCTTCGGGCAATCGTATTGAGTTTTATCTAGGGCATCTGGCTTACTGCATGATGTACTTCCCAGAGTGGATTCGCTATGTCGTCGCCGATGGCTTCTACAGCAAATACAAGTGGGTCAGCGGAGTGGTGCAACTCGGCTTTGATGCCATTGGCAAACTTCGCTGTGATGCCGACCTCAAGTTTCTCTATGACGGTCCCTATCAGGGCCGAGGTGCGCGGCGCAAATATGACGGCAAGGTCAATCTCAAAGACCATCGTCGATTCCACTTGGTTCGACGTCTGGAAGATGGGGTCTACCTCTACACGGCTGTTGTCTGGTCGGTGAGTCTCAAACGCAAGGTGCGCTTAGCTTATCTCCTGAAAGAGAAGCAGGGACGGCGCAGTTACGTGGTGCTGTTTTCCACTGACCTGAAGATTGACCCAGTGTTCCTCTATCACTGCTACAGCGCCCGGTTTCAGATTGAATTTGTCTTTCGCGATGCCCGCCAATTTACCGGTCTGGCCGATTGTCAGGCTCGCTCACCGGAGGCCATTGATAGCCACGTCAACGCTAGTTTGCTGGCCCTGAACTTAGCGAAAGCAACCTTGCAGGAAACTTACAGAGAAAGAGAACCTCTCAGCTTTTCGATCGCCTCTTTGAAGCGGTTGGCTCTCAATGAACATCTTGTGGACTTATTTATTGCGCTGTTTGAGTTGGAGTCAACTTCAATAAAATCACATGCCAACTACCGAAAGCTCCTTGATTACGGGGCTATAGCCTCCTAAATCTGTCCAGAGTGTTGCTATAAAAAATACCCATACTTTTGTTTATGCGCGATCGCCAGAAAAGCCACTCTCATCGTCAGAAAATTAATCCGCTTCATTTCAATGTGACGACGCCAGGGTCGCCCTAGCCGTCGTGGGAAACCGTAGACTAACTAACAGCCGCCGCATCGAGCCCGCAATGAACAAACCCCAACTTTTTGGCCTAGGTATCGGTACCCTCAGTAGCCTCATGATCACGCCCGCCGCGATCGCTGACGGTCCGCTGTTTTTGGCCTATCCCCCTGTAGAACATCAGACCAGCAGCGATCGCATCTTTTTGATCGGCACCGGTGACCCCAATCAGCCCGTCTTGGTCAATGGTGCACCGATTGCCTACCGCAGCCCAGCCGGGCACTTTGCGCCGACACTGCCCCTGGCCCTGGGTGAAAACACTTTGACATTGACTCAAGGAGACGACAGCATCACCGTCAACGTCACCCGCGTGCCGGGTGTACCGGTCGTATCGCCAGAACTGGGCTACGTGGTGGAATCTTTGACCCCCCAGGTGGCCATGACGCGACCGGCCGGAGAACTGGTGTGCTTTAGCGCGATCGCTCTACCAGACGCTGACATTGCCGTCACCTGGGGCGGCGACACGATTGATCTCGCCCCTGTTGGTGAGGCGGTAACCCTGCCCCCCAACTCAGCCGTGCTCACCGCTGACAATCAGCCCATTGCCCTCACGACAACCGCCTACGAAGGCTGCACGGTGATGCCCGCCACTGGCCCTGGCGGCTCTCCGACTTACACATTGACTATTAATGGCGACGTGATCACCCAAACCCTGCCCGTCACCCTCTCTCGTCAGCCCCTGATGCCCTTTAGCGTCGCCACTGTGACTGCCGAGTCAGGGGTCGCCCGCACTGGCCCCAGCACCAGCTACTCTCGCATTACGCCGTTGCCTCAAGGCACCCGCGCCACCGTCACCGGCACCGAGGGCGACTGGCTCCGCCTCGACTACGGCGGCTGGATTCGCGCCACCGAAACCCGCGTTGACACCACTGCCGCACCCGCCAAATCCATCATCCGCAGCGTCACCTCCGAGCAAATTCCAGGCTGGACGGAGGTGCGCTTTCCGCTGCAGGCGCCCGTCCCCATCAGCATTGACCAAACCGCCGACACGCTGACGCTGACGCTGCACAACACTACCCCGCAAACCGACACGATCTACTTCGATGCCGACCCGGTGGTAGAACGTCTGGACTGGCAGCCGGTCTTGCCCGATCGCGCCCAATATCGCTTTCAGTTTCGGGGGCAGCAGTGGGGCTACAAAACCCGCTACGAAGGCACCACGCTGGTGCTGTCGCTCAAACATGCGCCGGCACTAGCGGACAATTCTCTAGCAGGCAGCGTCATTTTGCTCGACCCCGGTCACGGCAGCGAGAACGACCTTGGCGCCCGCGGCCCCACCGGCTATCCCGAAAAGGATGTGAATCTGGTGGTCTCAAAGCTGCTGCGCGACGAGCTAGAAGCGCGCGGGGCGACCGTCATCATGACGCGCGAGGGCGATGACGATCTGTTCCCCCGCGATCGCGTTGACATCATCAACCAGGTGGAGCCGACTCTAGCTCTCAGCGTTCACTATAATGCGCTGCCCGATGCCGGTGATGCCCTCAACACCGCTGGCGTCGGCATGTTTTGGTACAACGCCCAGGCCCATGACCTCTCAGAATTTCTGCACGACTATCTCGTCCGCGAGCTTGATCGCCCATCCTACGGCGTGTATTGGAACAATCTCGCCCTCACCCGCCCCACCGTCGCCCCTTCAGTGCTGCTAGAGCTGGGCTTTATGATCAACCCCGATGAATTTGAGTGGATCGTCGATCCCGACTCACAGGCCGAGCTAGCGTCAGGATTGGCAGATGCGATCGCCTTCTGGCTGCAGCAAGCGGCCAACAAGTGATGAGGCATTGGCAAAAGCTGGAGTTTGCGGAAAAATAGCTTCCTGATCATCAGGGTGAGGCCATGCTAAGCCTCACCAGCAACCCAGTGGCCTAACGCTCTGACTCACGGGTGAGATTTTCTGGATGACTGCCTAAACAATTACGTCTTTTGATCTGCCAGCAGCGCTCAATCAACCAGCGAGGATCTTCTTCTAACGGCGATCGCACACACAGGTTGGGATGGTTGTTGACAAACTCTTGGTAGCAGGTTTGCCAGCACTGCTCTAAAAAGGCATTGTTCAAACAGCGCTGGGCATGACGATGACAACAATGCTGCCAATACTGCCAGGGGTTTAAGACCGCTGGGCGATCGCGATCCCAAAGGGGCTGATTGAGATATGACCAGAGGGGAAAACGCATGATGACACCATCGGTATAGCGCTAATGCACGGGTTGGCAGAATGCGGATGCACTTGTCAGTCAAGCCGATTTCAGTGTGGCAGACAACTATCCATTTAAAGGAAAACTTCAGCTATTCTGCATCTTTGCAAAACTCTAGCAAGGGCTGACAGCTGTTGACGTAACTCACGATGCCTGTCACCAAATCGTCGCTGAACCAGACACTTTTTGGCAAGGCCGTTTTGGTCACAAAGCTTTTCAGTTTTAGGTAATCGGCATATTCATGCTCGGCATACTCTTTATAGCCCTGAGGCATCGATTTAAGCTTTTCATCCTCACTGAGCGATAATCCGGCTGCATCAAGAGCCGCAAGAACCTGAGCAAATTGCTGGGGTACCTCAAGGATGCGATCGCGGATAGGGCCAAGTTCAGCCGCCTTGAGCTGATAAAATCCGCAGGCCATCATGCCGCCCGTCACATCGAGATGGAGATAAAAGACCCCCTCTTTTTCTGACTTCGTGCCCGACGGCGTCAGCACGCCGCTCACGTGAGTACTGTAGGGGGATTTATCTTTAGAAAATCGGATATCGCGATGCTGGCGAAACATGGTTTTAGCTCCCCCAGACAGCGGTGTCTCGGTGTCTTCCAGCTGTTCTGACGCTAATTCCAGCATGCGGGCGAACGGCTGGCGCAGAGAGTTCTCAAAGTCTTGCTTGTGCTCGCTATACCAGGCTTTCTCGTTGTTCTCTGCTAAGCCTTCGAGCAGCTCAAACGACTGATGGGTGAAGGGGTAATTGTTCATGGTGTCTCCTAAAATCCAGTCTCTAAAGGGTTCAATCACACTTCTCTACCGTTCTCCACCAGCGAGGAAGAGCGCCGATGGCGTCAGAAGTGAATGTTGGCAGCGTGATTAATGCCGTCGGTGATGCTCACGCGCTCCCCACATTTTGGGCAGGCGATAACGTTTCAGGCGGTACCGGCGAAGGATCATGATCTGAGTCATGGCCTTTCGGGGCGCGGCGACGCAGCATCAGATAGGCCGCTGGAGTGAAATAAAGCGCTAAGAAAGGGGAACCGCCAATGCCGCCCGCGATCGCGATCGCCAACGGCTGCCAAAACGGATCGCCTCCCATGAGCAGGGGCACAAAGCCCACGATGGTGGTGACGGTAGTGGTCAACACGTGGCGCGTGGCTCTAATCACCACATCTTGAATCGCCTTGCGATTGCCCTGTCGCGCCAACGGATTTTCATTAATGGCGGACAGCACGATAATGCTGCCGTTGATGGCAATGCCGATCAGGCCCATGGTGCCAACAATGGCCATAAAGCCCAGTACTGAACCAAAAAACCAGAGCGAAAACAGCGCCATCCCCACGGAACCGATGCCCACCGCCGCGACAATACCCGCTGAGCGAAAGCTGCGGAGCGAAAGCACTAGCGCCGTCCCCATGACGAGAAACAGCAGCCCCACGTAGGCAAGCAAATCGCCAGTGGCATCACCGCTTTCGGCCTGCTCGCCGCCGATTTCAGTGGTATAGCCCGGCGGCAGCTCAAAGCCCGGCGCTGCCATCGCGGCTTGAAAGTCTCCCAGCACTTGCGAAGGCAGTACTCCAGCCGTGATAAACGCCTGCACCGTATTCACGCGCTGCTCATTGCGACGAGTAATCTGCGAGAGCTGAGGCACGAGCTCAAACTCGCCGATCGCCGAGAGCGATCGAAACTCATCGGCCGGCAGCTGACCCGCTTGACCCGGCTGTAGGTTGAGGGACGCCACCTGCGATAAATCACCGCGATTATCGTTAGAAATTTGGACCCGCACCGGCAGATTTTCCGTGGATTCTAAAATGGAGCCGCCGATCGCCCCTTCTAGACTGGCTTCTAACTGTTGAGCCACCTCGGCGTTAGAGAGCCCGGCCAGCTGCGCCTGTTCTTCATCGACTTGCAGCGCCAGTTTCGGCACGGTCGCCGTCAAGTCATCACGGACGTGGGTAACATCGGGAATTGTGGTCAAAATTTCGCGGATTTCTGCCCCCAGCTCTCGCAGCACCTCAATATTCGGGCCATAGATTCTTAACTCTACGGGCGCCTCAAACGGCGGGCCTTGCTCTAACTGGCGCACCAGCACTCGCGCCTCGGGCAGCGCCGTATCCATCTCTGCCTGCAGGGTTTGAATCAGCGTATTGATCTCGTCGCCTGACGTGAGCTGCACCATCGCCTGGGCATAGTAGGGCGAGTTTTCACGACTGCTGGGGATGTTGTAGTAAAACTTGGGAGCACTTTCCCCCACAAACCAGTGCACCTGCTCCACCTGGTCATGCGCCAGCAGCAGATCGCGAGCCTGCATCACCGCCGCTTGGGAATGGGCGATCGCCGTTTGGTTGGCGAACTCGACCTCAATCTGAAACTGATCGCGCTTCAGCGACGGAAAGAACTGGTTTTCTAAGCCGCCCACCTGAATGAAGCCCACCACCGGCAGCACCATGGTCAGCACGACGCCAAAAACCGGCTTGGCCGTAATTCGCTGCAGCGTCCAGCGATAGAGACCACCCAGGCGCCGCGAAGACACCCCATCATTCCACCAGGCACCGTCTTTCATCAGCCCACGAAAGCCATACTCAAACAGGTTCTGCGGCCGCCGCTGTCGGACTGCCTGAATATCCGCCTCGCTGTGACCGAGAAAGCGCCCCGTCAGCGCCGCAATCACCGTCAACGACAGCAGCAGCGAAGAGACCAACGACAAAATCACCGTCAGCGCAATGGAGCCGACAAATTCCCCCGCGCCCCCCGGCAACAGCGCAATCGGCAGAAACGTCAGCACCGTCGTCAGCGTTGAGGCAAACAGCGGCGCTTGCAAATATTTCACCGTCTCGACCACCGCCTGCTCGGGCGGCACGCCATGCTTCAGCTCCGCCTGAATTTCATCAACCGCGACGACCGCGTTATCAATCAGCAGGCCTAAAGCAATAATCAGCCCCGTCACCGACATCTGGTGAATGGGGATGCCGATCAGGGTCATCAGCCCCATCACGGCGCACACCGTCAGCGGCAAGGCCGTGCCCACCACCAGCGACGATCGCCAACCCATGCCAAAAAACGTCACGATCACCACCAGCAGCGCCGCAAACAGCAAATTCGAAATCAACTTGCTAAAGCGGGCGCTGACATATTCACTCTGGTCAAAGATCACGTCCAGCGAAATACCGCCGGGCAGCTGGCTGCGAAAGTCCTCAACCTGCCGCCGGGCACCTTTGGCCCAGCGGTCCACGCGCTCTCCTGAAGACATCAGAATCCCCAGGGCGATCGCCGGTTTGCCATTCACAATTGCCAGATCGGTCACCGGTTCACGAATGCCGCGAGTCACCTCGGCCACATCCCCGAGCCGCGCAAACTGCCCGCCCCCAGAGCGAATCGGAATTTGCCGAATCTGGTCTAGAGAATTCAGCTCGCTGTCCACCTCGATCGCCAGGGTTTCATTGGCATTCCGCAGTTGCCCAGCAGTGACCTTGGCATCACTGCTGCTCACCTGCTGCGCCAGCTGTTGCGCATCAAGCCCTACCGCGGCTAGGTCTGGCGCCCTGATCGCCACCTTGATTTCTTCGTCAGGGAGGCCAAACTCATCCACCGCTTCCGTCCCAGGAACGCTGCGCATCTGAATCTGCAGCTCTTCGCCAAAGCGCCGCAGGATCGCGTAGTTGGGCTCGCTGGCTTGCTCCCACACGAGGGCGGCAATCATGGAATAGGCCCGCGTCTCGGTTTCTTCCAGCTCGGATGCCAAGGCCCCTGGCGGAAACAGCAGATTGGCGTCTTCCATCTTGTTGCGCACCTGAGACCAAATGGGCTCAGCGTCCACAACCGCATCCTGTAGCTCCACCGCCACGCTAGAAAAACCAATGCGTGACGTTGAGGTGAGGGTTTTAACTTCCTCAATCTCAGAAATCTCTGATTCCAACACTTCGGTCACCAACGCCTCGACTCGCTCGGCACTAGCACCCGGAAAGCGGGTAGTCACCACCGCCACTCGCGCTACTTGGGTCGGATCTTCCTGACGGGGCAGGGCCTGAAAGGCCGAGACACCCCAGAGCAACAAAATAATGATGCTGAGAATCAAGAGACGGACGTTGCGGAAAAAGGGACGTGCCATCGCGGAAAGCCTTCGCTATGCAGGTTTACTTCAAGACAAGGGACAGCGAACGGGTGAGGCCCGCTCAATCACTGGAAATGCTCAGAGAATCGGTGACGATGTTCTCCAATTGGGAAAATCTTGGGGGCGATCGCGGCAGCCCGGTTTAGGCGGCAATCACTCAGCCGCGATCGCGCTCACTCGCTGCCCCGGCACTAATCGATGCACGCCGCTGGTGACGACCTGATCGCCCGGCTCAAGGGTGCCGCGCACAAACACCCGCGTACTCGGCTCACCGTTCACCGTCGTGCTTTCTTCATGAATAATCTCGACCGATCGCGGCTCCAGCACCCGCGCATCGCTGTCTGCTGCCGTATCGGGATCGGCCTCCTGGGACTCTGCAGTAAACGAGCCATCGTTTACCGCCGCCGTCTCGCTGCCTGCTGGCACCAACACGTAGGCCGTCCACAGCCCCCGCAGCCCTTGAGTCAGCGCGGCGGTCGGCAACCAGTAACCCGCCGATTGCATCGTCTCGTCAATGGTGAGTCGGGCCGTTTGTCCCGGCTCCAGTTCACTAATGGCCGTTGCCGCCAACTGCAGCACCACGGTTTGGGTGCGGGTCGTCGCATCCACCTCAGGCAACACTGCCACCACCTCAGCCGGATAGGCCCGGTTATTCACGCTGACGCTTTGCCCCGTGCCTACCCGCAGCTCATTCACCACCGCTGCGGGCACTCCCACGCGCACCTCCGGTGACGCCGCTTCCACCAGCTCAATCACGGCCTGTCCCGCACCGATGACAGTGCCTTCATCCACGCGCCGCGCCGCCACAATGCCGTCAAAGGGAGCCATAACAGTGCTTTTCGCCAGATTCACATCGATATCTTGAATCTGAGCATCCAGCTGCGCTACGACCGCTCGTTGAGCATCTAGCTGCTCAAATCGAGTGCCGTTTTGCAGCTCTTGTAAACGGCTGCGGGCCTGATCCAGACGCGCCTGTAGGGAATCTGCACCAAAGGCAAACTCATCTAACTGCTCCCGCGCGATCGCCCCGCGCTCATAGAGATATTCCCGCCGCTCCTCTTGAATCTCTTGCAGGCTCAGCTGCTGCTCCAAGTCGCGCACTTCGGCTGCCGCTACGGCCAGATCTTCCGCCCGAGCGCCGTTTTCCAGTTCCGCCAGTTGCGCTGCGGCCTGCGCTTTTTGCGCTTGCACCTGCAGCCGTTGGGTCGCCAAATTGCGACTGTCTAATCGAGCGATGGGTGCCCCTGCGCTGACGCGATCGCCCTCCTCAGCTAACACCTGCACCAGCTCGCCGCCCCGCTCAAAGCCCAATTCACTACGGCGCAGGGCGGCAATTTCCCCCGTGTAGACGCGCGGCACCTGGTAAGCAGAGACGGGCTCTAGCGTTAACGTTTCGACCGGCAAGACCCGACTTTCCTCAGTTGAGGTTGCGGGAGATGACCGGGTGAGAACGGTAAAGCTAGTCGCCGCCCCGACGAATACCAAAAGTCCAGTGGCTCCTAGCAAGCCGTATCGCACCCAGGCAGGCTGTCGCTCTAAAGGCCGCGGCCAGCCACTCGATGATTGACTAGACTGCGACTCGGTCAAATCAGCCGACAAAGCAGCTGAAGAAGAAATCGGTTCAGAATTCATGGCGATCGCAGAGATGACGAGGACGACAAGCGTGACAAAGAATCAATCAAACGTATGATTAAATTAATTAAAACGTATGATTGAATGTAACGCAAGGTTAACTTACAGTCCACTGCGTCTCGTATAGTAAGTAACCAATCATGGCCGCCCAATTCAGATTAGAGATCCTTTGCCGATGGTTTCTGCCTCTTTCGGTGACACCCAAACTCAAATCCTTGACGCAGCTGAGCAACTGTTTGCTGAGCAAGGGTTTGGGGCGACCT
>ERZ1740058.1515-NODE-1515-length-10753-cov-7.651524_pt1 | contig 10753 bp, 10 predicted proteins | sample MGYA00581745_ERZ1740058 | MGnify/ENA primary metagenome ERZ1740058 (study PRJEB43018, sample SAMN04849742) | marine metagenome | isolation source: floating plastic debris | place: Pacific Ocean | collected 2008-08-30 | study: EMG produced TPA metagenomics... | reverse complement strand
TTGCCGTCCATGACGGCCACGCACGAGTTGGTGGTGCCCAAGTCAATGCCGATGACTTTGCTCATGAGTTCTCCTTATTGGCGGACCGGAGGGGCCCCTAAGGCGCCCCAATGCGAAGTGTGCGACACCGGCCCCCGGTTCGCGAAAGTGTCGTTGAGGGCAGACCCTCTTCGATATCGAAATATAAGCGGGCGCGGGCATCGCACAAGCCACGCGCGGCTTTGGCGGAGCATTCGCTGTGGGTGGGCCTCATATGCGCGTTATTTCACCACCATCTCGACGCTACTCGCCACGGCCGCTGTGATGGTGATGTCCACCGTTACGCTTCCGCCCACATTGTCTGCACCCTCGGCAATCCCAAAGGCGGCGCGGTCCAACACAACGCTGGCGCGCGCCCGGCCCACATTGTCCTCAATGTCGAGCGTAAAGGGCAGCACCACCGGCGCATCCACCCCCCGCAACGACAACGAGCCGACCGCTTCGTAGCCTTCCGGAACGGCCTTGATGGTGTCGGCGATGAACGTCGCCGTTGGATAGCGCGACACGTTAAAGCCATCCGAGCCCTTCAGCTGAAAATCGCTGACGCCGCGCGTCGCAAGTGCTGCGGAACCCAAATCGATGCTGACATTGAGCGACGAGCCGGGAAGATTGTCAGGATCAAACCGAATGGCAGCGTCAAAACGCTCAAATGCGGCAACCATCTCATCGCCATCAAAGTCAAACCGGAAGGCGAGGCTGCTCTCGTCCCGCTGCACAGTCCACAGCGGCGCCGGCGCGCCCGGCACCGTCGCCGCCGCATCGGCGTCGGTCGACACCGCAGCGGCCTCGCTCGCCCCAGGGCCAACGCGGTCCGCCTCAAGATTGAACTCAACGACAATCTCCGGCGCGAGCGTCGTGCCCACGTCATCGCTGCGCGTCCCGATCCCGTAGTCGAACCGGTCCACCACCAGGCGGCCCGACGCGACGGCGCGGTCGCCATCAATGTCTACCGTAAAGGCCAACGTTTGGGGCACGGCTTGATCGCGAATGGTCAGCGTTCCCACCGCGAGATAGCCTGCGCCATCGGCCTCAATCGATTCGCTCACAAACCGGGCTTGCGGAAAGTCCGAGACTGCAAACCCATCGCTCCCCGTCAGCTGGCCTTGGCTCACATCCCGCGACGATAATGTCGCCGAGCCGGTGTCGATGGCCACATCCACCGACGATCCAGCGAGGTTGTTGGGGTCGAAGAAAATCTCGGTTTCGAATGAGCCAAACGTGCCGCGGATTTCTGCGCCGTCAAAACCCATCACAAACGACAAATCGCTTGCGGCTTCATCGCGCACCCACGCCGGTGCCTTGCCAGCTGGCGGCGCCGCTTGGACGACATGATCGGAGGGATCGCTAGCGCGGTCGGCCTCAATGGCGAAGTTGATCAAAACCTCCGGCGCGAGCGTGGTGCCCACATCGTCGCCGCGCGTGCCAATTCCAAAATCGAACCTGTCGACAGGAAGGCTCCCCTCGGCCACCGCGCGATCACCGTCGATCTCGACAGTGAATGCGAGCGTTTGCGGGACTGCTTCGCCGCGGATGGTCAGCGTGCCGTCGGCGAGATAACCGTCCCCGTCGGCGCGAATGGCATCGCTGGCAAAGGTCGCCACCGGAAAATCTGTGACGGCAAACCCGTCGCTCCCCGTCAGCTGGCTTTGGGTGACTGATCGCGATGACAGCGTTGCCGAACCGGTGTCGATGGTCACTATGACGGACGATCCCGCAAGGTTGTCCGGATCGAACACGATGTCGGTCTCAAACGATGCGAACGCGCCCTCAATGGTCTCGCCATCAAACTCCATCGTAAACGTCAAACCGCCCACCGCCGGATCGCGCACCCACGCAGCATCTGTCGGCGCGGGCGTTTCGGCCTGCGTCACAGCGGGCGGCTCGGCCGCCGGATCGACTGCAGCGACAATGACCGCCGGGGCGGTTGGGCCGCTCGCGTCGGCAACAACGTTGGGGTCCATCCGCGCTACCGCGCCGGCGCCGATCATGGCGACCGCGAAGACCAGCGCTGCAGACCACGCCGTGGCGTGCCCAAACCCCACGGTCTGTCCGCCATCACCGCGCGCCGGCAGCATCCGCTGGATGAAATCGCCGTCCGCCAGCTGGTGTTTCAGCGCGCCGGCAATGTGAAGCCCAGCCAAGATCAAAGCGCCATAGGCCAAAATCGCGTGGGCGTAGTGGGACAAAAAGTAGAGGAGGTCTTGCGTACTCTCGCTTAGCGTCGTGAGCCCGGGCACATGCGGCCACGGCAGCCAGGACTGAAAGAACAGCACCGTCTCCACCTGGATCGGCGACACGGTGATCAAAACCCAGCCCGACAGCGGGATCAGGATCATCATGCTGTAAAACGCCATGTGGACGAAGTGGGAAGCTTTGCGCTCCAACGGCGTCACACTGTCAGGTTCCTCAGGCGGGCGGTTAAACACCCGCCAGAGAACTCGCGCCACGGTGAGAATCAGCACCATGACGCCGAAGCTTTTGTGCACCTGGTAGACGTTGTATTGCAGCTCTGAACCCTGACCCATCAGGTTCATCATCGCAAAACCGGAGCCAATCAGCCCGAAAATCATCGCCGCAATCGCCCAGTGCAGGACAATTGCAACGTTGGTGTAACGCAAGACTTTGGCGGGTTGTTCGGCTACGGCGGTCAATGCAACGCCTCCAGGTCAGTCCGGCCGCAGTTTACTCGACCAGCGTGAACTCAGCTTCAATTTCCACCGCAACGTTAGCACCGATATTTGGGGCGAACCGGCCCGCATCGAAGGCGGTGCGGTCGATTGTCCCGACGGCCGACACGCCAAACGTCGGCGTCCCGTTGAACGGGTTCGGCGCGGCAAGGTTCAGCGTCGTATCCAGCACCAGCGGCAAAGTGATGGCGTTGAACGTCAGATCACCGGCGATGTTGGCGGTGTTCTCGCCCGTCACCTCAATGGAGGTGGTCGTGAACGTAATCTCCGGGTTCTCAACGGTGTTGATGAACTGGGCTTCGATCTCGCTGTTGAAATCTTTCTCGCCCGGATGCAGCGTGCGAACCTCCTGGCCGTTCACCGTGACGCTCAGCGTGGAGTTCGCCACATCGTCGGCATCAAGCTCGACCGTGGCGTCGAGCGCGGAGCGGTCGAACAGGCCAACGTAGTTCGAAAAGCCTAGGTGGGAGATTTTCCAAAGCACCGACGCGTGCGATTGGTCGAGCGTATATGTGCCCGACGGAATGTCGATCGATTGTGCGGACGCGTGAAACGGGATGAACGCTGCGGTGGCAGCGGCAAGGATGAGGCGCATGGAAAGCTCCAACTGTTTTGAGCGGCGTTGCGGCCGCGTTTGCGCCTCACGTAGAGCGGGGGAGGGGGCGTTGAAGGCCCCATCACGCAACCGCGTTGATGCGCACGCAGATACCGCCGCCCCACCCCCGGCCCTATCGCCGCCCGGCAGCGCCGCTCACCCGGAGCCGGTCCGGTGTCCCTGATTGCGTTGCCGCAAGTGATCTCCATTGGCGATGGGATCGACTACTACCCCGGCGTTTTCGACCGCGACGCCCAAACCGCGCTCCTGCGCGACGTCGCGGCGATCATCGCCGCGGCGCCCTATTTCACCCCACGCATGCCCCGCAGCGCAAAGCCTTTTTCGGTCGAGATGACCAACGCCGGGAGCCTCGGCTGGGTGAGCGATGTGGACGGCTACCGCTACCAGCCCAACCACCCCGTCACCGGCGAACCCTGGCCGCCCATCCCGGGCGTCCTGCTCGGCTTGTGGTCTACACTCGGGGCCCCGCTCGTGCCGGAGGCGTGCCTCGTCAACCACTATCAAGGCAAGGCAAAGCTCGGGCTCCACCAAGACCGCGACGAAGAGACCTTCGATGCGCCCGTCGTTTCCGTATCGCTCGGCGACAGCGCCGTCTTTCGCGTCGGCGGCGAGCACAGGCGCGATCCCACCCGCTCACTCAAGCTTCATTCCGGTGACGTGATCACCCTCGGCGGGCCTGGCCGACTGGCGTTTCACGGTATCGATCGCGTCATAACTGGTTCATCCACCTTGTGGGATGGAGGTGGCAGGATCAATTTGACATTGAGACGAGTGACCCGAGCGTGATGACCATCTTGCCTATGACCCGTGCCGTAACCGCCGCTGCCGCAGCGTTTTTCGCCCTTGCAACGTTCGCGTCCCCGGCCGCGGCAGGGTCGCCTGAGGTGTTGGCCGTTGAGGTGAGTGAGCGGGGTGGCCAGTTCACGTTCGCAGTTACCGTCGCGCACGCCGACACCGGCTGGGACCACTACGCTGACGCCTTCACCGTCCACACCCCCGACGGCGCGCTCCTTGGCACCCGCACGCTGTTTCATCCGCACGTCGAAGAGCAGCCCTTCACCCGCAGCCTCACCGGCGTGACCGTGCCGCCGGGCATCACAGCCGTGCGTGTGCGCGCCCACGACAGCGTGCACGGCCCCGGCGAGTTCGTCGACGTCCCGTTACCGGGACGCTAGCCAGTGCCGTTTTTCGGGTTGAAGCGACGGTCCCGCGCGGACGAGCCGGAAGTCTCGCCTTTCAGCCTGCCTCAAGGCGTTAGGGTCTATGCCGTCGGCGACATCCACGGCCAGCTCCATCTCCTGCAGAAAATGCGGCAGCTCATCGCCCATGATATGCGCACCCGGCCCGCCGGCCGTGTCATTGAGGTGTATCTGGGCGACTATGTCGATCGCGGCGAGAACTCCGCCGGCGTCCTGTCAGAGCTTGTCGATATGTCGCTCGGCAGGCGCGAGCGCGTGTTCATCCGCGGCAACCACGACGCCCTCCTGGAGGACTTTGTCACTATCAACCCCACCGAAGCCGAACCTGTGCTGCGGGAGTGGTTGTCGCTCGGCGGCTTACAAACCCTGGTTAGCTATCGCGTGCCTGTGTCACTCTACCACGCCGATGCCAGCGAGGTGTGTCACCGCCTGGCCGAGGCGATGCCGAGCGCACACCTCGGATTCCTCTCCCACACTTGCGTCCCGTCGTTTCAGATCGGTGGCTACTTCTTCACCCACGCGGGCGTGCGGCCCGACGTGCCCCTCGACGCGCAGAGTGAGGATGACCTCATGTGGATTCGCGAGGAATTCCTAGACTACGAGGATCTCCTCGACGCGCGCATAGTCCACGGCCACACCATCGTCGACCGTGTCGATATCCGCCCCAACCGTATCAACGTCGATACTGGCGCGTTCGGCTCAGGCCGGCTCAGTTGCGCTGTTCTGGAGGGTAACGATGTCGGCGTCCTGGTGGCCCGGTAGCGGCAACCAGCCCATCAGTTCACGCCGCACGATGTTCTCAATCACCCGCATCCCATGATCGGTGTCGTTAAGGCACGGCACGGCAGAGAACTGCTCCCCGCCCGCCTCCAGGAAGTACTCGGCGTTCTCGCCGCCGATCTCCTCCAGCGTCTCCAGACAATCGGCTGAAAAGCCGGGCGTCATCACCGCAAGCCGCTTCACGCCTTTGTGTGCGAGCGCTTTAACAGTCTCGTCAGTGTAGGGCTGAAGCCATTCGGCGGCACCAAACCGCGACTGGAAGGTGACCTGAAGCTTGTCCTCTGACCAACCCAGATACTCGCGCATCAACCGGGTCGTTTTGTAACACTGGCAATGATAGGGATCACCCTTCAGAAGATATTCCTTCGGCAGCCCGTGGTAGCTGGTCAAAATCAGCTCAGGCTCAAAGTCCAGCGTATCGAGATGCTCGAGCAAGGACTTGCACAGCGCCTCGATATAGACGGGATCATCACAATATTGCGGCGCGGTCCGCAGGGCCGGCTGCCAACGCATCTTTTTCAGCGCATCAAACGCGCTGTCGTTGACAGTCGCCGTCGTCGCTGCGGCGTACTGCGGGTACAGCGGTAGGATCAAAATCCGCTCGCACCCCTTGGCCTGCAGCGCCTCCAGTCGCTCCGCGATGGGCGGCAGCCCGTACCGCATCGCCCAATCCACCTCGACATTCGCCGACGATGACAGCGCTGCCGCAAGCTTCTCGGCCTGAGATCGCGTGATTGTCTTCAGCGGCGACTCATCAATCTCGGTGTTCCACACCTCATCGTATGCCCGGCCTGACTTTTGTGGACGCGTCGACAAAATCACCAAATTCAGCAGAGGCCACCAAACGATCTTTGGAACTTCGATCACTCGGCGGTCGGAGAGAAATTGCTTCAGGTAGCGTCGCATCGACCAGTAGTCTGTGGCTTCCGGCGTCCCGAGATTTACCAGCAAAACGCCTATTTTGCCGTGAGCCACTTGCGGGTGCGTCGCGGGCAACGCACTAGCCGTGCCCGCGTGAGGGTTGACCTGCGCGGGGGCTGCCGCGGAACCGAGTGAGAAGACTTTAACATCCATACTGATCTCACTTAGGCGAGAGGCGTCTCGTGGGGAGGCTTGCGTAGAAGAATTCTAGAAGTAGCGCGCATGCCAGACCTCTGCAAATGCGAGCGAATGCGGCAGAAGGTGCGCGAAAGAAGGGCAATGTTGCCATTCCGAAGGCGTATTTCACGCAAACCGAATTTAGGCTGTTGACGGAGGAATAGGCGCTGGTTAGTGAAGGAAAGCGTTATATGCTGATCAGGGAAGCGTGACCCGTGAAAAACCAGCTTTTGATCACTGCCACATTTCTGGCTGCCTTCTCGTTTGCTGCCATGGATCGGTCACACGCTCAAAGCGGCATCTTCACAAACGTGGAAGAGGCTGTGGGTTCGGGCATTCAGATTAACGTGGCTCCGCCGGAGGATGAAGCTGGCGGCGGCGGTGGTGATGGGCCGCCCACGGCCGGCTTCGTGATCAACATTCCGGGGGTGGGCCAAGTCAACGTGACCGATGGGAATGGCGGTGATTTTCAGCTGCTCCTATTTTTCTTCGACGACAGCCCTCAAGCGTTTCAGGGCGAAGCGGAAGAAGATGGTGGTGGCGGCGGGCTTGGGTTGAACTTCTTCGGTTCGTTTAATCAGTTCCGCGAGCAGAACCCTGCGCTTGGTGCGGAGAACCCTGGAATATTCTCCAACCTGCCAATCAGTCCGAGCTAACAACCGAGGCGGTTGAGGCGGTCAGCATGACGTTCGCCACGGTAAACTGTCCGTCGGGCCGTAACTTCGTAAACACTTCTCGTGACTTGTTTTCCGTCGGTGCACGGGAACTTGGTTGCGAAAACTCGGGGGCTGCCGTGCGTGCTTTTGAAAAAGCCAATGGGAGAGGGCTGCTTGCTGTCCGCGCCCCAGTAGCCCTGCGCGCAGGGCGTCGGCCCATCGGCTACGGTAGTGCGAAAAGGGTAGCAGACATTGTCGTCGCTTGCCTGGGCTTGCCGGTCGTATGCGTCGTCGCGCTCGCCCTGTTGATATTGAACCCGTTTTTCAACCCTGGCCCGCTGATCTTCACCCAGCGGCGTTTTGGACTGAACCGGCGCGAATTCACCATCTTTAAGTTCCGGTCAATGCGCCCGGACAAGGGTGAGGGTCGCGGACCAGAGGATCCTCTCGAAGTAGATCGGATCACTCCTTTGGGTGGTTTCATACGGCGAACCCGGCTGGACGAGCTACCTCAACTCGTGAATGTTCTGCGTGGCGAGATGAGCATCATCGGGCCGCGACCCGATGCAGCAGAGCATGCGGACAAGTTCTGCAAAGCGATTGATTCCTACAGTAAACGTTTTGCGGTTCGCCCCGGCATCACCGGTTTGGCGCAGGTATATGCTGGCTATGCTGAAGGCATGATGGCAACGAAGCGGAAAGCGCGATATGACAAGATCTATTTGGAACGTCAGACTTGGCGTTTAGACTTGTTAATCTTTGCTCAAACTATCCGCGTCGTGCTGACGGGTTTTGGGGCACGCTAGAATTTTCCTCTTCGGGCAACTGGATACCGCTCAGTGTGAGCGGGGCCATTATGCGGCAACTCTTCGGCTATCGATGGTGCCCACGGCGGGCCCGCTCGAACCAACGTTGAGCAACGACTGCGATACAACCGAATTGTTGTCGTAACGCTGTTGACTTCCCTCACGGTGCGGCCTGTGCACGAACACCTCCCATCGCGGTTAGGTGAAACAGGAACGCGGCGAGCCAGGAAGAGTTGCGCCCGTTCACGATAAGCAGTTTTGCCCGGCCGTGTATCGTGACCCGTCCATCGTGGCCCGATCGCAGCGAAGCACACAGAATGGATAAGCCGAATGCTCATACCCGGAGAGCATTTGACAGAAACTGGCTTCCATGTCGAAGGTGCTAAAAGATAAAACTGGGCAACAACAATTATGTCTCAAAAGCATTGGCTCCAAGCTGGACGTAGTCGCAGTGCATTTGGGATAATGCTTGTTGTTACTTGTTCGTTTGCGTTGGCGATAACAGCTTTCGTGAATTTGACATACATCGCGTCGACTGCACCAGCCCTGAACCCTTCTGTTCGTGACAGCGAGTTTTTTGACGATTGGCGTCTAGGCGCCGGCGGTATGGTGTTGAACGGTGCGGAGTATAATCGGGCCCGGGCTTTTGACTATCTGCGCCAGATCAAAGGCCCAGCGGATATGCCTCTGGCGCGCAGGGCGGCCCAGTTGTCAGCGTTAGCCGTCAATGCAGCTCCGGCGGACGCATACGGCTGGTCGTTGCTGGCCTGGTCAACAATGCTGCGGATGGAGCCTCAGATTGCGCTCACCGCTCTTAATAGGTCGTGGGTGCTCGGTCCCGATGCACCACTGCTCTCAGCAGACCGGGTCCTTGTTGCAACTGGCCTTGGGCTTCTAGAACCGTCCGCCGCAACTCCCTGGCAGTTGGAGCGGTTGCAGGAAGACGTGAGCAATTTTGTCATAGGGATGCCCCAGTTAGCGGCAAACGCTGCGTCACAGTACCCCGCCCTTGAAGCGTTCATCCAGCAAATGCCGGAAGACCTTTAGACACCTCATCCTCGCGCCCCGCAGGTCCATGGAGCGGCACCCGAACGGCCCGCTCGCCCCTTGCCCGCACTGCGCGGCTCTGCAATGCCATAGCGGTGACGCAGCTTTCAGGGCGCCGTTGAGCATGGATTTTGAGTTCACCGAGGAACAGCGTGCGTTCCAAAGCCTCGCTGCGCAGTTCGCCGACGGCGAAATGGCGCCCCACGCTGCCGATTGGGATGCGCATAACACCTTCCCGGTAGACACCCTGCGCGCCGCCGCCGCCCTCGGCTTCGGCGGTATCGTCATCGACCCAGACTTTGGTGGCTCAGGCCTCACCCGGCTCGACGCAGCGATAGTGTTCGAAGAGCTGTCGCGCGCCTGCCCCTCCACCGCCGCGTACCTCTCGATCCACAACATGGTCGCGGGCATGATCGACCGGTTCGGCAATGACGCCCAAAAGGCGCAGTACCTGCCAGACGTGTGCACCATGGCCCGCTTCGGCAGCTACTGCCTCACCGAGCCCGGCGCGGGATCGGACGCTGCCTCGCTCAAAACCCGCGCGATCCGCAAGGGCGATCACTATGTGCTCGATGGCGCCAAGGCCTTCATCTCCGGCGGTGGCTCCAGCGACCTCTACCTCGTCATGGCGCGGACCGGTGGGGAGGGCGCCCACGGCATCTCCGCCTTCCTGGTGGACAACGGAACGCCCGGCCTCTCCTTCGGCGCGCAGGAGAAAAAGCTCGGCTGGCACTCCCAACCCACCGCCGCAGTCCACTTCGACGCCTGCGCGGTCCCCGCAACCCAGCGCCTCGGGGAAGAGGGCGAAGGCTTCAAAATCGCCATGAGCGGTCTCGACGGTGGCCGGCTCAACATCGGCGCCTGTTCGCTCGGCGCAGCGCAGCAATCCCTAGTCCTCGCGCTTGCCTACGTCAAAGAACGCCAGCAGTTCGGCCGACCCCTGGAAGCGTTCCAAGCGCTTCAATTCAAGCTCGCCGACATGGCAACAGCGCTCGAGGCGGCGCGGCTCCTCCTCCACAAAGCGGCGCGCGCGGTGGAGAACGGCGCCATCAACGCCACCCAACTCGCCGCTATGGCGAAGCGACTCGCCACCGACACCGGCTTTGACGTCGTCAACCAGGCCCTGCAGCTCCACGGCGGCTATGGATATCTGGGCGACTACCCCTTCGAGCGCTTCCTGCGGGATTTACGCGTGCACCAAATCCTGGAAGGCACCAACGAGATCATGCGCGTGATCATCGCCCGGCACCTTCTGGCGCCCACCAACCGATGAGCCACGTCACGTTCGATACCGCCGGCCGCGCTGGCGTCATCACGCTGCGCCGCCAGGAAGCGCTTAACGCCATCAGCGAGTCCATGGTGCACGCCATGGCCGAAGCGCTCATCGAGTGGGCCAAGGACGACCGGATCGAACGGGTCGCCATCCGCGCAGACGGCGGCCGCGCGTTCTCGGCGGGCGGCGATATCCGCGAGATCTATGACGCCCCGGCCGAGGCGCTCACCTTCTTCGAAGCCGAGTACCGCCACAACGTGCGCGTTGCCACCTATCCCAAACCCTACATCGCGCTCGTCGATGGCATCGTCATGGGCGGCGGCGTCGGCGTCTCGCTCCACGCAAGCCACCGGATTGGCGGCGAGAACCTTGCCTTCGCCATGCCCGAGGTTGGCATCGGCTTCTTTCCCGACATTGGCGCCGCCGCACTCCTTGCCGCCATGGACGACCACATCGGCCACTATGTTGCGCTCACTGGCAATCGGTTGGGCCGCGATCATGCCGCCGACCCCGCCGTCGGCCTCGTCACCCACCCCATGCCCTCCGACGTTC
>ERZ1740058.1514-NODE-1514-length-10770-cov-3.382081_pt1 | contig 10770 bp, 9 predicted proteins | sample MGYA00581745_ERZ1740058 | MGnify/ENA primary metagenome ERZ1740058 (study PRJEB43018, sample SAMN04849742) | marine metagenome | isolation source: floating plastic debris | place: Pacific Ocean | collected 2008-08-30 | study: EMG produced TPA metagenomics... | reverse complement strand
GAGGCCGTCGGTCCGCAGGTCGTCCAGGAGCTGCGCGACGACGCGATCCTCGCGATCCTCCTCTCGCTCTTCGCGGTCGTCATGTACATCCGCGTGCGGTTCGCCGAGTACAGCTTCGGCTTCGCGGCGGTCATCGCGCTCGTGCACGACGTCCTCGTGACGCTCGGCTTCCTCGCGCTGGCGATCGGGTCGGGGCTCATCAACGCCCAGATCTCGCTCGTCATGATCGCGGCGTTCCTGACGATCATCGGCTACTCGCTGAACGACACGATCGTCGTGTTCGACCGGATCCGTGAGAACCGTCCGCGCATGAAGGGCTCGCTGCGCGAGGTGATCGACCGCTCGATCAACCAGACGCTCGCACGGACGATCCTGACCTCGGTCACGACGCTGCTCGCGGTCCTGATCCTGTTCCTCTTCAACGTCGGAACGCGGAACGACCTGGAGGGCTTCGCCTTCGCGGTCATCGTCGGCGTCCTCGTCGGTACGTACTCGTCGATGTTCGTCGCGAGCCCGTCGCTGCTCCTCCTGGAGACGCGCCGGGAGGCGAAGCTCGCCGAGCTGGCCGCCAAGGAGAGCGACACCAAGGAGCCCGCCGCGGCGGCCTCCTGAACGCTTCCTCACGCGTTCGAACGCTCCAGGGGGTGATCCAGCCGGTTCGCCCCCTGGAAGAGCCGCCCGATCCGCGCCACAATTCCGCCAGCGACGCCCGGTCGTCGCTGGCCCGACATGCGCGCGATCCTCGGACTCCTGATCCTCGGCAGCCTCTTCGTGATGGCGGCGTCGTGGCAGAACCGGACGACGACGCAGCTCCGCGACCGGCGAGCGATGCGGTACGGGATCCCGAGCGACTCGGTCGCGGGCCCCGAGGGCTGGGGTCGCCTCGTGCTGGGCAGGCCGAGCGGCGCCGAACCGCTCCCCCTCCCCGAGAGCCCGGTCGATCCACAGCCCTTCGAAGACTCTGGCGGCGGCGCATGGAGCAAGGAGTCCGGCCCCAGCTCGACCGACATCGCGCAGTCGCTCGGGCAGCAGACCCTGGTCCCGGCCGACTTCGAGTACACCGTCCAGGACGACGACGTCCTGGGCATCATCTGCCAGAAGCACTACGACCGCCGTCCCCTCGCGAACGTCGTGCAGGCGATCGCGACCTACAACGACCTCGACAGTCCGGACGCGATCCGGAGCGGTGACGTGCTGCTCCTCCCCGACGAGACGGTCCTCTTCGGCGGGCGCTAGCGACGCGGTGCTAGCGACGGGCCGCTAGCCGATCGTCCCTTCGAGGGCGCGGCGGGCGCGGTCGGTCTCGACGCGGCAGCTCGCGACCAGGCGCGCCGACAGCTCGGAGTCGCCGCGGCTCGCGCACTGCTCGATCTCGCGCAGGAGCTGGGCGAGCCGGATGGCGCCGACCGTTCCGCTCGTCGACACGAACTTGTGCGCCACGGACGCGCAGCGGTCGAGGTCGTCCCCCTCGAGCGCGGCCTCCATCTGAGCGAGGTGCTCCGGCGCGAGCTCGAAGAAGCTCTCGATCAGCTCGGACGCGAGCTGGCGGCCCTCCTCGTCGTCGAAGAGCGACGAGAGCACGTCGCGATCCAGCGCGCCGGCGAGGTCCGCGTCGTCGCCGTCCTCGGACCCCTTGTCCTTCCTCGGGAGCGGCGCCGGCGGCTCCGGCCCCTCGAGCTCGTCGAGCGTGTCCGCGAACGTCGGGCGCAGGCCGCGCTTGTCCGGACCCTTGCGCGAGGGACGCGGCGCGTCGTCGGGCTCCGTCCCCGCCTTCGTCGGTGAGTCCGGACGGGGATCCTGCTCGGGCCCTGCGTCGGCCCTCGACGGGGTTGTCGAAGGGGTCTCCGTCGGGGACCCCGGCGACGTCGCTCGACGCGCGCCGGGCGGCGTCGGCGGCATGCCGGGCAGGTCCACGAGGCCGGAGAGGTCCGGGACCTCCGTGACCAGCTCCGGAGAGCCCTTCGCGAGCTCCCCCATGACCTCGCTCCGCGACTTGCGCGGCACGCGCGGGCCGCTGCCGTCCTCGCCGTAGAGCGAGCGGACGAGCCAGCTCTCGACCCAGGCGATCATCTCCTGGGGCTGGAACGGCTTGGCGATCATGTCGTCCATCCCCGCCGCCAGGCAGCGCTCGCGATCCCCCTCCAGCGAGCTGGCGGTCATCGCGAGGATCGGCGTCCGGCCCTCCCGCGACTCCTCGAGCGCTCGCAGGCGGCGAGTCGCCTCGAAGCCGTCCATCTCGGGCATCTGGCAGTCCATCAGGACGGCGTCGTACTCGCGCAGCGTGAACACGTCGACGGCCTGGCGGCCGTTCGACGCGACGTCGACCGTGTAGCCGCGCTTGCCCAGCACGTACTGCACGAGCTGCTGGTTCGTCTCGTTGTCCTCGACGAGCAGGATCCGCACGCGCCGGCGCACGTCGCTGCCGAGGAGGTTGCTCGCGGTCTCGTCAGTCTCCGGCCGGCGGCCCGAAGGGGTGACGGGCGTCGTCGGGATCGGGTCCTCGCCGCGGCCCAGCGCGCGCTCGACGAGCGCGACGAGCTGCGCCCTGGAGAGCGGCCGCGCCGCGACGGCGCTGATTGCGTCGTCGCTCGGATCCTCCGGCAGCCGGCTGGCATGCGCGGGCGTGATGAGCGCGACGGGGACGGGGGCACGCTCGTCGTTCGACTCCAGCGCGCCGAGGAACGCGTCGCGCCCCGGCAGCAGAGAATCGAGCACGACGACGTCCTGCGGGTTCCGCAGCACCGCCTCGAAGCCGGCGTAGGTGCTCGTCTCGACGGTGACGCGGGCGCCGAACTGCGTCAGCGTGCGCGCGATGAGCGCGGCACCGATCGGCGCGTCGTCGAGCAGCAGGATCCGCGCCCCCTGGAGCGGCCGGTCGTCGTCCGATTCGGTCGGCGCGCCCTGGGATCCGTACGCGCCGCGCTCGAAGGGGAGCGCCAGCTTGAAGCTCGACCCGAAGCCGCTGCGGCTCTCCAGCCGCACCTCGCCGCCCGCGGCGCGCGCGATCCTCGCGACGAGGGCGAGCCCGAGCCCGACCCCGCCGTAGCGCCGCGTGTTCGACGCGTCGAGCTGCTCGAACGCCTGGAAGAGTCGCGCGCGCTCGTCGTCCCCGATACCGACGCCGGTGTCGGTCACGGTGAAGACCGCGCGGGGCGTCATGTCCTCCTCGGACGTCTCCCACGAGACGTCGACCGTGATCTCGCCCGAGTCGGTGAACTTGATCGCGTTGTCGACGAGGCGCATGAGCGCCTGGCGCACCCGCGTCGGGTCGCCGACGACCCGCTCCGGCACGTCCGGGGAGACGAACGACGTCGTCCCGAGCCCCTTCGCGGCCGCGAGCGGCGCAGCGAGCTCGGCGATCTCCTCGACGAGCCCGCCCGGGTCGAAGGGCTGGTGGTCGAACACGATCTCGCGCGCGTCGAAGCGGGCGAGGTCGAGGACGTCGTCGACGAGCGCGAGCAGCGCGCGCGAGGCCCGGATGCTGCGCTCGGCGAGGGCACGCTGCTCGGGGTCGAGCTCGGTCTCGAGAAGCAGATCGGTGGTCCCGATCACCGCGTGCAGCGGCGTGCGGACCTCGTGGCTCGTGTTCGCGACGAACGCGGACTTCGCGGCCGCTGCAGCGCGTGCCTCGGACCGCGCCGAGCGCGCGACGCGCTTGAGCTCGGAGCACTCCTCGCGCAGCCGGTTCGAGTGCGTCTGCGCGGCCACCTCGATCCCCTCCTGCGCCTCCTCGAGCCGGTCGACGAGCTCCGCGTCGCGGAGCATGCGCGCGGCGAGCGACACGACCTCCTCCCCGCCGCCCATGACGTCGTCGATCGCGAGGACGTCGCCGGTGCGGGCTGCGTCTGCGACTCGGAGCAGCGGCGCGAGCAGGATCCGCGCCGCCAGGGGCACGAGGAAGACGAGGAACAGCGCGGCGAGGCCGATCGCCCGACCGGAGAGCGCGACGAGGTCTCGCATCCGCCGCTCGACGCTCAGGTAGCTCGCCTCGACGACCAGCACGGCCTCGTCCCCGGCGCGGCTCTGCACCGGGAAGGCCCGCGCGACCAGGAGGCGGGCGCGGCCGAGCATCCGCGCCGGCCCGTCGATCCGTCGCAGCGGACCGAGCTCGACCCCCTCGCCCTCGCCGATGCGCGCGCGCGCGGTCCACGGCTCCTCCTCGCCCGGGAGGTAGAGCGCGACGCGGTGCACGCCTCGCGCGCTCGCCAGGCGACCGAGCTCGGCGCGCACGGGGTCGGCTGCGCGGCGCCCCTCGCGGAGGGACGTGTCGACGTGGGCCGAGATCGCGCGCGCGGACTGGTCCGCCAGGGCACCGAAGAGGTCGGCATCGGCGCGGCGCAGCGCGCTCTTGTCGCTCACCAGGAACGCCGCGACGACCGCCAGCACGAGGCAGAGCGACAGCGCGAACGTCGTGAACGCGACGCGCGCGGTCAGCGAGGACTCGTGGGGACCGTGGTCGAGGAAGTCCTCGACGTCGAGCGCGTCCCTGTCCTCCGCGACTTCGGTCGCGCCCCTCGGGTCATGCGGCGCGCCGCTCGTATCCTGCGGCCCACCGCTCGGATCCTGGGGGTCGCCGCTCGGGGGGTGCCCGTTCTCGTAATGGTGCATGGGGGGAGGAGCCAGGAGGTGGACTCCGTCTCCCATGTGTCGGAGCGCACCCGAGGCCCGACTTGATGGCGCCCCCCCAGGCTCGTCAGGACTGATCCATGCCGAGCCACATCGCGCTCGATTCGTCGGCCGCGACGAACCGCGCGGCGCCGCCGACCTTCCGCCGGAGCACCCCGAGCGCCCCCGGGCTCAGGCGGACCCGCATCCGCATCGCGCCGTCCTCGGACACGTCCTCCTCCTGGACGGCCCCCGCGCCCCGCACCAGCGCCACCGTCCGCCCGTCCCCGGGCTCGACGTGCACCTCGACGAGACCGGAGTGGTCGTCGAGGCGGCGCCGGACGATGTCCGTGAGCTCGTCGAGCCCCTCGCCGGACTTCGCGCTGACGTGGACGACCTCCAGCCCCTCGTCCTGGAGTTCTCCCTCCAGCAGGGTGACGCCGAGTCGGTCGACGACGCGGTCGACCTTGTTGAACACGACGACGTCCGGACGGAGGTGCGGCGAGACCTCGGCGAGGACCTCCTCGACCGCGCGCATCTGGTGCGCCGCGTCGGGATTGGAGGCGTCGACGACGTGCAGGAGGAGGTCGGCGTGCAGCGTCTCCTCCAGCGTCGCGTGGAACGACGCGACGAGGTGGTGCGGGAGCCGCTGGAGGAAACCGACCGTATCGGAGAGGAGCACCGTGCGGCGGTCGGGCAAGACCCAGCGGCGCGTGCGCGTGTCGAGGGTCGCGAACGGCATGTCCGCCGCGAACTCGTCGGAGCCGGTCAACCGGTTGAGCAGCGTCGACTTGCCGGCGTTCGTGTAGCCGACCAGCCCGACGACGAACTCACCGGTGCGGGCGCCGACCTCGCGCTGCTTGCGCGTCTCGATCGTCGAGAGCTCGCGCTTGAGGTCCGTGATCCGCTTGTTGAGCAGACGCCGGTCCGTCTCGAGCTGCGTCTCGCCCGGCCCGCGCGTCCCGATCGCGCCCTCCATCCGCTCGAGGTGCGTCCACATCCGGCGCAGACGCGGAAGGAGGTAGATGTTCTGGGCCAGCTCGACCTGCAGCCGCGCCTGCTGCGTCTGCGCGCGGCGCGAGAAGATGTCGAGGATGAGCTCGGAGCGATCGATGACGCGCGTGCCCCAGGCCTTCTCCAGGTTCCGCCCCTGGGCCGGCGTCAGGTCGTTGTCGACGACGACGGCGTCGGCACAGATGCGCTTCACCTCGCTGCCGATCTCGTCGACCTTGCCCTTGCCGAAGAGAGTCGCGGGGTGCGGCCGCATGCGGCTCTGGTGGAGCCCGTCCCCCACCACCTCGGCCTCCGCCGCCTCGACGAGGGCGCGCACCTCGGAGAGCGGCCCTTCGCTCTCGTTCGGCTGTCCGGGCAGGAGCACGCCGCACGTGACGAGGCGCTCCTTGGTCGGATCGGTACTGCGGGATTCGCGAGCCATGTCTGCCCGATCAGGCGACGGTCGCCTTGCGGGACGAGCGCACCGGCGTGCGGCGCAGTTCAACGGAGCGCACCACGTCGCGCGCGCCCGACGGCACCTGCTCCAGGTGGACGCGCCAGCGCGCATCGTCCCGCTCGGGAAAGTCCGAGCGGAAGTGCGTCCCCCGCGACTCCGTGCGGTGGCAGGCACCGAACGTCGCGAGCCGGGCGACGGTGAGCATGTTGACGAGCTCGATCGACCGGTCGTCGTCCAGCGGGAGCGAGCGGACCGCGCGCGCCCAGAACTCGAACGTCTCCAGCGCCGTCTCCATGTCGCCCTCGTTCCGCTCGACGCCCATCTGGCGCCACATCAGCGACTTCATCGAGTACGTCAGGTCGGCGATGTTCACCTGGACGCCGGGCGGCGCATCCTCGCGCACGCGCTCCGACGCGCTCTGGATCTCGGGACGCCCGGACGCGGCGGCGGCGGTCGCCGCGGAGGCGCCGACGCGTTCGCCGATCACCATCCCCTCCAGGAGCGAGTTCGACCCCATCCGGTTCGCGCCGTGCAGCCCCGTGCTGGCGCATTCGCCGACGGCCCACAGCCCCGGCACCGACGTCCGCCCCTCGTCGTCGACCGCGAGCCCGCCGATCATGTAGTGCGCGCCCGGACGGACCGGGATCGGGTCCTTCGCGATGTCGATGCCGAAGAAGCGGCAGATGCGGCTGATCCCCGGGAACGCGAGGTGCGGGTCACGGTCCACGCCGGACAGGTCGCGGCCGACGCTGGTCGATCCGGTCGCCGCCATCCGACGGGAGACGGCGCGGCTGACCGCGTCGCGCGGTGCGAGTTCGGCGTCCGGGTGCGCGTCGGTCATGAAGCGAACGCCGTCCCGATCGCGCAGCACGCCGCCCGCGCCGCGGACGATCTCGGAGATGAGGACCCGCGCCGCGCCCGCGATGTAGAGGCACGTCGGGTGGAACTGGACGAACTCCAGGTCGCGGACCGTCGCGCCCGCGCGGAAGCCCATCGCGACGCCGTCGGCGGTCGCGATCGTCGGGATCGTCGTCTCGCGGTAGCTCTGGCCGCCGCCGCCCGTCGCGAGGACGACCTGGGAGGCACCGTACGCGGTGAGCTCGCCCCGGTGGTTGCGGCACAGGACGCCCTCCGTGCGGCCGTCCTCGTCGCTGAGGACGTCGACGCCGAACATCTCGGGGAAGACGTCGATCGACGGGTGCTCGTCGAGAGCGCGCGCGAGCGTGCCCTGGATCTCGCGACCGGTCGCATCGCCCTGCGCGTGGAGGATCCGCGGCACGCTGTGGCCGCCCTCCACGGACAGGTCGGGCGACCCGTCGTCCCGGAAGTCGAAGCGTGCCCCGAGGTCGCGGAGGCGGTCGATGGCGGCCGGCCCCCCCTCGACGACGTTGCGGGCGACGTCCTCGTCCACGAGCCCGCAGCCCACCGAGACCGTGTCCGCCACATGGGAGTCGCACGTGTCGTCCGCGCCGAGCACGGCCGCCACGCCGCCCTGGGCCCAGGCGGTGTTCGTCGCCTGCACCTGGTCCTTGGCCAGGACGGCCACGGCGGCGCCCGCCCTCGCCGCGGCGAGGGCCGTCACGCTCCCGCCCACCCCTGTGCCGAGGACGACCACGTCGTAGCGGTACTGCGGCACGTGACGCAGCGAGAACGGGACGAGGTAGCGGTCGAGATCCAGGCGGCGGAGGTCGTCCAAGCGGTGCGGGGCAGGGGATCGGAGTTCGATCCGTGCGGTGAAGACGGTCCATTGTAGGACGCCTGGACGCGGCGTTGGGTTGCGGCCTCCGGGGGCTCACGGAGGAAAGCGGAACCTAACGCCCACCTAACCAAGGACGGGGTAGGCCGTTAGGGATCCGTACGCGAAAAGTGGACAGTTCGGGTCCCGTTCGGGTCGGACTCTCCGATAGGTTAGGCACCCGTTCGGAGGGTGCCCGCTCCTCACCACCCCCCTCGCCCCGACCCACCATGCCTCGCCTCGTTCGCGCCCCCTTCCGCACTCCTTCTCCCGCGGCGGATCCTCTTTCGGCGGGCGCCTCCACGGCGGCGCACGCACGACCGCATCAGCTCGACCTGTTCGGTTCGGCCGGGATCGATCACGAGGCGATCGAGGGCGGTACGGCCGCGGCGACCTCGGCGCAGGGACGTCGTTGGACGGTCATCGACGAGATGCCGGCGCCCGAGGACGTGCCGCTGTACCTCCTGCCGCGTCCGATCCCGGCACCGTCCTCGATCCCGATGGATGAGCGGGGTACTGAACACGACGCGGGGCACGACGCTGGACCCAGCCGACTGGCCCGTCCGCGGCATGAGCGCCCGACGGGCCATCCGTCCTCCCAGAGCATCGGTGTGGACGGAGCGTCGTGCGGTCGCTCCACCGGCACCGATCGACCCGGCGCGCCTTTGGGTTTCGACGCGTCCGGGCCCATTCGTTCCGACGAAACGGCTCGTTCCGACGGGACGACGCACCGCGCAGCGGTCGTCGCCATTGATGCTGCTCCGGGCGTCGTGCGGACGCCCGGGCACGCCCATGCAGCGAGTCTGCCCACCGGGCGAATGGAGGTGCGGACGATGCCGCGCGGGACAGTGCAGGTCCCGCGCGTCGCATCGTCCGCACGACCGGCTGGTCTTCCTTCCGGGGCGAAGGACCGGATCCTGCCGACGACCGCACAGGTGCTCCGGGTCGAGCGCGTTCGCGCCGTGACCGCCGCCGCGTCGTACGTCTTCGTGGCGGCCGCGATCGCCTGCACGTTCCTGGTCTGAAGGCGCTCCCACCCGCCGCGACCCGTGATCTCCATGCACGTCCGAACACGACCGCCGAGTCCACCGCCCGCGAGAGGGACACGCATCACCGCATCCGCTCACCTCGACCGCTCTTTCCCTCCTCCACGGTCGGGGTGAATCCCTCGGGAGTCGTTCACGACGATCGCGTGAACGGCTCCCCCTCCGTACGTTCGCCCAGCTCATCGCATCGCTCCTCGGCCGACCCCACGCCCATGACGTCCCTTCCCCTCACACGACGGCAGCGCGACATCCTCGAGTTCCTCCGCGACTACGTGGACGAGCACGGCATCAGCCCGACCCTGGAGGAGATCGCCGCACACTTCGGTGTGAACAAGGTGACCGTCTTCGGGCACGTGGCGGAGATGGAGCGCAAGGGGGTCCTGCGCCGACGGGCCCGCGGCGTGAGCCGCAGCCTGGAGCTCGTCGAGCCGGGTGACGGTGAAGCGCCGTCGCTGGCCCTTCCCGTGCTCGGAAAGATCGCGGCCGGTGCTCCGATCGAGACGATCGAGGAGCCCGAGCAGCTCGACTTCGCCGATCTCGTCCCGGAGGGCAAGGACGTGTACGCACTCCAGGTGTAGGGTGAGTCGATGATCGAGGACGCGATCGCGAACGGCGACATCGTGCTGGTCGAGCGCCGGACGACGGCGCGGGACGGGGAGACGGTCGTCGCGGTGCTCCCCGACGGGGAAGCGACACTGAAGCGCTTCTACCGCGAGGACGGGCGGATCCGGCTCCAGCCGGCCAACTCGACGATGCAGCCGATCCTGGTGGACGACGTGGAGATCCGCGGTGTCGTGATCGGGGTCGTGCGGAAGTACTGATCGAGGCAGGCCGATCAGGTCGGGGCGGCGCGCTCGCGAGATCGGCAGGAGGGGGGATCTGACGTCACTGCCCCCCGCGGCGCGGGTCGCCTTGCGTGCCGACCATGACCGACGCGCCCCCCACCGATGCGGCCCAGAGCGACCGCGCCCTCTCGCCGAGGCTGAAGTTCGCGGTCGAGATGGGGCCGCGTCTCGTCTTCTTCGCGACGTTCCTGTTCGCGAATCGCAACCTCGGCGACGAGCAAGGCGGCATCTGGGCGACCGGGCTGTTCGTCGCCGCGACGCTCGTCGCCGTGATGGTCTCCTACTCCGTCGAACGTCGCGTCCATCCGATGACGCTGGTGACGGGGGCCGTGGTTCTCGTGATGGGCACGCTGACCGTCGCCCTCGGGGACGAGCGGTTCATCAAGTACAAGCCGACGCTCGTCAGCGGCCTGATGGGGTCGACGCTGCTGGTCGGGCACCTGGCGGGCAAGTCGCTCGTGAAACCGCTGCTGGGTAGCGCCCTCGAACTGGACGACGAGGGGTGGCGGAAGCTCACCGTGCGCTGGGGCTTCTTTTTCCTGCTGATCGCGGGTTTGAACGAAGTGGTCTGGCGGTCCACGAGCACCTCCACGTGGGTCAACTTCAAGATCTTCGGGATCCTGGCACTGACCTTCGTGTTCCTGCTGCTGCAGGGGCCGCTCATCCAGCGCCACCAGCTCCAGGCGGATCCGCCCGACGGAGACGGTCCGCGCGGCACGACACCATGAACCCCTTGGGCATCGAATGACCTCCCGCGGCACAGAACCCCAGATCCTCAGCCAGGGCGGGTTCAAGCTCGGCAACGGGCAGCGCAAGCTCCTCCGCCAGTCCGGCATCGACGCCGACGTGGTGTGCCCGCCCGGGGTCGACCCGAACAAATGAGGCGCGGTCCTCTGGCTCGCGGTCGCGACGCCTGACGTGAACGCCGCGGCGGAGGTCCTTCGCCAGGCGGCGGATCGAGACCTGGCGCAGATAGCCCCCGAGGGCGTCGCGCGTGCGGCGGCCGAGCACGTGGTCTGCCTGGAGGCCGACAGCTCCGCGTGACCGGCCTGCGGCGGGTCGATCCCGCGCGGGGCGCGTAGCTGCCCC
>ERZ1740058.1512-NODE-1512-length-10774-cov-6.072488_pt1 | contig 10774 bp, 7 predicted proteins | sample MGYA00581745_ERZ1740058 | MGnify/ENA primary metagenome ERZ1740058 (study PRJEB43018, sample SAMN04849742) | marine metagenome | isolation source: floating plastic debris | place: Pacific Ocean | collected 2008-08-30 | study: EMG produced TPA metagenomics... | reverse complement strand
GCTGCTCATTGATTTGACCCATGGCGATCGCCACAATCGCCTGCCTGATGAAATCTTTCCACCGGGTAAACCGCTGCACCTGTAGATCTTCTTCAATGAATCTCAGATCGGGTGGCTCTAACAGGTTGAGCTTCTCACTCAGGATGTCGATATATGAGCCTTTTTCTTTGCCCAGCATGTGGACAGCGGTTTTAAAGGTTGAGTTACCGCCAGTGCTCAGGTCAATGCCGACAACCGGAATATTTCTGGCCAGCGCGTCTTCGATAAAGCGCCAGCCAACGATACTTTTTCCCGCTCCAGACTTCCCCGTGATCAGTACCCGCCCTGTCTCGGCGAACAGATCGATATGTAATGGCTTACCGCCAGGTTCAGATAAGAACTCAACACCTCTCCGATCAAGGTCGTGAGGACAAGTTAGAGGAAGCAGCCCTGGAACAGTCGTAGAATCAAGCGTGATACGCCGCTCGGAGAAGGCATTGTACCGGGTGAGTAATGGATAGTTGTTGATAGGTAAGGTCTCTAGCCAGACGCGCCAGGTGATGTCGTTCTCTGCAATGCACTCGGCTGAGCCGAATGCTTTTGAAAGCTGTGCGATCGCTTCTTCTGCTTCCCGTTCTGTAGAACGCCATACCGTAAGCACAGGTGCAACATAGAGAGGCTTTTGCCCCGTCAGCAGCTTGCGTAAAGCATCTTCGGCTGTAGCACCTTGAATGTCAGCTTGCACCACCTTCCCCGTGCCATCTTCTAACGCTCTTCTGCGTTCAAAGTGCGACTGTCGTGTCATTTTCTGAAGCTCGTCCTGCGTGCTCCACCGTTCACGCGAGTTCACTTCAACACTCATTTCTGTATCTCGTATATACGAAGCAGAGAGCCGTTCCCAAATCCATCGAATTTGCTCCCGGCTGCTGTGCCACATCTCTGGGGCTGTTTCTACGACCAGCACCTTGCCGACTTTACCATTACAGTAAACGTAGCCATGCTGCTTACGATGCTTTGGACAGCTAGTTTCTCCTTTCTCTCCTTGAATTAGCAGTGACAAGAGATCTTTTTGCCCTGAATGTGGCACCTGCTGTGTCAATCTTCCTTCAATCTCTTTAAGCCATACGTAGTGAGGAATCTCAGGGACACGGCGCATATTAAATCGTCTCCATAGCCAGCCCCAAAGCTCATCCGCATTCATGGGCGTGATACCTAGCTGAGCTTTGGTTTCAAGAATATTTCGCCAAGCCAGATAGCCATATTCATGAATCTCACGACCCATCTTCAGATACGTTTGCTTGAGATGCTCTTCTTTCGTTCCAACGAAGCTTTGAACGGAATTTTGATATTTTCTGTTGAGAGCCAGAAGAACTTTTCCGATGTTGTCAGTCTTGTTTTGCGCTGCCTTATTTTGAGTCCAGGTCACCCAGACAGTTTGCTCCCATGCTTGACGAATGCCCTTTTCGGAAAGCTCTTTGATCCGTTTCTCTTCATCAAGCATCAGAACTGAAATAGCGCCAGCAGCTGCGCCTCTCGCTAAGGTTCGCAGCTCTTCGCACCTATTTCTTGTCTCGCTTTTGCATTCTAGATGAAAGGTTAGCCTTTCTCCTTCTATTAGCTCAGAAAAGGCAATCGTCAGTGAGTTAACGGCTTCTTCTATTTCTGACTTGTAGAGCTGTGGATGTAGGCCATTCAAGACAAAAGGAATTTGAGCAGACCATTGATCTTTGCGCTGGTCGAACAGTAAAAGGCAGGCAAACGAGTGTCCACTAATCTCAATTTGAAAAATTGAGTGGAGGTGAGAGAAGTTTTGAAAAGGTGTAAATCGCTGCTTTCTAGACTCAAAATTCATTTCAATTGATTTTTGTTTTTCTTGAGTAAACCGCTTCCATGTGCCTGGTTCATCTGCTCTAACAAAGCTGGTTTGACCGTTAATCCACTCATCGCCAGGTGGTAAGGCCCAGCTTTTGATAAATCGGTATGTCTTATTTCCTGTCAGCGCCCACCAGCCCATCGCAAGACAAACCCAAGTTGCTATCCAGTTAAGGTAGCTAGCTGACAGGAGCGATACGAGCAGGAAGTAAGAAATGCCGCCAATTATGGCCCACGGTAGGAACTGGTCAGCCGGTATAGGGCCAATGCTAGCCCTTGTTCCCAGCAGCTTATTGCCCCTTACCGGATCTTTGTCTACGTCGATTCGCATGATTTAGCTGGTGAGTAGTTATGCAATAACCAGGGCCGAGATGACTTCCACCCCAATGACGAAGGCGACGCCAATTCCTATGAGGTTTGCAATAGGTTGCCAGTCTCCGCCTCTAAACGCTTGAGTTAGAACAACGATTCCGCCAATGATGAAAGCGAAGACTATCATGACCCGAAAGACATTGAAGATACTTGTGATGATCGCTGCGTCTATGGCTCCGCCTGAGCCTGCAATAGCTTGCGTTACTGTCTCTTCCAGCTTCTTGAACATGGCTGCATCTGCCGGTGCATGAAAATGGCTGAGTAGGAGTGTCAGAGCAATAACGATGCTTGCCAGGTGCCAACCTTTGATAGGCAGGCCGAACCCGAGTGCTTTTTGAATACTCTCGTTTAATAGATGAAGCGCGAAAGCAAACGTGCCCAGTAGTGTAGAGAATAGAAGTGCTATGGGCTGCGTGATGCCCATGTATGCGATCGCAACCAAAAGAATTCCTATCGCTCGGAGGTCTGCGCTATCTAGGGCAATCTCATTCCAAAAGAGTTTAGTCTTAATTAGTGGCTTGTTTGCCTTGCGTATGCGTGTGTATTGCATCATGGTTAATTACTTGAAGGGTGGATAATTTGTGCTGCTTCGTCTTTTTCCTATAGCTCGTGGGCGATCGCAGGTGCCCGTGGCATTGCGCCAGACAGCTCTGCACTTTTATCTCTACGCTGTTGTTCTGAAGCGATCGCCGCATCGAAGTGTTGAGAATGCGCGGCTGGATCTGAAAAGTGAAATATGGCTGTTTTGCCGCCTGCCCGCTCTTGAACGTGAAGGAATCCTACTTGTTCGGTATCCTTTCCGAAGAGGCTGCGGTTATCACCTTGCTGGATAGCTTGAAAGGTATAAAACCCCTGAGCGTCATCTCCAATACGTATCTCTTCTCCTGCTTGAAGCGCCTCGGGATAGCTTCTCTGCAACGTTGTCAAAATATTGTGAGCCGCTACCTCTTCTTCAGTCGATGGTGCATGTGCAATTCTGCTTCTTTCTTCTTCAGTTAGCTTGTCCTCGCCCACATTTGTATGCCAGGGTATACCGGCTTCTTTTTGGGCTTTGAAGATAATGCCTCTCTGTTCTTCGTCCGTAACGGTTATCTCTTCTCCGATATCTGACTCTTTATAGTCAATTCTTCCTACGGATGTATAGAGAGGGTCTGTGAGCAGTGTGCCTTTTACAATCGTAGTTGCCTTGAAAGCTTCAGATAGTTTCTCAGCCGTAGCAGAGACAACAGGTTCTGAGCCATCTGGTTGTTCTAAAATCTCAGCCTTCGCTGTGAGAGCCGTTGAATTAGAGTTGTCTCTATCTAGCCTGGAGTCAGCAGTAAACTCTAGTTCTGTTAGCTTTCCATCTAGCTCGTCAACTCTGCTCTCAAGCTCCTGTAATATGGCTTCCAGCTGATCTAACTGCTGGTCTGCTGGAAAGGTGACGTCAAAATCGATCCGAGGAGAAGGTTCCTCTTCTACTCCTGCCGTACGACTGATTCTGCCGAGGTGATCGCTTAAAAGGCGTAAGCTACCCTCAACTTCTTCCCCAATCGCAGCTTTTATCTGCTCCTCTTCCGCCCCTGAAGTCTCCTCGTTAATTTCAGCAGTGATTTCAGAAACGCTGTCTCGAAACTTTTCTTCTCGCCTATTCAAATCGACCTGTTCAGCTCGTTTAGATAGATCGTTTGTTCTTTGAACCAGGCGATTAAACCTTTCTGAAATGCCTTCAAACCTATCTATCCTATCGCTCTTTACTTCCTCAGAGCTATCGTCTGAATCGAGCGTATCCTTAAAGTCTTCAAGCGCTTTACCCAGGACTCTGGCAACCGAATCGCCAGCAGCTATCAGCCCATAGAGAGTCATTCCATCGACATCTTCTGTGGCCGCAATAGAGCCTTGACCATATCTAAGGTTCTCTTGAAGACCCATAATGAGACTGTTATGAGCGGCATTCTTCTCACGTAAGACTTTTTCCTCTTCTCTCGAATTGGTTGTTTTATTGTTGCCGCTCTCAACAGATTTTTTCTTTTCAGATATTTGAGGTGTACTCATATTGACTCTCACGAGAAATTTTCTCAGTTCAAGAACAACTAGGTAAATCCGTGGTTGGAACTCTATTAGGCTCTATGAAAGCACAGAGAAAAAATAGGTGAAAGTTAACTTATATAGTGCTTTGAGAGATCGCCAGTCGCAAGCAATGACCGCAAAATGGGTCAAGATGTCATCTAATTACCGTTCTGATAAATTTTTCCCTTAGCAAAGGATCGGCGGCCTGAAAATGCGCAATAGTTAGAAATAATCGTGGCTATGTTCTTCGGAGCTGAAGGAATAAAAATAGGCATTTCATTCCATTTTCGGGAGTGAAATTCAACCGATGCAACCCTCGAATTTGTTAATTTATCGATCAAAATTTATTTGTTCGATAATTTTGCTGCTCAAAAATATCTTTGGTACAGGTTTTCTCTTTTTGAGTGTGGTAGAAATGGAAAAACACAAAACCTTCCCAGCAATTCGTATGTTAGAAATTGCATTTGATCCAGGAACTTCCCTGACAAAGGTTGTCTATAGTTTTCAGGGCGAACCCACTCAAGTCATGGTGATGGAGCCTGAAATCCTTGAACTACCTGTCTACTCATTTGAAGATAATAGTCAGGATATCTTTAGCAACCGAGACGACCGCCCCGAGGATGATGCTTGGCTGAAGCTAAAGCGTTCCGATGAGGGCTGCTTTGTTCTCGGCTATTTGGCTAGGACAATGAACGTTTCGCCTCAAGTCTCTTCAGCGAAGCATAAGAAATCTGTTTTGAAGCTTTTGGCTGTCATTGGCGCGATCGCTCAAAAACGTGGCTTACAGGATCGCTTTTCTGTCAAGGTGTCCTGTGTTCTTCCCTATAACGAGATGGCTGAGAAGGGTCTGTTCGAGAAGGCGTTAGTTTCTGCTTTACGAAGCTTCTATTTCAGAGGAAAACACTACAAGGTCAAACTGGACTACTTCTTCTGTGCCCCAGAAGGTGGCGGAATTGCAGTCAAGATGCGAGCTGACTCCTCTGCCGATTCTTTTAGTCAGAAAACAGTGGCCGTTCTCATGTTTGGGCACCGAAATACGAGCTGCCTAACGTTTTCACGCGGTAAGATTCTGGCCTCCTGCACAGCAACAAGTGATTTAGGATTCCACAGATTAATAGAGACGGTTTCTCAACGCTCATTCATTAGCGATAGTGACCTCCTAATCCAAAGCATTTATGCCATGCACACAGATATTTCAGAAGATGACATCAACTTACGCCGCCTAGTAAGAGCTAGAGCCAGCGAAGGTGCTTCTTCACAAGCTGGCGATATTGCTCGGGCGATCGCGATTGCTCGTAGTCAATACTGGGCAGTGATTAAAGACTGGATATGCCGCACCCTGCCTCCTGAGGTAGATCTAGCCTTGATCTCGGGAGGTGCAGCATCCTCTCCTTTTCTGCGTGAGGAGATAGAAAAGCTGGACTTTGTTTCATCCTTTTCGTGGGTTGAAACCGTTCCCTTTGTGAAAGATCGTCTGAGAAAATTTCCTGCCGAAGACAATCTCAGCGTTCGCTTTGCTGATGTGTCATGTCTCTTTGACGCAGTATTTTCTGCTTCTAGAAATCCGGTCGCTGTTGCCTGAGGATGTCTGCATGAAAAGTAAATTAAGCGGAGATACTGAATTCCTTGACGTTCGGCTTAGAGCTAAGGCCGGTAGTCGGATGGCGATGGTACTGAAGTACATAAGGGAGAACTCTGATAGCTCGACTGACTCTGTAAAAGAGCTGTTGATAGCTAGGTTTCTTGCTTTAGCGATGCAGCAGTATCTAGATGAAGACGAATGGAGTAGCGTGAAGACTCAGATCGTGGCTGAGAACTTAGGCCGACTAAGAGGATATAGCGAAGCGATCGCCCTTGCTAATGGCATTGGCATAGCCGAGAGGACGGTCTATCAGATTGACTCACCGAACCTGAGTCTTATTGACGACAACAGCGCTGCGCCGCCGCAACCAGCCGACTACAACTATATGTTTGGAACTTGAGATGTCTGATATTTTGGTGATTGACGGAGAGAAAGGGGGCGTTGGGAAAAGCAATGTTACCCGAGCCATTGTTGAGTATCTATCACTCATGGGGCTTGAGTTTAAGCTGATCGAGGCGGATGCTCATATTCCGGATGTTGCTAACTTCTTTAAGGGTGAAAGCTTTAATCTCTCGACCATAACCTTGAGCGATCATCCCGAGCGATATTCTGCTCCAGATATCATTTTCAAAACGGCTCAAAAATCTAGGGTGATCGTAAACCTGCCCTCAAACACCCAAGGGGTATTTGATAGCTGGATTCGCTCTAATCGGATACTAGAGCTGTCCGACGAGTATGCTGTCAAGGTGTTTAAGGTCTTTGTGACAGATGGTAGCTATGAATCTATTAAGCTATTGAATCGAAGCGTAAAGGACTTCAATGGCGGCATTCAACATATCATCGTGCTCAATAGAGGGCGGTTAAATGGTCTGGACTTCTCATATTTAGAGAAGAAGACACCTTACGTAGAGATTGTGAATTCTCCCAATGTGCTCGGCATACTCGAATTTCCGAGATTAGAGAGTAACGAGCAGTATTTTGTTGACGAAAATGAGCTTTCTCTAACTGATGCCATTCAATCTATTCAAAAAGGGCAGGGAATCCTAGCTGCTCAGCGAATAAAAACACACCTGGAAAAGATCAATAAGCTATTTTCTCGCATTGATTTCTCTGAGAACTTGAGGCTTAAGCCGGAAACTCCAGAAGATAAAAAGGCTCAGCCGCCTAAAAGAGAGTCGAAAGAAGCTCCCGTGGGTAAGAAATAGGGAGGACTTGGAAATATGAATTCGTTGCTTGAAGAAATCGTAAATAAACAGGGAGAGCCGGAAGCAAAAGCGGTGATACGTTCCCTAGCTCAGGCAACGGGACTCTCTGAAAACGATCCTTTATTTTTGCTCCTTATCGGTCTGTCGCCTGTCGGCATCACCTTAGAGAAATCTCCGAATATTATCAAACAGACTTTCTTACAGTGCCATAACCAGCTTAAAAGAGAGCTTCAAGACTATGAAAAAATGGCTACACAGGGTATTGAACACGAAATCGCTACATCAGTTCGCGCTTTGCTTCACAAGACGGAGGCATCCAAAGCTCAGGTCACCCTGAAATCGCTCGTTGGTGCTGGTGTGATCGCCCTTGCTCTAGTGAGTCTTGGCTTACTAGGAGGATTCGGCATCTCTCAAAAGCAAGTCGCAGCGCAACGCCTAGACCCTTCAGGTGCGATTCAACTCACTTTAGAAGAGGCCAGTGCGATGGATTGGGCAATGAGTCCTGAGGGGCAATATGCGAAGACTTTGCTGTCTTGGAACGAAGATCTCCTAGCAGGGCAGTGTCCGAACCAGGTGAGAGAGCTAGGTATGACCATCCAGGTCGGTAACAGAAAAGCAGAAAGCGGCTTCTGCCTAGTTTGGACTGAGCCTCCAGAGAAACGAAAGTATGTTGAATAGGTTGGAAAGAATGCAAAGCCAAAAAGATAGACTCACTGCCGATTGGTTGATGCTTGCTCAGAATGACCAACCTCTGAGCGCAGTTGAGGCAGCAGAAATTGATCTCGATTATGTGCTCAAGGCTTTGGTGCCTGGAAGCGCAAAATTAGATGTGCCCATTTACTTTTGGCATGTGGGATATCCCTATCTTCAATCTGTCTCTAAGACGGAATATATTTCTTTGAAAGACACGGCTACCCGCCTTAGAGACATAGAATTTCCCTTGCAGACTTTGCTCTCAACTACCTTGCAAGGTGTTTTTGTTATATCTGGCTTGCTAGATGACTTTGCGAGTCATCAAAGCATACATCCGAAAATATCGAATGCTTTTTATACGCTTAAGCGCAACCATCGGTCACGATACATCGTCTTACTAGGCGATTCGATAGATGTCTCCTTACCTCTGTACCCTCTTCTGCCAGTTATTAGGCTGGCTCCTCCATCTAAATCTGAAATTACAGATATTGTTCGCGCTTCCTTTCTCGAAAACCAGCGCGAGCCAAACGATGAGCTACAAAGGCAGCTAGTTCAAGCGCTCTCAGGGATGCCTTGTGGGGAGATTGAGATCGTTCTACGTCAGATGTTCTCTAGAGTGTCTGATGTTGCGCTAATGCCGAGCTTTGCTTTGGCCTACAAGCGAGAAAAACTTAAAGGCAGAGGCATCACCTTGCCAGCAGAGCCAGATATCGATCGGGTTGCTGGGATGGATGAATTAGACAAAACAATGGATAAGATTCGGCTGCTCTTTCAGCCGGAAGCAGAAGCTCGGGGCCGTCGTCCGCCCAAGGCTGTTCTTCTATGGGGAATTCCCGGTACTGGTAAGTCTTTGGCTGCTAAGTTGGCGGCTAAACGAATAGGTGGAACCCTAGTTGCCGCTGACTGGAATAGTTTGGTTGGACAAAGCGTTCAAGAGTCAATGTCAAATATCAATCACCTTCTGGACTTAGTGGATAGTTCGGGCACCTGCGTACTCTTTTTTGATGAGTTTGAAAAAGCTTTTCATGGATGGGATTCTGGCGTTCAGGGCGGTGTCCTGGGAAAGATGGCCGGGAGGCTGCTGAGCTGGATGCAGGATCATACGAGCCCTGTCGTCATGATTGCTACCATCAACCGGCTAAATCTACTGCCAGCGGAGATGATTCGCCGTTTTGAATATGTTCATTTTTTCGGCTCGATTCACGCAGGTGCTTTGCACGAAGTCTTCAAGGTTCATCTTGATAAGCATTTTGAATATGACTTCAGCTTTAAGGAGTGGCAGATTCTCCTCCGCGAGTACAGAGGCTGTACGCCTGCCGAGGTTGCCAAAGCCGTTCAGCATGTCGCAGACGATCTCTACTTTCGAGATATCCAGTCGGGTGACTTTGCACCTGACTTGCCGCAGTTAGAGCTAGCGATGCTAATTGCTGAAAGAAAAACCTTTACCCCTGCGAGCAGTCAGCGGGAAATCAGCGACCAAATTGCTGAGATTCAAAACATGGCGGAATATGCAAAGCCCGTTTGCGGCCCAGACCAATCTGGTTTTGCTGTCATAGATCAACCACTGATGGGTATTCCCAACAGCGGGAGCGCCCAGAAGATAAAGCGTGCTGTTTAGGTAGAAACGATGCGTCGATTAATACCGCTAATCTTTATTGTAATGGCCTGTATCTGTCTACAGCTCATGTTTCCTGCTCTTGGCTTGGCACAGGAGGCTTCCGTTGAGGCGAATCCATCTGGAACGCTACCAGATTGGACGCAGGCTTCTTTCAGCAGCTTGGGCGCAATAGATAATGCCGCAGAAGTTAGCACAGGTGATTTTTATCGGGCTTGGAACACTGGAGATACTGTGAGTGACATCCTCACACTAGAAGATGTTTCACCCCAGTTTGCTGTTGAACGACTAACCTTGGGAGATATCGCTACAGTTACCGATCAGGACTGGCTACAGCAGAGTGTTGGAAGCTTCGACTTACTCGCTCGGCAAAGGGTTGATGAGCTGGTTAATGTTGTTCCAAATTTGGGCGATTTTCGCGTTTCAGAAGTTCTTCCGCTAGAGTCATTGTTTTCTAGCTCTAGCGTTGATTTTTCCGATGCCACAGTGTCTGAAGCTTTAGATCAGGCTCCGCTTTTGAACAGTCTCAGATTATCCAACTTAGGTGATGAACTGGAGGCTTTCAGTATTAGTGAAATTCCTAATGTAGAGTTGGTTGAACTCGAATCGTTAAATGGATGGGAATCGGCGACTATTTCAGAGATACCGGGCCTTTCAAATGTACCGTTCATGGTAATGCCCAATTTCCTTGATGCTTCTCTAGGCATCATTGCCCGTATCGATATGGTGTGGGGAGAAACTGAAGACCATCGCCAGAATACTGTCTCAGGCTCTAATCAATCCGGCTTTAAAGTGTCTTGCTCTGCGGGTGGAAAGCTGGTGGAGCCTAAAGCTGGCGATAAGAGTGCCTACATTGAGCTAGACGATTTAGAAGACGAGGGAAGGCCTATTCAGGGAAGCTTTGAAGGCAAGCAGTGGATTTCTGGTCGGTATCACGAGGTGCAGGGAGGATTTGGTTCTTTGAAGAATATGCCGTCACCGCTTGGATACACGCCGGGGTACGAGCCTACCGGCAGGCACCCTTTTGGTGACTTGTTCAAGGTTGTTGTTTGGGAGCCAGATGAAACGAGCGATCGCACGAGCTTCAGAATGTTCTTTCGCTGGTGTATATACTCTCCTGGTGAGGGCCGAACCTGCACACCTTATAACCAAATGGCTGCTCCATTTTTCACACAGCCAGTCAACTCATATGTCTATGTTGGCCCGTTAGATGCCCAAGGCGGTGCATCATCAGCTCCGAGTAGAGCGAAGGTTGCCAGCGCTTTTAATCTATCCAATCGTAGCGGCGCTGGCCGTCGTTCTTTTGGCTCTTGTTCAAAGGAGGTGCTTGCAGGTATTAGTATCGACAATCTGATGGTAAGTATAGCTTCGTTCGAGAGTCGTGGGTGTGGGGGCTACTCAGGTATT
>ERZ1740058.1511-NODE-1511-length-10780-cov-9.905548_pt1 | contig 10780 bp, 10 predicted proteins | sample MGYA00581745_ERZ1740058 | MGnify/ENA primary metagenome ERZ1740058 (study PRJEB43018, sample SAMN04849742) | marine metagenome | isolation source: floating plastic debris | place: Pacific Ocean | collected 2008-08-30 | study: EMG produced TPA metagenomics... | reverse complement strand
CGAAGAAGAGTGGCTTGCGGCCTCCGCTGAGTATGAGGCCAACGAGGCGGCTTAGATTGACTGTGTTTTCACCGTGGCGCGGACCGCGGCATCTTGTGCCCCGCAAGCCATAGCCGGTAACCAAACGGGCAAAAGGTGGTTTGCCCACAGAAATTTGCCGTTGGGGATATTTGCCGGGTCGCGCATAGCTAAAGGCTCGCGGCGGAGGATTCGAAACGTGCGCAAGACGCTGATTATCGCGGCAGGCTTCGTCGCTCTTGCGGCCGGTGCTGCGGTTCTTCCCGGTGTTGCTGCGGTCGATACGGTGGTTGCGAAGGTGACGGGGCGCGTCACGATCCCTGTGCCGCCTGCGCATCCCATGAGCCCCTATGCCCGCGCCAAGTATGATGCTGAGCGCACCGTTGCGCTGACCGCACCGGATCCGGTGACGGGGCTGCCGCCGCTCTCTGCGATGATTGGCCAGCTGCTTGTGGTCGGTTTTGCCGGTGATGAGCTGAGTGACCCGCCTGCGCAGAAACTTTTAGTCGACATTGGCGACGGCCGCGTTGGCGGGATTTTGTATTTCGCGCACAATGTGTCTTCGCTCGGAGATGTGGAGGCGATGAACCGCGCGTTCACCGCGGCGGCGCCTCAGCTTCCGCTCCTGATCGCCGTCGATCAGGAAGGCGGGAAAGTTCAACGGCTGAAGGCAGCCAACGGTTTTTTCGATACGCCGAGCGCCGCTGAGGTGGCTCAGCTGTCCGTGCAAGAACGGCAGGCGCGCTACAAAGCGCTCGCTGAGGGTTTGGCGGGCCTTGGCTTCAACCTGAACCTTGGGCCGGTGGTGGACCTCGGTCTTGAGCCGACCAACACGGTGGTCGTAACAAACGGCAGAACGTTCGGTCAGGACGCTGACGCAGTAATCGACGCTGCGACTGACTTTATTACAGCGCACAGGGCGGTGGGAATCGCCACCGCGTTGAAACACTTTCCAGGCCATGGCTCATCGCTCAACGACAGCCATAGCGAAGCGGTTGATGTGTCGGCCACGTGGTCGCCTGTCGAACTCGCGCCCTATGCGGCGCTCTCCAAAGCCGGGCTTTCCGATATGGTGATGGTCGGCCACCTCACGCTCGATCCGGCGGTGGGGCCGGTATCGCTGGCGCCGAACGCCATTGAAGCCATGCTGCGTGGCGACTTGGGCTTTGACGGCCTTACGATCAGCGACGATCTAACCATGGCAGGTGCACAGAGCGGCAGCGAGCGCCACCCTGCCCTCGACGCGATTATGGCGGGGAACGATCTCATCATCGTCAGCGGTCTGATGGATGGGTTGAGCGGCGACCTGGTGGATGCGTTGCACCGCCTGATCGCCGACGCTGCCGAGGAGGACCCGGCGGTCCGTCAGCGCATCACTGACGCGTTTTTGCGCGTTGCCGCCTTCAAGCTTGATCGGTTTGAGCCGCCGGCCCGACGCGCTGAAATCGCAGCGTTTGCCGGTGAGCGGCGTTGATCAGCGATCCCGGTGACGCATCGCAGGGTCCCGATCGGGAGCTAGAAGAGCGCCGCGCCAAGCTTGCGAAGCAGATCGCCGCCCATGAGGCCGAGGAGGAAGCGCAGCGGCAGGCGGACGCGAGAGCCACAGCTACAGCGTCAGGTTACGCCCAGGCCTTCCGGCTTTCGACCGACTTTGTCGCAGGTGTGGCCGTGGGTGCTTTCCTCGGGTTTGGCTTTGATTGGGTTTTTGGCACGACCCCGTGGTTATTGATCGTTTTCCTCCTACTTGGGTTTGCGGCAGGGGTGCTGAACGTTTTGCGCTCCGCGGGCTTGATTCAGCAGCCCCAGGTCGGCCATAGACCGCGCGGTGACGAGTGACGGCACCGCTGTGGGCGTTCGACTGAGGGCGGCGACAGTGGGGCAGACCTGAAGGCGCAAAAGGGCACCAAGTGGCGGTTAAAGAAGGCGGTGGTCTCGATCCGGTAAAACAGTTCGAGGTCAAAGAGCTCATTCCTATCCAGATCGGCGACATCAACTTCGCGTTCACGAACGTGTCGCTGTTTATGTTCGTGGCGGTCGCGCTGGTGATGCTGCTCATGCTGCTGCCGACGAGCGGCCGGGCAAATGTGCCTGGGCGTTGGCAGAACATTGCCGAAATGGCCTACGAGTTTGCGGCGAACATGCTGCGCTCGACCACCGGCCCTGACGGGATGAAGTTTTTCCCGCTGGTGTTCTCGCTCTTCATGTTCGTGCTGATGTGTAACCTCCTCGGCATGTTCCCTTACTTTTACACCGTGACCAGCCAGATCGTTGTGACGTTCTTCCTGGCGATGGTGGTGATCCTGACCGTCATCATCGCGGGCATCCGCCAGCATGGCCTCGCGTGGTTCCAGGTGTTTGTGCCGTCCGGCGTTCCGGGGCCGATCATCCCGCTGGTGTCGGCCATTGAGGTGATCTCGTTCCTGTCGCGTCCGATCTCCCTGTCGGTTCGCCTGTTTGCCAATATGCTGGCCGGCCACATCATGCTGAAGGTGTTTGCCGCCTTCGTGGTGTCGCTGAGCGCGATGGGCGCGCTTGGCGTGGTGGGTGCGATCCTGCCGCTTGGCATGACGGTTGCGATCACCGCGCTGGAATTCTTGGTGTCTGCTCTGCAGGCCTATGTTTTTGCGGTGCTCACCTGCATCTATCTCAACGACGCGGTGCACACGCACCACTAACACCCCCTCTCCTGCGCGATCTTCGCGCTCAACCCTGACGCGCGCTGATTGCGCCGATTATCGAAAGAACGAAGGAGCAAACCCATGGAAGCGGAAGCTGCGAAATTTCTGGGCGCCGGTCTTGCCTGCTTTGGCCTTGCTGGCACCGCGATGGGCCTGGGCAACATGTTCGCCAGCTACCTGTCGGGTGCGCTGCGCAACCCCTCGGCCGCTGACGGTCAGTTCGGCCGCCTGATCTTCGGCTTCGCTGTGACCGAAGCGCTGGGCATCTTCTCGCTGCTCATCGCGCTGCTGCTTCTGTTCGCAGTCTGAGGCGTGTCGTCATGGCGACCGCGTTAGCCCAAGAGGCGACCCCTTCGCTCGCCGTGCCGATCCCGCAGACCCAGGAAGAGGTGCAGGTCCCGATTGGTGAGGGGGAAAGTCTATTTCCCCCCTTTGACGCAGAGGCTTGGCCCAGCCATCTTCTGTGGATCGTCATATCGTTCGGGCTTCTCTACATTTTCGTGAAGCGCGTCGTCGTCCCACGCGTCGGCGGGATCTTAGAGGATCGACGGGACAGAATCGCGTCCGATCGCGGGGAAGCATCCCGACTGGCCCGCGAGACTGATGGCGTGATCTCGGCATACGAGGCCGAACTCGCCGCTGCCCGCCAAAAGGCCTACAGCATCGCCCAGGCGCGCCGTGACGAGATCAAGTCGGAACTCGCCGCGAAGCAATCTGAGACAGAGGCTGAGCTGAACAAGAAAATCGCGGATGCCGAGGTCCAGATCGCGGCACGGCGCGATGCTGCGTTGGCGGACGTGGACGAGATTGCGGCCCAGGCGAGCCAGGCGATCGTAGAGCAACTGACCGGTATGTCGCTGAGCTCAGACGACGCCCTCAGCGCGGTACGCAAAGCGGAGGCCGGCAATGCTTGAGTCCGATTCCTTTTGGGCACTCGTCGGTCTAATCCTGTTTTTGCTGCTGATCACCGCCCTTGGCGTTCCCAAGAAGGTGCTCGGCGCGCTCGACAATCGCACCACTCGCATTCGTTCCGAAATCGACGAGGCGGTGAAGGCCCGCGAGGAAGCCCAGGCGCTTTTGGCTGAGTACCAGCGCAAGCGGTTGGAGGCGGAGAGCGAGGCCGAGGCGATCGTCGAAGAGGCCAAACGCGAGGCAAAGCGTTTGGCGGATGAGGCCGAGGCCAAGCTGACCGACATGGTTGCGCGGCGCACCGCTGCGGCGGAAGCCAAGATCGCGCAGGCGGAAGCGCAAGCGGTCGCTGAAGTCCGGGGGCGTGCTGCAGATCTTGCGGTTGCCTCAGCCGCCGGTGTGATGAAGCAGCGGCTCACCGGCAGCGCAGCCGACGAGATGACGTCAAAATCCATCTCGGTCGTGAAGGACCGGCTCAACTAGGTCAGAGCCTCATTGGCTCGGATCCAGGTGCAAGCCGAGGCAAGCTTTACGGCGGTCAGGTAATTCTCCGGATTTTTTGCCGTGACGCATGGAAATGGCCCGGAATTCTTGGGTTTTTTGGAGAAGCGTACGAGCAGATTTTGGTCGCTGCGCAGGTAGAGGCTGAACCCTCGCAGTGGTTTATGGGGGTCGGGCAGTGTTGGCCCATCCGTTTTGCTCCGCCGGAGCTTTGCACAGAACATCGCCATCATAGACCCGATCGGCCAGTAGTGTTTGCCCCGCGCCGATCTGGTCCAACGTTCCGTATGCGGTGCGCCCATCGTGGGTCTGCCCTTCGGCGAACCTTGGCCCTGCGGGCAAGCTATGCGCATCACAAATCGTGTGGACTTTGCTGTTCAGGCCGCCGCGCGAACGATCTACGCAACAAGATCGCGCCAATTTTTGATGTACGGCGGCGCCATCTGAAGAACCGTTACAGCCGGTTTTTCAGAGCCCGCAGCCCTCAGTAATGTCAGCCCACCGTGCGCCCGTGCGCAGCCGCCCGAAGATGCTCGAAAGCACCATTCACGCAGTTACCCGCGCGACGCCTCGCAGATCGGTCGGCAGCAACGGCGCGAGAATCGCCGAATCTGCATCTGTCAGATCGAAGCGCACCAGCGAAGCCTTGCCGACCAGGGAATCAGTCAACACGAACTACCCCATTGGTGAGGGTGTGACCTGGAGCGGGTGACGCTCAGTTGGGCTCGCGAGGGTTCGTCGAGGCGGATCATTTGTTGTGGGTCTGCACGGGAGGCAGCCCGATGCCACGAGCATACTCGCTCGACCGGCGGGAGCGAGCCATGTCGGCGCTCGGGAGGGCGACGGCGCCGACAGGTGGCGTGACAGGGCGCCTTTGCGGTCTCTCCGGCGGTTTCTATGGTGATGAAGTTGTCGCAGCGGCTGCGGGCCACTGGCAGCGTCGTGGCGACCGGGCAAATCGGAACGCCCGGCCACACGCTGCAGGCCGAGCGCGACGTTCTTCTGGGCCGCATTGCCGCCCATCCGTCCATGACCTCCCGTGCCCTCGCAGCCGAATTGGCGACAAGCGGCGTCCACGCCAGCCAGATGGCGCCCGATCGGCAACCAGCTGGACAATTTCGCTGACGCTGAGCGCAACAACTACGTCACCAACGCTGGCTATGTTTCTCACCCAGCGTTACACGCGCTAGGTCGCGACCCGGTTTCTGCCGCCCGCTTTAGCACGGTAGAGCGCTGCGTCGGCAGATGCCATCCAGATGCTGGCGTTGGCGACATCGGGGTCGAGGTCGGCCACGCCGAAGCTTCCTGTAAAACGGATCTCGGGCCAGTCCGGCGCTACGGCTTCCTCAACGACGCGACGCATTCTTTCGGCGGCGGCGATGGCGGCCTCGCCTGCGAGGTTGGGCATGATCATGCCAAACTCTTCGCCGCCGATCCGCCCGAGGATATCTTCGGGGCGCTTCTCTTCAGAGCATGTGGCTGCGACGGCTTTGATAACGGCGTCGCCGGCGGGGTGTCCCCACGTGTCGTTGACGCTCTTGAAGTGGTCAAGGTCGAAGATGACGAGCGATGCTGTGGCCGCGCTTTGAACGGCTTGTCGCAACACCCTTTCGACCGCCTGGGCGAATGCGTGCCGCCCTAGGAGGTTGGTCTGGCAATCGCGGGCTGCCGCCTGGCGCAGTTCGAGTTCTTCGACGACCAGGCCGGCGAAGTTTCGCAGGACCTCGATTTCCTTCGGATTAAACTCGCGCGGACGCGTATCGAATACGCAAAGCGTGCCGACATTGTAGGATTCAGGGGTTTCCAGCGGGGCTCCCGCATAGGCGCGGACGAAGGGTGGTCCCAGCACGAGAGGGCTGTTGGCGAACCTTGGATCCGCACTGGCGTCGGGGATTACCATGCATTCGCGGGTCTTAATTGCGTGGTTGCAGAATGAGGCGCTCCGCGGGGTTTCACTCTTGTCGAACCCTTGGATCGACTTGAACCATTGCCGCTCGCGATCGATGAGCGAGATGGCCACCATGGGAACTTCGAAAATCGTCTTGATGACGCTGGTGATCTTCTCGAAGCCGGGTTCGGGCTGGGTATCAAGAACGCTGTACCGCTCTAGGGCACAAATCCGGCCGTGCTCGTCGAGCAATGCGTCTGAGTGCTTATTCAAAGACAGCATCGGTTGCCTCAAGCCTCCAGGTCACGAAGCGCTTTGACGAGCTCTTGCTCGTAGGACGCCACAACCGACCGCACACTCGAGTCGATGATGTCGTCTGACATACCCGCGCCGCGAAGAGCCGTGACGAGCTCAGCAACACGGGCTTTGTGGCGCTCAATACTGGAGATGATTCCTGGTGGAAGTGAGGCTGGGTCAGTCGCCTGCACTCGGTCCATCAGGTTTGGTTTTAAGTCATTATTCATATGGCAATACAGTTGGGTTTATCCTTAAGTCACGGGCGAAACGCGTTTAGAGCGCGGTTAGCTTACCCGATCCTTGAGTTTTGCGGAGCCGCGTCAACAGCGCCCAGTCTGGTCATGGGCCATCATGCGGCGTGTCGTCCTGAAGGCAAACATCTGCGATAGAGATGGCGATTCTTGGGCGTGATTCAGCCCGACGGCTGAATGCGGCCGCTCTACTTAGGGCTGGTAGGGGAGCGAAGAGTGGTGCAGGACGATCCGAAGCACGCCGTCGGCGTCTTTCCTGTAGCCGAAGCTCTTGTCCACTCTAATGATCGTGCCATCGCGATCGGTCATCGTGACGTGGCCCATCCATAAGGCGACCGCGCCCTCCGCGAAGTGGCCGGCTGTATCGGACGTGACGGTCCGCCAGCCCCTGGTTCCAAAGCCAATGTCGAGGGGATAAGCGTCGCAGTGGCCGACGTAGTAGGACAGTGCGCCGTCTCGGGTTGGGCGGAAGGTTTGGGCGCCGCTCGCCAGGGTGGGTTTGAACAGGACCGGGCCGAGATTGTAGCCATAGGCGGCGTCGAGCATCTCGCCGGCGGCGGTTCGGGCGGCGTCGAGCCCATCCGCGTCGAACGCTTTGGAGACGACGATGAGGGCTTCGCCCCACGCCGTCCGCGCGCGTTCCATATCCGCCTCGGTGATCGACATCGCGTGGTCCTTCTGCCCTCAGCTTATGCGAGGCGCGAGGTGATACACCCGGTGCCTCCATCATTCGAGGGGGTGGACCTGCGGCGTTTGCGTTTTTGCAGGCTTTGCTGGCATTGCGGCGAGTCTAGCGCTCTTTGACGTAAGGAACGCCGATAGCCCGGGGCGGCACCGCACGGCCGACGAAGCCCGCCAGCAAGATGACGGTGAGGATGTACGGGGCGAGAAGGATCACATCGACCGGGAGCGTGCCAATCCCGGGGAGGGAGACGTTGCTGAGCCGTGTCGCGGTGCTCTCCAGCGCGCCGAAGAGGAGGCAGGCAAAGAGCGTCGGCATCGGTTTCCAATGGCCGAAGATGAGCGCGGCGAGCGCGATGTAGCCTTTGCCGGCGGACATCTCGCGCACGAAGCCGCCGCCGTGGGCGATGGAAAGGTACGCGCCGGCGATGCCGCACAGGACCCCGGCGATGATAACGGCGCGGTAGCGCAGGAACGCCACGGAATAGCCAGCGCTGTCGACCGCTTCGGGCGCCTCCCCGACGGCGCGCAGGCGCAGCCCGAAGGCGGTGCGGAAAAGGACGTAGATGGTGATGGGCACCATGAGGAGCGCGACGTAGACCAGGATGTTGTGGCCGCTCAGCGTCTCTGCGTAGAGCGGGCCGATGAAGGGCACACCCGAGATCGTGTCGGCGAACGGGAGAGCGAATTCGTCGAAGCGTTCATCGCGTGACAGGGACGGGGTGGAGCCGCCCTGGGAAAAGATCGCGATGGCCAGGACGACGGTGAGGCCGGACGCAAGGATATTGATGGCAACGCCGGAGACGATCTGTTCGCCTCGGTGGGTGATGCAGGCAAAGCCGTGGATCAGCGCGAGGATGACGCTGGCGCCGATGGCGGCGAGGAGGCCGATCCAGGGGGAGCCGACGAGCGAGGTGACGGCGGCGGCGGCGAAGGCACCCATGAGAAGTTTGCCCTCAAGGCCGATGTCGACGACCCCTGCCCGCTCCGAAAACATGCCCGCGAGCGCGCACAGGATGAGCGGTGTTGCGAGGCGCAGGGTGCTCGCGAGCACTTGGGCGATATCGAGCCAAATCTCGGCCATCAGCGGGCGCCTGCGGTGCTGGGGGCGGGTTCTGGTTTGGCAAAGAGCCTGGCGAGCGGTGCATCAAACATGTGTCGCAGCGCGCCGGAGAAGAGGATGATCGCGCCTTGCACCACGAGCACCATTTCGCGGTTGATGGTGCGGAATTCGAACGAGAGTTCGGCGCCGCCTTGGTAGAGCGCACCGAAAAGGAGGCTGGCGAGGACGATGCCCACAGGGTGCGCCCGGCCCATGAGCGCGACGGCGATGCCCACAAAGCCAAAGCCGCCGGTGAAGTTGAGGACCAGCTTATCTTGCCCGCCGAGGACAGCGTTGACGGCCATGAGGCCGGCGAGCGCACCGGAGATCGTCATGGCGGCGATGATGGTGCCGGGGACTGAAACGCCAGCGTAGCGCGCTGCGGGTTCAGATTCGCCCAGCGTGCGCAGGCGGTACCCGAACGGTGTGCGGTAGATCAGCACCCAGACGCCGACGGCCGCGAGGAGCGCCAGAAGGAGGCTCGCGTTGAACGGGGTGCGGGCGACGCTTTCACCGAACCAGCCGGCAATCTCGTGCCATTGGGGGATTGTGGCGCCCTCGGCGAAATCGCGGGTTTGCGGCGTGGATTGGCCGGGGCGCATCAGGGGGCCGCTGAGGAGGAAGACCATCAGGCCGGCGGCGATGAAGTTGAACATGATCGTTGTGATCACGACGTGGCTGCCGCGCGTGGCCTGGAGAAGGCCCGGCAGGAACGCCCAGGCGGCGCCGAAGAGGGCTGCCGCTGCGATGGCGAGGATCATCGTGACGGGGCCTGGCAGGACCTGATCGAAGGCGAGGCATACGATTGCGACCCCTGCCCCGCCGATGGCGGCCTGCCCCTCGCCGCCGATGTTGAACAGGCGCGCCTGGTAGGCGACGGCGACGGCGAGGCCGGTGAAAATGAAGTTGGTCGTGTAGTAGAGCGTGTAGCCGAGGCTGCCGGGATAGACGAACGCGCCGTCGATCATGACGCGCAGCGCGCGCAGTGGGTTTTCGCCGATGGCGAGGATGAGGAGGCCGCAGACCAGGAAGGCGAGCGCGAGGTTGAGGGCTGGGATGACGAGGAGGTCGACCCAGCGGGGAATGCGCGCCGAGCCGCTCATGCTGCGCTCTGGGCGCCGGTGCCTGCGGCAACGCCGGCCATCATGAGGCCAATGGCTTGCCGGTCAGCCGCATCGCCGCTCACCTCGCCGACGATGCGGCCGGCGTTCATGGCGATGACCCGGTCTGACAGGGCGAGGATTTCGTCAAGCTCCACTGAGACGAGGAGGACCGCGCAGCCCTCGTCCTTCAGCTGGATGAGCTGGCGGTGGATGAATTCGATGGCTCCGATGTCGACGCCGCGGGTGGGCTGACCGACGAGGAGGACTTTTGGGGCCGCGCCATGCTCGCGGGCGATGACGAGCTTTTGCTGGTTGCCGCCCGAAAAACCCTCGGCGCGCAGGCGGGGGTTGGGCGGGCGGACATCGAACTCGCCCATGAGGTCGGCGCAGCGGCGCAGCATGTTTTGGCGGCGCAGCAGCCAACTGCGGCCGCCGTGGGCAAAGCGCAGATAGCCGAGCACCGCGTTCTCTTGCATTTGGAACGGCAACACCAAGCCTTCCCGGCGGCGGTCTTCGGGGACATGGGCGATGCCGAGGCCGCGCATTCGGCCGGGGTCGGCGGGGGTGCTCGGCGTGATGGTCTGATCGCCGATCTTGAGGACGCCTGTGGAGGGTGCCGTCATGCCCGACAGGACCGCCAGAAGTTCGGACTGGCCGTTGCCGGCGACGCCCGCGACGCCGACGATTTCGCCAGCGCGGAGCGTGAAGTCGATGTCGGCGAGGCGGGCAGTGCCGTCCGGTGCGGTGAGGCCGAGGCCGTGGGCTTCCATCACCACGGGGCCGGCGCCGGCAGCGCTGCTGTTGCGCACGTGGCGGACGGATCGGCCCACCATGAGTTCGGCGAGCTCCTCGCGGGTGGTGTTGGCGGTTTCGCGGTGGGCCACCATTTTGCCGCCGCGCATCACCGAGACGTGGTCGGTGATGGCCATGATCTCCCGCAGCTTGTGGGTGATGAGGAGGATCGTGACGCCTTGCGCTTTGAGCGCGGCGACGCTTTCAAACAGGCGGTCGGTTTCTGCGGGGGTCAGGACGCCGGTGGGCTCGTCGAGGATGAGGATGCGGCCGCCGCGCATCAGCGCTTTGACGATTTCCACGCGTTGCTGAAGGCCGACGGGCAGCTCTTCGACGATGGCGTCGGGATCGACGGCGAGGTCGTAGCGGGCGGTGATGTCGGCGAACTGTTCGCGCAGCGCCGTGCGGCCAGCTTTGAGGCTCATGCCTTTTGGCATGCCGAGCGCGAGATTATCGAGGACGGAGAAGTTGGGCACCATCATGAAGTGCTGGTGCACCATCCCAATGCCCTCGCCGATGGCATCGGCGCTGGAGGTGAGCTTTACCGGTTCGCCAAACAG
>ERZ1740058.1510-NODE-1510-length-10785-cov-23.102703_pt1 | contig 10785 bp, 8 predicted proteins | sample MGYA00581745_ERZ1740058 | MGnify/ENA primary metagenome ERZ1740058 (study PRJEB43018, sample SAMN04849742) | marine metagenome | isolation source: floating plastic debris | place: Pacific Ocean | collected 2008-08-30 | study: EMG produced TPA metagenomics... | reverse complement strand
GGGGTCAAAGTACCCGAAGTAAACGAAGTTTCCTTTCACGTAGCAGACGTAAGTTGGTGGAACTACCCGGCTTGGGTGCCTCTGGGCATCAATATTCTGCAGCAAGTGATTGCTCTGGATATTAGAATCAGAGTCAAAAGTCAGCAAATTGAGTTGGTGAATGTTGCTCGGAAGAAGACCACTCAAAAGGTTAATCTCTACGAAAAAGTACAAATACCTGCGTATGAAGACGCAATACTGAAGATAAAACGCTTTTTAGAAGACAAGGAAAATATTTCTAAAGCTGCTCAGAAAATTGTAAAGAAGCGTAAAGGGGAGGGGGTAGCCGTATGAAAGCAGCCTTCAAAAAACTGGACTTACTGGCTCATCGCGACGAGCGAGAAACAATTATTTCGGTACTTCAGGAGTTAGGTGTCATTCATCTCGAGCTCGACCATACTTTCCGCAATGACCGGATTGATGACTTAGAACTTCAGAAAAGCCGATTAACCAAAACCATTGCCTTTGTTCAGGAACAAGAAGGTACTTCAACGGATACTCCTTCATCAGCGACCTCCGAAAATTTGACGGTAGATGAAGTAGTAAATCGAGTTACGGAGTTAAGGCTTAAACAAGAAAAGGACGCTCAGCAGGCTGAGTTACTTCGTAAACAAAGGCAAAAGCTAACTCCTTGGGGCAATTTTGACCCCAATCGCCTTACTCAGTTAGCCCAGGCAGGAATTCAGTCATCATTTTATATTGCCCCCCAAAAAGATTTTAAGAAGTTTGATTTCGATCAACTCACTTATCAGGTCATTCATCAAAGCCTGGATCAGGTTTACCTAGTAGTATTCTCGACAGGCCGTACTCCCGAGTTACCCTTTCCCAAAGTTGAACTTCCGGCAGGCCGCATTCCGGAAATTCAGGCTAAAGAACAAGCTTTGACGAGACAGAGAGCAGACGCTGCCAAGTCCGCTCGATCATACCTCGCTTACCTACCAACGCTGAATACTGCATTAGTTAAACTGGAAAATGAATGGATGCTGAATCTTGCCAATGGCAGTTATCAAGAATACGCTGAGGGCAGTATTTTGCACCTAACGGGTTGGTTCCCCGCCAATATGGAAGGCCGCTTGCTTCATTACCTGAAAAGTGAGAAGCTTTCGTACTCTATTTCTGAACCAGTTGCAGGAGATACTGTTCCGGTTTTGCTCAAAAACCCCATATATCCTAAGCTGTTTGAAGCTATCACTAAGATCTTTCAGTTGCCCAGTTACTACGAGATGGATCTTACGCCGTTTATCGCGGTATTTTATCCAATATTGTTTGCCTACTGCTTAGGCGATGCTGGCTACGGACTCATCCTGCTGTTTGCTGCCACGTTGGGCTGGTTTACCTTTCTGAAAGACGCTCGAAGTATGGCAATTTTGGGTATTGTACTCGGTATTTTTACCACAATCATGGGGGTGGTGAAATCAGGTAGCATCTTTGGGCTTCCGATTGTGGATAATTCTAGTCACCCGATCTTTATCTACTTATCTCAGTACGTAGTCATCCCTGATGATCAGGGAGTTGTATTCAACGCGTTTAATGTAGCCTTACTGATTGGAGTAGTACAGATACTTACGGGAATCCTAGTTTCTATCTACAACAAAATTCATTACCAGAACTTGGTGGCTGGACTACCTCAGATTGGCAAGCTCCTGATCGTAGTTGGTCTGATCTGGGTGTTTTTAGCTGACTCGCAAGGTGTAGTTGTACTTCAGCCGGGTGCCCTGGTGAGAAAACTGCTATTGGTAGTGGGAGTACTCTTGGTACTTGGTTTTCACGATATGAAGCAATCACCTCTGGTTCGGGTAGCAAGTGGGATCTTGCCCTTGTTCTTTATCCTAACCGGAATACTAGGCGATGTTTTATCCTACGTACGTTTGTTTGCACTCGGAGTAGCTTCATCGGTGCTGGGCTTGGTAGTCAACCAAATTGCTGTGTCTATTATGGGCGACCGTTGGTGGGGTATACCACTGGGGATAGTCTTTTTACTGTTTGGCCACGGTCTCAACTTAGCCTTGGCTACGCTCGGAGCCTTTGTCCATCCATTACGACTAACGTTCGTCGAATTTTATAATAACGCAAATTTTGAAGGGGGTGGTGTTGCGTATAAGCCACTCCGAAAAGTTTAATATTAACATAACTAACCAAAGAAATATGGAAACGCTTCCTTTAACTCTCGCTTTTATTGGCATTGGCCTGTTGGTCGGACTTTCCGGTTGTGGTAGTGCTATGGGTACTGCCATTGGAGCTATGTCGACTGTAGGTGCTCTAAAAAAACGACCCGAGGCTTTTGGCTCCTTTATCGTATTAAGTGCTCTACCGGGTACGCAGGGCTTATACGGTTTTGCTGGATTCTTCATTTTGCAGGATTTAATCTCTCCCGAAATGACCCTGTTGCAAGGAGCCGGAATACTAGGAGGTGGCATAGCCCTAGGGCTAGCTGGATTGCTATCAGGTATGTTTCAGGGTAGGGTTTGTGCTAGCAGTATTGATAGTATTGGCTCAGGAAATGATGTGTTTGGTCGAGCGCTGATTTTGGCCGTTTTCCCCGAGCTTTACGCAATTATTGCTTTCGCGTCCTTGTTTCTTATTCGAGGAGTATTGTAAACCTAAAACGATGAAATCATGAAAAAGACCGTTAGTTACCAACCGTTAAAGTCAGCGCTAGTTGCATTAGATCTTACTGAGATGGATGACTATCTGATTCAGTACGCAGCCTTGTTGAACAATATACTGCCCTTGGAACGTATCTTTTTCGTGCATGCTGCCAAAGACCTGGAGCTTCCGGTAGAACTTCTTGAAGAATATCCTGATTTGGTACAACCGCTAGACGAAAGCATCGAAGCCGATATTCGCCGAAAAGTTAAGCAGCACTTTAATTCTACCGATACTGAGATTAACTGCATCATCCAGGAGGGTAGTCCGATAGAAACGATTCTGAAGCTATGTAAAGTTAAAGGGGTTGATCTAATTTTGATGGGGCGAAAAAAGAATCTTCGGGGCTCAGGTATTGTGTCCAGCCGAATTGCTCGAAAATGCCCGTGTTCTTTGATGCTAATTACGGAAGACTTTCCATTGGCTATCCAAAAGATTTTGCTGCCTGTAGATTTCTCCTCACATTCTGGTTTAGCCGCAAAACTGGGCTGGGACGTTCATCAGGAGACAAAAGCAGAACTGTTGGCGGTTCACATGTATAGTGTACCCACTGGCTATCATACTACTGGCAAGTCTTATCAAGAATTTGCTGAGATTATGAAAGGACATGCTGAAAAAGCATATCAGAAATTTCTCGCTAAGTATGAAATTCCCGACGAAGTGCCCTGCGAATTTGTACTCACCCGCGATGGTAAATACTCTGACCTAACTTATGATTTTGCCGAACAAAAACAGGTTGACTTAATCATTATTGGTTCCAAGGGTCGTACTTCGGCTGCTTCGGTTTTAATGGGTTCGGTGTCGGAGAAACTGGTCTATCTGGATAGCCATATCCCGGTGCTAATTGTGAAGGCAAAGGGCGAAAATATGAGCTTTCTAGATGCATTGCTCAGAATATAGCTAGCGTTATTTTTTTGTTAATAATCTCACGTAAAATTGTGTTCTTGCATATATTTTTAGCTAAAGTTCTTTACTTTAGCGATGACTACCAACCTAGCCTAGCATGTTTTTGAGAAAGGGGATTATTGCCGCTACCGGACTATTTTTGTGTCTTTTCTTGGTAGTTCACTTGTCAGCTAACTGTATTCTGCTGCTGCCCGAAGATGTTGCCCGAGGGGTGTACAATGCCTACTCTACCACCTTGAGGGAAAGTCCGCTGATTAAGCTTGTTGCCTACCTGCTGTACGCTTCTATCATTTTCCATGTGGTCTATGCCGCGATCGTCACAGTCAAAAACCGAAAAGCCAAGCCGAATACGTATGCCGTCAATCACAGTCAAGAGAATAGCACCTGGACGTCGCAGAATATGGGATTGATTGGCATTTTTATCCTGCTGTTCATTGTGATTCACCTGGCCAACTTCTGGGCACGGATCAAGCTAGGACTTGGCGAGAGCGTGGGTACCGATGTAGCGGGTAACGTGGATGTGTACGAAGTCACCTACAGCCTGTTTCAAAACATCTACTACGTGTTGTTCTACACCGTATTGATGGTTCCGTTAGGATTGCATCTGCATCACGGACTGAAAAGCGCCTTTAAAACGCTGGGGTTTTATCACCGAAAAGGACTACGGGTACTCAGTCAGGTTTCACTGGTCTATGCGGCGGTTATTTCTATTGGGTTTGGCATCATCCCACTTATTGTGTACTTCAAATAAGCTACTATGACGAAGCTAGACGCAAAAATTCCGGAAGGAAAGCTAGAAGATAAATGGCGCAACTACCAAGCGAAAAGTAGCCTGATCAATCCGGCTAACAAAAAGAAGCTAAAGGTCATTGTTGTGGGTTCCGGACTGGCTGGAGCCGGTGCAGCCGCTACGCTGGCCGAGCTAGGCTACGAGATCCAGTGCTTCTGTTACCAGGACTCAGCCCGACGGGCGCATTCGGTAGCCGCGCAAGGGGGAGTCAATGCCGCTAAGAACTACCAGCACGATGGCGACAGTGTGTGGCGCATGTTTTACGATACACTCAAAGGGGGAGACTTCCGATCTCGAGAGGCGAACGTCTACCGTTTAGCTGAGCTTTCTGCCCCGTTAATCGATCACTTCACTCAGCAGGGAGTGCCCTTTGCTCGGGAGTACGGTGGAGTGCTGGTCAACCGAAGCTTCGGGGGCGTTCAGGTACAGCGAACGTTCTACGCCCGCGGGCAAACCGGACAGCAGCTCCTCTTGGCCGCTTACTCTCAGCTCTACAAGATGATCCGAGCTAAGAAGGTGACTATGTTCACCCGGCACGAAATGCTGGACTTGGTAGTCATCAACGGTAAAGCCAAAGGTATTATCGCTCGCGACCTGACGAGCGGCGAACTCAAGCGGTTTGCCGCCGATGCCGTGGTACTGGCTACCGGAGGCTACTCCCGCGTCTTCCGTTTGTCTACCCTAGCCATTGGCTGCAACGGGAGTGCCATCTGGAAAGCCCACAAGCGAGGAGCCTACTTTGCCTCCCCGAGCTTTACCCAGATTCACCCCACCGCCCTTCCCCAGTCCAGCGAGGCCCAATCAAAACTCACCCTGATGTCCGAATCGCTACGTAACGACGGACGCATTTGGGTGCCAAAAGACAAAGACGATACCCGCAAGGCTAATGATATCCCTGAAGAAGAACGGGATTACTACCTGGAACGTCGCTATCCTAGCTTTGGTAACCTAGCTCCTCGCGATATTGCTTCCCGAGCGGCCAAAGAACGCATCGATGCCGGGCACGGAGTAGGGCGACTCAAAAATGCTGTCTACCTGGACTTCAAGCACGCGATTCAGCAGTTTGGGCTGGAAACCATCAAAGATCGCTACGGTAATCTGTTTACCATGTACCAAAAGATTACCGGCATCGATGCTTACCGAGAGCCGATGCAAATATCTCCCGCCGCCCACTTTTCCATGGGTGGCTTGTGGGTTGACTACGAGCTGATGACTACTGTTCCCGGACTGTATGCCATTGGCGAGTGTAACTTTTCGGATCATGGGGCGAACCGTCTGGGGGCAAACTCACTGTTGCAGGCCAGTGTAGACGGTTATTTTATTTTACCTAACACGATTAACAACTACTTAGCCGGAGCACTCAAAGAGGAGCACGAAACAACGGATCATCCCGAGTTTGCGAAGGTAGAAAAAGAAGTGCAGGACAATATAGACCGTCTGTTAGCCATCAACGGAACCAAAACAGTGGATCACTTTCATCGAGAGCTTGGTAAAATCATGTGGCAAGAATGCGCCATGAGCCGTAATGAGGCTGGATTAATACAAGCCATTGAGCAGATCGGGCAAATCAAAGCTGATTTCTGGATTGATGTAAAAGTCACGGGGCATGACAAAGAAATGAATACTGAACTAGAGAAAGCCCTTCGGCTGGCTGATTTTATTGAGCTAGGGCTACTAATGTGTACTGATGCACTGAACCGGGAAGAATCCTGCGGAGCCCACTTTCGGGAAGAATTTCAGACCCCGGACGGCGAAGCGATTCGGGTAGACGATGTATACTCTTACGTTTCCGCTTGGGAGTACGGTCAAGATCATTTCAAGCATCACGAAGAGCCATTAGATTTTGAGTTTATAGAACCTACGGTACGAAGTTATAAATAGACCCTTATGAAAGTTACATTCCGAATATGGCGACAGGAAGCGCCTCACACCCAAGGCGAATTAAAAGATTACGAAGTGGATGGACTTACGGAAGATATGTCATTTCTGGAAGCCCTGGATCATCTGAACGAGATGCTGGTGCTAAAAAATGAGAAAGTAATTGCCTACGAATATGACTGTCGCGAAGGTATCTGCGGTCAGTGCGGGGTGTTCATCAATGGGCGGGCGCACGGTCCTCATCCTAACATGACCACTTGTCAGTTGCACCTGCGTAGTTTCCATGATGGTGATACCATTGTCGTAGAACCCTGGCGGGCTGAGGGCTTTCCGATAGTGAAAGATTTAGTAGTAGACCGCTCGGCGTTTGATCGCATCATTGAGCAGGGCGGCTATATCAGTGCTAAAACGGGTACGGCTCCCGAAGCCAATGCGGTACCCATTGGTAAAGAGATTGCCGATAAAGCCATGGATGCGGCGGCGTGCATTGGGTGCGGGGCTTGTGTAGCCACCTGTAAGAACTCTTCGGCAGCCTTATTCACCTCGGCTAAGATTAATCATCTGAACGCACTTCCTCAAGGGAAGCCCGAACAGCACCAGCGGGTACTGGCGATGACCCAGCAAATGCAGGAAGAAGGGTTTGGGCACTGTACCTTCACCGGTGCTTGTGAAGTAGAGTGCCCTGAGGGCATCTCAATCACCAACATTGCTGAAATGAATAACCGCGTCATCCGAGCCTCTATCTTTGGGTAGTACTCACGCTTTATTTTTTCTAACCAGCATAGAGATAATATCCTTCGTAAAGGCTTGAATTATGTACAGAAAGAATTAATTTTGCACACGCAAATTATTTCGTTAGAATTAAAATACGGGATGTAGCGCAGTCCGGTTAGCGCACCACGTTAGGGACGTGGGGGTCGCTGGTTCGAATCCAGTCATCCCGACTTTATCCTATTCAAAAGTCACTAAAACCCTCTAAATTGTATGTTTAGGGGGTTTTTCTTTTCGATAGCCTTTCAAATCGTACATTTTTTTCCAATTCTTAGGTGAACTATTCGGTGACCTTTTTTCTATTTTTACATAGGTCACCGAATCGATTGTAAAGTTCTGTATTACAGTAATTTACATTGATCTGTTTTGTTAGTTTTTGTGAAAGAACAAGACCGTATTTGACACTAAAACGATGTAAAAACCAACAAGCATGCACAACAAGAACACCTTTAGCACTGCTTTTCTTTTGAGAACCGCTAAAACGAAACAGGGCAAAACCCCTATTTACTGCCGGATTACTGTTAATGGGCAACGTATTGAGTTCTCAGTCAAACGATCCGTGTCTTCCAAACTCTGGAACAACGGCCGAGTAAAAGGCAACAGTGAAGAGGCGCGTACCTTGCGGGAATACCTCCGACAAGTAGAAGCCAAACTCTTTGAACACTATCGCAATTTGTTAGCTGATAATGAGCAGGTCACGGTAGAAGCGTTGAAAAATGCCTATCTAGGGATAGAAAAGAAGCAGCATTCTCTACTTGAACTCATGGACTATCATAACCATCAACTCAAAGACGGTTTGGAATGGGGTACGTTGAAGAATTATTTCACCACCCAAAACTATGTCAAGCAATTTTTAGCCGAACGGCTTCGGAAGAAAGATATTTATCTGTCTCAGCTTTCTTATCAGTTTATCACTGAACTGGAAATGTATCTGCGGACTTACCAACCTAAAGACCATCGGAAACCGATGGGCAATAATACGGTAATGAAGCATCTGGAACGACTACGAAAGATGGTGAACCTAGCTATCAAAAACGAATGGCTGGACAAAGACCCCTTCAATAAGTTTAAGCTCAAGTTTGAGAAAAAAGACCGAGGGTATTTGACCCAAGATGAGTTAAGACGATTAGAAGAAAGAGACTTCCGGTTGGAGCGGCTCAACCAAACCCGTGACATTTTTGTATTTAGTTGCTACACTGGGCTTTCCTACGCGGAAGTCTACGATCTTAGGCCTGAACATATAATAGTCGGTATGGACAGGGAACGTTGGATACGAGGGCGGCGAAAAAAGTCCAAAGAGTGGTATAGTGTACCTCTTTTGCCTCAAGCACTAGCCATTATTGAACGCTACAAAGAGAACGTCATGGCACAAGCTAATGGAAAAGTACTACCCGTCTATACCAATCAGAAGACGAATGCTTACCTCAAAGAGGTTGCTTACCTATGCGAGATAGAGAAGAATTTGACCTACCACTTAGCCAGACATACCTTTGCCACAACCGTCACTTTAGCCAACGGCGTACCTATTGAGTCGGTTAGTAAAATGCTGGGACACACTAGCTTGCGTACTACTCAGATTTACGCCAGAGTAGTTGAGCAAAAGCTCAGTGAAGATATGCAGCTATTAAAGAAAAAATTAGCGAATGATGGTGGGAGAGCGTCCGATGAATTAAAAAAATCTGGAACCTAGATAGATTCTAGAACTTATGAGCGAATAGTAGTATAATACTACTATTCAGAAGATCGGTATACATTGGGATATCGCTTGACTATACTCGCCACTTCATTACGTATGTTCCAAAAATTCTGCTTTACTTTCATACCAAGAGTATCCTTTTGCTGAACTTTCACAAATGAAGCAATAGAATACTGCGTCGCTTTTAGCGGTAGTTTAGTCTTCGCCCGAAAATACGGAATACTACTTTCCACGGTTTGGCCGATAAACTCTCCTGGATTGAGCTGCATCATTTCCTGCGGTTTAATCAGTAAGCGTTCCTGGTGGCTGATACTGATATTCTGCGACAGGTTACGTCCGCCCCGGCTTGCGTGGCTCATGCCTCGGGAATGGTTTTTAATGCTTTGCTCTTCCCGACCGATCATTTCGCTGACTCTTCGGGCGGTTTCTACCGAGCTGGCTTTACCGTAAAACTGATTAGAAAGATTCGAGAGGATCACTTCGGCCTTATCTTTGCCGTAGCGGTCTACCATCTGTGAAAGGTCTTGCACCATATAGACACTCGCTACTTGATTGCTACGAGCGGTAGCCGGAATCATTTCAAAGCGTGGAATATAGAGCGACGGAGCCTCGTCTAACAACACAAAGCTTCTTTGCTTACCCGGTTGGTTCATTTGCTTTAGAGCCACGGTAATGATCAAAGAAATTACCGGCGAGAAGGCATCAACCAATCCAGGGTCAGAACCCAAACAAAGCAGTTTGGGCTCACTTGGGTCGTTAATGTTCAGGTTAAAGTCATTGTCCGACAAAACCCAAGCGATTTCAGGGGAGTTGAGCTTAGTGACCATCATTTGCAGCGAGGCAATCACTCCGGCCAGTTGCTTTTCGGCTTTGTTACGGATCGCCGTGGCAATACCACGGATCAAATCCCCGCTCTGTGGATTGGCTTCCAGCATACTAATGACGTGGGTATAGTCGGGATAGAGGGCGGTGTTTATGATGTGAGGCAGTGTACAATGCTGGGGATGCTCAGAGCGAAAGAACCAAATCAGGGCCGTGAGCCAGGCCTGAGCGGAAGCAGCAAAGAAGTCGCGCTGTTTGATTGTGTTAGTATCCAAGTTACTGACAATCGCTTGAGCATACTCTTCGGCATGCGAGAGCGTAGGAATATTTTCTGGGGCTAGCGGATTACAACGATGCGAGCGAGAAAGGTCGCAGAAGTTCACAATATAGTAGCAGAGGTTAGATTGATTGTCGTAGCGATGCAGGGCAGTGTTAAGTACGTTAGCCAGCACCGGAAACTTAAAGTCGTAGACAATGCCGGCGAACCCTTTGTGGACAAACTGCCCTAAGAAAGCATTACCCAGCACCGATTTACCCGAGCCTGACGAACCCACAATCAATGTGCCTCGGTAAGGATTGGGTACGTTCAAGTAGCCCCGTTGGGCACTAATGACAATACTATCCGGGGTATTGATCTTATTTACTTCATATTTTTCTAAGTACTTTTCCTCTTTTCTACGTATAGCTTTCAGGCTTAACGGTAGTAAAATAAGAACACTTACGACCGCTCCAGGGTAAAGCCAACCCACCGTCGTGATGGGGTACGAAGTAACGTTGAGCAGATAGTAACTAGCTACCGTGAGCAATATGATCGCTGGTAGATAGTATATCCTAGGGTCATTTCGTTTTGTTAAAGTGTCGTTGCGGTTCGTTGCCTCTAACGAAAGGTAGAGCCCAGCATACGTAATCAGCCAAGAGATTCGTCCAGCGAACCCAAGGCGTTGTACTAAGTGGGTGAAGCGATGTAGTAATCTCTCAGCGGTTTGCGACAACTGATCAGGGAAAGCCAGTACGTAATACTCTGCCCCGAGCAGTAACAGCAAAACGACGAATAAGATGAACAGGGCTTCTACGAAGGGACGGTACATAGTAACCTACATTTATCGTTCTACTTGCGGTTGGGATTCTACGCGCTTCTTCTTGCGCTTTTGGGCTATGTCCTCTTCGGTCTCTGCTCCTATTCCCTGGCTTTGTTTTCCTAGCTTCATTAGCGTAAGTTCTGGTAGAATTCGCGGGG
>ERZ1740058.1509-NODE-1509-length-10789-cov-7.712875_pt1 | contig 10789 bp, 7 predicted proteins | sample MGYA00581745_ERZ1740058 | MGnify/ENA primary metagenome ERZ1740058 (study PRJEB43018, sample SAMN04849742) | marine metagenome | isolation source: floating plastic debris | place: Pacific Ocean | collected 2008-08-30 | study: EMG produced TPA metagenomics... | reverse complement strand
GAAAACGCTGGAGTCTAAACTTTAGCTCACTTCACCGAAAATGAAATAGCCCTGGGTGTTTTTGTAGGAATTCAAGTATGAAACAGAACAAATTAAAACAATAAAAGTTGTTCTAAAAGTAGGCTAACCTTTATTGTTTTCATCCACCAAACTTGATGATTTTAATTGCCAAGGTGTTTCTGAAAGCTAACAGTAACGCGCAGAATGCATCACCTTCAATACATAAGCTTACGTAATGGCTCCAGAGAGAATACGGCTAATTTCTGCAATGCGGACCATCAATTATGCGTGTTTTTTACGACCATCTTTATATTTATTTAAGAAATAAAGCGAATAAGATGCTATGGAACAGGGGATTTTTCAGCATTTCCACCTATATATCAATTTTCCTTTGAGGGTAGAAGCAAAATTCCTACGTTCTTTTCCGGTTTAGTTTGCAATGACCGCATGAGATTATTTCATCAAGAACATTACATGCAAACAAACTTGTTTCGGGTTTGAACTAAACACCGTTCAAAACAACTTTTATGGATGGTTCAAAGCGATCAATCAATGTCGCTAAGCCTATCGGAAAAGTTGACCTTTGAGAGGGCACTGAACACAGTTCAAATCAGATGTTTTAGGTCAAGTTTGTACAGCAATCGCCAGATGCATCTGGCGATTGCTGACCACTTAGCTCTATAAGCATCAACGGTTTCACCTATAAGACACCTACAAGCAATTTTCAGAGCTAAGTGGCGAACGCTATATATCAGCATCTCGGAGCATCTACCCCATGCAATCTATAGAACCTGTCGGGTCTAATTCTGCTTATCCCTCGGAGGCAAAACCAGTGTCGGAAGCGTTATCACAGAAAGCTTATAAGGCGACTAAAGCGGCGGCCATAGCCTCAAGAGCACGGTTTAGACCCAATAGCTGGCTTTCTAACAAAGATGCTAATCTGCTGCTGCGCAAGCGAGCTCAAAGAGAAGCCAAGCAGGGCAACTTTGCGGCAGCGGTGCAAATTTTCAATCGGCTGACGGTATACGAACCAGAGAATGCAGACAACTTTGCTAACCGGGGGCTGATGCACTACAACTTGAAGCACTATAAACAGGCATTTCAAGACTACAATCAGGCAATCACGCTCAAGCCTGACCTAGACCGTGCCTTGAGCAATCGGGCCAATCTGCATGCCTCACAACACAACTGGGCAGAGGCTATCGCTGACTACGACCAGGCAATTGATCTAAACCCGCTCAACATTCGTGCTCGGCTTAATCAAGCGCTTACACTCAGAGAAATGGGCGACTATGAAGAAGCTCTAGTGTGTCTTGATATTGCCCTGTTCTTTCGGCCTGAGAGCGCTACTCTCTATGCTGAGCGGGGCCGGACTTACCAGCTAGAAGGTCAGTGGAACTGTGCGATCGCCGACTACACCACTGCTCGCAAGCTAGCCCGGTTATCCACAGGCCTAGACCTAAGCGCTCCAGGAAGAGTAAATGACAGAGTCGTGCGCTGGATGAGTAGTCTCTACTGAGGATCATTTACTGAGGATCACCCAATAGACAATCAACAAAGGCTGAAAAACTAGAGACAAAAAGATAGCGTCAAGACTCGTATCAACAGCGGGAGTCTCGACGCTAATCTTTTTGTGAGGATACTTTCTGGCGTCTTTCGAGGTTTAGCTCTAGACCTGTAGCAAGCCGTCAGTCAATATCGATTGATTGGGGCCCTTTGGAATCGGCGGGCGCATTTGACGGACTCTGGGCCGGTGGCGTTGCACCCTGCTTATTCAGCCAGCTTTTTACCGGGTCTTCAGATAAATCCAACCGAAACAGGCCTGAAAAGAAACCGCCGCAAAAAGCAACAGGCTGACGGGCCAGCTCTCGTACGAAGGGGGTTAGCTCATCAACAAACATAGTTTTGAAAATTGCTCCACGCTAAAGGTCAGTATTGACAGTTCAGTCTTAACCAGTGTAACGGGCAAGTAGAGGCTTACGCTATACAGCTTTAGTAGGTAGCTATAGCAGACTGCGGCGACCGTTGACCTGAATAGTTGACCAGTTGGTGCGAGCAACCGCTAGCTGCGCTTCGGTAATCGACGCGCCAGTGAGATCCGCGCCGCAAAGATTGGCCCCTTGTAAATTGGCCGATTCAAAGTTGGCTTTGGTCAAGTTAGCCCCCCGCAAATCAGCATTTTCTAAGTTGGCGCAGCCTAAGTACGCCCCCGCTAAATTGGCATTCTTGAGCGTGGCCTGATTCAGGTTTGCCTGGCTCCAGTGAGTATTCGAAAGATCAGCGCCTAGTAGGTTAGTTTTTCTAAGCGTAGCTTTGGCGAACCTTGCACCCGCAAAAACCTGCTTGCGCAGATCGAGCTGACTCAAGAACAAATTAGAAAAATCGCGATGTCCCTTTTCATAATCGCTCTGTAAAGAGACCGGGGTGGGTTTGCGCGATCGCCGCCGTTCTACACCCTTGTAGTTAGGATCTGCCTTTGTACGTCGTTCCTTACTAGCGCGAATCGCGGCGGCCATTCGAGCAGAGGGAGGCACTCTTTCTTGCAGCTCAACCGCATTCTTTTCAGCGGCGCTAGGCGCTTTAGCCATTGCAAACGACATACTTTGAGCCAGACTCTCCAAATAGGGCTCCATGTCTAAGTCTCTGATCACATCGGCGGCCATTTGGTAGCGATTATGCACAGAGATATCCAGCAGCTTGGTTAGTACCTGAGAAAACTGTCCGCTGATGACGATGTTATCTTGCCAACGAAGTTCACCCGTTTGTGCATCGTAAGGTAAATCTTTGGGAGAGCGCCCTGTGAGTAAATAGACACAGGTCACACCAATAGCGTAGAGGTCGCTAGCATATACCGGACGCATAGCCATCTGCTCTGGCGGCGCATAGCCAGGGGTGCCAATCGCATAGGCCGTTAGCGCCGTCTGGTCAGAGGCATCTATCTTGGGCTGATTGACCTTGTCTTTGACCGCGCCAAAGTCAATCATGACGAGCTGCTGATCCTGTTCACGACGAATCAAATTAGCAGGCTTAATGTCTCGATGAATGATTTGATTGTTGTGGATAAATTGAACCACCGGCAGAATTTCATTGAGAAACTGTCTGACGGCATCTTCTGCAAAGGGGCCATTCCTTTTAACTTCTTTTTGTAGCGTAGACCCGCTTACATACTCTTGAACAAGATAAAACTCGTTCGACATTTCAAAATAATCGAGCAGGCGAGGCAGCTGAGGATGATTGCCAATTTTCCCCAAGATATTGGCCTCTCGCTGAAAGAGGTCGCGGGCCATATCTAGCAGATTCGGATCGCTGGTAGTTGGTCTGAGCTGCTTAATCACACAGGGCGGCAGACCGGGCAAAGACTGATCGCGCGCTAAAAACGTTGCACCAAACCCACCGCGACCTAACGCCCCTAGAACCCGGTAGCGTTCTCTGACCCAGAGCTTGGCACCGCAGCTTTTACAAAAGCGGGCGGTCGCTGCGTTTTTGGGCTTGGAACAGCCGGTAGCGATGCAATAAGTCATTGATGAATAGTTGCGTGCGAAGCGATAGCCTTTTAACCGAGTGTTCCCGTATCCGGCAACCGTAGTACGATAAGCAGTGGTCGTATATCTTTGGATATGGGCTGAGTTTTATTGTTATGGCCAGCGCCAAAGCGTCAATTTCTCATGCGTGTTTCTGTTAACTGGCTCAAAGAGCTTGTCGAGTTTGATTTTTCTCCAGAGGCGTTAGCGGATGCGCTGACGATGGCGGGCTTTGAGGTAGAAGACATTGAAGATCGGCAAAGCTGGGCCGACGGTGTTGTCGTCGGCCGGGTGCTGACACGCGACCCTCATCCAAAGTCAGACAAGCTGAGTGTGTGCACAGTCGATATTGGCGCAGCCGAAAAGTCTACGATTGTGTGTGGCGCAGCCAACGTGGATGCGAATATGTGCGTGCCAGTCGCTACAGTAGGCAGCTATTTGCCCAAGGTCAATCTCAAAATCAAACCGCGCGAGGTACGCGATGTTTTGTCAGCGGGCATGATTTGTTCTTTATCAGAACTTGGGCTGGCAAAAGAGGCTGAAGGTATTCATATTTTTGAAGAGGCAAGCTTTGAAGGGGGTGACATCAAAGTCGGAGAAGACGTGCGCCCGCTGCTGGGTCTCGATGATTTTGTTCTAGATGTCACGTCTACGGCAAACCGAGCTGATGCCCTCAGCATGGTAGGCATTGCCAGAGAAATCTCTGCCATTACGGGTAATCCGTTAAAGCTACCGACGGTTGGCGAACTAGAGGGCAGCCAAACAGCACTGGTGGGCGTTGCTATTGAGCTGAGCGATCCAAAGGCTTGTCCTATATATATGGGCAGCATTTTAGACGGCATTACCATTGCGCCCTCTCCAGCCTGGCTACAGCAAAGGTTGATTGCTTCGGGCACGCGGGCAATCAACAACGTCGTGGATGTGACGAACTACGTTTTGTTGGAATGGGGCCAGCCACTGCATGCTTTTGACTTGGACCGATTGAGCGCAGCGGCAAGCTCGCAGCCCGTGACAGTTGGCGTACGCTATGCCAAAGAGAAAGAAACGCTCGTTACATTGGACGACAAAGAAAGACACTTAGCTGAACAGACGCTGCTGATTACGGCAAATGATGCCCCTGTTGCATTAGCGGGTGTCATGGGCGGCGCAGCAACAGAAGTGATTGACTCGACAACCCGCGTGTTTCTAGAAGCAGCTTATTTTGATTCGGCAGTGATTCGTCGCTCGGCTAGGTCTCAGGGATTGCGGACGGAGGCTTCGGCCCGCTATGAGCGAGGGGTAAATCCAGCTGAGCTGAAGCTGGCGAGCGATCGCGCCCTACAACTGCTGATAGAAACCACAGGCGCTTCGCTCAAAGGGCACAGTGAGGACCGCACAGAAATCGGAAACATTTCACCCACCCGAGAAGTCTCGCTACGGTTGAGCCGAATCAATCAAATTTTGGGTCGTGTGGTTGAGGGCGATCGCAACAAATCGTTAGACAAAGCAACGGTAGAAACGCTATTGGCCAAGCTTGGCTGCAAAGCAGTTGCCAATGACGTGGCCAATGGCGAAGACAGCTGGACAGTAGAAGTGCCCCCTTATCGCTACCGCGACCTAGAGCGTGAAATCGATCTGATTGAAGAAGTCGCTCGTCTCTACGGCTACGACTACTTTGACAAAACCCTACCGAGTCAAACCTCCCAGGGCTATCTTTCTCAAGGTGCAGCGCTATCGAGAAAGCTCCGCGCTGCCTTTCGAGGGGCTGGCCTAACTGAAGCGATTCACTACTCGCTCACCAGCCCAAATTCTGATCGGCAGGTCGTCTTGGCCAATCCGCTATTCACTGAATATTCGGCGCTGCGGATCGATTTGCTCGATGGCTTGATTGAAGCCTTTGAGCTAAACGTCAATCAGGGCAACGGACCGCTCAATGCATTCGAGATTGGCACCGTCTTTAATAAACCCGACGGTAACCCAGAAGGCGATCCAATTGAATCGATTAAAGTATCGGGAATTTTGGGTGGCGATGCCCGGCGTGGGCGCTGGGTCACGAGCAATAAAGACACACCGATGAGCTGGTACGAGGCCAAAGGTATTTTGCAGTGCGTGTTCGATAACCTGGGTCTTGACGTTGACTACCGTACGGATGATAGCGATGTGCGGCTGCATCCTGGGCGCACGGCTGGGCTGTTTGTTCGCGGACGGACGCGCTTAGGCACTTTTGGTCAGCTGCACCCTGAACTGCGACGAGACAACGATTTGCCAGACGAAGTGTATGTCTTTGAGCTGGACTGGTCAGTGCTAGAAATGTGCTTGACCGGAAAGCGTGGCAAGGCCGTGAAGTTTGCAACCTATTCTACGTACCCGGCGTCCGATCGAGATTTGGCCTTCTTTGCACCGACAGCGGTCTCGGTCGCTGATCTGCAGCGCTCAATTAGTAAATCAGGCGGGAAGCTACTCGATTCAGTCACGCTCTTTGATGAGTACAAGGGTAAAGGCGTACCAGAAGGAGAGCGGTCTTTGGCATTTAGGCTGGTGTATCGGGCGAGCGATCGCACCCTTACAGACAAAGACATTGACCCCGTGCACGAGAAAGTGCGCAAAGGGTTAGAGAAAACCTACAAGGTGAGCTTGCGAAGTTAGCCGACACAGTGAGCCTGCGAAGTTAGCCGATAAATTTAGTAATCGCCTTTTCTAAAAAGGAACATCTGGGCCTGGGTCAGAAGACTTGGGCTTGGGCGAAGTCTCTTCAGTTTGTTCAACATCGTCATTCAGATTAACGATTTGGCCGTTGAAGAAATTGGCGAATCGGTTAATTTTGTCTTGGTCCTTGTCAAAACCTATCGTGTCTGCAGGTGCATCTAGCCGAGAAGGGGGCCTGCCATTATCGGCAGGCTTTTGCGGATTCGGTGAACGATTGGGGCTGTACTGAGCTGGCGAGGAGGGTAAAGAGCCAGGCGGTGAAGCGCTAGGCAATTGACCGTTACCGTTGGCAGCGTTCGGAGAAACGTCCTGCTGTGAGTTGGAGCCATTGGACGCAGACTTGTCTTGATCTGGCGCTTTAACCGTTGGCGGTTGAGAGGGATTAGAAGGATGGCGCGAAGACGAATTAGGGTGCTGATTGGACGGCGCGTCTGACTTAGCGCGAGGCACAGGGGGCGCGGGTGGAGGGGGCGCTGGCTCCTCCACCGCCACAACTGGAGACTCTTCTGGGGTAACGACTTCTAAAGACACTTTAATCGACCGCTGAAAGACGCTTTTGAAGGCGGCTTCCAGGTTGGGAACGCGCGACTGGGCCAGCTTTTGCAAGGAGGCTGAGCGAAACCCGACTTTGGCACCCACACCGTCAAAGCCAAGCAGTACGCCCTGCTGAGCCATTAATATTTGAGTGCCTCGGGGGACTAAAACCGCGAGAATTTTATTCCAAAGATCCGCGAGACTACCAAAGGCAACATCGGCTGGAGGCGCTGAGGCAGGTTCGGCTGGCACTGCTGGCTTATTCTCTACTGGGCCATCTGCCGATGGGGGCGATTCATGAGCAGAGATTTCGTCGTCAGATGAGGTCGAGCCTGATTCAGCAGGATTGATACCTGGGCTTGCACTGGGAGCAGTGGGTACAGGTGGCGCTGATGGAGAAGTGTCTTTTTCAGTGGGTAATTCAGGCGCTGATGGAGGAGGGGCTACTGAGCTGTCCGCACCGGGGGACGCAATCGGCGGTGGTGCAACGGATGAGGGGATGGCAGGTGCGCGCTGAGCCGAGCTAGGAGAAGATTCGGCCAGATAAGCGCTAGCACCCAGGGCGCTAGGCAACAGTCCGGTGAGGGTCACTTCTAACCACAGGCGAGGTTGTGTGGTGTTTTTCACCTGCACTTCAGCAGTTTGAAGCTTTTGCTGACTCGCTAACAGCTGCGCGGCAGAAAGGTGCTGCGCAAATTCAGTCATCTCTGCCCAGGTAGGCGGGGTAATGGCGACGAGATCTTTACGGTCAGGGGCCTGCTTAGCGATTAGTAAGTCGCGATAAAAGCCCACCAGGCTTTGCAGCACAATTAGCGGTTCTCGGCCTTTATCCATCAGGTGACGCACGCGCTCTAGGAGAGCGGTGCCATCATCAGCGGCGATCGCCCGCACCAAGTTCAGCAAATCGCGCTCGGGCACCGCGCCCACTAGGCCCCAAACCGACTCCACGGTAATTTCATCGGCCTGTAGGCTGAGCTGATCGAGCAGGCTTTCGGCATCGCGCAGTCCCCCTTGAGCAATTTGGGCGACGAGCTGAGTGGCGCTTTGGGCGATCGCAATCGATTCTTCGAGCGCAATGTATTCGAGGTGCTTAATCATTGACGGCAGCGGAATTCGCCGAAAGTCAAACCGCTGGCAGCGAGAGATAATCGTTGGTAATACGCGCTGCGGATCGGTCGTTGCCAGCACAAAAACCACTCGCTCAGGTGGCTCTTCTAACGTTTTTAGCAACGCATTAAACGCGGCAGTGCTGAGCATATGGCATTCGTCAATGACATACACTTTGTACCGGCATTGGACAGGGGCGAATTGCGATCGCTCAATCAACTCGCGAATGTTATCAACGCCCGTGTTGCTCGCCGCGTCAATTTCAACAATGTCTAGCGAACTGCCCCTGTTGACCGACACGCAGACATCGCACTGACCACAAGGCTCTGCAGTAGGAGACGCTACGCTCAGACAGTTGAGCGACTTTGCCAGAATGCGCGCGCTAGAGGTTTTGCCTGTCCCCCGAGGACCGCAGAACAGATAGGCTGGCGCAATGCGATTTTGAGTCAAAGCATTGGTTAACGTGGCTGCGATCGCCCCCTGGCCCACCAGCTGAGAAAATGTCTGCGGTCTGTATTTATGGTGGAGGGGTTCGTACAAGCGCTTTGACCTGAAGGTAATCACCGCCTATACGATATCGTTTTCACCCAAAAATTGAGTAAAAGAATTGAAACACCATAACAAAAGCAATTAGACGAAAACTAGACTCGGCACTTCACTCGCTCTTGAATGATGTAAGTGGCTGCTTCGCTAGCAACAGTCGGGTTGAGCGTCTTGCGCTGACGGCGCTGTGTAGCGGCTAATGCGGCAGGCGTCTTAGCAGGCTTACGTACGGGCTGCTTTTCTACACCATCTAGCCAATAGCCATTCAGATAAGCTTCAACCAAATGGGCAAAGACCACCTGCAAGTTGATGGGTAGCTCGGCGGCAATCTCTGCCTGTGTTGCATAGTTGTCTACTAAACGGCCCATAGACTGCATTAGTAAACGATTCTCGCTCGGGCTAGTTGGATAAACAGACTTAAGAGACTGCCAGCGAGCTTCAAAAGCTTTAATTCCTGTCAACATAATCATAGTTTTACGGCTTGTAGATAGAGAAGGTGATGGTATTGATAAAAGCAGAAGAATCGATAATTTTCTCTGCTCTATAGACGTATTCTTTAACGGGCACCAGAGTCCGGACAAACAGACGTACGTAAAGTCACCGAAATTCAGTCATATCAAGGGAATTAACTCTCAAGCCAACGACAAATAGAATGTGATTTTGCTCAATTTATCAGCAAACAATTCAGCTAAAATCTCAACGAAACAGGACACATTCACCCAAAGACAACGACTGAAATATGACTGTAATCACAGACGTATTCCACATCAGCAACCTACCTTACCAAAAAACGAAAGACGGCTTTGGGCTCAAATTAAAATGAACCGCTAAAATAATTTAAAGGGAAAATTTAGTGTGTTAAATCACACGTGGCCACTCCCAGGCCAAATGAGTGCATCATCCCTCTCACGACCACGATACGTGCATCCTGAGCGTCTAATTTATAAGCAACGTCACGACTAGGCCCATACCGAAGCTGAAGCCAACCAGCAAGAGCAACATTTGATACTAAACCCTTGTGATAGCGGTCATTGTATTTACTGAATGCATCGACTTAAATTTGTACCTAGTGTATTTGATATGGTTTCAAACCGCTTGGTATCAAACATCAACTCGCCCTAAACAAGCGCAGCTGATTTTGCAATAGGTGGCACGGCCCAGACTGTCTTTACATGTGCAGAATCGACCTTTTATAGAAGGTCAGTTCTGCCGACTGATTCAGAAGGTAGTTGGTATTACACACACCGCCCCCGAAGGCTCAACCCCCTTCGACAGCGTGTTCGTGATGTTATCTACATTTTGGGAATACTTGATATAGCAAACTGAGGAGCTAACGCTTGTGAAATGACGCGCTCTTGTGTTAAACGCTCGTAGACCGTCACCACCAAACTCAAGCGAACATAGTGAATCCGTTAAACAGATACATCTACTTTCTATCATCAATAAATTCTCTATCGAGAAGCACAAGAGCGAGCATACGGCATGAAAGAAGCTAACACAGGGGACCAGAAGAAGCTTTTACTCATTGATGATGATCCTAATCTAATTTTACTGGTTAAGGATTATCTAGAGTTTCGCGGCTACCAGGTAATGACCGCAGGTAACGGTAGAGAGGCGCTATCTACGCTTACAGACCTATCACCTGACATGATTATCTGCGACGTCATGATGCCAGAAATGGACGGCTACGCATTTGTCGAACAGGTTCGTCAAGATCCTGGCAAAAGCTGGATTCCGATTCTATTTCTGTCTGCCAAAGGGCAAAGCCAAGACCGCGTTAAAGGGCTAACGACCGGCGCGGACGTCTACATGGTCAAACCTTTTGAGCCTGAAGAACTGGTGGCACAGGTAGAGTCTTCCCTGAAGCAGGCAACCCGTTTGATTCATCATCAAAACAAAGGGCCTAACTCTATTCCGACAATTCAGGTTCCTTTTGATGTAGAACTTACGCCTACTGAGCTAAAAGTCGTTCAGTTTGTGGCACGGGGTATGGCAAACCGCCAGATCGCAGAAGAGCTAAAGGTCTCTCAGCGAACCATCGAAAGCCATGTGAGTAACATGCTAGGGAAAACGGGTCTGCATAACCGGACAGAGCTAGCACGCTGGGCAGTTGAGAATAACAAGGCTTAGGTCGTGGATTGAGGTGTTGAGTGGTAGAGGCGATCGCATCTAAAAGCCCGCTAAATTAGCACCTCAAATTCTTTTCTCAATCATCCACAACCTTTGATATACTGAAGTTCGCTTGAGAGACAGCTGGTTTGTAATCAGTTGGCTATAAGCCTCCAAACATGCCTGAGCAGACAGTTTGGAATTGCACTTTGCTGGTGTAGCTCAGTTGGTAGAGCAGCTGATTTGTAATCAGCCGGTCGTCCGTTCGAGTCGGATCACCAGCTTCCTAA
>ERZ1740058.1508-NODE-1508-length-10789-cov-8.716322_pt1 | contig 10789 bp, 7 predicted proteins | sample MGYA00581745_ERZ1740058 | MGnify/ENA primary metagenome ERZ1740058 (study PRJEB43018, sample SAMN04849742) | marine metagenome | isolation source: floating plastic debris | place: Pacific Ocean | collected 2008-08-30 | study: EMG produced TPA metagenomics... | reverse complement strand
ACGTCATCAACATCATCGTCAACGGCCAGACCGTCGAGACCTACGACTACGGCGATCTGTTCGCTTAAGCCGCGGGCCAAACTCACGCCATGGACTTTGGGGCGGTGCGAAAGCGCCGCCCATTTTGTGGCTTCATCGCGAAACCGGCGTTGGGCCTGCAGTAGTTGCTATCATGATATCCGACGGATCGAGATGATTATTATGGAGCCGATCAGCTGATTTCGGCGGCCGAACTGTAGCGTAACTTTGCATCCTGCAAAAATGGTCGATGCCCTTAGCAGTGCCGACTGTGCTTCGGAATGAATTAAAGCTCTTTTGACATCTAAATACTATACTTTTGTTACCCACAGGGACTTACAGCGACGGTCGAAACGGGACGCTCGCCAGACCAAGGACGCTAGGCATCCGGTCCACGAGAACGATGGGCAAGGCAGGTCGGAAAGCGTGTTGGGCGGCGCTGGCGAAAGCACCATTAGCCGTCGAGTACATCCGGATGGCGCTTTAGGAACTGCGCAACGCGGCAAAAGACTTACGGCGGTCGTTGCCGACGCCTCCGGGCCACCTCATCGTTCTACCGCGCCAAGCTATAGAATCGTGGCCCACAGCCTGATCACCAACGCGGTGCCCACGGTCATCACAGCAGCTCAGAAACTCCACTAACGCGAACTATGCATATCGTCGATGCGAAATCAGAAAATACTTAAGTTATTATAAATTGTTTACATAATGCTCTCTACAAGAATTGCGATTGAGAATGCCCTTTCAAGGTAATTTTCCAAGCTTCTTAAGAGATTAATTTTAGAAAAACCGCCTCTCACAACACATAACGCACATCGATTACAATGATCTAAAACGACCCCAGAGTAGATGCTAGGGCGACGAGTATACAAAGTGCGACAAGGGGGAAAACGACGGCGACCATAAAAATATCGAAGTAGGAATCGCGGTGTGTGAGGTTACATATCGCTAATACTGTGATGACCGCACCGTTGTGCGGCAGCGCATCGAGGGCGCCGGACGCGACTGATGTGACGCGGTGCATGGCCTCCAATGACGTTCCGGTCTCAGCCGCGATCGCGACGTAGGTGGGGCCGAGCGCCTCCAGCGCGATGCTCATGCCGCCGGACGCAGACCCTGTGATCGCTGACAGAAGGTTCACGGCGACGGCGAGCGATATTAACGGGTTACCCCCGCCGATATTCAGAACAAGATCCGACACCAATTGAAAAGCCGGAAGCGATGCGATCACGGCGCCAAAGCCGACGAGGCTTGCGGTGTTAAATATCGGCAGGACTGAAGCTTCCGCACCGCCATTGATCGACCGCCGCAGATCGACAAGACGGCGCCCGCTGGTGGCGAGGATGAACAGGCACGAGGCGAGAAGCGCCACGATAATGGACCAGACCCCACGGACCGCCTCTATGCTTGTCCCACCAAAAATGGGTTCGTCCAGGTAGCTGGTATCAAGCCGTGGCACCACGAGTTCCACGAACAGAAAGTTCACCGCGACGACGAGCGCCACCGGAGCGAAGGCCAGAGATGGGTGAGGAAGCCCGGCGACTGTCGCGTCCGGCGGCGGGCTGACTTCTGCGGGGACCGACCCTTCGCCGAGGGCGCGCTGGCGCGTGCGGTGGTCCTCCACCTCGGGCACGTCGTCGGGGTGATCGCCATAACCTTCACCGGCTAAACGGGCGGCCGCTGCCCGGCGCATGAGCCACGCCATTCCTAAAGACAGCATGACAAAACCTGTAATGATTCCGAGACCTGGCGCTGCAAAGCTGGTCGTCCCAAAGAACGGCATGGGGATCGCATTTTGGATCGCCGGCGTTCCGGGAAGAGCCGACATGGTGAAGGTGAACGCGCCCAGGGCAAGGCTCGCTGGAATCAGCCGCTTTGGAATATCAGCCTCGCGGAACAGAGCCGCCGCAATAGGGAAAATTGCAAATGCCACCACAAAGAGCGATACGCCGCCATAGGTGAGCAGCGCACAGCACACGACCACAGCCAGGATGGACTGCTGTCGCCCCAAACGCGCGATCACTGCGTTGGCAATTGATTGGGCTGAACCGCTGTCGTCCATCAACCGCCCAAACATTGCCCCAAGGAGGAACAACGGAAAGAACGCGATGACAAAGCCGCCAAGGTTTGTCATGAATATTTGTGTGTAGGCGGCAAGGAGTGGTAGCCCGCCGGTCAGCAACGCAGCAAGTGTTGCCATGATTGGTGCAAGAACGATGAGTGAGACCCCGCGAAACGCGAAATAGATCAACAGCGCAAGCGCGGCAATGACCGACACAATGTCGATCATTCGGCGGCCTTCGTCGTCTCATCACCGTCGATCTCGTCCTTTCCAACCGTGTCGTCATCGAGCGAAGTCCGGGGCACATAGTCAGACGAAAGGTGGGCGGGGGTTCTGATGTCCTCCAGCACTTCCCGGGGCACCCACGACGAGCGTAAGCCAACGTCGGCCGCATGTTCTGAAAGCCAATGCTCGGCAGCAGCGCGGCCCAGATCGTGAAGATACCGCAGGAACTGCGGCTCAGGGTTCATTTTACTCGACACGTTAAGCTTCAGCATCGCCTCGGCCGCTGGGATCGCGTGAAGTCGGCCGTCCACATAAGCGGGCCGCTCCAGGCCCTCGTCGTCGATGATTTGTTTTAGCAGACCGACCGTGCGCAACTCATGGATCAGACTCGCATTGAACGTGATCTCATTGATCCTGTTGGCAATTTCAGCAGCGTTGCTGGGCAAAGCATCCCGTACGAAAGGGTTTATCTGGACAAGAAGAATGTCACGACCATCGCTCTCGTTGAGCAGCGGAAGAAGTGGCGGATTGCCCATGTAACCGCCGTCCCAATAGTGCTCACCGTCTAACTCGACGGCGTGGTAAAGCGAAGGCAAGCAGGCAGAGGCAAGGGTCGTAAGCGTCGAGATCTCTCCCTTTCGGAATATTCGCCGACGTCCAGTACGAACATTTGTTGCTGATTGGAATATTTTTGGCGCTGCTTCGCTATTCACTATGTCGAAATCAAAGGTTTGCTCGACAATTTTGCGGAGTGGATTGATATTGAGCGGATTCCATTGGTACGGTGAGAGCATCGACTGCCACTGCTGTGCAGCTACGTAGCCGAATGAGAAATCCATGCTCCAGCGGCCAAGCATTCGGTCGATGACACCACGCTGGACAGGGCTGAAGGCGGCGACCTCCGCCACTCTTTGCCAAAATTCGCCCAGGAGTTCGCCGACACGCTCAGGCCTGCCCTCTGCGAGCCCCTGCGCTAGGGCAACAGCATTCATGGCGCCAGCGCTGGTGCCGCTGATGGCGACGATCTCAAAGCTCCGGTCCTCGACAAAGCGCGTCAGAACACCCCAGGTGAACGCCCCATGGGCTCCTCCACCCTGCAACGCCAAATCGATCGGTATGGCTCTGGTGCTCTTAGCCATAGGGCCTCCCACAACTTCGGTGAGCGCTCACAGAGAACTTAGTGCCACTTCCGTTTTTATTCGCCAATCCTTTTGCAAACAATATGTCATATCATGACAATACGATGTCGTTATTTGTCCGATTATTGCTTGCTGTCTCAAAGTTCATCAGCACTGATATAAAAGCGGGCGTTTTTGGCGCCAAAATCGACAGGGGTGAACACAATGCATGCGGCCATCGAAATAATCGCCGACATCACCGACCTGATCGTGGTGGTCCTGCTCACCAGCGGAATGGTAATCGCAATGGGCAGAGCGGCTCATCTTATTTTTCGCGCAGCGCCGCCGGAGCGAGGCGCTGCCATGGCCCGCGCGTATCGTAACATGCGCATAGAGCTGGGCAAGACGCTGCTATTAGGTCTAGAAATCTTGATTATCTCAGACATTCTTCACAGTATTGTGAAACGCACTGTGGAAGAGCTCATCATGGTGGCGATCACTGTCGCGATCCGCATTGTTTTATCTTATTTTCTTGACCGTGAACTCTTCCGCCTAGGCGGTCATGACGTGCAAAGCGGCTCCGCCTAACCCGTTTTCTGTTGCCCAGATCCAACACGCCCCCCGCGTAATCCGCCTTCGGACAATAAGCGACACGTCGGTGACAACATCGTCCTCACGAAGCCATGGCGCACTGCCGGAGAGTTTTTGCGCTGCCATGAGCGAAGTGTATTGGCCTGTCGACCGGAGCGTAAATATGAACAAATTGTCGTGGTGCCGCCCTCAGCGCGCTTTTGCGCTGCTTGCACTTCTGACCATCGCCGGATGCGGCTCACTCCCCCAAGCCTTGATTGGGGCGGGCGACTTTTCCGAAGAACAGGTCAAAGCCAAGGGTGCCGAAATAATCGAAGTCTATCTCGCCACATCAAGAGCATCCGACGATAACGAGAAGGTTCTTTTCTCTGGCGAGCGTGCGAGCATGATCAGCTTCACAAAGTTACGCGTCGCAATTCCACCCAGCCACCGCCCTGGAGAGATCGAGCGTCCGGCCAGAAACATACCCAACCCGCGAACTGAGTTCACCATACTTGCGCCCGAGCTTTTCCCTTCTTCGCGCGCGTTTGTCACCAGTCTCGATGGAGACCTTGCTAAGCGCCCCCGAAACGAGCGGGACGTCTTAGTCTTCGTCCACGGATACAACACTGATCTGACGTCAGCGATCTTTCGGATTGCTCAATTTGCCTACGACATCGACTACCCGGGGATCCCGGTGTTGTTCAGCTGGGCATCGCGTGGGCGAACGCTCGATTACATCTACGATCTGAACAGTGCGCTCCATGCCCGCGACGCGCTGCTGGAGACTGGGCAGGTGCTGTCAAGTTCCGATGCTGACGGCTTTAATGTGGTCGCCCATTCCATGGGAACACTGCTAACGGTGGAGGCCATGCGCCAAGCCGTGCTTGCAAATCGCGGCAGCGGGCCTGGAGAGTTTCGCGTGAGGAACGTAGCGCTCGCCGCGCCCGACATCGACATTGACCTCTTTCGACGCCAACTTGAGGTGCTGCCAGCCACCGGCATTCCTATCTATGTGTTGGTGTCCGATGACGACCGAGCCCTTATCTTGTCGACCTTCATTGCCGGGGGCCGCCGCCGTGTCGGTCTTGCCGATCTAGAGGAGCTGACGGAGCTCGGCCTGATTGTTATCGACCTGTCAGAAGTAGAAGACCGGGACACAACCTCACATACGAAGTTTGCCAACTCACCTGAGGTCATCAAAGTTCTTGGCGAAGGTCTGCGGACAGGAAACACACTGGAAACGCGCACCGATGAAGGGTTTCGCATTGCAGATGTCACGAACGCGCCAACGACCGTGATCCAGAGCGGCCGGGCGCTGGTGTTCGAGTGAAGCGCTGCCGCCGGGTGAGCTTTACGGGGCAGACACACCCTAGCATTCACCGTCTTTGCCGGCGGTAGGCGGACGGGCTCTGACCCGTCCACGCTTTGAAGGCACGGCGAAAGGCGCGATCGTCCGAATAGCCGATCAACGAAGCGACCGCTTCCAGGGAAAGGCTGGGATCCTGCACGAGGCGTTCAGCGTCGGCACGTCGGACCGAGTCGATCATTGCGCTCAAGGTAAGACCATGGGCAGCCGCTTGGCGTTGCGCAGACCGGACGCTGATCCCGGCCCGCGCGGCCACAGCCCCGGCGCGATAATCGCCTGAATCGGCGCTGTCGAGAATCGCTTGGCGAAGGCTGCGAAGCTGGGGCGGCACTCCCTCTTCTTCAAGCTGGACCCGTGCCAGCTGGAAGTGCGTGCGCACATACTCAAATAGTTCAACGTTCGCAGCGTGAACGGGTGCATCCAGGAGCTCTCGGTCAAACACGATTTGCGAGATAGGTTGGTCAAAGCGGGTCGGCGCCTTCAGCGCCCGCTGGTAAACCTCGAGAGGGCCGGCCTGGGCATGGCGAAAGTCAACCCGCCGCGGTTTCACCTCCCGATGAAGGAGCGTAGCGATTATTCGCGTGGACAGCGTTGTACCAACTTCAATCAGTCGCCCACCATCCAGAACAGAAAGCGGGTGTTCGCTCACTACGGCCATCTCGCCGGTTTCGGGCGCTTCGTGGACCGCGAGTGACAAGCTTCCGGACACGAAGGTGCGATTCTCCACAAAGAAATGGAGCGCTTCGCGTAGCGTGGACGCAAACTGGGCGCCTTCCACCAACCCGCCCAGAAAACTGAATGGCGTTGCCCTCGCCATCGCGAGGGAAGGGACCTCATGAGGTCCCGCCTTTTCGGAGATGAGCCGCCAAAGCCTAGGGGCGGCGTCTTCAGGCATCCGCCCGTCCGCCGCCAAGAGCGCACGGCGATCGAGGCCAGTGGCGTTCTCAACAGCCTCGAAAGTGAGCCCCTTAGAAAGTGCGAACGAGAGGCTTGCAAACGTCACACCGGGGATTGTCGTTGGTCGGCCGTTGGTGGCAGTCTTTGTCCGTTCTGTGTCGTTCATCGTCCTATTATCCCGCCAGCAATCGGTGTTTCGTCGTGTTCTGCACCATGGAAAAGATCATAATGAACATCAAAGTGCCGACCTTTGCTGCTTTGGCGCGCAATCGTTGCACGGCAAACCTAGTGCTGGTCTTAGGTCTCACATTCGGCACTGTCGCAGCATGCGCGCCAGAAGGCGAGCAGGCGCTTGAGCCAGAGCCCATTCGCGGCCTCATCACGCAGGAAATCGTCAGGACCGAAGAAACCATGGTGCGGCGCTATCCCGGTGTCCTGGAGCCATCCGAAATCACACCTTTGTCATTCAAAGTGGCGGGCAAACTCGCCACCGTCGACCTTCAAGTGGGAGAGGCGATTTCGCAAGGTGAGCTTCTCGCCCAGCTCGACGACACTGCGTACCAAAATACGGTGGAGGAGCGTCGCGCAGCACTCGATGAAGCCACCGCGTTGATGGAACAAGATCAAAACACACTGCGCCGACAGCAACAGCTGTTCGAGCGCAACGTCGTCTCCCGCGTGGCTGTGGAGAATGCTGAAACGAGCGTGCGATCGCGCCGCGCCCAGCTCACCCAGGCAGAGCGGGCGCTGTCCACCGCCCAAGAAAACCTTGCCGATACAAAGCTGTTCGCCCCCTATCCCGGTCTCATCAATGCGGTGGAGGTGGAGTCTTTCCAAACGATCTCGGCGGGGACCACAATCGTGTCAGTCTACCAAGCCGAGGCGTTCGAGGTTTCCTTCTCTGTCAACTTCGCGACAGCGTCGCGCCTGGTTGTCGGCACTCCCGCGACGGTCCGTCTCGCCGATGATCCGAGCGCGGCTTTTTCCGCAACGGTGACAGAGCTTGGGGAGCGGGCCGACACCGTGTCGTCGTTTCCGGTCGTCGTCACCCTCACTGAAACATCGGACTTTATGAAAGCTGGGATGGCCGTCGAGGTGGCGCTCACTTTTGCGCTGTCGGAGGCGACAGGCTTCCTCCTGCCCATGAGCGCGGCCATCAACGAAGGTCAGATTCCGCCGCACAGCCCGGGAGACCGCGTTCCTGTCGATGTTTATGTCTTCGACCCGGCAACAAGCACCGTTGCCCGCCGCACCGTCGTCATGGGCGGCATCCGCGAGAACAAGCTTGTGGTCGTCGAGGGGCTTTCTGAGGGGGAGCGTGTCGCGACCGCGGGTGTCTCTTTCCTACGCGATGGGATGAGCGTGAGGCTCGTGGAACAGGGGTCCTAGGCCATGGGTGCTGTTACCAATTTCGCGCTGACCCGTTCGACCTTCACGACGCTCGTTATGCTCGTGATCCTAGCTGTCGGCGTATCGAGCTATCTGCAGCTTCCTAAGCGTGAGAATCCGGAAATCACGATCCGCACCGCCGTCGTCATCGCCGAGTTCGATGGGATGGCGCCCGCGCGGGTGGAGGACTTGATCGCGATCCCTCTGGAGCGAAAAATCCGTGAGATTGCCGAAGTCGACACCATTGAAACGGTGATCACGACGGGCCGGGTCATGCTTTATCCGGTGCTACGCGATGAAGCGAGTGCGGCGGACATCGACGCCTCCTGGGAAGACCTTCGCAACAAAATGGACGAGATCGCGCCGGAGTTGCCGGATGGCACCATCGGCCCCATGGTGAATACCAACTACGGTGATGTATCAATCGCGACAATTGCTGTCACGGGTGATGGCTTCTCCATGGCTCAGATCGAAGACGCCGCCGAAACGCTGCGCCGACAACTTTCACCCATCGAGGGAATTGCAAAGATTACCCTGTACGGCGTGCAGGATGAGCGGATCTGGCTTGACCTCGATACGAGGAAACTCGCAGCCGTCGGTGTCCAGCTTGAGCAGCTGTTGGCCGATCTTTCCGCTCAGAACGTTATCCTGCCCGCCGGCGAGATCGACGCTGACGGCACGCGCGTCGTTCTGGAGGCCGATGGCGATCTCAGTTCGGTGGACGCCATCGAGAGTGTATTGACCAAAGTATCGGGGCTTTCCGGCTACATCCGGCTCAGCGACCTTGTGGACGTTCGCAGAGGTTACGTGGAGCCCAAGGAGACGCCCGCCTTCTACAACGGCAAGCCAGCAGTGATCCTCGCCGTTGAGATGACGCCCGACACCGACATCCAGGTGCTGGGCGCAACGCTGAAGGCCGAGGTGCCGAAACTTCAGGCGCTGCAACCCATAGGGATTTCCTACAGCTTCTCCACCTTCCAGGAAGAGAACGTCACGGCCTCCATCAACAACGCGCTTCAGAATGTGGGGCAGACGTTCGTTGTTGTCTTGTTGGTGATGCTCGTCTTTCTTGGCCTACGGGCCGCGGTCGCCATCGCATGCATCATCCCGTTCACGGTCGCGATCGCATTGGTGGCCATGAGCGCGCTTGGCATTGCGGTGGAGCAGGTGTCCATCGCTGCAGTCATCATCTCTCTCGGGCTCCTGGTCGACAACGGGCTTGTCGTTGTCGAAGACATCGAGGGCCGCGTGAAGGCAGGGGACGACCCTTATGCCGCCGCCCGTGCCGCCGGCGGCCAATTTGCGATCCCCCTTGCGGTCGCCTCCATCACCACGGTGTCAGCATTTTTGCCCATGCTTTTAGTGCCGGGCACGGAGGGCGAATTCTCGTATTCTTTGGGCATGGTGGTCGCTTCGATGCTGATCGGCTCCTGGTTCACCGCCCTTTACATCCTGCCGCTCATTTGCGTTTGGCTTCTGCGACCCAGCGGGGAAACCCAGCCAAAGCCCCCGTGGCTGGCGCGGGCCTATGGCGGTGTCGTGCGTCGGACAATGCGCTTCGGCATTCTTGTCATCCCGCTTGTCTACGGCGCCGTCGCATTCAGTGCGACGCAGTTTTCAAAGGTGCCGGCAGAGATGTTCCCGCTTAGCGAACGAGCCGATCTCATCGTCTACATGGATATGCCCAAGGGGACTGCGATCTCCGAAACCGAGCGGCAGGCACTCGCGGTGAACGCGTGGTTCACTGACGAAACCATCAATCCAGAAGTGTCCGACACCACAGTCTACATCGGCGAAGGCGGTCCACGCTTTTACTTGTCGCTCGACCCAGCAAAACCCGACCAGGCAAGCGCCTTCCTTCTCATCAACACCAACGACAGCGCCGGCGCAGCCGCGATGGTGGAGCGCGCGCGGCGCGCCCTTCCCCTTCAGCACCCGGCCGCGCGCTACCGCATCACCCGCCTGTCCCAGGGGGGCGCTGAATCGGGGATTGTGGAGGTCGAAATCCGCGGACCAGACGGCGACCTCCTCCTCACCGCCGCGCGCCAGGTGGAGGCGGCGTTCGCCGCCCTCCCCAACGTGGTCCAGAACGAGACCGACTGGGGCAACAAGGTCCTCAAGGTCATTGTCGACATCGCGCAAGACAAAGCACGGGAGTTCGGGGTGACGTCCCGCGACATCAGCGAGCTGATGGATGCTTACTTTTCCGGAACGGCTTACTCCACATTCCGCGAAGGGGACGAACAGATCCCGATCGCGCTGCGGGCGTCGCATGGGAGCCGGGATAGTCTGGAGGATCTTGCCAATCTGTCCATCGCCGCAAATGGTCAGCTTGTCTCCATCGATCAGGTGGCGACCTTCCGTCCGATCCTAGAGTACTCGTCGATCAGGCGGGAAGATCAGGTGCGGCAGATCATCATTTCGGGCAAGAGCACCAGCCTATCGGCGGCAGACACGCTGCAGCGGATCACCCCGACACTTGATAACCTGAACCTCGGGCCTGAGTACTCGATTTCGATTGGCGGAGAACTTGCCGACAGTGAAGAGGTCTACACCACGATCAGCGGCAATCTACCTTTGGCACTTGGCGTGATGCTGGTCGCGCTTGTTTTTCAATTCAATTCGTTCACCCGCACTCTGGTGACCCTCGGAACTATTCCCATCATTTTAGTGGGCGCGCCCTACGCGCTCCTGATCGCTGGGCAGCCCATGTCGTTCTTTGCCGTGCTCGGGCTGATGTCGCTGATGGGCATTATCATCAACAACGCCATCGTTCTCATCAATCAAATCGACATCGAGCGCGAGACAATGTCCTTCGACGATGCCATCGTCACGGCCTCCCAAAAGCGCGCGAAGCCCATTATGTTGACGTCGCTCACGACCGTGTTCGGACTGGTGCCGATGGCGCTCTCGGGCGGCGCTTTGTTTGAGCCCATGGCAACCATCATGATCGGGGGGCTCCTGCTCGCCTCCCCCATCACACTGTTGTTCGTACCATGCGCCTGCTATCTTCTCATGAGGCCACGAAGCGACAAGCATGGCGTGATGACGACAAGATCAGATGCAATGGGAAGTCCGCAAACTGCGAACAACTTGGACCCTTGATTGCAAATACGACAACGTCGTCGCAGCGGGGACCGC
>ERZ1740058.1507-NODE-1507-length-10792-cov-19.327466_pt1 | contig 10792 bp, 10 predicted proteins | sample MGYA00581745_ERZ1740058 | MGnify/ENA primary metagenome ERZ1740058 (study PRJEB43018, sample SAMN04849742) | marine metagenome | isolation source: floating plastic debris | place: Pacific Ocean | collected 2008-08-30 | study: EMG produced TPA metagenomics... | reverse complement strand
TGGAAGCCGAAAGCTAAGTAATATGAGGTTCCTGGAAACCCCTACAGGATTAGCACAGAGACGAGGGCATGGGTGGCAAGATAGAGTGAACGAGCGATGAAGGAGCTGGACGTCATGCTAGGAGCGATCGCGGGCGATATGATTGGCTCGGTGTATGAGTTCAACAATCGCCGCACTAAGGATTTTCCTTTATTTATCGACGACACCACGTTTACCGATGACACGATTTTGTCGGTGGCGGTGGCCGACGTGTTGATGACCGGGGGCAACTATGCCAAAACCTTCAAAAAATATTATTGGCGGTACCCCAATCCGAGCGGTAGCTATGGTGCGCGATTTCATCAGTGGGCATCGTCGCCCAGTCTGACGCCGTACAACAGTTGGGGCAATGGCTCAGCCATGCGAGTTAGTCCAGTCGGCTTTGCGGGCGAAACCTTAGACGCGGTCTTGCAAGAAGCGGAAAAAACCGCCGTCGTAACCCACAATCATCCCGAGGGGGTCAAGGGCGCGCAGGCGACTGCCGCCGCGATTTTTCTCGCTCGTCATCAGCATTCCAAAGCGGATATTCGCGCCTACATTAGCGAGACGTTTGACTATGACCTCAACCGCACGGTTGATGAAATTCGTCCTCACTACTTTTTCAACGAATCTTGCCAGGCGACCGTGCCTGAAGCGATCATCGCTTTTCTTGATGCCGATGATTTTGAAGATGCCATTCGCAATGCGGTGTCGTTGGGGGGCGACTCAGATACGCTGACCTGTATTACCGGTGGCATTGCCGAAGCCTTTTATGGCGCGGTGCCCGACGACATCGCCCAGCAGGTTTGGGAACGCTTGGATATGCGGCTGAAAACAGTGACCGCTAACTTTCGGGCTCGCTACTGCTAAGCTCAAGCCCCTTTCCCTACCAGTCGCCTCTCAGCCTCTTCTCCCTCTACTTGCCACACCTCCATGACCCTCCAAACCCGCACCCCCGTCCCTGATTTTTTTGACCGTCAAAAAGTTGACCAAGTCTATCGTGTGCCCTACCAAGCCCGCGCTGCCGAGGCCCGCACCTGGGCACAAAAGCATGACATCACTGCTGCCAGTCGCGATCTCTTTCGTATTTGTCTGCTGCTGATCGATGTGCAAAATACGTTTTGCCTGCCTGAGTTTGAGCTGTTTGTCGGGGGGCGTACAGGGCTCGGGGCGGTGGAAGACAATCAGCGCCTAAGCCAGTTCATTTACGAAAATCTGGGCAGCCTCACCGTGATCGCGCCTACGCTCGACACCCACACCGCCGCCCAGATCTTTCACCCCTTGTTTTGGGTCGATGCCGACGGCCACCCCCCCGCCCCCATGACCATGATTAACCATGACGCAGTCGTGGCGGGACAGTGGCGTGTTAATCCCGAAATGGCTCCCTACATGGCGGCATCTGACCTGCAGAAATTTGCGCTGCACTACACCCAGCGGCTCACCGCCGACGGCAAGTATCCCCTCACCATTTGGCCCTACCATTCGATGCTGGGGGGCATTGGCCATGCCCTGGCTTCCACCATTGAAGAAGCCTGCTTTTTTCACTCCATTGCCCGCCACAGCCCGACTCGCTATGAGATCAAAGGTGGCAATCCCCTGACGGAGAACTATTCGGTGCTGAGTCCAGAAGTGCTGGAGGATGAAACCGGGAGCGCGATCGCGGCTAAAAATACGGCCTTCACCGATGAACTGTTGACCTATGATGCGATCGTGGTGGCGGGACAGGCCAAAAGCCATTGTGTCGCCTGGTCAGTGGATGATCTGCTGTCAGAAATCACCCAGCGTGATCCGGCTCTAGCGCAGAAGGTTTATCTGCTCGAAGATTGCACGTCTCCGGTCGTCGTTCCCGACGTGGTGGACTTTACTGACGCGGCTGATGCCGCCTACCAGCGCTTTGCTGAGGCCGGGATGCATCGGGTCACCACGCAAACGCCCCTAGCCGACTGGCCAGGAATTCAGCTTTAACGCTGGAGGATAAGTCCTGTGGAATGAGTTCTGTGGAATGAGTCTTCTAGGACTGACGGGCCTCGGATAGACGGCGATTGCGTTCGAGGGTGAGCTGCACGTCTATTAATTCTGCGAGCTGCCGAGTCAAATCTTCCGCCTGTTTTTTGGCCGTGACTTTGCGATGGAGGGCGGCCCGAGCCAAGTCTTCGCGATCGCGCTGCAGGGCGACTTCTGCGACCCGCTGCCAGCTATCCATCTCCTGACGGGCCTGGTCGTACTGCGTTTTGAGCGTCTGATGGGCCGCTGCAATATTCGACAACGCCTGATGAAAGAGCCCGATCGCCTCATCTGGGGTGCGATCGCGAGCAGTGCCTTCAATCAAGTTGCGCAAAGCAGGCTGGTTGTAGCGATCGATCTGAAGTCCAAACCCCGCGAGCTGCTCACAGTCGCTGCGACCCGTTTTGCACCAGTTGGCAAAGTGCTCGCAGTTATTGGTTAGCAGGTCATATTGCTGCTCTCCGAGGCGGCTTGCTGCCCGCTGCACCACGACATGGGGCAAATACGCCAGCGAGCGGGATTTCACAAAAATGCGGCTGCCGCGGGCAAACAAATCACGGGGAGTGCGGGTGATGGTGGGCACTTCTCCCCCTTTGTAGTAGTGGATGATTTCATCATCGCCGCAGTCGATGCCGTGATGTTCATAAACACCCGGCACGCTTGCTACCTCTCGCATGGCATACACTTGGTCACCTAGCGCCATCACCTTGCTCTCCGGTTGATTTCGTTCGTGTTCTGCAACCTGCTGATCTCTTCTTGTGACAATTCTCTGTGATCAAACTCCCAATGCCATCTTGGCAAGGCAGGGGAGTGAAGGGACAGATTTGTCGTCTGGTTTCAGAGAACCGATATAGACCCCATCCAGATTCAGAAATGGAGTTTTCATGCCCGACTGAACCTCACCGCCTGCGGCACCTCTCCTTATCAAGGAAAAGTTTTAGAACTATGGTTTTCATGAGGGTCTTGGTTTAAATCAAAAGCGTGGGGCTTGCTCAACGTGAACATCAACCAGATTGACTTAAAAGCTCTACCCGCAGACCAGACGCGTGACTTGGCTGCCCTCTCATAGAATCCTCGCCAAGAGAGCGCTTCCCGATGAAGGTCACTCTATTGCCTGTTTGCGATCAAACACGATGATTAAGTAAGCACTGCTCTCATCAGCCCCATTCTCTAGCTTTCGTCGAAATTGCTGGAGTGAATATCCGTTTTATCTTCAGGCCCCACGGATTGGGAAATCGCTTTGGCCCGAGTCACCACGCCATCTCTGAGTTTCCGTAACGCTCTGACGGAATCAGTGCCTTCTTGCTCGATATTGATTTGAATATTCGGGCCAGACCGGGCTAACCGAATGACAATGCCATCCTCTGCTGGAGCCTGAGCGACGCGCTTACCTTCGAGATAGGTACCATTAGTCCCCAAGTTGACGATTTCCCAACCATCATCAGTCTGACGCAGTTCTACATGGTGGCGTGAAACGACCGCGCTGTACAAAACAACGTGATTTTCGGTAGAGCGCCCAATCCTGATGACGGGGTCTTCTTTAAAGGTCCAGTTTTGAACCGGCTCTTTGTTCAGAGGATGTAGTAGCGATAGGGTAATCACATCACTCGATTCGTAGGGGGTCGCGGAGGTTTAGGAAAGCATCAAAACTAGCTTAAGGGTAAAAACTAGCTTAAGGGTAAACCACTTAGCCAGATTGGAAAATAAAGGTAACCTTATCACCCTTACCGAGGGCTATTCTATCGCCCGCTCTGAGACGGTGTCGATTGCCGGGCGGTAAGGGCATGGTGTTGACATAGGTGCCGTTGGAACTACCGACATCTTCTAAGTAGTAAATGTCGCCTTCAACGCGGATGTTGGCATGTACCCGTGACACAATTTCAGAATTGGGAAACCCAGCAACATCAATGGTCGGGGGAATGCGATCGTTGGGTTTGCCAATGTGCAAAATGCTGAGCTGGGGCGGTAGCTCAACGGGGGTATTGGTTTGCACGTGAAACAGCTGGGCCTGATTGATTTGCAGCTGGGTGGAGCTGCTGCTGGTCGTTAAGGGCGTGACCGTCGGCAAAGGCGACGAGGGCGGTTCGATCGGGGGGGGCGATTCTGCGGGCGGTTCACTGGCCGGGGCCGATGGTGCGGCGGGCGCTTCGCTGAGCGGGGCCGCAATGCCCTCGGGTGCGGGCTCTGCAGCGGGCGGCTCTGCGATCGCCGCTTCAGCGACGGGGGTTTCACCGGCACCCACATCCTCCGTCACGATCAGCGGGTCTAGGGGTAATAAGTCGGGAATCTCCACCTCAATCTCGCTGGGGAGAGTGAGTTCTATATCCGGGGTGGTGGCGGACGAGGCGGAGAGCGTTGAATTTCTCAGGTCAAACCCACATTGGCCGCAAAAGCTCGCGTCAGACTGTACCGAGGCACCGCAGCTCGGACAGTTTGCCAACGTCGGTAAAGGCGTATAACAAGCTTCACACTGCACTGCACCATCGGGATTTTGATGATTACAGTTGGGGCAAACGATCATGACAATACCTTTCTCTTGCGACTGTCATCAACAGAGCCTGCTACAGGCGTGCACTGAGCGCTATGGCCAGATCCCAGCACGTCTCTAGCGATGCTTATAAATTGTAGAAGAAAACGCATTTTCCGCCGTGTTTTCTCAAAACTATTGCCCTTTATACCACTGGACAAGGATGTATCAGGGCGAACCCGTAATCGTTCACCCAAAAAAGACAGCGATCTCGTCCTGGCCAATCCCCCCTTTTCACAGCGAGACTCAACACTTCACGATGTCTCCGTTGCCCGGCGTCAAAATCGCTACTGCTGCTCGACGTTTCAGGCCGTATTCGAACAGTTGCGCGGGAGACCCCAGACTGCTCATCGGCAGAGGCGTTAGAGCGCTGACATTAAGAGATGAGGTGAGGTGGCGGTGAAGGCTTGACTGGGTCGATCTGGAATCTGCGATCGCACCTCGCCCGAGACATCAATTCATCCAACGGTAGTGAGCTGAACCACCGTCCACCTAGAACTCAAATCCACCAGCGCTGGAAAAACGACTCAGATCATCGGATTCGTCAAGGTTTGTGAGTGGCGATGAGGGGTGAGTTACCACACCGAAAAAATGCCGTTAGTTGCTAGATGGACTGAATATTCACTTTTTTCTAACCATTCATAGCTTCGCTGAGGCGATCGCATTCCCTCCGCCATTAACGCCAAAACAGTTCATTTGAACTGTTTTGGCGTTAAGAGTAATCCTTGATACCGTTTCTCTGCAATGTCCAAATAAAGTTTGTTTCTGGAATCAAAGACGCTTTCCCTAAAGGGTTTCAGCTTCTTTTTTAAAGCTGACAGGCCAGAAGAATGAGCAGGCTTAACAAAAGTTCAAGAATTCGGATTGGGAATTTCCCGGCTTCCACAGCTTGTCCACAATTTCTCGGGTAGTTTCCACAGGTTTTCCACAGATGAGGACGGTTTTTGAGGCCTTTGCCCTGAGCCTGTGGATTATCGCCTTTCGCTACCTCACAGTGAAGTCGCCGAGCACAAATCTGGGGATCGCTTGATGACAACCGATGAAAGCCTGATTGCCTCGTTCTTCAGCCCCGCGTGAGGCCGTCTACCGTTTTTGTTAAGCATTGACAGCTCTGAGGGGAGGTAGGCAGAATGATGCGACCGGAAGACGTTGTGCCTGTGCAGGCAGTGAGCTGAACTCCCTTGTATGTAAGGTTGGGAGAGGCTACTGGCTACATTGAGGTGCTGCTTTTGGCTGTTTGCCTATGCCTATGGTGTCAAAGGAGGAATGGATGGGTGGCCCTATGGTTAGCTTGTTAGTGGAAGTTCCAGAGGAACTTCATGAATCGCTTCAGTGTTATCTCGATTCTCATCCGGCTTGGAATCAGCAACGGGCTTTTTGTGCCGCGTTGTCTCTTTTCCTGATGCAGAATGGCGGCGGCGATCGCCGGGTTAATCGCATCTACCTGGATACGCTGTTCGATTTTGCTGCTTAAGTAGCGCCGATCATGCGGGAGGGCTCAGCTCAGCTGGGACTCCCGCTGTTTGTTTTTTAGGGTCTGTTGTTTGAGATTGAGTTTTTTGTGGGATGTCTGTAAGACCTGTTTAGGGTTGATGAATTGGGGTAATACCAGTTCTCAGTGATCGGACTTCCACTGCAATCTTGGCAACGCAGGGGAGCCGAGGGGCAGGGGAGCCAGATCTGTAGCTTTGTTTTAGAGAATTGGTATAAGTCGGGCTGGTGGGTGAGCCCTGCCACGGCTGAAATAGCGGCTATAGCAGAAGTCGGAATGCAGAGGGACGTCGGAATTGAAAAACCTGTCAGTTGCTGATGTCAGCTATCTGAGGTAACCGGATCAAACTGCAGCTCGCTGCATTTGTAAATAACGGTTGACGCTCTCACCGTTGCTGAGACGGGTTTGATAGGGTGGGCGAGCACTAGAAAATTTGATGCCAACTGAACAGCTCACGCGGGCCCAGGCCATCTACAGAGCCGGTTAGCCCATGCGCTTGATGCTTGTTTGAGGCTCCACCCTTAACTATGACCACTTCTTCTACTCGTCAGACTCATCGCCAGATTCTTTGGGTGCAAGTGGGGGGATTAGCCCTCGTGCAGGGGGCGATCGCCCTGATGTGGGTGATCTACAACCTTTATCTAGTCGAGCTCCTGGCCCTAGTGGGGTTTTCTCGAGGGCTGGCGACGGCGCTACTCATCGTCGAAAATCTGCTGGCGATGGTGATGGAACCGCTGATGGGTAGCCTCAGCGATCGCCTGCAACAGCAATTGGGGACGCGCTTTCCCCTGGTGAGTTTAGGGGTGATTTTGTCCGCCGGTATCTTCATCGGCTTGCCCGCGCTCGCTTTGGGGGGATTGGGCCAAGCGATGCGTTGGTTACTGCCGCTCATGCTGGTGGCTTGGGCCTTGGCCATGACGGTGTTTCGCAGTCCGGCGATGTCGCTGTTGGGCCGCTATGCCTTTGGCACACAGCTGCCCCAAGCAGCCAGCATCTTGACGCTAGTGGGTGGCGTCGCCGGAGCCATGGGGCCGTTAGCCAGCAGCAAACTTTTGAGTTGGGGACCAATCGTCGTCTTTAGTTTAGGATCTGGAGTCTTGATTCTGGCCACGCTGGTGTTGCGCTGGGCAGCAGCTCAGCCCCGCGCGGCCACACTGGAAACTGAGGCGAGTGCGGAGCCCACGCCAGACTCAGCGTTGGTGTGGTCAGCCTTGCCGCCCATATTTGGTGCTGGAGTGGGAGTTGCCCTAGGGTTTCGCTCGCTGATGATGCTATTTTCCCGAGTCCTCGACAGTCGAGTGGTTGATGGCAGCCCGGCACTCGTGTTGGGGACGGTTTTTGTGGCGTTAGCGGTGACGGCGATTCCGGCGGGGGCGTTGGCCGTGCGGCTCGGCAATCGACGCGCCATGATTTTGGGGCTAGCGGGGCTGGCTTTTGTTTGCGTAGCGATTGGGGTCGTCAGCAGCAATGGCACCGCGATCGCCCTGGCGATTTTGTTCGGGGCGGCATTCAGTCTGGTGTCTAACGGCACGATTCCATTTGCGCTGTCGATGGTACCGGCCCCCAAAGCGGGACTGGGCACCGGCATGTTTTTTAGTGGGGGCGCGGCGGCCTCATCGCTCTTTGGCACTGTGGTGGCATCACTACAATCGATGCCGTTGGGAATTTCAACCGCTGTTGGCGTCACGGCTTTGCTGTTGGCAGGAGGCTGTATTGCTGCCGCGCCGCGCCGCGCCGCCTCAGTCGTGCCCTGAAGCCGTTCACCGACAGGTGGCGCATGACTTCGTCAGGTAAAAATCGATCGCAACAAGTCCATAAATCTAGCTCCCCGGCTCCTTGACTCCCCAGCATTGCCCAGATTGCTTCGGGAGACTGAACCCCGAGATTGGGTTAACCTTTAGCCATTTGCCGCTTTTTGCGCTGCACCATCAGAGTGATCCAGCGTTGCCACGCAGCTAAAGACGCGGCATCGGGGTCAGTTTGCTGCCAGGCGGCTCGCTGCGTCAGGCGATCGCACCAGGCCGCGAGCGCAGGATAGGTTTGCAGGTTCACACCCAATCGTGTCATCAAGGGCAGAGCCGCACCCACCGTTATATCCGCCAGCGACAAGCGATCGCCGCCAAAGTAATGGCCCGTACCCAGTTGTGCCGTCAAAAAAGTCAGCACGGTTTCGAGCTGGGGGGGAATCGTTGGGTCGGCCTTGGATTGGGCCGAGTTAGCGTTGGAGAACACCAGCCCTGGCAACTGGGGCATCAATTCGTTGGCAATCACGAGCTGCACCATCTTCATCCGGGCGATCGCGACTGGGGTTGTGGGAGATAGCGCTGGAGTTGGAAATTTGACTTCCAAGTAGTCCAAAATTGCGAACGATTCTAAGAGCTGCAGGTCGCCATCGACCACTACAGGCACATGGTGAAAGGGATTGAGCGCCAGATACTCGGGCTGGAGGTTTTCGCGATTTTTCAGATCCACTAGCACGGGCTCAAAGGCGATCGCTTTTTCTAACAGCGCGAGCCAGACCCGGCGAGCGATGGGCGAGAGGGGATGGTAGTAAAACTTCAGCATCTGAACTCCAAAGACAATAGAGGGTAACCAGGAGACCGATCGGTCTTTTTTGAGGCAAATAAAAAACGCTGGAAAGTTAGAAGGATCGGGAGATCGCCGGGGCGAGGCATTTTGATATAAATCGATTGCTCTAAGGATCACTGTGACTGCCAAAATGCCTTGCCCGCACTAGCGGGAGCGGAGACTATCTATATAGATGTTGAGATGCGTTTTGGCCCGGTCTAAATGAGTGCGATCGCCATACAGTTTGGCGAGCATCAGTGCCCCTTCCAACGTGGCGATCACGATCGTGGCGACGGCGTCCGCATCGGTTGATGGAGCCAATTCCCCCGCCTCGATGCCTCTTTGGGTAATCCGTCTGATCAAATATCGCCAATCATTCATCGCCTGTTGGGCACGCACCTTCAGAGCCGGATGGGCATCATCGCTGTCGATCGCCGTATTCATGAGCGGACAGCCGCCCCAGGCCGAGATTGCCTCAAAACTGTCGGCAAACGCCGCCACGATCGCCTGTAGCTTTTCGCTGCTGCCCTGCTTGCCCTTCAGCGCCCTGACATGACGGCGGCTCGCGAGCTGAATGCCGTAGTCAAACGCCGCGATCGCCAACTCATCCTTACTAACAAAGTGGTTGTAAATACCTCCTTTCTTTAGGCCGGTGGCGACCATCAGCTCCGCCATCGAAGCGCCTGCATAGCCGCGCTGATTGAACAGCTGAGCCGCTTTTTCGATGATGTGCCCGCGAGTTTGGGCTGCCTTAGACATAAAACAGACCGATCGGTTTCTCCTGTTGTTCACCACTGTAGCCGAAAAGGCAAAGGGGAAAACTCCGCATTCAAAATTCCGAGCTCCGAACTCCGCATTCCATCGGGTGATTCCCCAAACAGTTGCTGTGCGCCTAGTTTCCTTCCTGCAGGGGGCTCCGATCGCGCAATTCCTGATGCCGAATTCCGAACTCCGAATTCAAGGCTTCGTGTTCATCTAAATAAAGCGGATCGCGTCCCTGCTTGGCATAGTGCCATCGCAATCTGAGCCCCAGCGTAATTTGCTTCATCACCCAGTACAGCCCTGCCACAATCATGAAGGTGACGACAACAACGGCGAGTGGTCGTTTTGAGGTCAGCGTATTGAGGGTGATGGCTAGTACGCTGGTGGGGTCAATCAAGATATCCCAGCTGTTGAGGCGAATAAAGCGTCCGAGATAAATACCAAACGCGCAAAGGGCATGCAAAGTGAGTTCTACCGGCACAATTAACTGGCTGATTCCTCGCGCCTTTAAGAAATAGTTCACGTTCAACAATGCGATGACGTAAGCCTCAAACCCCAGCAGAATCGCACAGAGATGGAGGGGAATAAATACGAGGGCAATGATCCAGATCGGCGTTTCGCCGTAGCTGGTGCCGCGAATCAGGTGAATGATATCGGTTAAAACGTAAGGCGCATTGGGCAAAAAGGCCATGAACACCGCGAGGCCCGCCCACCACCGCCCCAGTTTTGAGGTGTCGGCTCGCCGCGATAGCCATAGGCTCACTGCCAGTGCGATCGCGACCACGAGCGCCAACCCTGCTAACTGCAGCATCACCTCGGTATTGCCAGACTGCAGGCTCCGCCAGCTACTGGCTAGGGACTTGCTAACTCTTGGCAACCGCGATCGCAGGCTGATGACGCCAATCAGCGTCGTGATAAAACAAGCCGGGACAAACCATTGAGACGATACGTCGCGTCGCCGAAACAGTTTGAAACTTAACAGCAAAGGCACACAGGCCAAAAACAGATTCCACAGAATCCAACCGCTGTAAACGTTGTTGAGGCTATGCAAAAGGTCGAGCAGGAGCGATCGCATGGCAGCAAACTAGATAAAAATGTCGTCTCCATCACTTTAGTCGCTGCATTTTGCAATTGGGCGATCGCCCCACATTTTCCGACCATTCTGTACGGGCAAGGCATTTGGGTATTAATTCACTGATCACAAAGCAACTTGATTGCCAAAATGCCTTGCCCTTCCGGCCTTTGGATCGTTACATTCTTTCAGGATTTACCTGTTCTCAAAATAAAAAGCCCCGCATTCCTCAAACACCTTTTATGCTCAAAACGAACATACAAAGGTGGTGGCATGGGCAAGAAACGCAGGCGTGGCAAAACTCGGCTGGGTCAACCGATCCGCAACCCGGTGCAGGGAAAATTACCCT
>ERZ1740058.1506-NODE-1506-length-10798-cov-6.977939_pt1 | contig 10798 bp, 6 predicted proteins | sample MGYA00581745_ERZ1740058 | MGnify/ENA primary metagenome ERZ1740058 (study PRJEB43018, sample SAMN04849742) | marine metagenome | isolation source: floating plastic debris | place: Pacific Ocean | collected 2008-08-30 | study: EMG produced TPA metagenomics... | reverse complement strand
CGGTCTATTTTGTGCTGCAAGTGTTACCTTAAATCGGCCATTTTTGAACCCTGCCTAAAACTGCCATCTTGCTCTATATTCAGTCCGCTGTTACTAATAATCTTCCATCCAGTCGTTCCGTAAGGCTCTCCGAGGGAAGCATTAGTAGCAAATTGTAATTGTCTATCAGAATCAAACTGTAGTTTATGTCTATATCCAGTGTCTTCCACTAGCTCCAACACGAAACCATCATCTGAGGATGATAGGGTTGCTTGTATCAGACTAGCGGTATTCTTTTCAAAGTCCCCTCTGCCGTACTTATAAGTACATGATTTTCTTCCTATGATCTGATTTTGCGCAGCTGATTCAGATTCCGGCATCTCAGATAGGCCAATCAGAGTAAAACCAGCCCAGAGGCGCGGTTGCGCTGGATATTTCTGCTTAACCAGTAGGGTTGCATCTCGCAAAGCGACCGCTTTGTCAGTAGTAGACTCCAAGTTTTCGTAGAAAGCAACCATTAATTCTGCTGTAGATGCATCGCTTACAGGCCACAAGGAAGCAACTACACTGGGAATGCCATTTGCTAAAAACGGACGTGCAAGACTTAGGTTCCCCTCAATAGTCGTAGTTCCAGAGGTGGTAGCACAGGCACTTAGCACCGCTAGTTCACCATTCAGAGCCATTCCATACAAATCATCTGTATCAAGAAAGCCGTCATTATAGCCATTGAAAGAAGAACTCCTACGATCAGAAGGTGCTAAAGCAAAGGAAGGATATTTGAGCGAATCTAATCTCGTGTGTGGAAGACCATGAGTTGCTAAATGAATGTAATTAGCAAAAGTAAGTTTTGGGATAATCGCTTCTCTAGTCGCATCAGCACCCGTTATAGCAGTAGTGTTAAGTATTTCAGCTACTCGGTTAGCTTCTTCCTCAGCATAGGGGAGTGCATCTAGTTTGTCTGTCAAAAACGGAGCCGGGCTGTATTCCGGCATCTCAGGATTGCCTAGCACCAAGTTTTCAGTAACTTCAGATGATCTATTTTCTGCCCTCAAACGTAGGAGAGTTAGCGCCTTCACTGATGGAGCACTTCTCGTAGTATAAGAATCTATTAAATACCTTCCATCGGATGATTGAAGCGCAACAAATGACAAACCATGCATCGCACCATCCGGAATGAAAATGACGTGTTGCTCATTGTCATTCGGGAGTTCATCCTCTATTGGTTGGATTAAAAGCTGGTACATCTTCTTCAAGCACGACTCTGAACTAGAGCAAATATTTTCCTCAAAGATTTCATCTATATTCTCACCTCTTGCAGATAGAGAAGTACTATCTATAGCCCTAGATAAGAGGGGAGAACTGCCTGAGTCACCTGCAGAACGAGCAGCGTCATGACTCAGTGTAAGACTGATAGAAAAAGTGCATATAAGCAGGGCGGCACCAGACATGTAGACAGATCTAAGCTTTTTAGAACTCGTTCTGAGGATGAATAATATTAAAGCAGCAATACCTAGAACAGATACAATTTTAACTATGGGAAGAAAAGGAATGATTTTATCTAAATCGGATTCAGAAATATTAATTAACTGAGCACTATTAGAACTAAAAACTGCATCAACTAAAACGCTTTCAAAAACGATACTTCCATCTGGTTTAACGACCCATATATATACATACTCATCTTCTGCTTCATCTACACTAGATACATGGGGCTCGTTATTGTTTATGTTGCTCTCTGAATAAAAAACAATAGTCGCATTTTGAATTCTTGCTTCTTCTTTAATTTCGTCGATAGACAGATGTCTCTGCAACTCTATGTCATTCGCTTCACTTCTATATAGCGCGCCAGAGCGGAAGCTTCGCGAAAACACAAAGGCACGGCTTCTATCAGCAACTTCTAAAGCTTCCTCATACCTTCCATCCTGAATTAAAACCGACTGAAGAGCATCGTATGAGCTTCGGCTATCGTCCAAAATCCTCAAGTAATCAGAGTTAAATTGAACCAGACCTCCAGGCCCTTTCTGTTCTTGAAAATCAATAATGTTACGTAATTCTGTTTCAGCTTTGCTAAGCTCTCCATTCTTAAAGAGACTTACTGCATACTTATTTCTTATGCTGTATTCTTCCTCTGTTCCAAGAATAATATATTTCTCCTTGTCAGAAAGAATCTCACCGTAATACTTGACAGAATCTTGATATCTGCCAGATTGGGAATGTATGTCACCCAGCAGTTCCAATCGTGTTCCTTTCGCCCTATCAGATAAATCGTCGCCAAAAGCGCTTCGTCCAAGATTATTATTTTCTATGTACTCTATCTCAGTGTTAATCAGCTCTATAGCGATATTATCCTCTCCCTGCTCTAGATAGATGAATGAAATCGCTTTCAAAATCTCGAAAGATGAAGACATTACAGTAGAGCGAGAACCACTATCCGCTTCTTCAAGCTCTTTCTGCAAATCAGCGTAACTACTTAAACAACTTTCAAGCGTTACGTCACGATCCAGCGAAGCCATATTATAGCCAAAGAAGCAACGGTATCTCAAAGCGTCTTTATATGGTTCTTCCTCTCCACCAGCTCTGTTGTAGTAGTCTCTGATACCTTTATATCGCGCAAGCGTCGCATCAAAACTATTCGAGTACTCTTCACAATGAAGAGCTGCTACTTCTAAAGCTGCTTTATGAGAAAACTTACAAGCTGCTGCCTCTAAAAATTCCCGACAGCTGATACTTGCGACAGAAGGCTGATCCCCCATATCAAATGTGTAAAACGATTGACATGTAAGGCTATCAGAATTTTCTTCTGAGTCTATAAAAGCCTTAGTCTCTGTATAATATCGTCTATATTTTTCCTGTTCTAGATCTCTAATATTGCTATTTATGCCCTTATATCTGCGTCCTCCACTACCGTCATCAACAGAATCAAAATTATTTTTTTCTATCTCTCGCTGAATTATAGTGAATAGCTCTAAGTCAGTTTCATATGCGCCATTCTCCATATGCTGCTCCTGCGCAAAAGCAGGAAATTGCGTACCTGTAAAGACAGGTACGCTCGACAAGCATGCAACTAAAATGGCCAGTAATTTTGGACCATTAACAAAATCGTAGGACATATCTATATATCAGGAACTCTAACAAAGTGCTCTCCATATCACGAATCTTATGTAGGTGACACAACGAACATATAATCGCCATCGTGGTGATGAATTCAGTTTAAGAGGCAGCTAAACTCAAGTTGCGAATAGAAAATCTACTTAACATAAACATTTGAATAGTCACATAACCAAAAGTCACGATTAATAAATAAGAACTCTATTCCAACTAAATCCCTGTCTTAATGGAAAGGAGCGAAGGACGCTACCCTCCTCACACTACTGAAACTCCATGTTGTGTATCTTTCGATACGCTTCTGCTTCTACATCAAACTCATCAACACATTCATCAATTTCGCTGATCGACTGGCCATCCCGGAAACACTTCAACTTCAGACCGTAAAGGGACCCTTCCCAGTACTCCAAGAGCAGCAGGGACATTTGACCTAAAACCTACGGTTATGGAGTTGACACCTGCTGAAACCTTTTTAAGCAGGTGATTGCAGCCATTCAAGACATAGTCTATAGATTAAGAGTATTGCTAATACTCTTAAGCAACAGGTAATCAATCACCCCTCAAAACGGAGAGGATAGCGGACAACGAATCCTTTATCCCTACGCCAGCATTCGGCTGGCTGATTCTATTAGCTAGCTCGCTCTGTCCTACGTGCAGATACTGGCAATGCTGCTCTCATCAATAGGCACCAATCTTGTCCAAATGCCGTGGCGAGCGATGTCGAGCTGTGCCCATAGAAACTGTCCAGGTTTGAGCTTCGATAGCGCTACCGTAAATAGCTCGTCTACATTCACAACATCGCTCTTTTTCTTTCTTCTGAGCTTACGCCGCCATAGCACCCTCGGGCGTGGTTCACTGCCGGGGTGACACTTTGAATCGATAAAACCGTCTCACAGGTTATCGACATCCCCCGCTATGTGCGATTGCTTTCTATGAGTGCAGCCCTTTCCGTCGCCGCCGGGTGTAATTAAAAGTACGATTTCCAGTCAAGCGGTATTTCGAGATAAGTTATGCCAGTAAATGTACCAATCATTATTTTCTCGTAATACGCGCAGTGCCAGCATGTCCTGAGCCTTTTGAACGGTCCACCAACTGCCAGACCGTTTGAGCCGTTGCTGAATGACATAGCGATGAGCACTCTCAATTTCACCTGAGCCAATGGGTAATTTTTTGTCTATCGCGCCTTTATAGTCAAGTTGATGAGGGCGATTATCGAGATAGCGATAAGCGGCTCTCACAGGGGCGTTGTTGTCCGGTACGCTATCCACTTCGAGAAAAGGCTGAAGGAAATTGTCAGGATTGGGTAGCCAAATTTGAGCACATTGCCCTCAAGGCGACCTTGCCCATAAGGCTTGTGCTTAAGCTGCCTGGAATAAAACTTCCAGGTCCGCAACACCTTTGATGAATTTTTGCCTGCGCGATCGCAGAGACACGAATTCTGCCATTCGACTGCGCGGCCTCAAAAAGTTACCGACTTCATCCACCGCCCGGCAGAACCTCTGAGCAGCATCAAATTCACCAAATCCAAGCGTCGGGTAATAGCGATGCTTGATGCGCTGTCAGACGACAGCTATAAATAGCTGTCGCGACAACTAGAACAAACGATCAAGCGCCTGTCATGCAACGGATACGCTTGCGATCGCATATGGTGCTATTGGCGGATCATAGCTGTCGTTTAATAATGCGCCGATGGCTTTGCTCTACAGGGTTGGCAGTACAAGGGCGAACCTCGTGCTCGGTGTCTTTGCCCAGTTCTTCTTCAATTGCCCGAGGGTAGGAGGCTAATCCATCGGTGGCAACTGTCTTGGGGGAGTCCTCGTGCAACTCAATGGCCTGGGCAAAGAAGGCTTTCGTGCCGGCCATATCGCGAGTTTCGCTGAGACGGACATCCACCAGATTGCCATCTTCATCAATACCCCTGTAGAGGTAGCACCACACTCCTTTTATTCGGACAAAAGTTTCGTCCACCAGCCAAACCTTACCGACAGTTCCTTTCCGCTTTGTTCTGATCTGGTCGATAAAATGGGGCAGAAAGCGTTCCTCCCAATCCCTTACGGTTTCATGGGTGAACTGAATGCATATTCACCCAACTTCGGGTTCTTACGCACTTTAGGTGATCGCAAAAAGTTGACTAAATGACCCGATACGAGGGAGCTTAGATTTTCAGAATAAATCGCTTAGCAAGTAGCGCAAGTCCTGCTCTCCCAAACATCTGTCGTTTCAGCATTTTGAGCCGATTGTTCTGGCCCTCGACTTGGCCGTTGCTGACTTCCAGAGTGACGCCTGCCTTAACCGCATCGTAATCTTCCTGCAATCCCTTCGCAAAGCTCTCAAACGCTTTTATAGAACTGTTCAGGGCGTCTGTTAGCCAATCATCGAGTTGCTCAGGTAGTCGCTGACGTACCAGATGTAGAAAGCCTTGTGTCAAAGACACAGAAGCGGATAGTACTGGATGTTGACAGAGCCGCTTTAAAGTCGCTTCTTCTTCAGTTGATAACGAGTCTGCTCGCCGCAGTATCAGCCAGGCTGCTCTCTGCGCACTTAAAGGCTTTTGGTCAGTGCTTGCAGCGCTCGGTACTGGCCCTTTCCCCGGCAAGTCATTGAGTGCCTCGCGTTGGCGTTGGCGTAGTTGCCTGGTGTAGCGAGTTACCGTCATATAGCTACCCAGATACCCTTGCTGTTGGATGTTTTCAAACAAGTCCTTGCTTTGCTGACGCCCTTGTTGCCACTGCGCCTGTAGATAAGGCTTGTAGTCATCTAGTTGGCTACGGCTTGGGTAGCGACGGACAGTGGGTTGCCATTCAGGAAAGGTCGGATAAGACAAATAGGTATAAACAGTGCGCTCACCCATTGAAAGATGATGAGCAATGTCACCGATAGTGTGGCCCGCTGCTCGTAAAGCGTGGGCTTGTTCATAGTTCTTTAGCCGCTGAGCGCGCTTCTTGTTCTTGTCTGGTTTCCCTGCTCGAACAGGATGAGAGTCCAAAGGCTGAGAAGACGTTGTTCCTGCGCCTTTGACCTGGGCCCGTTCGATCTCCTTGAGGACTTTAGATTCACTTTTGAAGACTTTTTCTAGGGTCTCTTCAAGGTTCTTCAACAGATGAAAGCGATCGGCCACTTGAATCGCTTCTGGGGCACCGTCATTCATGCCTTTGCGGTAAGTTTTGGAACGGTCTCTCGACAGGATTTCAATGCCAGGATGTTCCTTTAACCACGTTGCCAGCGTCTCGGCGGTGCGATCTGGTAGCAGGTCAACCGGTCTCCGAGTCTCTAAATCAACCAGAATAGTGCCATAGACATGGCCTTTGCGTAACGCGAAATCGTCTACCCCGAGTATTCGAGGGGTCGCGATCGCGGGCAGCGACAATTTTGAGAGCAAACGCAGGATTGAGTCACGACTATAGCCATAGCCGAATTGGTGACTTAGGCGCGAGGCGGCAGCTCCCCCTAACGCTAATCCCATTGTTTTCAGCTTTTCGGTATACCGAGCGGTGCGTCTGGCCCAGGGCGCTACGACATGAGGCAGACGCTCAGAAAAAATGCGCCGCTTACAGCTGTCATTTAGGCAGAAAAACTTACCGACCAGCAGCAGCACGACCAACGTGAATTGAGCTAGCGGTAAGTCCTTTAGAGTACGCTCGTAATGACTATGAATACGATGACTGGCGCAATGACACAGCGGGCATTCAGCGACTGATCGGGTTGAACTCAGCTGGACGATTATTTGATTGGCCGTTGGATCCAACGACCAGTGATTCAACGATAGGTCTATTTGGCTAGGAAGCAGATGCTGTAAGAGTTCCATGGAATCGGCTAGAGATAAGGGTCTCAGTCTGTTTTCCATGTAACTCAAAAGGATCACCTAAAGTGCGTAAGAACCCGAAGTTGGGGTGATTTTGCACAAGTCCTATCCATTGTCCTGTTGCCGTATCTACACCGGCTTTACCAAGCGCTTTGAATAAGTCTTTGAAGTTTGTCTTGAACGGTTTGTTCCACGCTGATATTGGCTTACTAACGGTTAGTCCAGGTGGATTGGGCATTGAACAGTGACGAGAGGAATGACGATAGGCTGGCAAATTACAGAAAGCTTAGCAGACTCACGAGCTTTGCCTTCAGCCAACATTGACTATCGGTGCGATTCCTACAGCGGGCTGTGTCAGCGCAACTCTGTGGTCAGAGTCCGTTGCATTGCTCAATGTCATCGACTACGAGTTTGGATAGGAGCATTGGCGATGACATACAGTCGTGGCGCTGCTGGCTCGTGCGCCACTTTTAGCAGCACAGCAGCAGTGTAAGTTCAGCGCAAACGCGATCTCACGACTCATTACGTTGGTGTCTTCAGAAAACAATATTGTCAGCTCGAACTGGGTGTTGGGGTATCTCCTACGTCGGGCGTATTGTCATCAAAAATAGCGCCTCGCGCTTTCAGCTCTACCTTCTCTGTTTCTGAGAAACTTATACATAGTCCAAGTTGAGTAGCAGTAAGCTGGGCTCCACGCAGATTAATTCCACTTAGAACGGCTTCACGTAGATCAGCTTCACGTAGATCAGCTTCACGTAGATCAGCTCCTTGTAAGTTGGCTCCTCGTAGGTTGGCTTTTTGTAGATTTGCATTGTATAAAAGAACGTCGTTCAGATTGGCCCCTCGCAGATTGGCTCCGCACAAATTAGCGTTGGTCAGAAAAGAACCGTTTAATTTTACTTTGCTCAAATTGGCTTCACTCAAATTGGCTTCGGCCAGAATAACATTGCTTAAATCCGCTTCACGTAAGTCAGCTATGCTCAAATCGGCTCCGAGTAACGTGGCATTACTCAAATCGGCTCCGAACAAAAAACCTCCCTTTAAAGTAGCGTTCCACAAATCGGCTCCTCTCAAGTTGGTCATAAAAAAATTGGATAGTCTCAAATCAGCTGAGCGTAACTTGGCATTACTCAAATTAGCCTCGTTCAGATTGGATACGCTCAGATCGACTCCTTGCAGGTTAACTCCACGCAAATCAACGCTGTTTAAACTAGCTCCACACAGATTGGTATTCGATAAACTAATCCTCAATCTGTTAATAACATTAGCTTCTGCCAAGAATCGAACAACACTACTTTTTCGTTCTGAGTCTTGATCGAAACGTCTCAAGATTGACAACGTTCTCGCTTTTATAACATCAATAGAAACTTCCAACAACTCTTTCTGATCATCACTCACAGCGTACTCTTTATTCACTTTCTTAACCGCGATCGCCATCAAATTCTTATCAATCAGCAACGCCGAGATACGGTCGAAGTACAGCTGAAGGACTTCTTCTCTTGTTTCATCAGCATCCTGTTCTCTCTGTTCCTTCGATAGCCGTTCTGACTGCGCTTGCTGCGTCTTCTGAAACCATGCACCTAAAATGGCTAGAACCAAAGGCACACCTAACAGCTCTAGACCATCCCAAATTGACTTATTCGGCGCAACGACTGTGATCTTCTCAGGTGTATTGCCTTCAAGATCGCTTTCTTCAATCGTAATAACAGCTATCTCATCGTTACGAAGACCCCAGAGCCCTGCCAAAAACTTGGTCTTATAGATACTCCAAGGAATCAAAAACAACAGAACGAGAGCGATCGCAGATACCCACTGCCACTGCTTTGGCTTTCTAGATAACTGGCGCAATCGCTGTGTTGCTCGCTTCAAAAGAACCCTGCCTACAAGTACTGGAAAACAAAATCCCAATATACAAGAATGGTAACGGTGATGGCTTCAGACCTGACCCGCTATCAAAGTCACGTTGTGATCTGCAAGCCTGCCTGTATTCGTTGCACATACTCTGACGAACGATGGGCCGTCAGCAATAATCGCTCTGTCGCCCGCGTCATCGCCACGTAGAACAAGCGCAGCTCTGACTCGGCTTTCCCATACGAATAAGGCATATAGCCAATACCTGGAATACAAACAGCCTCAAACTCTAAGCCTTTACTAGAATGCATCGTCAGCAGCTTCACACTATCCGCTTCCGGGTGATAGAAACGGCTGCGGCTATCTTTATTCAGCCACTCAAGTGGGACACTCGCTTGCGTCAGCTGACGGTACAGTAGTACTCCCTAACATCACCCGTCGTATGTTCGACTCGCAGCCAGTGCTGGCTCAGGTGATGGACGCCCACTTGGTCATTTGCAAAGACGAAATGACCCAAAGCGTCGATGCTGGCCTCTTCCAAGAGCGGCTTTGGGCTATGAGCCATTACAACTTCGGTATCACCCTCACGTCTGAGCAGATTGATCGCATTCGCTGGCACCTCTACCCAGAGATGCGCATCTCTACTAAGCAGCTTTCGTTCTTTGACGATGAGCGGGAGGAGACACTGCAAACAGCGATTCCCAAAGTGCTCAAAGTTATGGACTTGCAGCAAGAGCAACTAGCCCGACATATCGGTGAGGGGCATCGGGTAATTCATGGTGTTGCTGGCAGCGGTAAGACGCTGATTTTGGCTTATCGCTGTGAACATCTAGCGCAGGCGAATCAGTCAGTGCTGGTGCTCTGCTTCAATGTCGCGCTGACCTCTCAACTGCGGTCGCTAACTGCCGCAAAGGGGCTGAGCGAGCTGGTGACTGTACGGCACTTTCACGGTTGGTGCATTGATGTGCTCAAGCGCTACCGGCTACCGCGCCCTGATAACAGGAGATATCGAGGCAAAGAGTACATCAGACAGTTGGAGCAGGCTGTTATTACTGCTGTTGAAGCAGGCCATATTCCCAAAGGTCAGTATGGCGCGGTGATGGTTGATGAAGGGCACGACTTTGCCCCTGAATGGCTGAAGTTGGTTGCCCAGATGGTAAACCCTTCAACCGACTCCTTGCTACTACTCTACGATGATGCCCAGAATCTCTACAGTAAGCGGGCCAGCCGTCAGTTCAGCTTCAAACGCCTGGGGATTAAAGCACAAGGCAGAACCACAATCCTGAAGCTCAATTATCGCAACACGGCCCAGGTTCTTATGCTGGCCTATGAGTTTGCCAAAGAGATCATGCCGCCTACGCTCAGGGCCGATGACGATATACCGCCGCTGGTCGTACCTGATAGAGCGGGACGGGACGGGCCAATACCAGAGCTGATAAAGTGTGCGAACTACAAAGCAGAGATAGCCTATATCGCTCAAAGAGCCAAAGAGCTTCAGGAGAGAGTTAATACATGGCATGAGATGGCGATCATCTACCGGGCTAAGTGAATGGGAGCGCAGGCATTTACAGAGTTAAAGCGAGCGGGTGTTCCAGTAGCTTGGGTTAATCAGAACAGCAGTAGCCGTAACTTTGACCCGCTAAGCCCAAGCATCAAGCTGGTGACGATGCACAGCAGCAAAGGGCTAGAGTTTCCAGTGGTCTTTATTCCTGGGTTGGGCTATTTGCCGAACCGTACAGGAGAGGTCGCCGATGAAGCGCGGTTGCTGGCTCTGTTGCAAGAAGTTGCCGAGGATATAATAACTCCCTCATTACCGCCCTGATTACGCGGCAACACCAAAGATTTGGTTGATGAAGGAGATCTGTCCCATGACATCTCCTTTTCCAGCATCTTTGATTTGCCCTTTCCTAATCATGCTCATGGCCTCATACCCTTTGATCGTACGTCTGGCCGTATTGAAAGAGCCAAACCCCAAGCCTGGCTTGACACGCCGTTTTATAAATCGGTGATCCTGCTCAATCAACCATCCACAATACCCACAAGAGATCACCCGTGCAGGGT
>ERZ1740058.1505-NODE-1505-length-10805-cov-8.226326_pt1 | contig 10805 bp, 1 predicted proteins | sample MGYA00581745_ERZ1740058 | MGnify/ENA primary metagenome ERZ1740058 (study PRJEB43018, sample SAMN04849742) | marine metagenome | isolation source: floating plastic debris | place: Pacific Ocean | collected 2008-08-30 | study: EMG produced TPA metagenomics... | reverse complement strand
ATATAGATAAGGAAGAGGGATTTCATGCCCTCATTTTATTTTTGCGACAGAACCGACTCCTGACGTGAGTTCAAGTGAGGTCTCCATCCTGCGCACTCTGCCTTGCGGATGCGGGCTCCGATGACGGGCTCCGGGCGATTCTTCGAGCTCAGCTGAGGATGAATTGAAGCGCTGCTCCTGGCTTGCCCACGGGGTATGACCAGGTCACCTCCCAAGGGGGGACGGGCTAACGCTTCCCCTCTCAACATACAAGGGGTGCTTGACCAACCTGCACAGCACTATATTTGACCAGAACCACCACGCATCCTAATAACTAAAATTAGTAATGAGGATGTCTTTATAGTGGCGATTCACCTGTGGTATTGCGCGTAGCTTGACGCCTAGTTCTCCTTAATTTTTGCAGTTTTTGTTGCCTGGTTTGCTTAAATGCTTGTTCTTCAAAAGTATGTTGTTGTTGCTCTGTCTCAAGCAGTAATTGCTCTAGAGCACTCAGCTTAATATCTGGTTGCTCAACCACTTTTTGCAATAAAGCTTCAAATAGCTGCGCCATATGCTGAATGGTCGTGGCATTAAATAGGTCTGTCTTATACTCGAAAATTCCATCAAGGCCAGTTACTGAATCTATCAGTTCTAGCTTTAAATCAAATCGAGCAACTTTATTCCCTGTGGTTAGAGGGCTAATAGTCAGATCGAATAAATCTGGCGTTGGCGCTGATGCTGGTTGAAGCACAAACCATGTTTGAAATAGAGGGTTATAGCGACGATCGCGTTCAATTTGTAAAGATTCAACGAGTTGCTCAAAGGGCAGATCTTGGTGGGCATAGGCTCCCAGCGTCATCTTTCGTACTCTTTCCAGTAGTGATCGGAAATCAGGGTCGCCTGAGAGGTCAGTGCGGAGCACTATGGTGTTAATGAAAAAGCCAATGAGTCCCTCTAGTTCCGGGCGATTGCGATTAGCAACAGGTGAGCCAACTAAAATGTCATCTTGCTTACTGTAATGGGCCAATAGTGTGGCGTATCCTGCTAACAGCAGCATGAAGAACGTGACCCCTGTCTGATGGCTCATAGTTTTGAGGTCATCAGTTAACCGGGCCGAAAGGCTAAAGGTATGCCATTCTCCCTGGGAAACAGGGATTTCAGGCCTGGGGTTATCGGTTGGTAGGGGAGGATGCGCCGCTGCTCCATCAAGCTGTTCTTGCCAGTAAGCAAGTTGTTTTTTCACGATATCGCCTTGGAACCATTGCCTTTGCCAAACCGCATAGTCAGCATATTGAATGGGTAATTCAGGTAGGGGGAACTGCGACTGCCCATAAGCTGCATAAAGCATCGTCAGTTCCTGGATTAATACTCCCATCGACCACCCATCAGAGACAATATGATGCATGACAAACACAGCTACATGTTCGGCTTCATTCAGGTGAAATAAATAGCTTCGCAGGAGCGGTCCTTGGGCTAAGTCAAAAGGCTGTCGTCCAAGGATTTTGATCCAGTTAAAGATTTCAGTATCACGCTGATCAAGAGGGATGTCCTGCAAGTCTACTAGTGGCAAGGGCAGGGTTAGATGGGGCACGATAACCTGAATGGGGTTCCCATCGGCGATTGCAAAGCGAGTCCGCAATACTTCATGGCGCTGCACAACAGTGTTGAAAGTGTGTGCTAAGGCCGCTAAGTTGAGCTGTCCCGTCAAACGCACTGCAATGGGAATATTGTAAGCAGCGTTTTGGGGCTGCAGCTGATCCAAAAACCACAGCCGCTGTTGAGAAAAGGAGAGGGGAAACGTATAGGCTAGCTGGGGCTGCTCGTTAGCAGACTGACTAGGCAAAGTAACGTGTTGTTGTTCAGCCCGAATCCGATCAATCTTAGGAATGGTTGCGATCGCTCCACCCACATCAACCTGTTCAGTGATTAATGAGGCTAGCGTGGCAATTGTGGGTGACTCAAACAATCGATTGATCGGTAGCTCGACCTGGAACTGTTGCCGCAGTCGGAAAATTAGTTGTACCGCTAGCAGCGAATGTCCGCCGAGCTCCAGGAAGTCATCATAAATGCCGACGGGCCCAAATCCCAGAAGTGCTTGCCAAATATCGGCGATCGTTTGTTCGATTTCATTGCGGGGGGCAACATAGGTCACTGTCAACGCAGGACGAGGATGGATCGATTGCGGATCAATGGGAGATATTTCAGGTGTTTGCTGAACTAAATCGTCGAGTGACCAGGCAGCCTCATATTGTTGCCGTTGTGCTTGTAACTCTTTAGTCGAAACAATTACTTGGGGAAGGCGACTGTGTAGAATTTGGTCAAACACAGCTCGTCCTTCTGCTGGGGTAATGTCTTCAGCCAGGAGAGCATTGTGGTGATGCTGAAAGTGAGCGGGCAAAGCTGCATTCACTGCCATGCCAACGGTTTGCCAGGCATCCCAGTTAATGGCAATTGTAAACGGCCCATCGCGGTGAGCTTGAGCCTGAGCAAAACTATCAAGGAAAACATTGGCACCGCAATAGTCAATTTGTCCAACCCCCCCCAGAATGGCAGTAAGGGAAGAGAATAGGACGCAAAAATCGAGATGATTTTTATCCAGCAGAGCATCTAATATCAGCGTTCCGTTGACCTTGGGAGCCAGAACACTAGCTGCCGCTTCTATCGTTTTAAGATGAGCAATGCCCTCTCCGGCTATGCCAGCCATGTGCAACACCCCGTGGATGGGGCCAAAACGAGTGGTGGCTTGCTCAAGGGCTGCCCGCATCTGCTCCCTATTGACAACATCTGCCTGTAGAACCAGCACTTCGGCTCCTAGTGTTTCTAGGGCTTGGACTTGTTGAATTTTGTGGCTGATGTTGTCGGTTGCGTCGTGAGTGTCTATCCAATCTGACCATGTCTCTGGTGCCGGAAAAGCCGATCGCCCTAGCAGAATAAGCTTGGCTGACGGCACCGATGCAGCCAGATGTTCAGCTAACACTAAGCCAATGCCACCAAGACCGCCCGTAAGCAGATATACACCACCTTCGCGCCATCGTAACTGACGGCTCGCCACCTGTTCGATGGCAACTGGTTCAAATTCTTGAATCCAGCGGTTAGCCCCCCGGTAAGCTACCCGCTTAGCAGACACCTCCGTTCCTAATTCTGATAACAGTTGTTGCATCAGTCGAGCATTCTCGGTTTCCCATGGCACAGACGTATCAGCATCGGAGGCCGCATTCTCGACGTCGTCAAAGAGAATATCGACATGACGACAACTGACGGCAGGATACTCCTGAGGAATCACCTGGCAAGGCCCTAAAATCGTCGATTTCGGGGCACAGAGTGGTTCATCGCCAGTGACAGCCTGCACGTTATTGGTGATGACGGTCAGTTGTACATTTTCTGTGATGGTCTGATGGGTCAGTCCTTGAGATAGACAGAGCAAACTATAGAAACCCAACTGCTGGTGTTGTTCTAATGACTGCTCCCATTCATGGTTGTGGGTTACAGCTGTTACGCCCCACAGATGCACAATGTGTTGCGGCAGTTGATGAGTTTCGCGCAATTCTTTGAATAAGGTATGGTAATCGTCTGCCTGGTCAGGGCGAATGGTATACGTCGAGTCTGCTAATACCTGAAATGTTTTGCCAGTGGTGACTGTGATGACTGTTTGTTCTGCTTGCTGGAGCTGACGAGCGATTGCAGTACCCACTCCACAAGCATCGATAAAGATTAACCAGCACAGTGACTCTGCTGCAAATGTTTCTTGATCAAATGATTCTAACGGAATTGACTGTTGCCACACTGGACGATACAGCCAATCCTCAACATTTAACCGCTGCAGTGGCTGGGATTGTCCATCAGCTCTAGCCGTACCCCAATGGCTCGTACCAGGCTCTATCCAGTAGTGCTGACGTTCAAAGGGATACGTGGGTAAGGGGAGTCGGTGCCGTTGCTCATGGGTAGAGAATCCAGACCAATCAACTGACAAACCCGCTAGCCAGAGCTGACCCAGTGCCCCTAATAAGATAGCTTGATCAGAATCTATGGCCTTAGGATGGCGCATTGAGTTGACGATCAACGCCTGCGTTTCGCGATTGTGCCGGGCCAGTGTGCTTAAGGTTTTACCCGGCCCCACTTCCAGCAGAATCGGTGTTGACGAAGTTGGCGTTAGAGTTTGAATGCCCGCACTAAACTGAACCGTCTGCCTGAGATGGCGGGCCCAGTAAGCTGGATCCGTGGCTTCTGAAGCCGTCATCCACGTGCCTGTTACATTCGAGATCACAGCAATTTGGGGAGGGGCCAGTGTTGTTTGAGCAACCCGCTCTGTAAATTCTGCCAGGATCGGTTCCATAAAAGGGGAATGGAAAGCCTGAGACGTTTTCAACCGACGACACTCCACCCCTTGTTGCGCTAGCTGTGCTTGTAGTTGGGCGATCGCGGCGATTGCTCCCGATACCACACACAGCTTGGGAGCATTCACCGCGGCTAAAGCTAACTCGGCATCTAAAAGCGGTTCTACCTCGGCAACGGCCAGCGGTATAGAAAGCATCGCTCCAGCAGCTGCCTGCTGCATCAACTGGCCCCGCGCGACGACTAGGGCAAGTGCATCGGGCAACGTCAACACACCGGCTAGACACGCCGCCACATACTCCCCAATGCTGTGACCGATCATGGCCTCGGGTTTGATACCCCAGCTGAACCAGAGTTGAGCGAGCGCATACTCCGTGATGAAGAGAGCAGGTTGGGTGTAGGTGGTTTGGTTGAGGAGTGAAGGGATCGGGGCGTGGAGCCGTGGGGGGGAAGAATTGGGGGCGTGGTTGTCTGATGGCTCGAATTCAGGATACTCGAATTCAGGATAAAGAATGGGGCGTAAATCGGTGCCTAAGAGCGGTTCGATCAGCTGACAACAGCGATCAACTTCGGTGCGGAAAATCGGTTCTGTTTGGTAGAGTTCCCACCCCATATTGGGATACTGGGCACCCTGACCAGGGAACATGAAGATGATGGGGCGATGGTGATGGGCCGTGAGGGTGTTGTTGAAGCGACGCTGAGGGGTGACACCCGTTAAACATTCGACCGCGTCGTGCTGGTCCTGACAGATGACAAAGCAGCGATGGTCAAAGCTTTTGCGCCCTATTTGCAGCGTGTAAGCGACGTCTGCCAAGTTGCCGGTGGAATACTGTTGAAGATATTCAACCAGGCGATTAGCTGTTGCCTCAAGGGCCGTTGCGGTTTTGGCTGAGAGGGGCAGAATCTGCCACGGGCGCGAAGGGCTAGAAGCCTTGACTGAAGGAGCTTCTTCTAGAATCAGATGCGCATTGGTGCCACCAATACCAAAAGAACTGACGCCCGCCCGGCGGGGGTGATCCGTTGTGGGCCAATTGGCGAGAGTGGTATTGACATAGAAGGGACTATCGGCAAAGTTGATTTGGGGATTGGGGCTTTCAAAATTGAGGCTGGCAGGAATTTGCTGATGTTGTAAAGCTAGGACCGTTTTAATCAGTCCAACAACGCCTGCGGCGGTATCCAAATGACCGACGTTGGTCTTAACTGAGCCAATCGCACAAAACCCTTGCTGCTGGGTGCGTTGACGGAAGGCTTGGGTGAGGGCAGTCATCTCGATCGGGTCACCCAGAACTGTACCTGTGCCGTGGGTTTCGATATAAGTGATGGTTTCGGGGTTGACATTGGCTTGGGCGATCGCCGCTTCGATAACCCCAGTTTGACCATCAATGCTGGGTGCCGTGTAACCAACCTTAAGGGCACCATCATTGTTAATGGCGGACCCTTTAATGACAGCGGCGATCGTATCTCCATCTGCCAACGCATCTTGGAGGCGCTTGAGCACGACGACTCCGACACCACTGCCAAATACAGTACCCTGGGCCTTAGCATCAAAAGCACGACAGTGACCATCCGCCGATTGGATGCCTCCACTTTGATAGAGATACCCTCCCTGGCTCGGCACCTTAACCGATGCCCCACCTGCCAGGGCCAGATCACTCTCCCCCTGTAAGAGGCTTTGGCAGGCTAAATGCACCGCTACTAATGATGTGGAACAGGCAGTTTGGACCGCAAAACTGGGACCTCTGAGGTTAAGCTTGTAAGAAACTTGAGTCGTGAGGAAATCCCGCTCATTCCCCAAAAATGTTTGGTAGGCCCCAAACATCTCGACTTGCTCAGGATTGGTTGCCAGGTTGTTGAACAAGTAAGTACTGGTAGCCACGCCAGCAAACACCCCTACCTTGCCAGGATAGTTGTCTACTGCGCCTCCCGCTTGTTCTAGTGCCTCCCACGCCGACTCCAGGAACAAGCGTTGCTGAGGATCGGTAAATTCAGCTTCGCGTGCAGTAAAGCCAAAAAATGAGGCGTCAAATTCTTCAATCCCATCCAAGATTGCCTGGGCTTTGACATAATCAGGATGCTTGATTAATTCAGCGTCAATGCCTGCATCAATCAATTCAGCATCTGTAAAGAAGGTGATCGACTCAACCCCGTCGCAGAGATTTTGCCAAAATTGGCCCACCGTTTGAGCTCCAGGAAAGCGACCGGCCATCCCTACAATGGCAATATCATCTTGATAAGACGATCGCGGGACGAATTGACTTGCCGCAGAATGCGCCTCAGATTGCGGTTGCTGTTGTGAACTAAGGTACTGAGCCAAAGTGCTAACAGTAGGATACTTAAATAGATCCATGATCGTTAGCGGTAGGTCGATCTGTTCCTGCAGTTGGCTATGAACCTGAACCAATAACAGTGAGTGTCCTCCCACATCGAAAAAGTTATCGTGGATGCCAATTTTGTCTACCGGTAATACCGTTTGCCAAACGGCTGCGATCAATTGCTCCAGGTCAGATTGAGGCGGAATGTAGGCTGCCTCCAAGTCCGGTCGTGTCTGTTTAGGCGCGGGCAACTGTTGCCGATTTACCTTCCCATTTGCCGTCAGTGGTAATGCTTCTAGCTGTAGAAAGAGAGATGGCACCATGTAGCCTGGCAAACGGGCTTTGAGGTCAGCGCGTAACCTATCGCTGCTTATCCGCAACTCATTAGTCGTATCTGTTTCTACGGTAGGGACAATATAGGCAACTAGCTGCTGAGCCCCAGGTTCATCTGTACGAGCCAGGACTACAGCCTCGTGCACGTTTGGATGTTGAGTCAAGGCTGCTTCAACTTCGCCTAGCTCAATCCGAAAGCCCCGAATTTTTACCTGATGATCAATCCGCCCCAGAAATTCGAGCGTGCCATCAGGGCGATAACGAGCCAGATCACCCGTTTTGTAAAGGCGAGAGAAAGGGATTCGGAATTCGGAATTCGGAATTCGGAATTCCGAAGAATTTTGACTCCTGAGATTTTGAATTTGTTCTTCCCTAGTCCCTACTCCCTGCGTCCTAAACGGATTCGGAATAAACTTCTCTGCCGTTAATTCGGGGCGATTCAGGTATCCCCGTGCCACTTGTACACCACTAATGTGTAGTTCTCCAGGAACCCCTAATGGCAAAGGCTGTAGGGCCTGATCTAAGATGTAAACCTGCACATTAGCGATAGGACAACCAATAGGGATTGGGTTTTGCCCTCGATCCAAACTGCAGGTCCAGTAGGTCGTGTCAATACAGGCTTCAGTCGGACCATACAAATTGTGTAGGGTGGCACTTAGCTTAGTGAGGGCATGCTGTTGTAACTCAGAGGATAGTGCTTCGCCGCCACAAAACACCCGTTTGAGACTGGTACAGGCTTCTATTGCTGTTTCCTGGAGCAGCAAATTTAGTAAAGACGGAACAAATTGCACCGTCGTAATCTGTCGCTGGGCAATAACCTCTGCCAAATACGCGATATCTTTATGGCCTTTGGGTTTAGCAAGGTGCAACTCAGCTCCACGCAACAAGGGTGCATAGAACTCCCAAACTGACGCATCGAAACTAAAGGGTGTTTTTTGCAATACCTTGTCTTCTGGTGTTAAGGGAAATTCCTGTTGCATCCATGCCATATGGTTATAAATGGCTCGATGCGAAATCATGACGCCTTTTGGCCGGCCTGTGGAACCAGAAGTGTAAATCACATAGGCCAGGTTATTGGGTGTTACGCGAGGTGCGGGATTTGTGAGGGTTGAGGGAGCAATCGCTTCCCCTTCCTCATCTATACAGAGGACAATACTAGTGCCAGGATCCGGTAACGTCTGCTTGAGAGAGGTTTTGGTTAATAACACCGACACCTGAGCATCCGCAACCATAAACGCGATGCGTTCTTGAGGATAACTGGGATCTAGAGGGACATAGGCTCCTCCGGCTTTGAGAATGCCCAGCAATCCTATCACCATCTCTAAAGAGCGTTCCAGATAAATACCGACACGGACCTCTGGTCCTACGCCCAAGGCTTGCAGTTGCTGACCTAACTGGTTTGCCTGTTGATTTAATGCCTGATAGGTAAGCTGCTGTTGCTCTGCAACGAGTGCAATTCCATCCGGTGTTTTTTCAACTTGTGCTTCAAACAGTTGTGTAACGCTGGTGAAAGGATAGTCAGCTTGGGTTTGGTTCCATTCTGCGAGTAACTGGTACTGTTCGGAGCGTGTTAATAAAGGCAACTCAGAGACAGGCTGATGCGGGTTCGCGACAATACCTGCCAGCAAATTTTGGAAATGCACTAACAGGTTGGCAATAGTGTCTCGGTTGAATAAATCTGTGTTGTACTCCAGTGTGCAGACTAAAGACGACTGCGTATCCGCAACGAAAAGAGTTAAATCAAATTTTGCAGTCGAATTCTCAAATTCAAGAGGAGTCAGGCTGATATGGGGATTTGTAATAGGAGTGACAGCCTCTTGAAAAACCAACATCACCTGAATTAACGGATCCCGGCTTAAGTCTCGCTCAATCTGGAGTTCTTCTACGAGTTTTTCGAAGGGTAAGTCCTGGTGAGCATAGGCCTCTAGGGCGGTTTCTCTAACTTGGGCTAAGAGGTTTTGAAAACTAGGATTGCCCCAGAACTGAGCCCGCAAGACTAGAATATTGACGAAAAAGCCAATCAAAATTTCCGTGGCTGCCTGAGTGCGATTGGCAACGGGTGAGCCCACTAAAATATCTGTTTGCCCTGTGTAGCGATGCAGTAGGCTTTGAAATGCCGCTAGCAGGGTCATAAATAAGGTCGCTTCTGACTGCTGGCTAAGCGTTCTCAGGGCCTTAGCTATATCAGGCGATATTTCCAGCGATTGAGTAGCCCCTCGGAAGGTTTGTACGGGCGGACGGGGGCGATCGGTTGGTAACTGTAACTGAGTCGGAATGTCGGCCAATTGCTGCTGCCAATACTTTAATTGCCGATCGTAGAGGGAGGGTTCCGGCTCTACAGTCGCCTCATGTAACCACTGTCGTTGCCAGTGAGCAAAGTCGGCATATTGAATCGGTAACTCCGGAAGCGTGATCGACTTACCTTGCGAGAAAGCCTCATAGAAAGTCGTCAGTTCGTGACTTAAAACACCAATAGACCACTGGTCTGAAATGATGTGGTGAATATTGAACAACACCACATAGTCAGTTTCTGATAACTGTAATAGGCTGCTTTGGAATAAGGGACCCTGAGCTAAATTGAACGAGTGTTGGCTTGCTTGCATAGCCAGATAGCGCGCTTCGTTTTCTCGCGTTGAGGAGGGCAGCGATCGCAAATCCACTACAGCTAAATCCATTGCAACCGTTGGCGCAATTACCTGTAACGGTTTTCCCTTAACGGTTTTGAAGGTTGTGCGCAGCGACTCATGACGTTGAACAATGGTCTGCAGACTTCTGGCGAAGGCCGGAATATTGAGAGGGCCGCTGAGGCGAAGGGCCGCCGGAATGTTGTAGAACGGGTTTCCTGGCTGTAACTGCTCTAAAAACCAGAGTCGCTGTTGGGCAAAAGAAAGAGGCAGTTCCTGATCACGTGCGATGCGACTAATTGATCGCGGTGTGGACTTTTGATGAGTCCTCATAGCTACTTGAATGGCCTCTGCCAGACCCGCTACCGTTGGCGATTCAAACAACTGCTTAAGCGGTATTTCAACCTTAAAACTCTGACGCATCCGCGCAACTATCCGCGTAGCTAGTAGCGAATGGCCACCCACCTCAAAGAAATGGTCAAAGACACCCACACGCTCTATTCCCAAAACTTCACCCCAGATACCGGCTAACATCTCTTCAATCGGCGTTCGGGGCGCGATATATTGCCCTGCGGTGGTCTGTAGGGACTTAGTTTCAAAGGCTGCCAGGGCTCGACGATTGACTTTGCCATTGGCGGTGAGCGGCAATGCCGCTAGCGCTACAAAAGTGCTAGGAACCATATAAGACGGCAAGGATTGCTGTAGCCAATGCTGTAACTCATGCGGTGAGACAGATTGCTCACCCGCAGGGACAAAATAAGCCACCAGCCGCTGCCCAGCTACCCTATCTGTCTGAGCCAGCACGACTGCAGACTGCACTTGAGGATGCTGATTCAAATGTGCCTCAATTTCACCTAGCTCAATTCGAAAGCCCCGAATTTTGACCTGCTGGTCAATGCGACCGAGGAAGTCCAATTTGCCGTCAGGACTCTGGCTGACGAGGTCGCCAGTTTTATAAAGGCGAGAGGAGAGAATGCGGCATGTGGAAGAATTTTGAGTTTTGACTCCTGACTCCTGACTCCTGACTCCTGACTCCTCAAATTTTGAATTTTGTAGAGCTTTGCTCTTCTCGCAGAGTATTTTGAATTTTGAGTTGGTTCTTGGTTCTTGGTTCTTGGTTCTTGGTTCTTAGTTCTTGGTTCTTGGTTTCTGTAAACTGTTCACAGTTCACTGTTAAAAGATCAATGTTAACAGCGATATACAAGTATTATGAAAAAACTTATAT
>ERZ1740058.1504-NODE-1504-length-10821-cov-3.372840_pt1 | contig 10821 bp, 11 predicted proteins | sample MGYA00581745_ERZ1740058 | MGnify/ENA primary metagenome ERZ1740058 (study PRJEB43018, sample SAMN04849742) | marine metagenome | isolation source: floating plastic debris | place: Pacific Ocean | collected 2008-08-30 | study: EMG produced TPA metagenomics... | reverse complement strand
GTTTATCGTGGGTCTGATGGCTCCACTTTTGGACTTAGAATATTGGATAATGATGGCGCTGGTAACTTTACGGATTCAGGTTATCATAATAGTACGATTGGATACCCAACCATTGGATTGGGAGATCTTGATAATGATGGAGATGTGGACATTGCTTATGCCAGAAGTTATTACCCAAATACACATATAGATTTTTTATTGCAGGACTCTCCCGGAGTATTCAGTGCGGGCACTTTAGTGGTAGCTGAAAACGCTGGGTTTCCTGATGATCTTCAAGTCGTTGATATGAATGGCGATGGACAGGCAGAGCTGCTCCTTGATGGCGATGGCGATGGACAGTATTTTTTTCCAAATGCAGGAGGCGCGACTTTTGACCCGGAAGTATCTTATAATGTGCTTTGGAAACCTGCTAATCTTGATGGGAATGCTGATCTTGATTTTTTTGTTTTGGACCCAAATTTCAATACATATGAAAATCAAGGCTCCTTTAGTTTTTCGCCAAATTCGGCTATTTTAATCTCGGGCACATCCTATGATACGGACGCAGTGGATATTGACAATGATGGAGATATTGATATCGTGCAAGGAGGGGATTTAAAAGTATGGATTAATGATGGATTTGGATCCTTCAGTCTTTCCCAACAGCAATCGAATCTTGAATACGAAAAACAGATTTTTGGAGATTTAGATGGAGATGGAGATCCGGAAAAAGTAGTGAAAGGAGACTACGATTCAGGTCAATATATAGGAATTAATATATGGATTTCGGAGGATGGTAATCTGTCGTTTGCGGATGATAATGTAGGATCTGGCATATTTAATGTTGTGGACATCGAACTGGCCGACTTAGATGGGGATTCTGACTTAGACATTGCGGCCGTTGTAAAAGAAGGGTCTACTCAATTCTATCTAAGAACTTTCCACAACGAAGGGAGTCTTAATTTTTCGCAGTTTGATGATATCTCACTTTCTTCATTAGATGATAATATTAAATTGTCTGTTGGAGACTTTGACGATGATTCGGATGAAGATATTGCACTATTTGATAATGGGACAATAGGTATCTATCTAAATGAAAGTGCTGCTTTCAGTAATAATAGTACGATCATCCAAAGTTCTACCTTGAGTACTGAGGACCTCCAACTTGGGGACCTAGACGGTGATCTGGATATAGATATTTTTACTTCTAATACAGATGAATACTCACTCAATAGTTTTGTATTCCTAAATGATGGTTCCGCTGGTTTTACCGAGTCTCCAGAAGTTGTAGCGACATATGGTTATCAATCAGCATTGGCTGATATTGACGATGATGGAGACTTGGATATCATAACCACAGACTACGTAACAAAAATTAATATTTTTCTAAATGATGGCGCTGCCAGCTTCGAAAAAGATGATATCGACCTGGGTGCTGCGGATGAATACGCGGTACCGGCTTTTGGTGATTTTGATGGAGATGGAGATCAGGATTTGGTTATAGGTGGATACTATACTTCAAGCCGGGTATTTTTAAATGATGCTATTAACTCCGCACCGCTTCGAGCAGATTCTTTAGCATTAGTAGCGCTTTACAATGCCACTGATGGTGATAACTGGACAGACAATACCAACTGGAATACCGGTGAATTAAGTACTTGGTTTGGGGTTACCGTTAATACAGAAGATGTCACGGATCTGAACTTACCGGCTAATAACCTTGTAGGTGCTATTCCTGCTGAGTTTGTCAATTTAACAGGTCTTGTATCGGCTGACTTAAGTGGGAATATTATTGATGCTATAGAAGGCGATTTCTCCGTTTATTCAAGCATTACCACTTTTGATTTATCAAATAACAGTCTTGATTTCGGAGATTTTGAGCAGCTGAGTAATCTTTCTGAAATAACACTAGGGGAACAGATTGTTGACGACCCAATTGTTGATGAAAGAATTCCCGCAGGAGACCCAACCTCTTTTGATTTCATTATTGATGGAGCGAATAATGAATATCAGTGGTTCCGTAATGATGTACTACTGGCTGATAGTACAGATACTGGATTCGTAATTGATAATATTGGGCGCGATAATCAAGGTGTATACTTTTGCGAAGCCACCTCTACTACCCCGGGATTAGAGGGTTTGACTATCACCTCGTCATTAAAGACTGTGACGGCTACTTCAGTAGTAGATGGAACTTTAAGAGTGGGAGAAAATGAAACTGCTTCTGAAGGGTTGATAAGACTACTAAGGGTGACTAATGAGGGAGGATTTGATTCTTTATATGTAGCTAACATTGCCCCTGCAGATAATGGCACTTATCGGATTGAGGATGTGACATTAGACGATTATCTGGTAGTGGGAGTAACGGATACACTAGCTCATCCAGATGCCTTACCTACTTACTTCACGAATACGGTATTTTGGGATGAGGCCGATACCTTATTTTTAGCTGCAAATACAACGGTAGATATCACTTCTGTATTCAGCACTAATCCTACTGGGGGTATAGGTACGTTTTCAGGTATTCTAGAGGAAGAGTTACCGGACGGTGGTAGAACTGAAGTAAGAGGAAGAGTAAGAAGAGCTGGAGTTGGTATGCGAAGAGGAGTCAGAACCGGACGTAAGGAGGGCACCGGAGAATTGGTCTATTATGTGTTTACAGATGATAATGGTGAATTTAACATAGATGGTATTGATCCAGGAGAATATAATGTAGATATTCAGTATCCGGGATTCCCAATGAACGAAGAATCATTCTTGGATATTATTATTGGAAGTGGCCCAAAAGATAGTGAAGTAGTCATTGAGGCGGTAGTTGATGAGGGTGTAATTACGGTTGTGCAGTTAGTGATACTTGGTACAAATGATGTGACGAATGGATTGAAATTATATCCAAACCCAACAAGTGAGTGGCTAAAAGTAGCCGATATTGAAAACAGGAACAACCTGAGTCTGGAGATTTACAGTATGAACGGGGTACGATTGAAGCAAATCTCATTTTCTTCAGAGGGCGAGGTAGCTGTGAACGATCTGCCTATGGGTCAATATTTGGTTAAAATAACTGATATCAAAGGACAGGAGCTAGTACAGAGAAAGATCGTGATTCAGAAAAAATAAATAGTTAAACAACTCTTTCAATCATTAAATAAAGACGTTTGCTCAATCTTTATTTATGTCTGAAATCCGAGGAATGAGATGCACTTCTTTTTGTCGGCCATCAATGTAGTTGACTCCGTTTTCATCAAAGTATGCCTCTTCTTCCAACATGATTCTAATTTCTTTACCCCACTCTTCAATATATGTGGCGGCATTCAACTCTATACTGTAGGCCGTATTTAGGTGCAAAGGGTAGTCTCCGTCCCCAGGAACACCGCCCTGAGAATCCCACATACCCAAGGTTGTACCTGCTCCATGGCCGTGATAACCGATCGGGTGTGTGTAGATAGAGGGTTTAATACCCTCTTTTATCGCTTGATCTCAGGACATTTTTAATACTTCATTACCCGTTCTACCTTCTTTAAAATTGTTCGTAAAAATATCTTGGAGTCTGTTTCCTCGCTCAAAAGCATTTTGCAAGTATGCAGGAATGGTAGTTTCTCCGGGTCGCAAAACATAAGCATGTTGCTGTGTATCTGTGTTAAGTCTTAAATAAGTGATCCCAAAATCACAATGGAGTAAATCTCCAGGCTGAATCACATCTTTCTCGGGCCTTTGCGAAAATGATCTCAAATGCTCGAACGAAGCGTGATCGCCTCTTTGTACTGAAACGGATGGGTGAAACCAGGTAACTAATTTCAATTCACGAATTTTTTCGCGCATCCACCAGACTACGTCATCCGTGGTGGTTACCCCAGGTGTAATCACATTTTCAGAAAATGCCTCATCGATAATTTCATGAGCTATTCTGCAGATGTGTGGGTAAATGGCCATTTCTCGCGCGGACCTTGTTTCTAACCAACCTACGGCAATCTTTTCTGCGCTTACCAATTTCTCTTCATACTTTTAAGGTAATACAGCTCTTAGTTCCTCCATATCGGTCACTACCATACCATCTGCGTGCTGCCAATCTGCGGATGTATTAATTCCTATTTTGTCTGGGTTTCGTTCTTCAATAATCTCTATTAATCTCTTCCATTGATCCGGTTGCTCCTCCTTATTCCATGCACTTTTAAAGCTTTTCCCGACATCATATCTGGCAATTGCCAGGCATTCTATACCCCTTTCGCTTCCCTGGTCATACATTATCAAAATGGTTCTTCTTCTCGCGGCTAGCCAAGTTGAGGGTAGTAAAGTCCTCATTACGGGATCTTCATTATATTCTCGTGAAATCACTAACCACATATCTATACCCTCGCGTCTCATGATTGATGGCAAAATGGTTTGCAGCCGCTCTTCTAGTACCTCATCTATTACAGTTGAGCGGTCCCGCACGCTTAAAATATTTGGATAGTCTTTTTGTGCCAAAACACTGGTACTGATAAAAAGCAGAAAAATTATTGATGTTTTCGAATTCATTAAATATTAGGTTAATCAATTTTAATATAACAGCGCTGATTTTTTAATAGCTCAACCGCTAAATCATGATCAAGACTAGATTTAGTTTCATCCATCTTTGAATTAAAGTCTTTACTGAGTTCTCGCCTTCTCATAGCCTCATAAAACCGCCTTACTTCAACAGGTTTATCTAAAATTAATGGAGGTACAATGGTAGGTTTGTTTTCGTCACTTTTGGCAACCATGGTGACGTAAGAGGTATTTGTGTGTTTGCCACTTCCTTCTTTCACATTTTCAGCAATCACTTTTATACCAACCACGAGAGAAGTTTTACCAACATAGTTTACGGAGGCATGAAGCGATACAAGGTCACCAACCTCAACGGGCTGCAGAAACTCAACCCTATCCACGGATACCGTAACACAGTAGTTTCCTGCATGTTTGCTGGCACAAGAGTAGGCTACTTTATCTATTAATGACAATAGTATTCCACCATGTATTTTACCTCCAAAGTTAGCATAGGAGGGTATCATTAACTCAGTGATAGTAGTCTTGGAATATTCGGCTGTTCGGCCCGGATGATTTTCCATTTTTTAAGATAATCAATTATTGTTAATATTCATGATTATCTTCAACTATACGATGTTGATCAAACGCTTTACGACTATCTAATGTAATCACCATGTAAAGAGACCTAATTATTTATCGAGTGGCTACCGGAATAATGAGCCTATTAATGTTAATGTCTGCCGGTATGTACATTTTCAATAACAACGAAATAATCATTGTTTTCGGAAACTTAGGCTATCCAGCATATTTGGTTTACCCCCTAGCAGCACTGAAAGTATTGGGTCTAATGGCTATTTGGACACGGCTCTCTACATCTTTGGTATACTTTGCTTATGCCGGATTTCTATTTGATTTTATCCTTGCCTTTTTTGCTCACCTTGCCATTGGCGATGGTGAGCAGGGTGGTGCAGTGGTCGCTTTAGTATTATGGCTGGTATCTTTTACGTATCATAAAAAGCTGTACGCTTAAAACAACAGAGTTGCGAATAAGCCTGGTTTAGATGTTGAAAAGACTTAATTATAGCAATGAATAAATCTCTTTTTGCAGACTTAGGCTTTTGTCTTTAGCATACCACGTATGCGCTTTAATCGCAAACTCATCATACGTTATATCCCCAGCCTTCATCTCCTTTAAAATTTCTTGGACAGGAGCAGGTCTAGGACCCCATGTGTTGATCGGATTGAGTTGTTCATCCAGCATGATCAGTTTTGGTATGGATCTTCCACCATTCGTCAAGTAGGCATCCATTACATCCAAATTCTCATCTCTTAGAATTAATCTTAATTCGATATTTGAATTTAGTGCAACTATTTGATGGATAACCGGCAGGTTTTGAGCAGCATCTCCACACCAAGCCTCAGTGAGCACTAGCCAGCGCTGTTTGGTGTCTATAGCTTTTACCTTTTGTTGTAGTTCGGTTGAAATTTTGGTGATCTTATCCCATTTATTCATCCTTTTTTCATTGAGCTGAGTATACTCAATCATTTTTTCAGAATGATCTTGACCGGTAGTCTGATTTAACGCCAGAAGTCTAGAGATAAGTGCACGATAATTTTCGTAAGATAGCCCTTTGTTCCAGTGGTCTTCACTGACTACCTGTTGTTCTTTTTCTTCTATCATAGCATAAGAACCAAAAAGCCTTACAAATCGTTGCAAGGCTTTTTAATAAAAATGCAAAAGTCATGCATTAGACAAAGTACACTTTAGGCTGCTTTTTTGATACTCTCTAATTGAACTTGGTTATTCTTAACAATTTGGATAACTCCTATTTTATCTAACAATTTGATTATTAAATAAGTAGGATCAATTTCATGCCACCTGAATCCTCCAAAATTGGCTCTATTGCCATGCTTATGATGATTATTATGATAGCTTTCTCCCATCATCAAAAAATCAAAAGGGAGAAAATTTCTCGAGGTATCACCCACTTCAAAATTTCTATAGCCATACTTATGGGCAAACCAATTTATGATAGCACCATGAATAGGAGACATTAAGAATTGTAAAGGAAGTAGTAACCATAACCACCAGACCGTAGCAAATTGCCAGTATACCAACACATAAGCTGCGCCCCATAGCAATCTTGAAATCCATGACCTGGCAAACGTATCAAAAGCCGTCCATTCAGGTGCCCCTTCAGTAAACCTCTTATCCACCACCATTTTCTTACTAGTAATAGCAGAATATATGGTCTTGGTCTTCCACATCATTTTAAAAAGACTTTCATCATATTTAGGGGAGTGAGGATCGCTGGGCGTATCCGCATAGGCGTGATGCATTCTGTGCATGATACCGTATCCATATGGACTCAAATAGTTTGATCCTTGAAAAATCCATGTTAGTACGAAAAATACTTTTTCCCAAGCGGCACTCATGGTAAAGGCCTTGTGAGAGGCGTACCTATGCAGGAAGAAAGTTTGAAAGAATAGCGACAAATACCAATGTGCTATAAAAAATGTTAATATAACAGCCATTATTTTTTAGTGAAGTTTCGAAACAAGAAGCATTTTAACACTTCTAATAAATAAGACAGCTACAACTATCTTATGTGACAAAAAACTAATTATTTTTTTTTAGTTCTTCGTGTATGTGCGAAATGAGTATTTCAGGATCATTTTGATTGCAAGCTTTTTTAAATGAATCGAAGAAATTTGACTCAGATAGTTCGTTTCTTAATTTTGTGGATTCCTGACTCAGCTTACTCTTTGCTCTGCTAAATAACTGACGGCAGTTATCTTTTTTCTTATTAAATGCTTTTTGAATTTCGTCATATTCCACGTCAAAAAATTCACGAAGAACGAAAATACCTTTCTCTAGAGGCTCCAATTTTTTATGAATGACATTCAAAGCTGCTGAAATCTCATTTTCAATGTCAAAATGGAACAATTCTAATTCCTTGTACCTATCTATTAGCTCTAGAGGTCTAATGGATTCAAGACATTGTTCGCGCTTCTTTTTTAATGTATTTAAATGATTGATACATTTTTTGGTGTCAGCCTTAATTAGGTACGCTTTTGTATTCTGAATTTTTTGCGTGTCAATGGTCAGCCATTTAAGAAGTGTATCCTGTACAATATCCTCCGCATCTGCCACGGATCCTAGAATTCGTTGCGCTATGCTCTGAAGCATGGGTTGATATAAAGCTATGGCTTGACTGTGGTTCATTTTAATGGACAAAGATAAACCTTAAATATTTAACTGACACTTGTTAGGTTCTTAACATCTTTTTGGTCAAATAGTTAAATCTCCAAAGTAGTGTTATCGCTACAATAGAAAGTCCGATAAGCAGGCCGTACCAAACTCCTGTTGCACCCATATTAAAAGGAAAGGCAAGCACATAACCTATGGGTAAAGCTAGAATCCAATAGGCGATAAAAGTCATCAACGTAGGAATTTTAACATCGGATAACCCGCGTAAAGCGCCAAGGCTTAGCACTTGAATACCATCAGATATTTGAAAAAAACCCGCGATAATAAGCAGTGTGGCCGCTATCTCAATTACCGCGCTGTCTTCTATATACAAAGAGGGTAAAAAATATCTGCCTATGATAAAAACTAGCGCACAGGCACCCATAAAGACCACCACCATACCATAAAGAGTAATTGCAGCAGCACGAAGGGTGAGAATATCTTTTAAGCCTAGCTGGTTGCCAACCCGGATGGCGGCCGCAGAAGAAAGCCCGGAAGCCATCATATAACTTATAGCCGCTAAATTTATGGCGATCTGATGAGCCGCCAGGGCCTCAGTACCAATCCATCCAATCATAATAACGGCAAAGCCGAAAGCTCCAACTTCAAAAATGAATAGAAATGCGGTTGGAAGGCCTATCTTCAACAATTGTCTAAATAGCCTTTTGCTGTAAGAACTTAACTGAAACGCTAAGTGATATGGAGCATACTCTTTCCCAAAATAGATATAAAGAGTCATCCAGACAGCAAGTAAAATTCTAGCAATGAAAGATGCGTACCCAGCACCCAAAAGGCCTAAAGGCTCAAACCCTAGTTTTCCATAGATCAGAACATAATTTAGAGCCACATTTAAAAGGTTGGAAATAATCACAATTTTCATGGCTGTTTTTGTATCAGAAAGCCCCTCGGCAAATTGACGAAAAGTTTGGAAGACCATTAACGGTATTAAAGACAGTGTAACCACATTTAAATAAGGTATCGCCATTTCAACAACATCTAGAGGCTGGTCTAAATATTTCAGCACTGGTGCGGCAATGGCTACCAGTGCAAATAGCACTATACCTGTAATCAAATTAATAATCACCGCATGTTTTAGTAAAGAAGAAGATCTATCAACATCATCTTCTCCATCGGCTGTAGCTACCAAAGGTGTTATGGCATATGAAATACCAATACCAAACATTAGTAAAATATGGAAGATGACATTTGCCAATGATGCTCCGGCCAAAGGCACTGCTCCTAAACGGCCTACCATTACACTGTCTGCCACGTTGACTATCATATGCCCGAGTTGGCTAAGCATTACGGGGTAAGCCAGGTTAAAATTCTTTTTAAAATGTTCTTTATAATTCTGCACAGAAATGGGCATGATTTAATAGCTAACGATTGGGAACTATAAAGCCATTAGTCTGGAAACCTTAAGTATACCCGCCACACTCATACTATCGGTAATGTCCCCAGCCAACACCATATTTAGAGCTTCCGAAAACGGAAGTTTTTTAACCTCTAAATCAGATTCAGTTTCTTCAAGATTTGACTCACCTGCCGACAATTCTTTCGCGAGGTAAATATAGGCTACTTCGTCAGTGACAGAATTAGAGGTATGCATCATCATGATTTGCTCCCACTGGGAGGCATGTAACCCTGTTTCTTCCTGCAATTCTCTTTTGGCTGCTTTTAGAATGTCTTCTCCGAAAGGGGCTCCCCCTTCAGGTATTTCCCATGAAAACGTGTCAAGTGTAAATCTATGTTGGCCTACGAGCCAGGTGTTTCCTTCTTCATCAATAGGAATGACCCCCACTGCTTGATTTTTAAAATGTACCTTACCATAAATACCTTCCCCTCCCCCGGGGTTAATGATTTGATGTTCCTCCACTTTTATCCAAGGGTTATCATATTCGGTTTTGGATGATAGCGTTTGCCAAGGGCTGTTTGAGTGGTTCATTTTGCAAATCTAACACAACTTTTGATGTCCATACTATCCTCTTACATTTGTATCATGTTGTTATCTTCTTACAGTAAGGATCTCGTAGAAGCAGGTTGTGACGAAGCAGGTAGAGGCTGTCTTGCTGGGCCTGTTGTAGCGGCTGCAGTCATTCTCCCAAAAAATTACGAGCACCCACTTCTCAATGATTCCAAACAGCTTTCAGAGAGTAAAAGGATTATAGTGCGAAAAGACATCGAACGCGAAGCGATATCTTATGCAGTGACCTTCATTGATAATCACGAACTTGCTCGGGTAAATATTGCTAAAGCCTCTTCTCTGGCTATGAACAGATCAGTGGATAAATTAAAGACGGCACCTGAACTATTGTTGATTGACGGTAACAGGTATAAACCACATAATGACATTGCTTTTGAGTGTATTATCAAAGGTGATGGTAAATATTTATCAATTGCCGCTTCATCCGTGCTAGCTAAAACATACCGCGATGAGTACATGAAGAGCATTGCACTCAAGTATCCAGCATATCAATGGGAGAAGAATAAAGGCTACCCTACGGTGGCGCATCGAGAGGCGATAAAGCGAATTGGGACATGTGTGTATCACAGAAGAAGTTTTAAACAGCTACCTGATCAAATGGAATTATTTAATGGGGAAAATGTTGTAGCTAATGAATCATCTTAACTTATGTGTCTAATACTTTTATCTTTTCAGGAGCACGCTGATTATAAATTGATTGTAGCAGCGAATAGGGACGAATTCTACAGCAGACCCACAGCTCCAGCTACATTTTGGGAGAATGAGAATTTACTGGCAGGTAAAGATCTGGAAGCAGGAGGAACTTGGATGGGCATAACCAGAGATGGTAGAATAAGTATGCTTACCAATTACAGGGATTTAAGCAGTATAAAAGATAATCCGCCTAGTAGGGGGTCATTAGTTACTGATTATTTGAAAAGCGAAATGGATGCCAGGCACTACTTGGAGCAAGTGTCCGAGAGAGGAAGTGAGTATAATGGATTTAACATTATATCGGGCAATGTAAATGAGCTTCATTACTATGGCAACTATCAGAAGGGAGTACAACAGATTGCTTCAGGAGTGCATGGGTTGAGTAACGCCTTGTTAAATACCGAATGGCCTA
>ERZ1740058.1503-NODE-1503-length-10825-cov-9.752461_pt1 | contig 10825 bp, 16 predicted proteins | sample MGYA00581745_ERZ1740058 | MGnify/ENA primary metagenome ERZ1740058 (study PRJEB43018, sample SAMN04849742) | marine metagenome | isolation source: floating plastic debris | place: Pacific Ocean | collected 2008-08-30 | study: EMG produced TPA metagenomics... | reverse complement strand
GTCAATAGCTTTTGGTGACTTTGGAATTGTTACAAAAGATGCGAATAAAGGATAGTCAAAAACGGGTTGACCTTGAGAATCAGTTGATCAACTAATCGATGATTGAAAAGTGTAGTGGCTAAATTGCCTCCACCACAAAGCCAGATTTGCTGCCCTGATTCACGCTTTAGATCTCTGACAAGCTCGATGGCATTGTCTGAAACAAGCTTCACGTTTTCATCTGGGCTTTGTGACATACTCCGTGAAAAGAGGTGTTGTTTCATATGCGAGTAAGGGCTAATCACACCCTCCTTTAAGCCTATCTCATAGGTTTTTCGACCCATAAGAACAGTGTCAAACCATTTGTTTTCGGCGTCGTGAATCCCCATTACGTCACGCAGATGGGAGGGCACTGTCTCTGGAAAAGAGGCAAATATATCGGCAAAATAGTCCCTGTCTTGGGAAAATCCATCGTGTGAACCGTCAGTTTGGGCAATAAACCCATCAACGCGGCAAGCTACGAAGTATGTCAGTGTTCGCATTTCCCCTCTCCTGAGTGCTTAGGCAGTGAATATTTGCAACCCCTCGGTCGTGTTCTAGGGGCTGTCATCATTTAGCTGTTAAGTCCTTATGTGGAAGGCGTTTCAGCCCCTAGCTTGTTTTGCAGAGCGGGCGCGGTAATGCTTATACCGTAAGCATTCTGGCTCTAATTGATGACGCGCCCTAGGTCGGTGATAAATTGCGGATGACTGTGGCGTCAATTTCGACCAGCTGGTTGTCGTGCCCCAGTTGGGCAACTCCCAGCAACGTGGCCGGGGGCACGGTGTTGTCAAACCATGTTGTCACGGCTTGCCAGGCATCCACCAAGTCTGAGCGATCGCCAACGACGTAAATCGTCAAATGGCGAATGTCGCGATCGCGAAAGCCATGTAGTTCAATCAAGGTGCGAAGATTCTGCAGGCATTGTGTTGCTTGAGCCTGGGGATGATCGAGGCCGACCAAGTTGCCATTGCCATCTTGAGGCACCTGCCCGGCCACAAACAGCTGATTGCCGATGGATTCAGCGTATCGGTAGCCCGGCGTGGCAGCTAACCCCGCCTGGATTTCAAGGGTGTTCATCAGGGCTTTTCTCCAAGGGTATAGTGAGCATCCGGCCAGATTTCGTTGATTTCGGCGGCCTGGTGGTGGGCGGCAAAGCGCTCCCAGAGAATGCCGTTGCAGTCGGTGTCAGTAGTAAAACCGTCAGCGCGGTCATCCTCCCAACCGAGGTGACGCATGAGCATTCGAGTCTTGCCGCACTGAGAAATTCAGCGTTTCCGTACGCCAAAGGGCATATTCGCCGGGCACTACAACGACAGGTTCACAGCCGAAGCGGTCAGAGTAGTCTTGCACCGTCGCGGCAATATCGTGGGTTGAGATCGCAATGTGGATTCGTTGCATCAGGCTTCACTGGCTCAAAATGATTGATGCACTATCTCAGTGGCCTGAAAGTGCTGATGGGTATAGTTGAGGGCATGTTCAACATCAAACGCTTTGCAGGTGAACAGCACAGCAGCAAAGAACTTGGCCTCACTCCAAACATAGAGTGAAATACCTGAGTCAATGAGCGGAATAAAGGCATCAAATCCTTCATTTTCAGCTTTGCCAAGGCCACCGGGAGTATGAATGATCGGCTTGCCATAGGTGCGTAAGTTGAGCTGGGCGGCCAGCCCCGTTAAGTAGGATTCAACACTGTCTCGGTCAATGTCAGCGGTGTAGAGCCCTTCGATGAGTAACCGCTGTCGCAGGATATTGGGTGCAAGATTTTTCATGGTTATTGTGGGTGTGTATTCAGCAACGCTACGGTATTCCTGCTTTTTGCCTGGGAACGCATTGAAAATGGCCCGATGTCGCTGCAAACCAAACTCATCAGTGCGATGGTCGTATTCTTTGACCCAATCAATCAAGTTATCCAGCATGGCTTGCTGTTCTGCTGCGGAGGCCAACTTTTCGGGCTCCCAGGGCCGCTGACGACAATGGGCCACGCAAACCTCAACCCCCGGATTTAGAAATCGCAGCTCACGGCAATGGGGCAGGGCTGCTTCTACCAAATCGCTATAGCAGCCTTCGATGATCCACTGATCATGCTGGTGAATAAAATCTTCCAGTAGCACAATACTTTCGACGAGGGGTTTTCGTTCCACACCCGGATTCCAGGCAATCTCATCGAGGGAAAGACGGGCGATCGCGCGATCGCCGATTAGCCTTTTGGCTATCGTACTTTTGCCAGCACCAGCATTACCTAGCAACACAATTTTCAACCCTTTTTCCTCCGTTGCGTAAGTAGTGGTAGGGAACTGCGAAATAGCTGCGCCAAACAAACAAGTGCGTAGGTGCCACTAATACAGCCAGTCCTGATACCGGGGATGGTGCGGATTCAGCCAAATCCACAGGATAGCTAGTAGAGTAGGCACCAGTGCGCCCCAACCTAGCCAGATCCGGCTCCAAATTGCCGCAATCAATGGCAGCAGAGCACTATAACGGGGCCATACACTCCAGGGGTTAGCGTGGTGTGCCCAGACCTCGTCAGTCCAACAGCTCACTCCGTCAAGCTACTGCACAGTTAAAACTTGGTGAAATGGGTTAAGCATAGGAACTAGGCATGGGAGCCGTCCGATTCACGACCCAATTGCCGATGTCGAAGAGTTTGTAATCCACCGGATCATGGAGGCTCAGCGTCCGCAGGTTGCGCCAGTAGCGGTCGTAGCCGTAACGGTTGGCCACGGAGCGGGCTCCCATTAGGTCAAACATCTGGTTTGTGACGGCTAGCCCTACCTGTATAGCTAGAGTTTTGGCGGCGGCGGCATGGGTAGAAGCCGCTGCTCGTTCGACATGGGTCAGGGCTTCACCTTGCTCCCAGATTTGCTGGAATTGGCTGGTGGCGTTATGCAGGAGAGCATTTCCCCCCTGCAACTGTGTCCACAAATCTCCATACCGACGCAATGTATATGGATCTTCTGTCGCCTGCTCGACCGTTGCAGTTTCCCACGGACGGGCTTGAGTTTGAGTGTATTGCTGTGCCAACCCTAATGCCTCTTCTGCAATGCCCAAGAAGATGGCCGCTTGTACCAGCATACCGCCAATGCCCAATACGGTCGGAAAGGCACTTTCTAAATTAGGCGGCGGCCCCAGGATGTCATCTGGCTCTACTCGCACTGACTCGAATGTGAAGCTACCGCTGGCCGTGCGTCGCTGTCCCAGCGTGTCCCAATCATCGTTGTAGGTCAGCCCCGTTCGGTTAGCCGGAATCACAAACATCGCGGGGAGTGGATTGTCGGGTTGGGTGGCGGCACAAATTAGGCGATCGCCCACTACTGCTCCGGTGCAAAAGGTTTTTACCCCACTGGCACGCCAGCCATCTCCATCTGGTTGTAAGGCCAACCGCATGTCGCGAGTATTAATGGCATTGGCCCAAAAAAGCTGATGTTCTGCCGTCTCGCGATAGTAATGGGCCGCTTGCTCGGCAGTGCCAATCAGGTTGGGGACGACCGACAGCAGTAGGTGATAGCCATAGAGTTGGGCCGTGGAACTATCCCCCTGAGCCAGGATTTTGACAATGCGGATAGCAGTTAGCCAATCCGCGCCGATGCCGCCGTAGGCTTTGGGAACGACCAAAGGCAGCAGTCCGGTGTTTCTTAAGCAGTGAATTTCTTGGTCGGGGATACCCGCGACTTCATCGCGATCTTGAGCCAAGCGGCGCAAGTCTTTGGCTAGTTCGGTTGCGATCGCAGGGTAATGGATCCCTGGCGATAACTCCAGATCATGTTTGGGAGGAGTGAATAGTGTGGTCATCGTTCATCAATATCCTTACAAAGTGAATTAGTCTTCTGAGATTGAGGCATCGAACTGGGATCGCACTACGGTTTCGCTAAAGGATCTGGTATTGAAGGGCGATCGCTGCTGTAGACCGATTTGCGGTTGGGGTGACTGGTGGGTGGCGAGATTGCCCCAACGCGACCGCGATCGCGAGGCTGCACCCAAGGGAGCTGCCCGATGGCCAAATTTGAGCAAATTACAGAACTGGCACATGACATTCACCCCTTGCGAATCACGTAGTAATCATTCATTGGGTCGTGGGGCAGTTCTTTGCGGTCGATATTTTGAAAACCTGCTGCACGCAAAAGCTCTATGGCCTTTTCACGGCCCCACATGGCACCAAGGCCCATGCCACCTGCCGCCAGCGATACGGTCATGCAGTGCATGCAAGACATGGTGTAAAGAAAGGGCGCTAACGGATAATCCAGGTTTTGGTCAACGCGGCTCGATGCACGGATATCCTGCATCAAATACACACCGTCAGAGCGCAAAGCCCGATGAATATTTCGCAGCACAATATCCGGACGGGCCTGATCGTGAATTGCATCAAAGGTGGTGATCAGGTCATAGCGATCGCACTCGGTAATTTGCGTCGCATCTTGAGCCAAAAACTGCACATTCGCCAATTCCCGCGTCTGCGCTTGGGCAAAGGCAATCACGTCTTCTCCAATGTCATAGCCAGTAAACTGACTGGCGGGGAATAGCTGGGCCAGCTTCGCGATCGCCCGGCCTCGTCCACATCCCACATCCAACACGCTGATGCCTGCAGTCAATCGCTCAATCAAGCCAGGAACGGCAGGCAGGATCAGTTCCTCCAGGGCATTCACGATGGTTTGACCGCTATCTTCTGCCATCACTGCATGGAATCGAGGAAATTTGGCATAGGGCACCCCACCACCATTGACAAAGCAGTGAATAATCTCGTCTTCAATCACCCCTAATCCAGACACATGCTGGAAAAATACCGCGATGTTGTCGGCTTTTGCCGCCCGTGTCAAAAACGCGGCATGTTCGGCGGGCAAAAAGTAGGTTTGGTCACTCGGCTGATATTCAACGATTCGTCCCACCGTCAAGGCATTCAGCCATTCCCGCACATAGCGTTCCTGCAAGTTCGCAGCATCCGCAATCTGCTGACTGGTAGCAGGCGGCAAGTCAGCCATCACATCGAATAATCGGGTGCGGTGCCCGATAGACAGCATTAGCGACAGCCCCCCCGCATTCAGAGTGGCGACTAAACTATCCGCAAAGACTTCTGCTTTGTGGGTGTCAAATGGGACGGTAGTTTGTGAGTTGTGGTTGGGAAGTAACTCGGTTGTCATCATGGCCTCCAATCGACTTTGGATTTGCATGATGACAAGCTAAGAATATCGGCGTTCCGCGATCGCTCCCCCACCGTTCCTTCAACGTCTTGCCCTTAAAAAACACTAGAGCACTTATAAAGAGCAAGATAGCTCACTTAAACTATCGAAGCCCAACGACGCCTGCCAGTGCCTAAGATTCAGATTGTCTGGAGGAAAGCAAAGTTAGGTTGTCCTTGTTGCTGTGCATGAACTGCTGACTATAGAGCAGCTGTCCAGATTTTAGAAATCCTTACCGATAAAGCTTCAAGACTCTCCCAAAAATGCTGACCTAAAATCTGCGCTACTTTCTTGCGTGGTCTCGCTCAGTTTTGCGTAGAAATGAGGACAGCTGAAGGGGCAATTGCTGAATGGTGACGGCTATCCTTTAGATAGCCTTATGGTTACACCGGAACCTTCTTCGGAGATCGCAATGCCGCTAGCTGACACCGACTTGAAAGCATTCCAAGCAGCGCATCCCGACTATCGCATGGAGCTAGTGAATGGCAAGGTCATCGTCATGAGTCCGTCCGGATATGAATCAGATGAGGTGGCCGCCGAAGCGATTCGCCTGCTAGGCAACTGGGTTCGGCCTCGCCGCTTAGGGCGGGTTGCTGCATCGAGTGCAGGTTTTCGATTGCCCAACGCGAGTCAAGATGTGCGTGCTCCCGATGCGTCGTTCATTTCGTCAGAGCGACTGCGAAGGAGCCCCCGCTCTTTTGCAGAACTGGCTCCTGATCTGATGGTAGAGGTCAAATCTCCGACAGATAGCGTTGAAGAATTGATATCTAAGATTGCCGATTTTCTGGCTCTGGGAACGCAAGTTGCTCTGTTGATTGACCCCGAGACTCAAACCGTTACGGTCTATCGAGTTGGGCAAGCGGCGGTGGTGTTGAGAAATGGCGATGTGCTGACCGTTCCAGATGTGTTGCCGGGATGGGAAGTCCCAATCGAAGATCTTTGGCCGCCAGTATTTGAATGAGCTTGTCCGGTATCGATATCGACCATAGAGCTTCGCCACTAGCGGGCTGGAAGGTGCAGGGGATACAGGAATTCGTAAGCGATCGCACCAATGCCTCTACGATCGCGTGCTGGTTTGCTGGTGCATTCCTATCCAGACAGCGGCAGACGCCACCGCCGCTTGATAGGGTTTCCATGATGTTAGGGAATGTCTCTGCTCTATGAAATACCAGCTTATTCCCTAACAGTTTTGGCATGTGAAGAGAGCGCACTCCTCAACGATTGATTCGGCGTTAGGATGTAGCGACAGCTGAGCACCCTCAGTCACAGCCAAGTTCGCTTTCAAATTAACGGTTATGGCCCCAACTGTAGCGGCCCGTTCAAAAAAAGAAGAACCGCTCTTGTTTGAGGACTTGACCTGGCGAGAGTTCAAAGCGGTTGAGCAATTGCTAGATCGGCCTGGTTACCGGCTGTCGTTTCTAGATGGGCTTTTGGAGATCCGGCGAATGCCAGGAGAACCTCATGAAACGGTGAAAAAACGAATCGCGGCTCTAGTGGAACTGTTCTTGCTGATGGCAGGATTCGACTTTATCCCCACGGGTTCCATGACGCTGGAAAGTGAAGCGGGGGCAGTGAAGCGAGAAGCTGATGAATCCTATAAGTTGACCCCAGAAAGCGTGCTACCTGATTTGGCGATTGAGGTCGTGTTTACCAGCGGCGGCATCAATAAGCTAGAGGCTTACAAACGATTGCAGATTCCAGAAGTTTGGTTTTGGGAAGATGGCGTGTTAGCCATGTATCACCTGCGGGGAACGGAGGAATCGTTGCGCTACGAGCGAATCGACGAGAGCGAATCCCTAGTAGGGATTGATGTTGCAATGCTGTCTCGATGTATCACCCTGGTAAACCATGTGGAAGCGGTCAAGACTTTTCAGCAGTCGCTGATGAAATAGAGTCGCGCCTATGCTCCTTCTACCGAAACGAACAATGACTTCAGCGTCGCGATATTGTGACGCGACGCCCTGGACCAGCCCATTTGCGCTTCACGTCGGTAACCAGCGGCACCTGCATCTTTATTTCAGCAGTGAAGACGTTGCCCTAACTTAGCCAGAGCTGGATGAATGCTTGCCCAGCGAGGGCAATGAAGCCCCGCCGTTGGAGGGCTGGCAGGTGGAGCGGAGGCAGGAATGGCGATCGCGCCGATGGCCTTTACGATCGCGTGCTGGTTTGCTGGTGCGTTCCTATCCGGGCAACAGCCGACTCCACCGCCGCTTGATCGGGTTTCTATCGTGTTAGGGAACATCTTTGTCCTTGAAAATACCAATTTATTCCCTAACAGTTTTGATATGTAGAAGAGCGCGCGCTCCTCAAAGATTAATTCAGCGTTTAGGATGAAGCGACGGCTGAGTGACCTCAGTAACAGCCAAGTTCGCTCGTAGAGACAAACAACGGCTTTGGCGGGCGATGCTGATGCCCGATGGTCCCTGGCCAACCCCCTTGCGCTTCGCCTCACAAAGCCAGTATTCATATCCCCTACGATGTAACTGCACTGTAAGTATGAGGGTATGACCGACATCATTTTTGAATGGGACGATCGCAAAGCCCAGCAAAACGAAACGAAATACGGCATCTCCTTTGAAGCAGCCCCAACCGCCTTCTATAACGAAAACGCTCAACTGAGTGAAAATCACTGTGCCCTTATCACAGCCAGTAATGCGTGGAGTTAGATAAAGCCTCCATCAGCACCTCCCACCACGACCGCCTTACACTAGAGAGCAGTGAACCCGGTCTTGGTTCAGCCCCTCACGAGGTAACCCATGATTGCTCAACCTCAACTGACACAGCGCCACACCCCTGCTGCTTACCTCGAATTCGAGACCTATGCCGACACCCGCCACGAATACATCAACGGAGACATTGTCCCGATGACCGGGGGCACGCCCAATCATAATCAAATCTTGCTAAACCTGGCCGGGGCTCTCAACTTTGCTCTGAGACGGCAACCCTATCGAGTATTTGCGGCTGATCAGCGCCTGTGGATACCGGTGCCCAAAATTTATACCTATCCCGATGCCATGGTGATTGCCGGGGAGTTGGCCTATCAGCCAGGACGGCACGACACCGTAATGAACCCCAGCGTCATTATCGAAGTGCTGTCTAAATCGACCAGAGAGTATGACCGAGGGGATAAATTTGCGGCCTATCGGATCATGCCGAGCTTCCAAGAATATCTCCTGGTTGATCAGTACACCTGTCATGTCGAGAGCTATGTCAAAGCTGGGGAAAAACGGTGGATCTTTCAGGAATACGATCGCATGGAAGCCACGGTGACCTTAGAAAGTTGCGATTTTGCGATCGCCTTACAAGATATCTACGACAAAGTCGAGTTTGACACCACTGCTCCCGAAGCCGCTGAGGACGCCTCAGATCGCTAACAGTATCGGCAACCGTGCGTAGCAGTAGGGGCTGGGGGATGAGGGCATGACGAAGCGATTCGCCTAATTTATGCCCGCAAAGCCACCAAACGCGAACAACCGCAATATCCGAGGTTTGCGCCATGAGAGAGGAATACGATTTCACTGAATCCGTACCCAACCCCTACGCGAAAAAGCTGAAGAAGCAAGTCACTATTCGCTTAGAAGAAGAGGTAGTGGACTACTTTAAAGCCCTGGCCGAGGAAACGGACATTCCTTACCAGACCCTGATCAACCTCTATCTCAAAGACTGCATGAAGGCACAGCGGCAGCCTTCGCTGGAGTGGATAAACTAAAGCACTGATCGGAACTGAGGACTCTGCGAGAGGTAGTGAGCGTCAATTCCGAGAAGGCGATCGCCGGTCGCTACGGCTCTTTTGGGTCGGGACCATCGCGGTCATTCTCCTTTAGCATTCATTGGCGTCAGGGCCATTGCCAGTTCGAGCTGACTCCAAATTTGCGCCAGTCATCTCTGCTCCTTGGATCCCTGAACTATCGAGCATGAAGCCGGTGAAGTCTGCCCCGGTCAAGTTGGCTCCGGTGAAATCAGTTTGGTTCATTTGGGCTAAATCGACTTCCCAGCCCGGATCGCTACAACTGCCTTTCCAATAGTGGCTGAAGCTAGCCCCTGAAAGGTCCGTTGCGACAAAACTAGCGCCTGAAAGGTCGGCGCCGGCGAGCTTGGCCTCCACTAAAACGGCCCCTTGCAGATTGGCACCGACTAAGCTCGTGTGCCCCAGGTTTGCCTCTGTGAGGTCAGCACTTTTTAAGTCAACTTGATTGAGACTGGCAGGTTCCCGGCAGTAGTGCCCGTTTTCACAACCAAGCTGGGTTTTTTGCAGGGTTGCGACCCGCAGATAGGCGTCGCTAAGATCAGCGCCAAAGAGCCTGGCTCCGCTCAGGTTAGCCCCACTGAGGTTGGCCTTATTCAAACGAATCCGCGTCAAATCGCTATGGCGCAGATCGGCCCCGCGCAAATCTGTGCCCCGAAGGTCGGCTCCGCTGAGGGAGGTGTCTCGTAACTGCACTCGCCGTAGATCAGCACCGACGAGAGAAAGCACTGGCCTCCGGCCCGGCATAGAGCAGTCTTGCTTGGCTGCCGACAGGAGACATTGACCAATAAGTTCCTCTTGGTACAAGAATTTCAGCAACGCCCCTTTCCCTTTTCCGTCTAGAGGCAGTAGGAATTCTTGGGTCAGAGCCTCGGCCTGGCGGACAACATTGAGAGATGGGGAGGTCGTCTTCAGCCCTTGCTTAAAGAGTCCTTCCATCTGTTCAAAATACTCGCCGAGTAATAATCGTTGGCGACGCTGCTCAAGGATTGCTTGCGGGGCGACTAACTCGCGTTTCTCCGACACTAAACGGGTCCGCTCTGGTCGCAGCTGGATCTGAGAACGCACCAGGTAAATTCCTGCTCCGCTGACTAAGAGCAAGCTGCCTAAAGTAATGACGACACCTCTCTGACTTAACAAGCGGCGCATGGCAGGTAAGCGTGGCAACAATCAGCGCCAGGGCTGTTCGGACGCTCTGGGTAAAGTCCCAAAGCCAAGCACAGTCCACACCCTAAACCTATTGCTGAGCAAGCCTATGGAGGGCTCTAATGATAGCCATCTTGGCTAGGTTTAGTCTATCGCGCGGGTCACTGTTGCATCCGCGATGCCTCGCAACACTGCTTTTGTTGAGAAATTGGGGCTAGCTGCAACAAATCGGAGTGCGATATCACAGCGGTAGTTTCCACCTGCAGAGGACTCTCGCCATGAAAACTACTCTCATCTCCACGACTCGCTCCACCTTCCACTAACGCCGCTTGAGCGCTAGCATCCAACGCTTGGTCATCGAACTGGGCGACCTCGAACACTGCCTCGCCGCAGGCCGGCAAGACCCCCACCTAGAGACCGCCGCTGCGGGCATTGATACCGCGACTGATTGCCTGAACGAATACCTCGCCCGCCAAACGTCTTTCCTACAACGAAAACGGCCAACTCTATCGGACGATAGTTTACATTCTGTTACAGATTCGTTAAAGTTAGGACATACATAACCTTTCTATCCCTTGTGGATAGGTCAACTCGTCCCATTTCGGGCGACTTGATTGTAAACCTGCACTTATCTTCATTTAATGACTACGACTCTCCAACAACAGCAATCTGCTTCCCTTTGGGAACAGTTTTGTCAGTGGGTCACCAGCACCGAAAACCGCCTTTACATTGGCTGGTTCGG
>ERZ1740058.1502-NODE-1502-length-10826-cov-5.565500_pt1 | contig 10826 bp, 1 predicted proteins | sample MGYA00581745_ERZ1740058 | MGnify/ENA primary metagenome ERZ1740058 (study PRJEB43018, sample SAMN04849742) | marine metagenome | isolation source: floating plastic debris | place: Pacific Ocean | collected 2008-08-30 | study: EMG produced TPA metagenomics... | reverse complement strand
AGTCTCCTAGAGCTGAACGGCAGGTGGATGGAACTGCTGCAAGCGCAGAACGAGGAAGTGGTGTTTCCGGTGGATCTACATTCAGTCCCGGTCAGCGCCCCTCCGACCGCTATGGAGCAGCACGATTCAGCAGATCTCCGAGCCTTTTTGACAGAACTCAGAACATCTTAGAGACGGCCCCTGAACTCCAGTCCGAACAGAAACCTACGCAAGACGCTACTCAAGAAAGAGCCATGTCACAAGACCTGTATGCTCCCTACAAACCCAAAAGCAAAGGGCGATCACCCGGTACGCTAATCCCTACAAACTTGGCTTTGCCTGCTCAGCAGGCGCTAGAAGCTTGCGCACAGGCACATGGCGATCTCGATGAGTTTGTGATGCACCGGCTTGGCTATGGCTCAATAGAGCAGATGTATGGCGTTCTCTACGCAGAGCAAATCGATGCGCTGGCCCTGGCGTTCGATCAGAAAGATAGAGGCAAAATCTTTCTCAACGGCGACCAAACCGGCAACGGCAAGGGACGCTTTGGCGCGGCTAATATCATTGATGCCAAGCGCCAGGGCTACATTCCGGTGTTCGTCACTCAAAAGCCTAATCTGTACAAGTCTATGCTGGAAGATTTGGCAGATATTGGCTTTGCAGACATTCAGCCATTCTTTACCAATAACAACGAGCGTATTGCGCTCTCTAGCGGGCGAGTGCTCAGGACTGGCAATGCGGCGAGTCAGGCTGAAGAGATGCAGGCGATCGCGCAGCAAGGTGACTTGGGTGGATACGACGCTATCTTCACAACCTACAACCAGCTCCAAAGCGTCAATAGAAAAGACACACCGCGCCGTGAGTTCTTGAGAGCAATTGTCGAGCAGTGCGTATTCATTTTCGATGAATCCCATGAAGCGGGCGGCAGCGTTAATAAGCAGGATGCTTGGTCAACCAGCGGTGCGATGAACCGCGCCGATTTTGTCAGATGGCTAGTTGACCATTCGGCCAGCGCTATTTTCATGTCTGCTACAGCTACCAAAGATCCTGCTGTTATGGATCTGTATGCCCGTGGAACAGACGCTGTTCATGCTGTTTCAAGTATGGCCAGACTTGAGAACACGCTAAAAGCTGGCGGCATTCCCCTCCAGCAGATGATGGCTGCGCAGTTTGGCTTTGCCGGAAATATGCTGCGCCGAGAGCGCAGTATGGAGAATATTTCGTTTCAGGCCAAAGTTGTCGGCGTTGATCACGAGGTCGCTGACAGAATTTCTAGCATCATGAGAGCTATTGATCAATTTGACCGTGCCAAGCGCGTAGCCCTGAAAGAACTCAACAAGGAAGTTCGCCAGGAGGCTAAAGCAGCCGGTGAAGATAATGCAATCGGTCAATCGGGAGCCAAATCCCAGAATTTCACGTCGCTAATGCACAATGCAATTGAGCAGGGTCTATTAGCGCAAAAGGCAGAAGCAACGGTACAAGAGGCAGTAGATGCGCTTCAAAGAGGTGAGAAGCCGGTGATTGCTGTTGCCAATACAATGGATGCCTTTATTGGTAACTACGTAGAAGATAGGGGAATTCGACCTGGGGAACCTATCGACATTTCGTTTGGCGATATCCTAGCTCGTTATCTGGAGCGCTCTAGAGATGTCACCATCACTGACTACGTGGGTGATAGGGAACGACGACCCATGACGGATATGGAGCTAGGTATAGAAGGGGTAGCAGCTTTTGAGTATGCAGAAGCGCTGATCGCCAATTCTGATTTCTCTTCTATTCCGCTCAGCAGCATCGACTATATCAAGCATCGACTAGCACAGTCAGGCTACAAGGCAGATGAGATTACTGGCCGCTCAAACATCATCAACTACGGCGAAGCAGGTGAGCAGCTCTATGGACTAAGACCACAAAGCCAGATCAAAGCCCAAGGGAAGATTAATGTTGTTGAGCGTTTCAATAGCGGTCAGCTAGATGTTGTCATTTTGAACCGCAGTGGTGCAACGGGCATTAATCTCCACGCATCTGAAAAGTACTCGGATCAGAGTGTTCGGCATTTGATAATGGCTCAGCCAGAGCGCGACATCAACCAAGTGATGCAAATGCTCGGTAGAGTCAACCGATTTGGGCAGGTCGTTGAACCTAAAATTACATTGGTCGTTGCCGATATTCCTGCCGAGAAACGGCTTGGGGCAATGCTGGCAAAAAAGATGTCGAGTCTTAACGCCAATACAACTGGCGATAGGGAGTCAGATCTAACCGTTTCAAATGTTGCTGACTTTATGAATTCAGCAGGTGAAGAAGTCGTTACCGAATTGCTGGAAGAACAGCCCGAAATTAATGAATTGCTCTCTTTCCCAATGAGGGGAGCGACAGGTGATAGTGATACAGAACTCATTAGCCGAGTAACGGGACGAATTCCGCTGCTGCCACTTGAGAAGCAGGAGGAACTTTATTCGTATATCGAGGCTGAAACCATTGCGCTGATTGAACAAAAAGCCGCGATGGGCGAGAACGTTCTAGAAGCTGACAAGCTAGATCTCGATGCCAGAACGCTCGCTACGATGACGGTCGTTCCCAAAGATAGCCAGATTGATAGTCAGTTCACCGGCCCAGTTATTTTAGAGGTCGTTGATGCAAAGGTAACAAAGAAACCACCTACTCAATTAGCTGTTGTCAATCTAGTTCGACAGAGCCTCGATCAGCCACAGATTGAAGATATTGCGCAACATGATTTTAGTCGGATTCGAGAGACTTCTAAAGAGCACGGTCAAGCGCTGTTGGAGCGAGGCGCTCAGATGGTGGAAGAGTACCGCAAGCGCAGGCTCTCAAAAGCTAAGCAAGCAGAAACTGCCGATAAAATTAGCCAGAAGCTGGACGATCAGCTAGAGACCCTAGATGCGATCATCACATCCTATCCGGTAGGTGCGTCTGTAACCTGCACTATGGCAGGTAAGAAGGATACGCTCAATCATTCCTACGGCGTCGTTGTGGATCTTGCTAGAAAGGCTAGTTCTATGGGGAGTCCAGGTGCGCCTACCAACTGGGCTATGAAGGTTATCACCCTCGAAGGCCAGCAGTTATCGCTTCCCTTTTCTAAAGTGAACGCCAAGACAGGTTCGGGCGTAACCATTAATGCTAGCGAGTCTACTTGGCGAGGAAACAGCATTTACGGAGAGTTTGACAGGCTTCAGCTCGCTCAACGGACTGAACGGCAGGTCTTTACAGGTAACTTACTGAAAGCCTATCAAAAGTTTCCTCAGGGCAAGTTTGTTAGCTTTACTGATAATGCTGGCAATACCCGACAAGGACTCTTGATGTCGGAGAGCTTTGATATTTCAGAAGAGCTGGTGCGCCAACCTGTCATATTTGATGAACCTCGGCAGGTTCGTGCCTTTCTAGAAGAGCTGAGCGGAGGGCTGGGAACGGTTCATACCGTAGATTCAGTATTAGCGGTTAAGCCAGATGGTAAAGCCCGTTTTGGCGGTGGAAAGGCCGATTACTTCATCTTTATTGTGCCAAAGGCAACTAAGGTTGGTGGTCGTTTCTTTCTCAACGAGGATTTGCTAGCTGCGGCTGAAGCGGAGTTCTTTTCTGTGAGCGATCGCATGGAAATGAAGGTGCCAACGGAAAACCTTGAAGCGGCCCTCAGCGTTCTGATGGGGGAGCCAGAAACACAGATCGCTGTTCTAGACGAAAAGTTTACTCAGCAGGTCAGATCGTTTCTAGGGCATAACTTGCCTCAGCTAGAGAAACTGCCAGATAAAGCAGTCGAACCAGAGCATAGCAATCAGCTTGACGGTAGAAAATTTGCCCCCACGCCTCCTCCTGAGGTTAATCAGCCAGAGCTTAATCTTGCTGCGACCTCTCGACGGAACAGTGTGTCGTTGCCAAATGAAGTAGACGATGAAGCCGCTGCCGCTGCTGAGGCCGAAGTTAGCAATCGGTCTAGTATCAGGCGACCACAAGATCATCGCCAGATGGCTGAAAAACGCATCGCTAGATTTTTTCATGAGGCCGGACTAGCTGAGGCCATCATGGATGACGATGGATTCCATCTGCGGATTAAAAACGAGCCGTATATTCCTCTTGTTGTGGAGTCTCACAATCTGGGCGCGAACCAGGAGATCTATCTCACTCACTACATTGAAGTGGGGAGAGATAAGGAACTTGTCCACGACGGTGAGATGGTCTTTGTAGCCAGTGCAGATGGCTATCTAAGGTTTAAGGAAACTGCGGTACAGAATGCGCTCACAGGTGGAGAGCTAAGAGCGCCGGATCGTTCGTTTGCTGGAATTTTTGCTAAGAACATTGTGGAGCAGGGTTTTGCTGAAGCCGCTCTACGACAGCAGCGCTCAGCCTCTCAATATACTGAGGAGCCTAAACGTATAGATGAGCCTCAGCCGGAGTCTCAACTCAATTCAGTGCGCGGTTCTGGAAGGCAAAAAGCCGATCTTCAGATTGCTCATAACGGTGACAACGGTACGGGTGGGCTTTCTGTGAACGGAGCGGTAGAAGATAGCGTAGAAGTGTCGGTGGCTGAAAACAACTTCAGCCAATTTGAGAGTCATCCAGATGCGGTGGTCAAGAGCCATCTGAATCCTATTGTCTGCGAGTTGACGATTCTGAAAGAAGAAGCAGACACCATTACAGTGACACAGTATTCCCAGCTTGAAAGCCTTCAATTTCAGCTTCGGAATGTGCTTGATTGTGACAAAGATTTCTATGCGTCTTCTATGCTGATGGCTTTGCAAAAAATGGGTGGTGTGACCATTCTTGATTCGAGTATCGGGGAAGCTTATGAGGGCGATCGCGCCGATGTCTTGAACAGTAATGTGACCATAGAGCTAGTCCCACGTGATCAACATACTGAAGCTCGTCTTGCTGAAGCGAGAACTGCAATTTATCAAAAAATGCCGGATGAAGTAACGACTGAACTGGCGAATCGCATAGTGGAACTTAGAGCGCGTGAAGAAGTTTTTGGTATTTTCTCTAAGGATTGGTCTGATGAGCTGAATCGTCAGGCGATCGCCCAGATTATTCCATTGCAACAGCAAATTTATGAGCAGGCGAGCATACCCCAGGCGCAGGCTCTCGAAGCCGCTGAAGCATACGCTACTTCATGTGTCCAACCGCAGGATTTGACACATGAGCTGGAAACAGCGCTCGATTTCGCGAATACTGTTGTTAAGCTGCAAACAGAGCTGGATGAAATAATTAAGGCTTGCAACAATGGCTCTACAGGGGAAGGTGTAGGTGGAAAGTCAACAGATGGTAAAGCTAGAGCGAGTGAGATTGTGTCTGAGCTGGAATCGTTGGATATTCCTGCTGCTCGTGAATTGCCGGAGTCTTGGCTGCGTTCTACTGCGTTACCTTTTGACTATGAAACGACGCTTCAGGCTGTATCTGAAGCTGTTTATGACTCAGCTCGCTTGAAAGATATAGAAGCAGCTAGAGCATCAGCTAAAGCAGAGAACAAGACCTCGCTTTCTGATGATGGCAAACCAGCTATGACATTCGTAGTAAGGGCTATTGAGGGAGGCGATCCTCTGCTGAGTGTTGAGGCTGCAAGCGAGCTGCCAAGCTTATCTATGCCGATGGCGGATTTTCGACGAGCTTTGTTGGCTGCTAGATATGTTGGCGATGAGCACCTCGCGAACGATATTGATGCTGTTATAAACGGTAGCCCCGAAGCTGAAGATGTCCTGCTGACTGAACCGTTGCACAATCAAGCTAAAGAAACGCTGGGTCTAGCTAGGGCTAAACAGCAGAAATCTTATGCTGATGTGATTGTTCCCCTTGCTTCTAAGGTACTAAAGACAGCAATTAGCGCTGAGCTAGTAACTAGAGGGAGAGAGGTTGTTGCTTTTGAAGGTAAAAACTATTCTATTCGCCAGAAAGGGAGAGAGCTTAAAGTTTATTGTCACAACACAGATGGTTTTATTCACGCTAAAGACGACATTCCCATTCAGAATCGAAACCTATCAAAGCAGGATTGTGAGACTTTCAATCGCTTTAGTTCGAAGTCTGCTGACCAACTGAGAGCTTCTGCTCCAACAAGAGCAATACATTCCGGATTGGATACCAGTGGTTAATCATTAATTCGGCAACTAAATAGACACCCATTTTCAAGTAACAGCATAAGCAAGCATCGGATGATGAAAGTAGCTACTTACTCGCTTAGGTAGCTTCTGTAGCTTACGCAAACTGGAAGTTACTCTGACTTGGAGCTACTCATCACTAACCTCCACTATTGCTTTCTCTTTTCTGATGCCAATCTATTCGTCTTTCAATGCTGAAGTGCATTTCCATAGCCCATTCAGACATCTCGGGGACTGGGTGGTCAAACCATTCATCTATAAGTCTTAAACACTTCTCAAAATGGGGAATGATGGAACCTGACCATGAACGAGGATAGATACGGTCTGCTAATGCCTGTCGAAATTCTGAAATACTACCGAACTTATGGGTAAGACTTTCTAGCTTAGGATGCCATTGGCACCCCTTCGGATTGTCTTTTAGCAATGGATAGAATTTTAAGAGCAAGGGAACCCTCACATGTGAGCTGGCTTCTGCCCACCTAATAAATGTAGCCTCTGGCAATCTGAATAATATGCTTAATTGATCGTTCTCTGACTCTGCGGATCCCCCTACTGACTTGATTAGCCTTTCTATCCGGTTAACTGCTGTTAGCGTACCAAACTCAAGCAAGTTAGATACAGCCTCCCACAGTAACATCGGCTCACTAACTGCTAAAAGCTGAACGATACCTCGAAAATTATGCTCTGATGCTGAAAAGGAACTGAACTTCTCAGCTTCGCATATACAAACGATTTGTCCGATGAGCTTTTCTGAGAAATCTGTTTCAAGACTACTTTCCTCTTGGATGGCAAGTACTAGCTTTTCTAAAAGATAGCCTGTGTCTACATGATGATAGCCTGTGTCTGAATCTATAAAGCACTGTATCAGCTTTGGTGAGGTTACTATCTGTTTTGTTAGTTGAAAGAGCGCTGGGTCTATCGTTGTTTGATCATCTTGATACATGTATATGATATCCAGCGCTGATCTGATTCCATCAGTTCCCTGCCCTGAAATGAGTTCTTCCAAGAGCGGCAGAACGTCTTCAAAGTTTAGGCTGCTTAATCTTCTCCCGTAAGAGAAATGTACGCAATCTGCTGCGCGTATGTCCCCTTTTGCAAGAGATATTGCAATGGCTTTCACTCTGTCAGGAGAGAGCTTGACCGCAGCATATACGTTAACCATTTGAGACTTTAGGGCATCCGACTCCGAAGCAATGTGAATACACTGGGTCGAATTTGTGGGGCTTACTTTGTCGATGCCTGCAAGCAGACCACAGACGAATCTAATTCCTTTTTGTCCCTCTGACTTTTCAAATGAATTTACAGCTATTCTGAAAGCTTCAACTGGATCTTTCAGTTTTTCTGAAATTTTCTGAGTGAATGCAGTGACACCCTGTAGTTCTTCTTTTGCCATCGCTTCAATAGCGCGATATACAAGATTATCGTCCTTTGAAATTTCTTCTGCGATTTCCTCTGCTTTTTTGACAGAATATTCTTTGCTCAAAGATGCTGCTTGCTCTAAAGAGTAATCCTGGTCAGGATCGTGAAAGGTTAAGCCTGCAAATTTTGTATACAGAAGGGCTTTTTGAATTGGATCAGATGGCATGAGATTTGCGTAGAGATTTCTCACTTTCTTGGCGAGAGTAACAGATGACTTCTGCCGGTCAAAATAAAGCCAGTCGCCCAGTTTCTCAATTGCCTCGGGCCAGCTCTCTTTCGTCTTAGCAATCGTATGTAGTGCTTTCTCTATGTCATCAAACAGATATTCGCAAATAAGATCTCTGAGCGAGCCAATTATGACTTTTTCGCAGTCGGCTCTAAGGCTTGGATACTTTGTGTGAATGTCCAAAAGCGCTAACAACCCTTCTTTGTTATACTCCCATGTCTCACCATAAGTTTTTGGATTCCATTCTCTCAAGGGCCGTTGTATACCGATCTGACCAAATACAGGCGAGCCAGAGAAGAAACTTTGATTCAGCGCTTTTTCCAATGCTTTGAGACAAACTGAAATCAACCTGGTATCACCAGATGAAATACCTTTTCGTAGAGTGAAGAACTTATAAGATGGTTCGGCTTCTGTACCGTTGTAATACAGTTGATAAAGCTGCTGGAAGCGATTGTTTGCGAGACGTGAGCATGTCTCGTTGCTTATTGCAGCCAGTTTCATGAGTAAAGTCGCTGCATAATGAAAACTATTCTTCCGAGATGCAAGCTTGACTAATACTTGAATTAGCTCGCGACATTTCACAAATTCTTCTAGCTCCTCCAACTCTAGATTCCCGAAGAGATACTCCAATTGGCTCATAACGCTGTCAGGATCTATGTGGACTATTGCCATCAAGCACTGTGAGCCTATATCTGTCTTAAGTCCTGCGACTGAGCCACAAAAACTATCGGCTCTCAACAGCCTCTGGGCCACTGAAACAGCTGTTCTCGAACATTCAAAGTAGCACCACCGACTCAGAAAAGAATTACGAAGAGACGGAGGTGCATTCTCTATAAAGCTCAGTATCGTGTTGATTCGTAGCAGATCTAGCCGCCTTCGCCCAAGGAAAATAGCTATAGGCAGAGGCTGCATGGTGAAGTGATCACCATAGTGGCTTATCAGGTTCTGATTCGACTTTCGGGCAAGGTACTCGTACATTTCATCGCCAGTTTGTCTGGCCAGACTGCTGGCAACAAGGTCAATCTCTCCACTAAACTTTTCATCTGCTCCCAACTGCGTAAATAAGGAAAGACACTCAACGGCTCTCAAATGGCTGGGTTCCTTGATCCCGCAACCAATAAGAATTCGCTCTACTAAGTCTTCGACGGACTTCAGAATAGGTAGCTGATCGGAGTAATTGTCTGTTGCGAGTACTGCAATACGTGGATATCCACCGCTAAGTTCTCTGATAAGTTGAATGACTGAACTGTCGATGTTGGGATATCGGCTTCGGATGATTCCGTCTATCAACTCGTTGTCTGCAATGTCTATAGAGATGTTTAAGCAATTACGGCCAGTTGTTTCTATAGGCTGACTATCATTGCCAATTGTGATAACCCTGAGCTGACTTTCCCGTGTCGTAGCGATCTCGTAGAGCTTTGCCGCAAGTTCTCTTGAGCAGTCATCTATCACCAGGAGAGCAGAGCTTTTACTTGATGAAAGGCTTCGTACTAAATGAATGACTTCGTTTTGTATCCTTTGACCTTCACAATAGACAATAGAGGCTGATAATACTATTCCTGCTATCGTTTTGCCACCTCTAAGAATTTCGTAAACAAAGCGAGTCTTCCCGATGCCTGACGAACCTATGATTCTCGCAAACTTCTGTGAGTCAGCGATATGGTTAAGCAGATATTCTTCTGCCTGCTCAAAAGTTAGTGGTTTGAGCTGATTATTTTCGCTGCCTGTAGACTGATTATGCGTGTTTAGTCGAAATCGACTTGTTTTATCTTCAATTTTCGGAATAAGGGATATGTCAGGTTTTTCTCCTAGCTGAGAGATCGTTTTGAAATCTCTGAGGGCTAGTCCAGATTGCTTTTCATTCAGCCAGATAGCAACTGCTGGATGCTGTGATACCCATTGCGAAATTTTGTTGGCATCGTATATATCAATAGCTTTTATATTGTCTGGATCAGCACCTGCTTCTTGGATACCTTTCTTGATTGCGTCAATACGTCTATCGAGCTTATGCCCAATCAATACAGCAGAAGTGAATCCTACATAAGAACCTCCTTCCTGAATGCATTTAATTAATGCATCATTGAGTTGTCGCTGGGCACCCATCTTTTGACTCGATTTTGTCCAAACTTCTTTCTTCCATCCGGCGGGCTCTGGATCTGTAGCTTTTGATTGAAAAATGCAAAACCTAGAGGGTAGATAATCTGTTTCCTGCCTTCCTGCCTTCCATGAGATGCGAGCATCCTCTCCACCGTCAGAGACATTGATTTGGAGAGGCACTGAAACTCCCCTCATGCTAACACCAGTTTTCTGAGCTTCGGCATATAGCAGCTTTTTTAGTAGTTTGACTAGCTCTGTGCTGTCAAGCTCAGTAATCTGGTTTGGAGAAACTTCAAAAATCATGAAAGCTATATAGTGCAATCCATTGCGCATCAAAGGCATGTGAGATACACAATCTAGCACTCATTTCCCTTCAGCACCTCAAAATCTGACACAATGCCTAATCACTCCGAAGTAATCGCCGTTTGCCGCTGTTGCTGATAGAGACGGTTTCCCTATGCAACTGTTACAGTCAATCTAACTGGCTCGTTTGCGATGAGCTTTTTCACGGCCCTTGTACTAGAACGTGCGCTTATTCTCTTTCCAGAATTACGGCTGCTAATTGTCGTTTTCCCAGCAGTGACAGAAACATCTCGTCTATTCATTCTTCTATCTATCGGTCACCTTTCTCACTTACTCGTTTACGCGCTTACCTGTTTACTCGTTTACGCGCTTACCTGAGCAATCTAGTTAGTTTTATCTAAGTTTAACTACGACCTCCCCGTAGAACTCTTGTTGCCGTAACGTCCAGTTTTCCTGTCCGAGGAGTAGTCCCAGGAACAGTGCTCCGGTAGAGAGCCGAGTCACTTCCTTTAGTTTCCAGAATCCCATCGTGCCGTGGTTATGTTCCAGCGCCATTGAGATCCTTTTAATCCAGTCATGAGGATTCTCATGATGAGCGACCTTGAGAGCATCTTCAACGGTCGCAATGGCCTCCTCGACTGACTGTACCTCCTGAGCTTCATCGGGTAGTTTCTGCATCCGTCGCCTTTTCCTGCTAGGCAGCT
>ERZ1740058.1501-NODE-1501-length-10843-cov-12.020949_pt1 | contig 10843 bp, 8 predicted proteins | sample MGYA00581745_ERZ1740058 | MGnify/ENA primary metagenome ERZ1740058 (study PRJEB43018, sample SAMN04849742) | marine metagenome | isolation source: floating plastic debris | place: Pacific Ocean | collected 2008-08-30 | study: EMG produced TPA metagenomics... | reverse complement strand
GAGTTAACGATGGTGCGATCGCACCTGGTGAGCGATCAAACCCTCAGCGAAATTGCGGCAGCATTAGGGCTCGAAGCGTTTTTGCAAGTATCGAGCGCCGCAGCAGGCGATCAGGCAGCGCGACCCAAACGCCTGGCGGATGCGATGGAAGCCATCTTGGCGGTGCTCTATTTGAGCAAAGGCGATCTGCAGTGGGTGCATCCGTGGCTTGACCCCCATCTTGAAACGCTGGCCCAGCGCCTGCTCAAAAATCCCGCTGCCCATAACCCCAAAACCGCCCTGCAGGAGCTGACTCAGAAGCAATTTAAGGTGCTGCCCGACTATCGCACGGTCGAAGCGAATCTGCTGCATGGTGACCCGGCCCGCTTTCGCTCTGAAGTGTGGTTTCGCGATCGCTGCCTAGGTTCAGGGGTGGGGGCATCGCGCAAGGCCGCTGAGCAAGCCGCAGCGCTCGAAGCCTATCGGGCTCTACAGCAAATTGAGATGCAGGCTCAGTAGACAAGTTGCAGTCGGCAATTGCCAAGGTGCGGGGACGGATAGTGATGATGCCGACCACGTAGGCCAGTTCCCATCCTCTTTCCAGCGATTTCCCCCTGAAGCCGGGGCAAAAACTAAAAACCAAAAGCTAAGGAGATTTTTAGTCAAGACGATACCCGTAGGGGCGGGTTTTGTGAATGCTTGATGGTGATGGCATCAAGGTTTCGAGCTAAACCCGCCCTGACAGTACCGGTATATTCTTTTTCGGAAATCTCCTAAAAACAAGGATCTACTCAGCGTTTTCTTAGATGAATGTCCGATGCTTGGGGGGAACAGCCTTGAGGAATTCATCATGGTGAGTAAACAAAATGTTGGTGGACGAGTCCCGCTCGTGTTGTTTTTGCTGCGGTTGGGAGTGTTTATTGTGATGCTGGTTTGGGCGCTCGATAAATTTTTTGCCCCCGATCATGCCAGTCAAGTTTTTGCCGCTTTTTACGGGCTGCAGGGGTTAGGGCGATCGCTGGTGTATGGCATCGGCACCATTCAGCTCCTCATTGTGTTGGGATTTGTCGCTGGCTTCAAAAAAACCTGGACCTATGGGGCCGTACTGCTGATGCACGGGCTGTCTACGCTGATTTCGTTTCCTCGATATTTAGACCCGTTTACGTCCCCTAATCTCCTCTTTTTTGCCGCTTGGCCGATGCTAGCCGCCTGCTTTGGTCTGTTTTATTTGCGCGATCTTGACACCCTGTGGACTTTGGACAAAGACAACCCCCACAAACAGATCAACGTTTAGTCAGTTGTGGTTATCAACTCGCTCTCGTTCAGCCTCTCCGCTGAAGTGAAGGGTATTTGTGGCTGTCTCTCCGTGAAGAGACAGCCACATTTTTGTTTGTCAGGATTCAGTCGTTGCACGGTTGCTGTGGCGATCGCTTCGTAGAAATCTCGTAGAGATTTTGGCTTGGTTGGGGAAGCCTCTCAGTGGTGTTACTCAAACCAGGGAAAGCCTCTCCCTGTCTAGATTCTGCAGATCTCTAAAAGATAAAAAAATCCGGTTTTTCCCGCAATTGGGGTGAAAGAGTTTCAGAGACGTCGAGTTGGGCGTTGGGTGACCTGGGTTCGTGAATTGGCCAACGTGAGGTTTCATCTCGCTTGACCGTATTCTGACCCGCATCCTCTGCGTGATTGGCCGTGCAAAATCTGCGATCGCCCGTTAATTGACGCCGCGATCAACCCCTGTTTCGTTTACCGGGTGTGCTTCTACCAACTGCACTCATACCGGCGACGAAAAGATCCAAACCTATGTTGAGCAATGAGCTTGTTTTAGCGACAGAAACCCTGCCACTATCTGCAACTGAGGCAGTTGAGACGCCGTCTTTGCTGCCTGATACGGCATTTGGTCTCAAGCAGTCAGCATCGCTGCCAGATTTTGGGGATGTGACTGACTCAGATTTAGAGGCGATCGCCCGGTCTGCATCCAGTCTGGCCTTCCTCACTGAGCATGAGGATATAGAACCACCCGTCACTGACGGTGGCGACGACACCGACGATCTGCTCGGTGAGGCCACAGCCCAGCTCTGGGCAGCCGCTCAGGCCGCGCTCGACGACTTTATCAGCCGTCCTGACAGCGACTCAGCCCTAGCCCTGACCTTTGGCGAAGCGGAGACGACGTCGGCCGCTGACCTGATACAAGACCTCATTACCGGCAAGGAATCGCCGCAAGTGGTTATCTTGCCGATAGCTGAGCTGATGGCCCGAGGGGCCTATGCGGCTGACACTGACACGATCTTTCTCGCCCAAGAGTTGTTTGGCCCGCCCGCAACCTTATTGATTGATCAGCCCGAACACTTACTACGCGTCTTGGTCGAAGAACTTGGACATTTCATTGACGATCAGATCAATCCAGTCGATACACCGGGGGATGAAGGGGCACTATTTGCCGCTCAAGTGTGGGGTGAAGCTCTCTCAGCCGCAACGCTCGATGATCTGCAGGCCGAAGACGACACAGCCATGCTGACCTTTGATGGGCAGACTTTCCAGGTAGAGCAGGTGGATTTGGGGCCGGGCACGTTTACCGTCGCGGCCGAGGGCCAGCTCGCCGTCGAATTTTTAGTGGATAGTGGGGCCTACCGCGGTCAACTGGCGATCTTTAGCCTGGAAGGCATGGACGGGATCGCACCGGGCTCTCCGGCCTTTATTCAAGAGGCCGCACGGCGCGCTTTGAGCAATTCCCCTGAGGGATACATCGTGATCGATGATGCGGTCGAAGCGGCACGCCTCACCGGCGAGTTGGGCGAGAAAAATCGCAACGGTGGTGAGGCGGCGGGCGCTAAGGGCATCACGTTTCCTGGCGGTACGCGGGTGGCGGTTATGCTAGTGCCCAATGGTTCGGTGCAGGCCGTCTTTGAAAATCCTACCGCCGAGGGTTCTCTGCGACCGCTCTTTTCCGTCGCTAGCGCGAATCCCGCCGGGCGTGTACACATCGGTGAAATTCGCCCCGGCGTCTTCGCGATGGAAGATGTCCGCTTTGATGGCCGCTCTGATGGCGATTTTAACGATGTGATCTTTCAGCTCCAGGGTGCTACCGGCCAGATTGAGGCGATCGCGAACCTGATTGGTACGCAGCAAATCTGGCTTGACACACCGCTGGGGCAGCAGCTCTTTCTCGTTTCTGACAATCCCCTCGCGCCGCCTGGCTTTATCGCTGCCGACAATCCGATCTTTCCCCCTGTCGATGCGGCGGCCCTGCAGGTATCGATTCCCACCGGGGTGCCGAAGTTTAACGCCGGTAACAGTGAGGCCGAAATCGCCGCCACTGGGGCCGCCCGCATTACCTTTGGCACGCAAACGGTTTACATCGGCACCAATCAGGTGACTGGTATCAACCAAAATCCCATTGTGGCCAGCTTTGACAGCGCCAACCCCGCGAACAATTGGATTCGCACTGATTACGAAGTGACTGGCGCTGATGGGCGTGGGCTCGGCATCGCCTGGGATGGCAACAGCCTGTACGGCGTGTTCACCGTCGACGGGACTCAAGGTACACCTACAGAAGACTTTCGCCGCGCCGCCAACGATGCCGAACAGGCTTGGCTGAGGAACTACGGTGCGGGAGGTGGGGCCAAAATTTCAGTCTTGGGACGCATTAACCCCGCGAATGGTGAGCTCCTAGATGCGGCTTACTTATCCGCTGTTTTAAGCAATGGCAACAGCAACACGCTGAACGTCACGAATGTCGGCACCAATGCCAGCGGCAACCTGGTGATCAGCGCCGAATCGTTCTTCTCGCCCCGCCGACCCGACGGCACGGCGCTCAACCCTCCGCCAACGCCAGGGCCTTCGCCCTTTGCCTATACCGTGGAGATCACCCCCGATCTCAAGCGCGTCGTCAGCACAGCATCGCCAGGCTGGACGTAGTTAATGATGAGGATCTCGCTCACTTCGCCACGTTGCGGGGTGGGATGGGATCACCATCGTAAAACTTGCGCTCTAGGGTGCCGAGCCAAAACCAGAGCCCCCCGGCCATTAAGGGGACAGCCGTCAGGGCGCTGGCCAAACTGACCGACAGACCATTGCTAAAGACGATCGCTAAGGGAATTGCCGACCACGCGATCGCGCTAATCGCCAAAGCGCCCCGACGCAGTTGCTGAATCCGGCGCAGGGCGGGCCGACAGCTGCCACAGTGCTGCGTGTGAGACTGGTAGCGATCCATCAGGGCCGGGGTGGTCAGCCTGGGCGGTAAAGATTGTCCGGCGAAGGGATCGGCTTGAAAGTCACTGACCCAGCGGCGAAAAGCCATGACGTAGCGATCGGCAGGAGTGGGTAAATAACAGGCCTGTGCGTAGGATTTATTGCCGGCTTGCTCCAGCAGCCTTTCTTGCCGGTGTAAAAAGATTTGGTCGTCTTCTAACACGCGGTTGTTGCCCACATGGCTATACCAGCGGGGCGTCAGCTTGATAAAAAAGCTCGGCAGCTTTGACGAAAACTTAAACGGGAAGCGCGCGAACAAGCGACATTCTCCTTTGCGCATGGGCGTGGCGTAGACCACTGTCAGCGTGCGCCCAAACTGCTTAGAGGTGAGGTCGTGGTACATCATCGCAGGGGCAATGAAGGTGGTGTGCTGGGTGCCCAGCTTGCCTTTGCGCGGCCCCTCTGGCCAGACGCCCTTAAAGCCTTGTTTACCGGACTCCAAAACCTCCATTTCCATAGGAGCGGCATTTTCGCGCTTGCCGACGGTTTTGTGGTGAGTGTAGGGAATGTGGCTGGCATCCAGCACGTTTTCGAGCAGGGTCAGCGCATCGTAGGGCAAATCGCGAAAGGTGTTAAGCAGCACCCAGCCATCAGGATCTTCGATTAACGGATCAATCCCAGGCACGGGCACCTGGGCGGCATTTTCAGCCTTGCCCGGATACACAAAGAGCAGCCCCTGATGCACGGTGGTCGGCATCGACTTGGCACAAGCGCGGTTTGAGGTCAGTGCATCGCTGTCGGCAGCCGCTTGGGGAATGTGCTCGCAAGCGCCCTCCCCTGAAAAAGCCCAGCCGTGATACGGACATTCCAATTGCCCGGCTTCGTTGATGCGTCCTTCGGACAGCGGTGCGAGGCGGTGGGGACACTGGTCGGCAAAGACGCGCCAGGTTGCAGTCTGGGTCTCCCACCAGATAACGATGTCTTGGTCTAGCAGGGTAAAGCGAGTAGGGCGAGTAGGGTCTAAATCTTCAACATAGTGGACGGGATACCAAGCTTCGGCCCAGTCAAAGCGATCGAGATCGGGGCCACCCGCAGGCAGTGCTTGAGGAGTCTGGAGCGATGGAGGCGCATCTTGAGTAACCGTCATCGTGTTCTCGACCAACAATCTACTCTTCTATTGTGTTACAAAACTTTATTTTTTGCGAAGAATCCTCCCACCTTATGATTTTAGGGAGCTTCGCGTGATGTCAGGTTTGGGGCAGAGAAAGGCTTACCCTTAACATTCGGATAACCCTGTTACCGCCGTTGAGGGCAATTGCCGTCAAGCTGATGGCGAACTCCACTTGTTTTCATCCCCAGAGGTTGAAATGAAGCTGCTCCAAATTCTGCTGACGACATTGCTGGTGCTGACGGTGCTGCAGGCCGAAGCGCCGATTCGGGTTTGGCGGCTGCGGCTGACCAAAAGCTGTCCGGGGTGTCGTTTGATTGGGGTCGATATTAAGGATGCTGACCTCAGGGGTGCCAATCTGCAGGATGCTGATTTGCGTTGGACTCGCTTCCATTCGGTTAACCTGACGGACGCTGACCTGAGTGGGGCGAACCTGAGGAATGCGCGGATGAACGACGTCACCGTTCACAACACAGAATTTTGTGGTGCGACGATGATGAACTCGGTCAAGGGCTATTGTCGGGGTGCCGCGTCTGATACTGCCGATGCCTCTGGCGTGGTGGAGTGAGTCCAGAGGTTCGTTAGCACCTATAGCAAGCCGCAGTTTGATCAGGTCATCCCCAATGCCTGAAATCACCATAAGATAAGCTTTTTAATTCTGACTGCCGACTTCTTCATTCCGAATTCTGCTATATTTGCTGGGAAAGTGCGGCGCAAATATACCCACTATCAGCGATCACTTGCTATCAGCGATCACTTGAGTTCAAGGTTTAGGGTTCAAGAGAGAAGCCTTTCGTTAGCGATGCACGATCAAGGTGCCTGCTTCCGCATCAAGGGTGGCTGAAACCCCAACCGGCAGGGCTGCATTAACGCCATCATGACCAAACGGTAACCCGGCCACAACGGGAATGCCTAAATCACTGAGGCGATCGCGCAGCACGGTTTCTGCATCAAAGCTGGGAATATCGTTGGGGGCGTCACAGCGGCTAAACCGCCCGATCGCAATGCCTGCCACCTGGGTAAATTTGCCGAGCATACGCCAGTGAGTCAGCATTCGATCCAAGCGATAGGGCGCTTCGGTCACGTCCTCAAACGCGAGGATTACACCGTTCAAATCAGGCTCATGGGGGGTTCCGAGCAGGTGGGTGGCGACAGTCAGATTAGCGGGCAAGAGTCTGCCGGTGGCCTGTCCGGATTGCCAGGTCACGCCCTGCAAAGGGGCGATCGCTCGACCGCTTACCCAATCAAACAACCGCTGCCGCGACCATGCCGGTTCTTGGCCCAGCGTGGTTAGTAGCGGCCCGTGCACGCTGGCCACACGCTGTTGACTCAAGCTCCACAGCAAACTGGTGATGTCGGAGAAGCCGATCAGCCATTTAGGCGACGGGGTGGGCCACTGCCAATTTTCGAGCAGGCGGGTGCCGCCGTAGCCGCCGCGAGCACAGAGAATGCCCCGACAGGTGGGCGCTTGCCACGCCGTCAGCAACTGTTGACGACGATGGTCATCACTCCCCGCTAAATAGCCCCACTGTTCATCCAAGCCGGGCAGCAACTTTACCCGGTATCCCTGGGCTTCCCAAATCGCCACGCCAGCCTGAAATGCCGTCAACTCTCGCAGAGCCCCACTGGGCGCGACGACCATCAGTTCGTCACCCGGTTTGAGGGGGGGAGGGGATTGGCAGGCAAACATAGCAGCTCGTGGATCGTAGCGTCAGTGTCATCATCATGACGGGTGGTGGGGAAATCGGGAACGTCGAGACTGAACGGGGCTGTTGGTTTCGCTAACCCCGCTTTTGAAAAAATCTGGGCTAGGACAAGCGTGGACTGACGCGATCTCGCCACCAGAGTCCCTGCATTAGCATGTACCCGCGTCCGGTCATTTCAACGACCCAGCGGGCTCAAAGGCTAGATATTCCTGTTGCTGTAAGAGAACAGTGGCATTGTCTGCGAACAGAGCGATCGCCGCGTTAAGCCAGTTCTGGTAGGGAATGTTCATGCGGGCTCTTGGCGCGGCGCATAAATTGTAGATAGTGGCCCATCAGCGTCCAGCTGATCGTCAGCGTATCGCCCTCGGGTACGTACTCGTCTCGCAGAAACTGCTGCCCGGCTGGGGTGAGCCAAACATCGCCTAAGCGTCGTTGGGTAATGCGGATCAGCTGCTGCGCGGCGAGGGCGACAATCAGACGCTGACGCTGATCGGCTGGCACTTTGGCGGAGATTTGGCCTGGCGTGATGCTGCGATATTGGCACGACTGCAAAACGTATTTTTCATCAGGGGTAATCGGCCATACCGAGGTATCCAGCTCTAACAGGGTGCGTCCGTGGGCGGTGAGGCCAAAGCGGGTGACGATTGCTTCGTAGTCAATCCAATTTCGCTGTCGCAGCTGTTGGCAGAGGCGATCGCGCTGAGCACCTGACAGCTTGGGTTGGGGGCAGATTTCTGTCATTGCTGCCCGGTAGTGAGGATGGGTGAGCAATAGCAGCAAAAACTTGAGTTCTAAAGGCGCTAACGGAGCCGCAGCAGACAATGAAGACATCGACTTCATCTAGATTGAGAATTGGAATTTTCGCCTTGGGTCAAACCTCACCGCCTGTGGTCTCTCCTGAACTTTTGGCGCCGCCTGCCCGGAGGGGGGCATTAGGAGAGATTGGTGTGGTAGATGCAAAACTCAGGCGGTCAAAGTCAACAGGTGTAAGACGCACACACGACATTCAGCCTGATTACTATACTAGAACAAAAGTTCTATCAATAAAGGATTCAAGTTTTTACATTTCGTTGCGGATCATCGCCCTCGTCTCAACCTTCCTGATGGAAGGGGGCATGCTGGTAGATATTGTCAGGGCTAGCGATCGCGACAATTCTTTACTCGTTTGCCTGTACCCCTTGACGCGAGCCACGATAATCGTTGCGGTGTCGGCATCAAGATTCCTTGACTAATTGTTTTCGAGCGGTGGATCTGTTGTCCTCGATTCCTGTATCAAATTCATGGCCAGATCTGACCTCACCTCTCACCCCTCAAGAGGACAAGGCTAGCCTGCCCTCCACCCTGGCCACCCTCGTGCCGCTATTGGGCGCACTCAGTGACGGGCTGCAAATCTTTGACTCGGAAGGGCACTTGATTTATGTCAATGCTGTGGCTGCGGAGTTATTGGGCTATGCTACCCCCGACGCCTATCTGGCCGAGCACCGTTTAGGGGCTTGGGGGTTAACGGCGATCGCGTTTGTTAACCTGGCCAATCACCCCCTTGAAATCGCGGATTACCCCTGTGTGCGGGCGCTGAAGGGCCAACCATTTGCGGCACAAACCTTGCGCTATGTCGATCTGCATGGGCGCGATCGCTGCGTCGCTGTGCAGGCTCTGTCCATTCCTGATCAAACCAGTGCTCAGCCAACTGGCCTTGTGCAGTATGGGGTTGTGATTAGTCGGCCGGTGGCAGAGCCGCTGCTCGCCTCGCCCGCGAGTGAGCCATGCACGCCACAACTGCAGCAGATTGCGAATGCAGTGCCGAGTCTCATCGCTTATTTAGATCCCCAAGAACGCCACTATTTTGCTAACCACGCCTACCTCAAAGCCTTTGATGAGACCCTAGATAGCATCCAAGGCCGGGGCTTGCAAACGGTTGTTGGCCCGGTTATCTACCACCAGCTGCAGGGCGTGCTGCACCAAGCCTGGCAGGGGGAAACGGTGAATGTGTGCCTGCCCATTGGCAGCTTTAACCCGAAAAAACAGTATAAGCATGTCAGCCTCATGCCCCAATGGCTGGGCGATCAATTAGTGGGCGTATATTTAGTGCTGAGTGACATCACAGCTCACAAGCACACCAACGATCTGCTGCAAACTGAAACCAACTTTTTCCGAGATTCCCTAGAGGCTGCCACGGTGGGCATTTGGGATTGGCATTTTCTCACTCAAAAAATGATGTGGTCATCGCCCCAAGAGCAGCTATTTGGGCTGGTGCCGGGAAGTTTTGACGGTCATCCCGACACTTATTTAGCGTTGGTCAATGCGGCCGATCGCGCCGCTCTCCACGCCGCGATCGATCAGGCCATGCAGCCGCAGCAGAATTTTGCCGCCCAGTTTCGGGTGACCTTGCCTGACCAATCGGTGCGCTGGCTGAGTCAGCGGGGGCAGGTTGTGCGCAATGCCAAGGGCCAGATCATTCGCATGGCCGGGGTGACGCTTGATATTACTGTGCAAAAAGAGGCTGAAGAAAAGCTGATCGAACAGGCGAAACGAGATCATTTAGTGGCAAAAATTTCCCAGGAGATTAACCGTTCCACTGATCTCAACGAGGTCTTGCCGCAGGTGGTGCAAGACATCCGCCGTCTTTTGCAAGTTGATCGGCTCAGCATCATTGATCTGCAGTCTAAAATGTTGGGCAAGGTCACCTTCGAAGCTCATACGCCAGACACTGAGTCAATGCTGACCTGGGAGATGCGCCATCCTTGGGCGATGAACGAAGCCTATCTCCAGAAATATCGGCAAGGGCATCCGATCGCTGTTTGTAACGTGAATGAACAGTCTCTCAATGAGGGCGAACTAGAGTTCTTGGGCTTTTTTCAAATCACCGCTGAATTGACCGTGCCCTTGTTAGAAGACAAAAAACTCTGGGGCCTGCTGTCAGCCCAGTCCAAACAGCCCAGGACTTGGCAGCCCGAAGAACGTCGACTATTAGAAACCCTCGGCCGCTTGGTGAGCACGGCAGTGCAACGCGATCGGCTGCATCATCGCCTGACGCGGGCTAACCAAAAACTTCAGCGCTTTGCCTATCTCGATGGCTTGACGCAGGTCGCTAATCGACGGCGGTTTGAACAGTTTCTCAATCATGAATGGCGGCGTTTAATGCGAGAGAAAGCAACGCTGGCACTGATTATGGTGGATATTGACCATTTCAAAGCGTTTAACGATATTTACGGTCACCAAGCGGGTGACGAATGTCTGCGCCGAGTGGCCGCCATTTTGCGCACGGCTGTGCAGCGCCCAGCGGATATGGTTGCCCGCTATGGCGGTGAAGAGTTTGCCGTCGTGTTGCCCAATACCAGTGTTGAAGGGGCCGAAACCGTAGCCGAAAAAATTCGTGCTCACATGCACAAACAAAAAATCCCCCATCGCGGCTCACAGGTGTGCCCGTTTGTGACGATGAGTCTCGGTGTCGCTGTGATGTTACCCCATCCGCTCAAGGCCCCAGATGACTTGATTAAAATTGCCGATAACGCTCTCTATCGGGCGAAAGAGGGCGGTCGCGATCGTGTCGTCTGTCATACCCCGGCGTCGCAGTTGAAGACATCGGAATAGGGGAAGTGAGGAGTAGAGGGTAGGGAGTAGAGAGTAGAGGGAGCAGCGGGGCTGGGGAGCGACGGGGTAAGAGGTCGGCGTCAGGGGAGTGAAGGGTAGAGGATCGGAATTAGCGGGAGCTGCGCCTATGGGTTGGCGCAGATGGGGCGATGGCAACGAGACTGATCAGAATTTTGTGTAAGCGGTCTAGAATCCCGATAACTCAGGAGAC
>ERZ1740058.1500-NODE-1500-length-10855-cov-26.933889_pt1 | contig 10855 bp, 8 predicted proteins | sample MGYA00581745_ERZ1740058 | MGnify/ENA primary metagenome ERZ1740058 (study PRJEB43018, sample SAMN04849742) | marine metagenome | isolation source: floating plastic debris | place: Pacific Ocean | collected 2008-08-30 | study: EMG produced TPA metagenomics... | reverse complement strand
CCAAGCTGCGACAGCTATTTCGCTCGGTCGATCATGAAGATGCCAAGGGTGCAGCCCAGTACTACGATGGCCAGGCAGAACACGCCGAGCGGCTGTGCTTAGAAATTTTGTTAGACGCGCAGGCCGCCGGTGCCGATGTGCTGAACTACGCCACCGTCACCGGACTGAAGCGCGAGGGCGATCGCCTCACCGAGCTGACGGCCTATGACCAAATTGCCGACGCTGACTTCACGGCGACGCTATCGGCCAAGGGCGTGGTCGTCAATACCTCAGGCCCTTGGGTTGACCGCGTGCTGGGGCTGGGGCAGCGGGACGGGGCGACCGATCCGATTGGCCGCGATCGCAAAATTGGCGGCACCAAAGGCAGTCATATCATTGTTGATCCGTTTCCGGGAGCGCCCAACACCGCGCTCTATGTTGAAGCGAAATCGGATGGTCGGCCCTTCTTCATCGTGCCGTGGTGCGGTCAGTTCCTGATTGGCACCACTGACCTGAAATACACCGGTGACCTCGATCAGTTCAAAGCCAGTGACGAAGAAATTGATTACCTGCTGACAGAGACCAATCAGGTGCTGCCCACCGCCCGCATCACCCGCGCCGATGTGAAATTCACCTATTCTGGCATTCGTCCGCTGCCCTATGCCGAAGGCAAAAAAGCGGGCAGCATTAGCCGTGCCCATATCCTTTACGACCATACGAAAGAAGGGGTCAGCAACCTGGTGTCGCTGATTGGCGGCAAGCTCACCACCCATCGCCAAGTCGGCGAAGAGATGACCGATTGGGCCTTCAAAAAAAAGGGCCAAGCCGCGCCCGCCTCCCCCACTCGGCATCAACCTCTACCAGGCTGCATTTGGCCTGACGACGATCGTATTGACGCGGCTTACCAACGCTATCGAGACCGCATCAGCGTCGCTAGCCTTGACCATTTATTTGGCGTCTACGGGGCGCGGGCGCTGCCGATCTTAGCCCTGACAGACGAGGCACCGGATCTAGCGGAACGGCTGCTCGCGACTCATCCCAACCTGCGGGCTGAAGTGGTCTTTGCCATGCGCACAGAGATGGCCCACTCAGTGCTCGACTTTACGCGGCGGCGCACGGTGCTGGCCATGAATGCGAACTACGGCTACGACGTGTTAGAGCCCATCCTCGCTACCCTCAAGCAGCACTGCGGCTGGGATGAAGAGAAGTGTCAGCGCGAAGTACAGGCCTATCAGCAGTTTATGGAAGCTAACTGCATTCCCGACTATGTGATGGCGGAGGCCGCTGCTGGGCGATCGCTGCAGGCCGTTTAGATATCGCTGATATGATTGATGAGCCCGAGTGAGCCCGGCGACGCCAATCGTCACTCGGCTGCTGTTTATGTCGAGTTCGGCCCTAAGTTTTATGGACTCTACGACTTCCTCCCCCATTTCCATCGACGCTGAGCAGGTGCAAAAAGAGTCAGCTGAGCTGACGATTTTGGGTGCCGGGGCTTGGGGTACGGCCCTCGCTCAGCTGGTCGAAAAGAATGACCACACTGTATGCCTATGGTCGCGACGGACAGCCATGACACTGGCCAAGGCGGTTGCCGGCTCCCACGTGATTTTGTCAGCAGTTTCCATGAAAGGGGTGCCTGCCGTCGCCGCCCAACTCAAAGCCGCAGGCATTCCCCGCGAAACCATTCTGGTCACCGCCACCAAGGGACTCGATCCCGAGACCACCCGCACGCCCTCACAAATTTTTCAAGATACCTTTCCCGACAATCCTGTCGTGGTGCTGTCAGGCCCCAACCTCTCCAAAGAAATTGAACAGGGACTCCCCTCCGCCACCGTTGCGGCCAGCACTCATCCCGAGGCCGCGGAAGCCGTGCAGTATCTCTTTGCGTCCGAGATTTTCCGCGTCTATAGCAGTCCCGATCCGCTCGGGGCCGAACTGGGAGGCACGCTGAAAAACATCATCGCGATCGCAGTCGGCGTTTGTGAAGGATTAGCGCTGGGGTCTAACGCCCGCTCGGCGTTAATGACCCGCGCCCTGCCCGAGATGATGCGTATTGGCACCCACCTGGGCGGTCAAGCCGACACCTTTGTCGGCCTGTCGGGCCTCGGCGATATGCTAGCGACCTGCACCAGCGTGCTCAGCCGCAACTATCGAGTCGGATATGGCCTGGCTCAGGGCAAGTCACTGGAGCAGATTTTAGAGGAAATTGGCAGCACGGCTGAGGGGGTCAATACGACCAACGTGCTGATTCAAATCGCTAACCGCGAACAAATTCCCGCCCCCATCTCTCGGCAGGTATACCGGCTTTTGAACGGTAAGATTACGGCTCAAGAAGCGGTTGAAGCCTTGATGGAGCGAGACCTCAAAGCCGAAGCTTGCCTGCTGACCTAATCGCCGCTCAGCCGACTGCCGAGAATACCTACCGTCCTGATTAATCGATCGGGCCAGAGGGCAGCGTGCCACCAGCCGAAACGCCAGTACCACCACCGAAAGGTGTGCCCTCATCCTTTAAGATGGACGACTGTGCGTGTTTGTGAGTGAAAGACCATGCGATTTTTTGTCTCTCTCTGTAGCCTCGCCCTTGGGGTGAGTAGCCTAGAGATAGCCTCTAGCTGGGCCGCCACCTCTGATCATGCCAATGGGCAGTGGCCCGCTGCCGCGATCGCTCAAAGTGAGACGACGACCTTGCTCCGGTTTGAGACCCAGCATTACATCGTGCACGTCTACCAGCAAGCCGCATTCACCTACCTCAATGTCTATAACAAAGAAACGGGCTTCACCGATCAAAATGGCGTGTTAGCCCATCGACTGGCCCCCGAAGACGATGACGGCTGGCAAATCTACGCCAATCAGCAAGGGGATTTAGAATATCGCGCCAAAGTCAATCCTGAAGGTCAGACAGAACTCGAAATTCGCATTGCGGGAGGGCCTGCCGATCCCCCTGAGCCGGGGTTCAATACCACCTACGGATTTCCTCATTCGTATTTAGGGACTGATGTTGACACCACGCTGGCCACGCTAGAAGAACTCGGATGGAATGTGGATACGACGGAGTCCGAAGAGGTGGTGCTGACCCGTAACCAGCTGGGGCTAGATTTGAAATTCGATCCCGATAGCGGCGTGATCATCTATACTCGCCTCATCGATCTGACCTAAGGGGGCACTTTGCAACGCGTCATCGTGAGCCCGGCCCAAATTGTCGACACCACCCTCACCCTGACCCCCGATCAGCAGCACTATCTCACCCGAGTGCTGCGGCTGCAGGCCCGCGATCGCTTTCTAGCACTCGATGGCCAGGGGCACCTCTGGTTGGCCTCCCTGGCGACGGATGAAACCCAGGCAACCTTAACCCCGATTGCCGAACCGACAACGACTAACACAGCGACCGCTAAACCCCACATCACCCTGGCGGCCTGTTTGCCGAAGCAAGGATTTGATGATGTCGTGCGGCAGGTGACAGAACTGGGCGTTGATCAAATTGTGCCACTGCTCAGCGAGCGCACTCTACCTCGCCCCAGTGCCCACAAATTGCAGCGCTGGCGGCGCATTGCGACTGAAGCCGGGGAACAATCGGAACGGCTCACCGTCCCAACTATCTTAGAGCCGACAGCTTGGTCAACTTGGCTCACACAGCCCTCCCAAGCCCACCGATATCTCTGTGTGGCGAGGCCCCCTTGTCAACCATTATTGTCGGTGTGTTTATCCTCCCGACCTAGTGCAGTGGTGATTGCCGTTGGCCCCGAGGGCGGGTGGACAGAGGCTGAGGTCACAGTAGCTATTGCTAATGGTTATCAACTCGTCACCTTGGGTCAGCAAATCCTACGCTCTGTCACCGCTCCCATCGCTGCCCTCGCGATACTACAGGCTGGGATCGAATTCCATCAAGAGTTGTGCCAGCTGTAATAGCGCCCCCCGTGATACAACACAACAGAATCGAATTCGTTAGTATGAACCAATCCTAAAAATTAGGACAGAGCCCGAGGTCACAGTAGTTATTGCCAATGGTTATCAACCTGTTACCTTGAGCCAGCAAATCTTGCCAGCTGTCTCAGCGGCAATAGCGACCCTACAGGACGGAATCAAGCTCGTTAATGTACACCAATCTTTAAGATAGGTAGCCCATGGAAACCGTCAAAATCTTAGACACCAACAACACAGAAGACTGCCTCGCTGGGTTTCACGCTTTGTCAGACCCCCTGAGAGTGCATGTCATCGAACGCCTGCGCAGCCATGAAATGTGTGTCTGTGACCTGTGCGAAGAGCTAGACGTCAGCCAATCAAAGCTCTCCTTTCATCTGCGCGTGTTGAAAGAAGCCGGTTTAGTCCAGGCTCGTCCTCAAGGTCGCTGGACCTATTACAGCCTCGACTTGTCTCAGTTTGTCGTGCTAGAGCAGTATCTTTCTGAATATCGCCGCTTTAGTCCCATTATTCCTAGCCGCCTTGTGGAAGCTTGAGGCAGGTGCCTAGAGACTGCCATCAGGCGTGTAGGCCTGCCTGTTGCACCGCGTTTCCTGCCCTAGCGGATTACTGGAGGCGATCGCGAGCACGCCTAGAGATGAGCTAGTTTGAGTCTCAGACAGCGTTAATGGAAACGGTGGCTAGCCCCCGACCCTAAGAGCCATCGCTTCCTGCGCCCAGAATGCTGATGCTCATCAGTATGCAAAAATTGCCATGACTCAAATCAGCACCACTCCCATCATCAAGGCGATTCATTTTGCCGCCCACAAGCATCGACAGCAACGGCGCAAAGACCCCGATCAGACGCCCTACATCAATCACCCCATTGAGCTTCTCAAGTTGTTAGCTAACGACGTCGGCATTGTTGATCCAGTAGTGTTAGTCGGGGCGATCCTGCATGACACGGTGGAAGACACTGCGACCACCCTGACCGAGATTGACGCTATTTTTGGCAGTGAGGTGGCCACAGTGGTGTCTCAGCTCACAGACGACAAATCATTGCCGCAAGCGACTCGCAAACAACTGCAGATTGATCATGCGGCTCAGCTGAGCGATCGCGCCAAGCTGGTGAAACTCGCCGACAAAATTGCCAACGTTAGAGATATCGCGAGCGCGCCGCCCCCCGACTGGCCCTTAGCCCGTTGTCTGGCCTACTGCGATTGGGGCAAGCGGGTAGTCGATCAACTGCGCGGCATCTATCCCTACTTGGAATCACTGTTTGACCAAGCCTATGGACAAGCCTATAACCAGCTAACCAATCGCCCCGCAGATGAATCCGTTAAGGGCAGTCCATCGGGTCGCTGAGCGTCCTCATAAACCGGATGCGGATGGGAGAATTTGGGCCGATCAGAGCAGCGCTTCCGAGATGCTTGAGGGAAGCTTTATTTCGCCATCCCGCGCGCTGGAATGGGCTAGTATGATCATCTGCGTAGCATTTTGGGTGGGATTTTTGGGGCATGAGCACAGGTACCCTATTTGACAAAGTTTGGGACTTACATACCGTTGGCACCCTTTCTTCTGGGCAAACCCAGCTGTTCATTGGGCTGCACCTGATTCATGAAGTCACCAGCCCCCAAGCCTTTGCCATGCTGCGAGAGCGCCAACTGCAGGTCATGTTTCCTGAACGCACCCTGGCCACAGTCGATCACATTGTGCCGACGGATAGTCAGGCTCGCCCCTTTGTCGACCGGCTAGCCGAGGAGATGATCGAGGCGTTAGAAACTAACTGTCGCGAGCACAACATCACTTTTTACAATATTGGCTCGGGCAGCCAGGGCATCGTGCATGTGATTGCCCCCGAGCAGGGCCTGACCCAACCGGGCATGACGATCGCCTGTGGTGACAGCCACACCTCGACCCACGGCGCTTTTGGCGCGATCGCCTTTGGCATCGGCACCAGCCAAGTCCGCGATGTCTTAGCCTCGCAAACCTTGGCCCTGGCCAAGCTCAAGGTGCGCCGAATTGAGATTAACGGTTCGCTGCCCCCCGGCGTTTATGCCAAAGATGTGACGCTGCACGTCATTCGGCAGTTGGGCGTTAAGGGTGGGGTCGGCTATGCCTACGAATATGCGGGCACCACGATTGAAGCCATGTCAATGGAAGAGCGGATGACCGTCTGCAACATGTCGATCGAGGGCGGCGCGCGCTGTGGCTACGTTAATCCTGACGCGGTGACCTACGATTATTTGCGCGGCCGGGAATTTGCCCCCGGTGAGACGCAATGGGATGCCGCCGTGGCCTGGTGGGAAAACCTGCGTAGCGATGCCGATGCTGACTATGACGATGTGGTGGTGTTTGAGGCCGCAGATATTCCGCCCACGGTGACCTGGGGCATTACGCCGGGTCAGGGCATCGGCGTGAATGAACAGATTCCCACATTAGATAGCCTGCCAGAGGGCGATCGCGCGATCGCCGAAGAAGCCTATCGATATATGGAGCTGCAGCCGGGCACCCCGATTCAAGGCACCAAGATTGACGTGTGCTTTATCGGTAGCTGCACCAATGGTCGGCTCAGCGATCTGCGAGAAGCGGCCAAAGTCGTCCAGGGCCAAAAAGTGGCTGCCGACGTCACGGCATTTGTCGTGCCCGGCTCAGAACAGGTCAAAGTCGCGGCGGAATCTGAGGGCTTAGACACCATTTTTGAGGCCGCTGGGTTCGAATGGCGCGAGGCGGGCTGTTCGATGTGTTTGGCGATGAATCCGGACAAGCTGCAGGGCAATCAAATCAGCGCCTCCTCGTCTAACCGCAACTTCAAAGGCCGCCAGGGGTCATCCTCAGGGCGCACGCTACTGATGAGTCCGGCCATGGTTGCCACCGCCGCGATCGCGGGCCGGGTCGAAGATGTGCGCCATCATTTGCCAGGATGAGGCGATCGGGAACTTAGCCCGATGTTAATTAATTATTAAACCTAAGCCTCCCTGACCTTAAGAAACGTTGTCGATGATGACAGGTAAGAATATCTAGCGGTAGCCACCTGCGCGTAACCTTTGGCACAGGTTGCCTAGCGGCTAGCCTGTGACCAGCAGAGGGCGCATCGAGATATTTTTGACGTTCTTCGGGTAACCCGTTGTGTTTGCAAAATCCCCTGTGCTCTCGACCGCTACCGCGACATCTTCTCCTGACGACTTCGTAGCAGTTTTAGAGCAGCTTTATCGGGAGCGCACACTGACTCCCTATCCGGCCAGTAGAACGATTCCCCTACGCCTGAACGAACTGTTGATCGTTTGCCGAGGGGTGGTACAGCTTTACACCATTCAGCAAGACGGCAGTGAAACATTGCTGGGCTTGGCCGGGCCTTCGATGCCAATCGGCTTACCGTTGACTGTGGTCGATCCCTACTGGGCTACGGCCCTCACCGACGTCGATGTGCTGCCCTTATCGATGATGGAGGTAGAATCTTCGCCGATGCTGATGGGCGGCATTTGTCGACACCTGATGTTGCGCCTACAGCAGTCCGAAGCCTGGCTGGCCATCTCGGGCAAACGCCTAGTCGCCGATCGCCTGCGCCAGCTCCTCCTGCTCATTGCCCAAGACTTCGGTCAAGTTGAAACCTGCGGGGTGCGCATTCCCGTGCGTCTGACCCATCATCAGCTGGCTACCGCGATCGGTACGACGCGCGTCACGGTCACGCGGCTACTGAAGGACTTCAAAGAAGAGGGCTGGCTGCAGACCCAGCAGCGTTATCTAATTGTGCAACTATCGCAACTGTACGACAGCAGTTGGAGCCGCTTATCCCTTTAGGGTCACCCAGATTGGCTGGGAGCCGTCCCAGCAATTAGCTTATAAACAGAGCCCCCAGCTTTGAGCCATTGAGGCCAGAGCTGATCTAGGGGCGATCGCAAACGGCCCTGGCTTATATTGATTTTCTGAAACAAGGCTACAGATCTGACTCCCCTGCCCCTCGGCTCACCTGCGTTTCCAAGATTGCATCGGGAGTCCGATCACTGAGAACTGGTATACGTCTGATCGCTGAGCACTCAGACAATCAGCCATCGCGAGGTCTCAACAAACCGGCAGGAAGAGATGTCTCTGGGGCTGCCGACCGGCAAGCTGGCAGAGGCATCGCCAACCTCGGAAGCTCAGAAATCGATTTCGCCTTAGATGAACATTTTGCGGTGTCAACGGTTACAAGACTTTTTCGAGACAGTGATATGTTTACTGGTTAAGGCATTTTGTTCGTCAGAGCAAGGGTTGCTGACTGTCATTAGTGCAGCACATCCAGAGCTGGGGAAATTCTGGAAAAGTCCCGATATCTCACCGAAACTTTCTGGCTTCAGCCCGGTCATAGTTTCTTGAGCCTAATTGTTTCCCAACTCCCGAGCATAATCCGGCCTTTTTAAGTTGTCACTCTAACTTCTGATCTCGATTATCTATGGGTTCATGATCACTCCCAGTTCACTTATTAAGTGGTGATCAAAAAACAAATTTATATTCTGAATAACAGTGTCTTTAACGTGAATGCAGACGATAGCCTTAAAAATCTGAGTGCTTAAAGCAGTCTTGAAGGGAAGATAAGGTTTATTTGTTTGCTGTGATTTTAAACTCGTTGTGGGAAGTTTGAAAGGGAATTGGCCTGACTTATTAGGCTGAAAAAACTTTATGGACGATCTTTTATATTTTGATGCTGCAGCATTAGCAAAAATCTCTTGTACTCAGAAATTGCCTCTGCCCTTGTTCTCGGTTTAAAGCGGAATCTTACAGTTATGTCAATCGGCCCCCAGTCTCAACAAACCCAGTCCTCTCAACCGGCTGGCTCCAGCAATTCTGAGCTTGATATGTTCGCCTCTCGAATCAAACCCTTGCTATTGCGGGTGTATCCGGCCCATGTCGCCGAACCCTTGACTGAGCGCTTGCATACGTTACTGCAGCCCTACCTTCAGCAAAGTAGCCGCGAAAACTGGCGCAAATGGAGCCACGATAACGTGCTGCTGATTACCTACGGCGATAGCTTAGTGGCCGAAGATGGGCGATCGCCGCTGGCAGTGCTGGCAACGTTTTTAGAACAGCACCTGCAAGATGTGGTGACGGGAGTGCATATTCTGCCGTTTTTTCCCTACACCTCTGACGATGGCTTTGCCATCAAAGACTACAACAGCGTCAGCCCCGAGCTGGGCAGTTGGGCTGATGTGAAACGCATTAGCGCAACCCAGAACCTGATGGTGGATTTAGTCATCAACCACATCTCCAGTGAGCATCCTTGGGTGAAGCAATTTCAAGCCGGTAAAAAACCGGGATGCGACTATTTAATTGAAGCCGACCCAGCCGACGAGAGCCTGTCAACCGTGGTGCGTCCACGGAGTTCAGCCCTGCTGACCCAGCTGGAAACCGTGAACGGATCAAAGCACGTTTGGAGTACCTTTAGCGCCGACCAAATCGACGTCAACTTTGGCAACCCTGACGTGCTGCTGGAATACGTCAAAATCATTCTGCTGTATATCGAAGCGGGGGCACGCTACATTCGCCTCGATGCCGTCGGCTATCTGTGGAAGAAGTTGGGCTCTAACTGCATTCACCTGTCTGAAACCCACACTATGGTGCGGCTATTGCGGGAACTGCTGCAAATGATCGATCCGCAAATTGCCATCATTACGGAAACCAACGTCCCCAATCGGGAAAACCTGAGCTACTTTGGCAATCGCAACGAAGCTCACATGATCTACAACTTTAGTCTGCCGCCACTGGTGCTCAATGCCTTGATGCAGGGGCGCTCTGACTATCTCAAACAGTGGATGATGAGCATGCCCCCAGCGCCGATTGGCTGCGCTTACTTCAACTTTACGGCGTCTCATGATGGCATTGGGTTGCGGCCTACTGAGGGCCTGCTGACTGCCGACGAATACAACTCGCTGTTAGACACGATGAAGCAGTTTGGCGGCAAAATCAGCATGCGCCGCCGCCCCGATGGCACTGAATCGCCCTATGAAATCAACATTTCGCTGTTCGATGCCATGAAGGGCACGGTGGCGGGCGAAGATGAGTGGCAAATCGAACGGTTTTTGTGCTCTCAGACCATCATGATGTCGTTGGAGGGTATCCCGGCCTTCTATATTCACAGTTTGCTGGGCACGCGTAATTATCACGAGGGCGTAGCCGCCACCGGGCACAACCGCACCATCAATCGCTACAAGTGGAATATTGCCGCGCTGGAAACTGCCCTCGCCGACCCAGACACGCCCCATGCCCAAGTGTTCCAAGAGCTGTCGCGGCTGATCGGCATTCGCCGCCGGCAGCGAGCCTTTCACCCCAATGCGACCCAGTACACGCTGCATCCCCTCAACCCAGCGATCTTCGCCTTTTGGCGCCAGAGCATGGCCCGCGATCAAAGCATTTTTTCGATTCACAATTTGAGCAATGCGCCGCAGGAGCTGCAGCTGAGCGACCTCAACCTGCTAGATACGGATGAGTGGATTGATCTGATTAGCGGCGATCGCCTCATGTCTCTCGGGGCTGACTACCTGATCCAACCCTACCAGTCGCTGTGGATTACCAATAAGGTCGATTCGGCGGCAGATGTCTCGACCCCTGACCCATTCTTGAGTGAGTGATCACCGCCACAGAACGATATGATGAAAGCCCAGAGATTGCTGAGCTTCATCAGGATTTGCCATGACTTCAGTCACCACGGTTAGCGGTCCCGGTTTGCCGCTACAGGGCAACGATATTGATACCGATCGCATCATTCCCGCTCGGTTTTTGCGCTGTGTCACCTTTGATGGCTTGGGCGAACAGGTGTTTGCCGACGATCGCACCCAGCTTAAGGGCACCCACGCCTTTGACCAACCGCAGTATCAAGACGCTGAGATTTTGGTCGTTAACCGCAACTTTGGCTGCGGCTCATCGCGCGAGCATGCTCCCCAGGCGATCGCCCGCTGGGGCATCAAAGCGCTGATTGGCGAAAGCTTTGCCGAAATCTTTTTTGGTA
>ERZ1740058.1499-NODE-1499-length-10858-cov-20.998519_pt1 | contig 10858 bp, 6 predicted proteins | sample MGYA00581745_ERZ1740058 | MGnify/ENA primary metagenome ERZ1740058 (study PRJEB43018, sample SAMN04849742) | marine metagenome | isolation source: floating plastic debris | place: Pacific Ocean | collected 2008-08-30 | study: EMG produced TPA metagenomics... | reverse complement strand
CGAGCTGAATGGCTCGTCCACAATATTGATAAATTTCGAGGGATTCACGTGTCGATTGCCCTCTTTGTCGCAGGGCTTGGCCCCAATTCTCTAGTCGTCGTCTCACCATACCTTAAGCATAATCGGTGAGTGGATTTCTCCGGTTCACGAACCCAGCGTCATGCTGATGTCTTATTCCGGAAGGGGAGTGCATTCCAATTTTGAGCCTCTTGACCCAGGCAACAACTTTGGGGAGCAACGCACGTTAGGGCTTAGCAGGCAAAGTGTTTAAAGACGCTCACACGTGCAAGTCTTGTATGGTTAGCTGGGCGGTTCCTCGACCTTCTGTCTGGTAGGGCCAAAAGGATTTCACCTTTTCAAACAGCCAAAAACAGGGACTGACCAAACTGTAGCAGTACAGTGCCATCTCCCCTGCCGGTACGGCTTCTGTCCAAACTTTCGGCCCGTACTTTAGCAGCTGCCGCAAAATTCTGCGGCTATCATTCAGCGCATAAACGGTTACCATCATGGGCCGCTGCCACCAAACACAACTCAGCATGCGAGTGCGAAAGCGGCTCAACCCAATGCCGCGCATCAAACTCACGAGATAAGTTCTCTCCAACCGATTGCGAGGAATTTTGTGGGTTAGCCGCATGCCAGGGTTGTACCAAACTTCCCAGCCGGCCTTCTGAATCTGAATCACCGGTTCGAGATCTTCGGCCACATCGCGATCGCGAATCCGAATCCCCCAACTCTCCCCATCAGTGGTCGCTGCCAACCAGGCCTGTCGTCTCACCACCAAGCCCGCCCCAGGGGGAAGTAGGTTGTTCTCAGGGTTATATAACAGTGCCTGATCTCCCCGTTCTGTCAGGGCTAGAAATGCCGCCAAGCGATCGAACCCCTGAGGGGGTGAAGTTTCAAATTTGCCCGCGAGGCGACTACCGAACGCTCCGGCTTGCGGATAGTCTTGAGCGAATTTAACCGCTCTATTCACCCACGTTAAAGAGGGTAAGTTATCGTCATCCAGAAATCCGACGAGAGGACTGCGAGCCAGGCGGACAGCACGCTGTCGAGCAAAGCCTGCGCCTTGGGTGGGTTCAAATGCATATCGCAAGCTCGGCCAACCCTGCTGGTAACGGCGCACGACTGCCGCTGTCTGGTCAGAGCTATTGTTATCGACAACAATAATTTCCCAACGAATGTTTGTTGTTCCGAGCTGCCACTTCAGGCGCTCTAACACTTCAGTAATACGGTTGGCACCGTTATAGGTGGGAATAGCAACCGTAAAGTCACAAAAGAAACCCGTCACAGTCATCTCAGTCGCCCTGCATTTAAAAACTCGCAAACTTCATAGATAAGAAGATTTTTTATCGATAAAGAAAACGCGTCTTTTTGTGTGTTTTTGATGAAGTAAATACATACGCTCCTGATGGCACTCAAATCACTTTCAAGACTTATCCGAATGCCTTTTGAGAGGCTTAGAAGTGTCATCAAAAGTATTGCTGCCGAAAAATTAATAGATTAGTAAATGCCCTCGGCTTTCAATATCTCTCTAAATTATCTAAGAATTAAGCCTGTTTTTTGTTCAGTAAATACACTTAAAAAACACTGAGGATTCCTGAAGAAATATTTTATTCGCGGTTTTTACGTACTGACTACGCTTTGTCGGCGATCGTTTTCAGCGCCTCAGAAAATCAGCGATCTTCTCTGATCAACTTACCCAGGCTGAGCTGGTATCGAAACTTTGGTAGGTTTGACCTCAGGAACTTTTGGGGACAGTATTATTTAATACGTCATTGTCCGTAGGGTATCCGGACAAGACAGGCATCTTTTTGGCGATATGTGAATTTTTTGAACACTAGAGCTCAACAGCCTGATGAAATATGGAGTCTGGAGACCGAGGCGATTCCAGATCCTGCCAGCAGAAGAATTCTATTGAGAAAATCCTGGCAAATTCTCAATCAAGCCTGATTGCCCCAACCTGATGAGGGGATGAGCCTCAACTTACTTTGTCTATCTGAGTAATCGCGAAAGCAATCGATTGAGCTCATGATGGGTCATGTCGATTTCTCCAAGGTCGATGTCTTCCACCAGTCTGATAAGCCTTTTTGTCAGGCTTTGTAATCAGCCAGAGTGGCTACTGGAGGCTACCCCGCAACTGTTGTTCTCGCTCGATCGCCTCAAACAGCGCTTGAAAATTGCCTTCTCCAAACCCATCGGCTCGTTTCATACCGGCTGGGGTCATCCGTGATTGCCGCTCAATAAATTCCCAAAAGAACGTGGGCTTATCGAATAGGGGTTGCGTAAAGGTCTGTAGAAGGCGAGTTTGGGCATCTGCGGCAGGCCAGTCCACCAAAATCTGTTGCTGGGCGATCGCCCCCCAATCCCCAGCCTCTTGCCAGAATCCGGGGCGAATCTGCAGCTGTTGATAGTAGATCTCGGGCACCGATAAAAACGAAAGCCCGCGTTGGCGTAGCACTGCGATCGTTTGCACCAAGTCTTGAGTTTTTAAGGCGACGTGCTGAATCCCGGCACCGTTGTGTTGGTCGATAAATTCTTGAATCTGTGAGTTGGAGGAGGTGGGTTCATTAACCGGCAGGGTGGCATTGCCGTCGGGATGCTTCAGGACGATGCTGCGCAGGCCTGACCGAGGCGTTTCAATTAAAAACTGCTGCTGTTGAGTAAAGCCTAAATAGGTTGTGTACCAGTTGACGGCGTTCTCTAGTTCTCCGGTTGGGACGTTGAGTACGGCATGGTCGATGCTCAGCCAAGGCAAGGCGGCTGGCGGGCTAGCCTGCGGTGCTGGCGGCGACGATGTTGACAGCGACTGGGGATACTCAATCAAGGTATGTGAGACACTGCCCCAACCCTGAATGCGGCACCAGCGCAGGCTACCGGTGCTAGTCGGCAGAGAGTGGATGGGCTGGTTGATTTTGCCGCCCAAGGCTCGAACACGAGCCACGATCGCGTCTAAATTGCGGACTCGAAACGCGATATCGCCGATGCCTTCGGCATAGGTCTGCAAAAACTTGTCAACTTCTGGCCGACCTGAGCACTCAGAAGATAAAAGGATGACGATATGACCGTACTGAACCGCAAATTCTCCTAGAGTTTGGAGGACCTCACTCGATAACGGCCGAAAATCGAGTTTTTCGATGAACCAGTCGCGCCAAACCGCCGCATTTTTTGCAAAGAGGTGCAGATACTCAAAATTCATCCCCTAACCCACATCTCCCGAGCCTACAGGGATACTGTAAGCACTGAAGCTGAGATTTGTGTAACCAAAGAGGACGGAATTCCACACTGAGGGGCGCGATCGCGGTTCGTCTTGACTCACGCCTGATTGTCTGCATGCTGGGCTAAAACCCGTGCCAGATAGCGGCCTGTATAGGAATTGGGATTTTGCGCCACCTGCTCAGGGGTGCCCGTCGCAATAATCTCACCGCCGCGATCGCCGCCTTCGGGGCCTAAATCAATAATCCAGTCAGAGCAGCGAATGACGTCTAGGTTGTGCTCAATCGTCAATACCGAGTTGCCCTTATCAACCAGCCGCTGCACGACATCCAACAATTTATGAACATCATAGAAAGACAGACCCGTGGTGGGCTCATCAATCAGGTACAGAGTCTTGCCGGTGGCCCGACGGGCCAGTTCAGAGGCGAGTTTCATCCGCTGGGCCTCACCGCCCGAGAGCGTTGGTGCAGTTTGCCCCAAGCGCACATAGCCGAGCCCGACATCCACCATGGTCTGCAGGCGGGTCGCGGCCTTAGGAATATTTTGAAAGAAATCTAGGGCTTCTTCAGCGGTCATGCCCAGCACATCGGCAATGGTTTTGCCTTTGTACTTCACCTGTAAAGTTTCGCGGTTGTAGCGGGCCCCTTTGCAGACCTCGCACTGCACATAAACATCGGGGAGAAAGTTCATCTCAATCACGTTAACCCCCTGGCCGCTGCAGGCTTCACAGCGCCCTCCCTTGACGTTGAAAGAAAACTGGCCGGCTTTGTAACCCCGCGCTTTGGCTTCAACTGTGGTGGTAAACAACTCCCGAATCACGTCAAACACACCGGTATAAGTCGCGGGGTTAGAGCGGGGCGTGCGACCAATTGGCGACTGATCGATGACGATCGCCTTATCGATGGATTTGAGACCGACAATTTTCTCTAACTGATTGGGAAAGGGAATCTTGCTGCCAAAGTTATGCATCAGAGCCCGATGCAAGAGATCGTTCACCAAGGTGGATTTGCCCGAGCCCGACACGCCGGTGATACAGACTAGCTGGCCGAGAGGAATCTCGACATCGACATTTTTTAGATTATTGCGGTGGGCGTTGATCAGCTTCAGCGATCGCTTGTTGCCCTGACGCCGTTCGCTCGGGGTCGGAATCGACTGTCGCCCTGACAGGTAGGCCCCCGTGAGCGAATCCTCCGCGGCTAAAAGCGTGGGCAAATCACCTTCAGCGACGATACGACCGCCGTGGACTCCAGCCCCCGGGCCAATATCCACGAGATGGTCAGCGGCGCGGATGGTGTCTTCGTCATGCTCGACAACAATGAGCGTGTTACCAATGTCGCGCAGGTGATGCAGCGTGTTGAGCAGGCGATCGTTGTCGCGCTGGTGCAGGCCGATGCTGGGTTCGTCCAACACGTAAAGGACGCCCGTCAGCCCCGAGCCAATTTGGGTGGCCAGACGAATGCGTTGGGCTTCGCCGCCCGAGAGGGTCATCGCCGTGCGATGCAGGGTCAGATAATCTAACCCGACATCTAGCATGAACTGCAGGCGGGCACGAATCTCGCGCAGCACCAAATCGCCAATTTGCCGCTGGCGTGCCGAGAGCAGAGGCGCTTCACCATTAGCCCCCATGAGTTTCTGAATGCGATTCAGGCATTCGCGAATGGACACGCCCGTCAGTTCATTGATGGAATAAGGGCCAATGCGAACCGAGAGAGACTCAGGCTTGAGTCGGGCCCCGTGGCAGACTTCGCAGGGCTGATCAATCAGATACTTTTCGAGCTTTTGCTTATAGCTTTCTGATGACGCTTCCCGATATTGGCGCTCTAGCATCGGCAGCACGCCTTCAAACGTGCGGTAGTAGCCTTTTTTATCGCGATAGCGAGAGTCGGTTTCGATGTAAATCTTTTCGCTTGAACCGTGCAAGATGATGTGCTGTTGGTCAGCGGTGAGGGTTTCCCAGCGGTCCTGGATTTCAAACCCAAAGGCCTGGCCAACACTGTAGAGCAGTGAAAAGTAGTAGGTGTTGTCTTTTTCGGACCAGGGGGCGATCGCCGCGTAAACCGGCAATGTGGGGTCAGGTACCACCAGCTCAGCGGTAAAGGTCCGCAGGCTGCCCAAGCCATGACAGTGGGGGCAAGCGCCGTAGGGCGAGTTGAAAGAAAACAGGCGGGGTGAAAGCTCTTCCATCACGGCGCCGTGTTCAGGGCAGGCGAAGTTTTCGGAAAAGACCAGCTCCTTCGGGATGGCATCAGCTACCGGTTCAGTATCTGTGGCGTAGGTGCCGCCTTTTTCGGCAGCGGTGGGAAGCCGGTCAGACTGGGCCTGAGTCGGCTTCGCATTGATGGGGACGACCTTGTTCTCACTCTGAGCTGGGCGTTCAGCCAGGATGTCAATTACGGCGATGCCGTCCGATCGCTTCAAACAGGTGGTCAAAGAGTCGGCTAAACGCTCTTGCAAATCATCTTTTTTGACTAGCCGATCCACGACGACTTCAATAGTATGGGCGTGATTTTTGTTCAGCTCAATGTTGTCGTTGAGGTCGCGAATATCACCGTTGATGCGCACCCGCACAAAGCCCTCAGCGGCTAAGGCGGAGAGCAGCTTTTGGTGAGTTCCTTTTTTGCCGCGCACCACTGGAGCCAAAATCTGAAACCGGGTGCGGTCGGGCAGGGCCATCACCAGATCCAGCATTTGATCGAGAGATTGGGGCGAAATGGAGCGATCGCATTTAGGACAGTGGGGTTCGCCGGCACGGCCAAACAGCAGCCGCAAATAGTCGTAAATCTCGGTAACGGTGCCGACGGTCGATCGCGGGTTGTGCGAAGTGGATTTCTGATCGATGGAAATGGCTGGACTCAGCCCCTCGATCGCGTCCACATCGGGCTTGTCAACCTGTCCTAAAAACTGACGGGCGTAGGCACTCAGAGATTCTACGTAGCGCCGCTGGCCTTCGGCAAAAATGGTATCAAACGCCAGGGAAGACTTGCCAGAGCCCGAAACGCCGGTGAACACAATCAACCGGTTGCGGGGCAACTCTAGATCAACATTTTTAAGGTTGTGCTGACGCGCGCCGCGAACTCTGATGATGTCGTCGTCCTGATTCGCCGAGGCGGGAACTTGGCCATTGTGAGCATTCACATCTTCTTTTGAGGAAGACTCACCAGCGGAGGAAGACCGGGGCATAGGGCAAAATCCAGCATGTCACGAACTGCCATTCTTGACAGTTCTTCACACTATAACTCGTAGGCTTCAGTCCCGTTCACTACTTTGGATGAATGTCTATCGCACTGATTGAGATAGGGCCGGAGCGACTGAGGGCTGATCAGCCAGCGTTTGGCCGATTAAGCGCTGATGAGCCGCTTGGGCGGGGGCAAACCCGGGCTGCAGTTGGCTGGCCTGGTGGTAGGCCGTGATCGCCTCGCGATGATGGTTGAGCTGTTCCAGCAGGCGACCGTGCTGATACCAGGCCCAGTGGTTTTGCGGCTGCAAGCGGGTAACGTTGCCATAGGCTTTGGCCGCCCGCTTAAGGAAGCCCAGCTCTTCGAGCACCGTGCCTAAACGAAACCAGGCCACATGATCATTGGCCTGCAGACCAATAACGGTGTTGTAGGCGATCGCGGCTGCCGCCAACTGCTGTTGATTTTCTAGCGCCATGCCGCGCATTAGCCAGAGTGTGGCATCTTCAGGATTCTCCTTTAAGGCTTGGTCACAGGCAGCGATCGCGTCGTCGTAGTGCTGCAGGGTATAGAGCTGATCGACCCGCTTCAGCTCCACCAGCAGCCGTTTGCGGTGACTTTGCGCCAGCTGGAAATCGGGCTTGAGCTCAATGGCGCGATCGTAGGCGGCCAGCGCCTCTTCAATCCGCTCTAGCTGTTCTAACAACTGCCCGCGATCGGCCCAGGCCCAATAGTTTTTGGGCTGGAGCTGAAGCACTTCATCGTAGGCGGCCAGCGCCTCTTCATAGTTGCCGCACCGCTCCAGCGCTTTAGCTAGCTTGAGCCAGGCCAGATAATCTTCGCGCTGGCGCTGGGTAACAGTTTTGTAAGCGCGCACGGCGAGGGCGTATTGCTCAATATTTTCCAGGGCCATGCCGAGCTTAAACCAGGCCGTAGTGGCATTAGGCTGCACTTTGACCACCTTTTCATAGCAGCGCGCTGCTTCGTGAAAGCGGCTCTGCTCAAACAGTTCATCGGCCCGCTCTAACCAGGCGACGTGGGCCTCTAAAGCCTGTGAGCTGAGTTCAATGGGGGGAATAAAGGTGGGGGAAGAGGGCGAAATGGCTTGTTTGAGAGCGCTCAACGCTTCGCTAGCATTGGCATACCGCTGGCGATGGTCGTAGCGCACCATCGTATCTAACACCTGGGCCAACTCGGGCCGCACCGACGCCAGTTCTCGCCACATCAGCTCACTGGTGCGCGGATCGTGAGGAATCCGTTTGGGGTCGAGCCCGGTCAGCGCCTGCAGCGCCAACATGCCCACGGCATAAACATCGCTGCTGAGGCAGGGGTGGCCGGCGAGCTGCTCGTTCGGCATGTAGCCGAGTGAGCCGATCGCGACCGTCATGCTGTGCAGATCGTGGGGCTGGATCAGCTGATTGCTGATTTGCTTAACAGCACCAAAGTCGATCAGCACAATTTTGTGATCACCCTTGCGACGAATCAGGTTGGAGGGCTTGATGTCGCGGTGAATCACCTGGCGATCATGGACGGCGCATAAGGTGGTCAGAATGTCCTGCAACATTTCGACGGTTTTGGCTTCGGATAGCCGGTTGCCCGCGTAAATTTCTTCGCTCAGCAACGGGCCTTCGACGAATTCTTGCGCGAGATAAAAGTGTTGATCTTCTTCGAAGTGGGCTAAGAGACGAGGAATCTGACTGTGGCTACCCAGCACATAAAGCGCCTCAGCCTCGGCATCAAACAGTCGCCGCGCCGAATCTAGCGAAAGGCTATCAGTATTGCGAGGTTGCAGTCTTTTGACTACACAGAGCGGATGGCCAGGCAAGTGTAAGTCGTTGGCCAGAAATGTCTGCCCAAAGCCGCCCCCTCCCATATGGCGAAGAATGTGGTATCGGCTACCCAGAATCTGCAAGGACATTCGGTCGCACCCTTAACGCCATCGGCAACAAGTACTCGAGCCAGTCACTCTGAAAACGATTTCACTCAGCTTTACTCAGTGGCTGAGGCCTAAGTTCAAGACCTGCTAATGCTCTAACAGCTCTTAACTCACAATGGACAGAGTGATATTGCTGAACTCCGTACGCTTTGATCTTTTCGATACACCGTATGCTCCGCAAAAAGCACTGTTGATCGGACGATGCATCAACTGACTAAAGGCGATCCCGACCTGCTAACCATCAAGATGAACTCTCGACGTGGGAAACTGACGAAAGTCCCCTTGGTGAAGGGAGCAATGACAGCCAAGGATTTTTAAGGGGTCGCTGGGCTTGGCAGAATCAAGCTCACGGCGGTAACGAAACCTGTAAACGCGCTGTAATATTTAGTGTCAATGTTGCAGCCTAAAATGTTGCGATCTGAGACGAACTTTGCAGAATGTTCATCTTTCGGTCGTAACCCCTGGGTGGAATATTTACTTACTGACTGATATTTACTGACGTATGAGGGATTATCCGGGCGATCGCCCCTCAAATGTTATGGATGACGAAATCCATATCGATGCCATAAACGAGACCGATCGCCCTTGCCGCCGATCTTTTTAGATGAAATACTCAGGCCATGCAAACTCCGCAAGCGCCCCGAGTCTGGTCTCAACTGATGCGATCGCCCTTCCTACGGCAAGTCGGTACGTATATCCTGCTGAGTGCGATCGCCCTGGTGATGTTGCTGCCGCTGCTCTGGCTCGTCAGCACGGCTTTTAAATCCCCCGATGAAAACATCTTTGCGTTTCCGCCGCAGTTTATTCCTGCGGCGCCGACTCTGGGCAACTTCGTCACCGTCTGGCAGCAAAATCCCTTTGGCCGCTACTTCATCAACAGCACCATCGTTGCAGTGCTAACAGTGGGGCTCAACCTCTTGTTTTGCTCGCTGGCAGCGTATCCCCTAGCGCGGCTGCGCTTTCCGGGACGAGAGGCGTTGTTTGCCGTGATTGTGGCGACAATCTTGATTCCCTTTCAGATTGTGATGATTCCGCTGTATGTGTTGGCGGTGCAGTTGGGACTGCGCAACAGTTATCTGGGGCTGATCTTTCCCTTCATTGCGTCCGCTTTTGGCATCTTTTTGATGCGTCAAGCGTTTTTAGGCGTGCCCAAAGAGCTAGAAGAAGCGGCGCGCATTGATGGCTGCTCAGAGCTAGGCATCTGGTGGAACGTCATGATCTCATCCACTCGACCAGCGTTAGTCACGCTGGCAATCTTTGTGTTTATCGGCGCTTGGAGTGACTTTCTCTGGCCGTTAATTCTGCTGGATCGCCCGGAATATTACACGCTGCCGCTCGGGGTGGCAAAACTGGCGGGGAGTTTTTCTCTAGATTGGCGACTTATCGCGGCCGGATCGGTCATCTCAATTCTGCCGGTGCTGATTTTTTTCGTGGCGATGCAGCGCTACATTGTGCCTACGGAATCGGGTAGTGGCTTAAAAGGATAATCGCGCCCAGGAAATCCTGCGCTTGCTGTTGATCACGCTTCATATCGACGGGTAGACAAGCATGGGAAATCGCTGAATAGAAGCGTGAGGCGATCTCGCTTGACTCTCAGGGAAAGCTGAGGGCAAGTGAGTAGCGGTGCCTTAAATGGGGTGAGTGATAGACCGCACCACAGACTCCTCATGTTGCTATCCCAAACAGGCCATGCAAAAGCTATTCGTGATTTTGACCTTCGTCGGTTTTTTGGCGGGTTGCAATAGTGCGGCAACGCAGACCCGTGAAACCCTCACAGACCAGTTATACCAATTCGCTGAATCAGAGCTACAGATGCTAGAAAAGAGGTGGGTAGTCCTAAAGCTGTAAGGATGCGTTGTAGTGGTGGATAAAGTACCAGATGGCCCCGATATGATTTTCCAATTTCTTCGAGAACGATAAAGTCTTGCGCACTAACCGCGAGACGCGTTGGCGCAAGGTGCCGTTGAAGCGCTCAATGTGATTAGTCTGACCGCTGTCCTTCCCGACCGCCCGATGACGCTGACTCGGTAAGACGGTTTGATAAGCTTCCCAGAAATCGCTGTAACAGACCGCGGACTGACGATAGACGGGGGGCAAGGAATCCCACAACGCTTGGGCTCCCGCACGGCTAAGATTGCCAATATGGACCCCGACTATCTCACGGGTATCGCGATTAATCGCCAGCCAAATCCACTGTTTGTTGCCTTTGTTACCGACGAATGACCAGGCTTCGTCACATTCAATCGTCAAAGGCCCTTTTTTTGAGCACTGACCTGCACCTGACGCTCGACTTGGGCATATTTGGCATTGACATATTGCTGCAGCCAGACCTCTGAGACCTCCATTACACGGACAATCCCGGCCAGGGAGATCTTTTCTAGCAAAAGCTTGTCAATCAGGTGTTTAGTGGCATCATCGATAATTTTGTTCTGCGGGTCTTGGACGAACTGCCGAGAACAGGCCTTGCAATTATGATTTTGCATGACGTTATGAATTATGCCGTTCTTGACGATGTTCGAGGAGCCACAATCAGGGC
>ERZ1740058.1498-NODE-1498-length-10859-cov-3.468252_pt1 | contig 10859 bp, 8 predicted proteins | sample MGYA00581745_ERZ1740058 | MGnify/ENA primary metagenome ERZ1740058 (study PRJEB43018, sample SAMN04849742) | marine metagenome | isolation source: floating plastic debris | place: Pacific Ocean | collected 2008-08-30 | study: EMG produced TPA metagenomics... | reverse complement strand
CAAACCTCGATGAATTTTTTCGAGTTAGGGTAGCTTCCCTGCGTAGTATTGTCAGGATTAATAAAGAAAAAATCAATCAAAAATTTAAGAATAATCCCCAAGACACACTACGCCAGATTTTGGTTGAAGTAGATAAACAGCAGAAGGAATTTGGTAGAATTAAACGCGATGAAATAATTCCTGATCTAGCCGCTAATAACATCGTGCTTTACAGGGAGGAGCCTATCAATCAGGTTCACAAACCGTATATCACTTCCTTTTTTAAAAGTAAGGTGCTGTCATATATTCAGCCACAGCTGCTTAGTAAGGCCTCCTCGATTTTTCTGGAGAACAGAGAATTATATTTTCTGGTCGACCTTTTTCATTCTGAAAAAAAAATAGATGAACAGGCTATCTTAAATATTCCTTCAAACCACATTCCTCGATTTATAAATTTACCTAAGATTGGCGGGACATTTTATTACATAGCTCTGGATGATATTATACGTCATAATCTTTCATTTTTATTTCCCAAGTACAAGATAAAGGGCTGTTATGCCATCAAGCTAAACAGAGATGCCGACCTAAATATCGATGATGAGTATTCAGGTAATCTTGTTAAGAAAATCAGAAAACAAATAGATAAAAGGAATATCGGTATACCTTCCAGATTCTTATATGACCACACCATGCCGACAGAGATTCTGAATAAATTATCAAAACTTGTCGGTCTGGAGGAAGGAGACTTGGTAAAGGGTGGCAAATACCATAATATGCATGACTTTTTTGGTTTAGATAATCCTTTGAAGCCAGCCTTAGAGTCTGAGGAACTTATACCACTCACGCACAGAATCTTATCGAAGGCCCCTTCTATTTTTGATGCCATTCAGGCTAATGATCAGTTATTACACTTCCCTTACCAGTCTTATGATTACATCTTGCAATTCTTTAATGAGGCTTCACTCGATGAAGAAGTTCAGGAAATAAAAGCTACCTTTTATAGAATTGCCGAAGACTCATTTATTTGTCACGCCCTAATAAGTGCAGCCACCAACGGCAAAAAAGTAACGGTATTCGTTGAGATTAAAGCTCGGTTTGACGAACAAAATAATCTTAAATGGGCCGACAAAATGGAAAAAGCGGGTATAAGAATCATTTACAGTATGCCTGGGTTAAAGGTTCATGCCAAAGTAGCGCTGGTCAGTAAAAAAAAGGAAAGTGGTCAACGCATCGACTATGGTTATTTTGGAACAGGGAATTTCAATGAAAAAACGGCCAAATTATACGCTGATCAAGCCTTGCTAACTTGTAATACGGAGTTAACAAATGAACTAGACACGCTTTTTGATCATCTATGTGACCGTACCATTCAGCCCGAATTTAATAATTTGTTAGTTTCCCAGTTTAACATCAGGCACCGTTTTACCGAGTTAATTGAGAGGGAAATAGATCATGCAAAATCTGGTAAAAAGGCTCACATAATCATTAAGCTGAATAACCTTCAAGATGAACGTATGATTGATTTACTGTATGAAGCCAGTAACGCTGGTGTGCGGATAGATATGATCGTCCGTGCTATTTGTTGTCTGGTGCCGGGGGTAAAAAATCAGAGTGAAAATATTATGGTCCACCGAATTGTAGACGCTTACCTAGAGCATTCCAGAGCGTTTTATTTTTATAATAATGGTGCTGATGAGCTGTACCAAGGTTCTGCAGATTGGATGAAACGTAACCTCAATAGACGGATAGAAGTAGTTTTTCCAATTAACGATGCTACTTTAAAGCATCAAGTGATGCAAATGCTCAATCTGCAACTGCAAGACGCAATTAAGGGTAGATTAATTAATGCGAGCTTGGAGAATGTACGATTTACTACAGATGAGCCCAAAAGGTCTCAAGTTGATTTTTATAATTACCTGAAAGAGTGTTAGCCTTTAAGTACTTTCGGGGTACATAACCAGGGCGATTACAAAACTTAGTATGGCCAATATAAATCCATACATAAAGACATTGAAAGACTTTCGCAGCATCTTATATTTCTTACCGAGCACAATACCTAAAAAATAAATGTCTTTGATTAAACTACCATAGAGAAAATCTGCGTCTTTCATCATTTCTTTCATTCCCCACATGTAGTTGTCCAGTTCCATACCATGGAAATTACCAAAGAACAAAAGGTTTGTCTTTTTTTCTCTGATTTCATCGCGAGTGAATTTACCTGAAGAAATATTAGGTCTTGTGGCTAAAACGGCAAAAACGATAGTACAAAGGCACACGGCAACTAGAATAAAAGCAGGAATAATAAGCTGAGGGTATTCACCAAACTTTCGAAATAGGACGGATACAAGTACGGATAAAATAATGGAATTAATAGAGATCATGATATTGGCTTTATTGTCGGCCATGGCACTCAATTGAAGATGGTTCTTAGAAGTCACCCTAAACATGGTTTCTATCCCTCTATCCGGCTTTTGTATCTTTACTTTAGCCAACTTCGTTTCAAGTTTCTCTATTTGTGCTTCATACTTCTTAGATGATTTTTTCGCTTTTTTAATCCCTTTTTTTAGTGTGCGTAAGTTTTCCTTTTTTCCAGGTTCTAGATAGGTTTTACCAAATGAAGTATGATATTGATGATTATTCATAAAGTCAATGGTTTTGACACTCCATTCTTCAGAGGTCATGTCTTCTTCACTAAGACTAACCAATTCTTTTCTAAGGGCTTCACTTCTATCGTTAAACGAATCAGATGACAAGTGGTACAAATCCGCGTCACACATAATTTCCGATAGTTTATCGGTAGGTGTTTGTGGCATCTTGGTGCTCATGATTATTTTATCAACCTGAGCAATGGTCCCAGAGTCAGCCCCCCACTCTTCAAGCTTTTCAGACATTATTTTAACACTCTCTTCTTCATGATCTTGTTGACTAGAGTGGTGTCCAACATCATGAAACCATGCGGCAATTTTTACTATCGAAAGCTCATCGCTACTGAGGTTCTCATGCTTGGCTATAGTGTCTATTGCCTCTACAACTTCTTTGGTGTGATTTAGGTTGTGATATGTATAATTATCAGAGAGCTCACAGAGAATCTTTTGAGAGTAGGCACTAGATTTTTCGACAAGCAATGTACTATCCATTAAACAATAAATGTAACATATTTTAATCTAACAGTCTCGTATTGATAACGTCATTGTATGCTTAAGAATTATTTACCATCCACATAATCCTGTAGATAGGAGAATTTATCCGTCAGCTTACCATCCTCGGTTATTGTGGCTCTTTTGATAATATCATTTGTATCTGTTCCGCTTAAATGGGGTAACACATTGTAAAGCAATTCATGACCAAAGTCAGAGGATGCGTCTCGCGGCAATTCACAAGGTAGGTTATCTACTGCCATCACCGTTATATTCGCTTCATCTTTTAGAGCGGGCTCCACTAAATCCTCAGATGGGTTATAATCATAAATAGGATCATCAATCGTACTTGGTCGCTTGGTTGATGGTATGGACCCTTCTATGTCACAAGTAATATCTGCTATGACTCTTATTTTAAAGTCGTCATGCTGAACCTCTTCGCGCTTAAAGAGGACGGGCGCTGAAGGGTCCCAAAATGCCCCGGCTATTAATAAGTCAGTAACTTTTGTAAACTTTTGAAAATCACCTTGGTAAAGCTCAGGATGATTATAAAAATCAGAACGTTTAAACTCCGTGCCATTTTTAGTCTTGTTGTAATCTCTCGTATTTAGCTGAGTGTATACTGGCTCATCAAAAAGCTCATTTAAGTATGCTGCAGGTGTTACTTTTCTAATGCCAATTCCATCCAATACTTCCATGGCTCCTCTTGACACTCTTCCTCCACCAGTTAAAGCTATTTTAATTTTTGGGAGCTTGACTTTTTCGTATTCAGTTTTGAGATCTTCTAAATCATAGCACTCATGGGCAGGACGGATATCAAAAAGGTTATATCTCTTCCCATATGTTAGAATTCCATTGTAAGCCCCTACAAGACCTGCATATCTTCCAAAAGCCACAATACGTGTGTTGTTCTCATCCGTTAGCTGCTCATAGTCTATTAGCCGAATATTCTTTTTAAGAATTGCTCTTAACAACTCCCTGTTATAGGGTTGTTCTTTTGTTGTATGCGAGAAAAAGAGGTACGTTTTATTTTTAATTAATTCCTCTATGGGTACTTCTTTTACACCCAACAATATATCACAATCTTCTAAATTATCAACAATAGGAATTCCTAATGCTCTATATTCATCATCTTCAAAACATCGGATATCCGATGTTTTCACAGATATTGAAACATTATCCGAGCTGATCGTCAGCTCTTTCGCTTGCTGTGGAATAATAGGTACTCTTCGGTCAATAGGAACCTTACCTTCTTTGAGAATTCCAATTTTAATATGATTCATGAAACACTGTTTGTATGCTGAATTAAAGATACTGTGATTGGGTAGACAACCCAACCAAATGACTCATTGCTTTATTTACTGTATAAATGAATAGTGAATTTAATAAAAAGAGTGCTATTGCTTAAAGGCTTGATTTATTCCTCTTCATCGGGCGATTCCCCCTCCTTTAATTCTTCATAATCATCTCGTTCCTGAAGTTTTTTGTCTTCAACATTCTTATTCAGGAAACTATTGATTTTGTCGATATCATAACTTGTCTTCAACTCACCGAAAGAATCAATTTCAACGTTAAAGCCTTCTAATTCCGGATTAACTGTTGGCTTTTGTTTTTTTTTATCAGAGTCCTTTTTCTTAGCCATGATCTTATTCTTTATTTGATGGAATCTGTTCAAGAGCAGTTTCAATTCGTTTTACACACTCTTTGGGACCAAGTATTTCGATTATTTCCATTAAGTCCATTCCCGATCCTTTACCTGTTAAAACAACTCTTAATGATTGCATTACTACACCTATTTTAACGCCATTTTCTGTTAGAATGTTGTTCAATATCTCCTTGACTTCCTCGGCATTGATGTCAATTTGTTTGGATAACGGAATTGCAAATTGTTTCAAAATCATTGCTACCGTTTCATTCCACTTTTTTGAAATGACTTTTTCTTCATAATTAGAGGGGGGCGTAAAGAAAAAGTCAGACTCACTTTCTAAGTCCTGAAGAAATTCAACCCTATATTTCAGAGCGTCACAAATTTGTATTAGCTTTTCATCAGAATAAGTTGTTGACGTTGCATTTTGTAAGTATTGAATGAGCTCTGCTCCGGGTTTGTCCTTTATATATTGTTGATTGAACCATTTGGCTTTTTCAATGTCAAACTTAGCTCCTGATTTTACAATGCGGTCTAAAGAAAAAGCACTAATGAGCTGTTGTAAATGAAAGATTTCATTTTCATCACCAGGATTCCAGCCGAGCAGTGCAATAAAGTTAAGCAGTGCTTCCGGCAAATATCCGGCTTCTTTAAATCCTGAAAAATGTTCTAAGGACCCATCGCGCCCTGGAAATTCTCCACTAATAGGAAAGACAGGAAAGCCTAAACGATCGCCATCTCGTTTGCTCAGTTTCCCGTTACCATCGGGTTTAAGCAATAATGGTAGATGTGCAAATTTTGGCATAGAGTCAGACCATCCTAAGAATTTATATAATAAAACGTGCAATGGTGCAGAAGGCAACCACTCTTCTCCTCTAATTACATGGGTGATTTTCATGAGATGGTCATCTACTACATTGGCTAAATGATAGGTAGGCATTCCATCAGATTTCATCAATACCTTGTCATCTATGGCAGAAGAGTGTACCATTACCCAACCCCGAACCAAATCATTAAGCCTTACTTCCTCTTTTCTGGGGATTTTCAGACGTATGACATAAGGATCACCAGCTGCAATCCTTTGCTTCACTTCCTCCTCGGTTAAAGTGAGGGAGTTATTCATTTGCATACGGGTGATGGCGTTGTATTGCAATGAATCAACCTTTGCCGCCTTTAATCGCTCTCTCATAGCATCTAATTCTTCAGGAGTATCAAACGCATAGTAGGCATTACCCTCTTCTAGCAATTTTTGAGCATATTGTTGGTAAACGTCTTTTCTCTCAGATTGCCGGTAAGGACCATATGGACCACCTAGCTTTGGTCCCTCGTCTGGAGTTATTCCCATCCATTCTAAAGATTCATTGATATACTCTTCTGCCGATTCAATGAATCTTGATTGGTCTGTATCTTCTATTCGTAGAATAAACTTACCATTATTCTTTCTAGCGAATAAGTAATTATATAATGCTGTTCTTACACCTCCTATATGTAAAGGACCTGTTGGACTGGGAGCAAATCTTACTCTTACTTCTTCGTTCATACTTTCTTATTTTGGGCCGCAAATTTAATGAAACCCAAAATCATTAGCATCCTTATAGGTTGGTTATTGCCGAACAGCAATACACGATATTTCAACATTTACATTTTTTGGCAGTCCGCTTACTTCTACCGTTTCTCTGCTAGGAGGGTTTTCTTTAAAGTATTGTCCATAAACTTCATTAATTGAGCCGAAATCGCCCATGTCTTTAATGAAAATAGAGCACTTTACAATATCATTAAAGTTATAGCCTGCTTTATTAAGAATAAAATCAATGTTTTTCATTACCTGGTGTGTCTCTAATTTTATATCAGAATTCACAAGGTTGCCCGTTGATCTGTCTATGGCTATTTGACCTGACATGTATAGCGTTTTTTCGCTAATAATCGCCTGACTGTAGGGCCCAATAGGCTCTGGGGCTTCATTGCTATTAACTATTTTTTTCATGTTTTTAATGAATTAATTGAATTAGTTTTGATTGCTAATATGGGAAGTTATAAGCAATAAACATATGAGAATATTGGTAATCGGGGGAAATGATAAATTAGAAGAGGTTGAACGCAAGCTGGGCGATGAAAATAGCTATGCCCTGGTCTCAACCATTGATCATGAATTTCCATTAGAAGATTTTGAGCTTATTTTTGATTTTGCCATTGATAGCTATCCTGATCACTTTGAACACTATATATCTTTAAAAAAGTCTTTAGTACTTCTTAACACCGTAAAAATTTCTTTGAGTGAACTCCAATTTACTTTTGGTGTTCCAGAATGTGAATTATATGGTTTTAATGGTCTTTCTGGATTTATAAACAGAGAATTATGGGAGGTTAGTTCTTTGAGTAACACTGTTACTCCAATCTTTAATGAAAAGCTTGGGGATTATACGCTAGTTGATGACAGAGTGGGTTTGGTTACTCCCAGAGTAGTTTTGATGATTATTAATGAAGCTTTTTATACAGTGCAAGAGGGCACTGCATCGAAAAGTGATATTGATCAAGCTATGAAATTAGGTACCAATTATCCTTATGGGCCATTCGAATGGCTTAAAATAATAGGAATAGAAGACGCATACGAAACTCTTGAAGCGATCTATAACGACACAAATGATGAACGTTATAAGATTGCTCCTTTATTGAAAAAAGAATATTTGAGATTGCGATAATGTTTATTCTACTGTAACGGACTTTGCCAAGTTTCTGGGTTGATCTACATTACAATCTCTCATAACAGCGATATGATAAGATAACAGTTGCAGAGGAATAACACTCACCATGGGCATTAATGCTTCATCTGTTTTTGGGACTTCTATCACGAACTCTGCCATTTGAGGGATCAAAACGTCTCCCTCTGTTACCACAGCAATCACTTTTCCTTTTCTAGCCTTAACTTCCTGAATGTTAGACACAATTTTATCATAAGAGCTATCTCTGGTAGCTATAAATACAACCGGCATTTCTTCATCTATTAATGCAATAGGCCCATGCTTCATTTCTGCTGCCGGATAGCCTTCCGCATGTATATATGAAATCTCTTTTAGTTTAAGGGCACCCTCTAGTGCGACAGGAAAATTGAAACCCCGTCCCAGGTAGAGAAAATTCTTAGCATCCTTAAAAAGTGAGGCAATTTTTTTAATCTGTGGTTCTAAGGTTAGTGCTTTTTCTACTTTTGCAGGAATATTTTCAAGTTCTACTAACAGTTCGTGATACCTTCTTTCGGAAATAGTGCCTTTTTTATGGGCTACTCTTAACGCTATCATATTGAGCACCGTTAACTGAGCGGTGAATGCCTTCGTACTAGCAACACCAATTTCAGGGCCAGCATGTGTGTAAGCTCCTTCGTGAGAAACTCTAGCAATAGAAGATCCAACCACATTACAGACACCGAAGATGATGGCTCCTTTGGACTTTGCCAATTCAATGGCTGCTAAGGTGTCTGCCGTTTCACCTGATTGTGAAATAGCTATTATAACATCTCCCTCACGAATAATAGGGTTACGATACCTAAACTCAGATGCATATTCGACTTCGACTGGAATCCTACAAAACTCTTCTATGAAATACTCTGCTACTAAACCTGCGTGCCAGGACGAACCACATGCTACAATTACAATACTCTCAGCACTTACTAATTTGTTTGCATACTCACGGATTCCTCCAAGTACTAAACGTCCTGAGTTGGCATCCAGTCTACCCCGCATACAATCACTTATAGATTTGGGCTGCTCGAAAATTTCTTTTAGCATGAAGTGCTCATAACCACCTTTTTCAATAGCTTCTAGCTCCATATCTAATGTTTGGATATAAGGAGTTAAAGGAACATCCTGTGTGGTTTTAATCTTTAGTTCACCATTATCAATAACAGCAATTTCATGCTCATTTAAATAGACTACTTCATTAGTATATTCAATAATAGGTGTTGCATCTGAAGCAAGAAAAAATTCGTCATTACCCACTCCTATAACTAGCGGACTACCCTTTCTGGCAGCAATTAGCTGATTTGGATTATTTGTTGACATAATCACAATGGCGTAAGCCCCAACTACTTTGGTAAGTGCAAGTCTTACTGCTTCGTCCAAGGTGCAATTATTATTGACTTGAATATCCTCAATAAAGTGAATAAATACTTCTGAATCAGTTTCACTCGTAAACTCGTGTCCTTTATTTATGAGTTCCTGTTTGAGGGAGCTGTAATTTTCAATAATGCCATTGTGAATAATAGCTAAGTTCTTTGAGAATGAATAATGGGGATGAGCATTGATGTCATTAGGTTCTCCATGTGTGGCCCATCGTGTGTGTCCAATCCCAATGGTACTTTTCAAATCTTCCCCTTCTATGTAGTTTTCAAGCTCAGAAACTTTACCCTTTTTTTTATAGACATTAAGGCCATCATTTAGAAGGGCAATGCCAGCGCTATCATAACCTCGATACTCTAGCCGCTTTAAACCTTTTATAATTACATCGTGCGCTTCACGATGTCCTACGTAGGCAACAATTCCGCACATTTTTATTCTGTTATAGTATAGAAAAAGGAAATGGATACATCTTCTTTGGCAAAAGTAACTCCGCTTAAGTTTACGTCATTTCCAACATTAAAATCACTTCTAATTAAATCGCTACCAATGATGATTTGATCAAAACCTGAGTCATCAATGATTAAACTTTGTAAAAACAAAGGCATTTCTATGTTGAAGCTTTGATCTAAAGTGTCATAAAGTATATCAGTTGGAAGTTCCGTTAGAATTAAATCATTGTCTATTTTTGACAAGATACCATTTTCTATGTTTTCTGAATTTGAAAAAGTAAAATAGAGAAGGGTAGTAAGGGGTAAATCATCCGATACGCTTCTAACATTTTTAATTGATAGAGTGGCTTTATTGATGATTAAATTAGAAACGGTGTCTCCGATTAAGGGAAAGTCAGACAAATCAATAGCAGCCAGCATATTGGTGCCAGAATGCACGTGTATGTCATCAGTATTTGAAGGGAAAATACTAGTTATCTCAGAAACGCCATTAAAAACACCACCTTGCCAGGGAGTATCTTCATTAGGGGTTATATTATTGAATGATTTTAACGAATTGATTAAGAAATTTGCTGTTCTTTCGATAGTACTACCATCAATATCTTCTAGTCTATATACCAAATCAAAATCATAATTCTCTACATCTGTTACGTCAGTGGTAATTATTGCGTTCGTCTCGTCCTCAGCCATAATGACAATACCTTTTAGGTTTTCATCCAAATAGTAACTTACACTATCTATGTCGCTATCGTCTTGTGGCACACCCTTCAAAATAGCATCAACAAAACTTTCAATAAAGAACGATTTATAATCCTCATTTAATTCAAAAGGCATCTGGTAGATGTAAAACCCATTGTCATCAAAGTCGTCTGAGCTGTCAGTTGTTTGAGTTGTTAAGTTTATTGAATCACGGTAAATCTGGAAATGAGCTTCACCTATTTTTTCATCAACACTTATATTTGATGCACTATTTATTTCAGCGAGCTCATTGATGGTTTCCGAAAGTTTATAGAGTCCAAAATTTTGAACATCTGTTTCTTCGAAACTGCCTACCGCCCCATTTATCCTGATATTGAATGTTAAGCTAATTAATTCTGCAGATCGGATCGTAGCGGTATCATATATTGCCCTTTCAACAGATATGTCACCATATGCTTTGGCGGTTATGTTACCGAGTACGCTATCTTGCATTGTGCCGGCTATCAAATTACCACTGAAGGATCCTGGTACACTTCCTGCCCAAAGTTGATTAGTATTATTTCCTAATGGAATTTCCGCAAAAAAAATCCCCAAATTATTTTCTGGGGTTACATTCAATTCTCCAAGTTCTTCTTCACAAGAAAAAAAGAGAAGGACTGCTAGTATTAACAGCCCTAATTTCTTATCCAACAAGTTCATTATATTAGTTAAAATACGAAGCAGAAATATCATCACCAGCCTCAACTACTTCTATCTTGCCCTTATTATTTAATAAATCGCCAACAGAATTATCACCTTCAGGACCTATAACTAAATCGGAAAACTCCATTCCAAGCTTTAC
>ERZ1740058.1497-NODE-1497-length-10859-cov-8.313125_pt1 | contig 10859 bp, 9 predicted proteins | sample MGYA00581745_ERZ1740058 | MGnify/ENA primary metagenome ERZ1740058 (study PRJEB43018, sample SAMN04849742) | marine metagenome | isolation source: floating plastic debris | place: Pacific Ocean | collected 2008-08-30 | study: EMG produced TPA metagenomics... | reverse complement strand
TCAATGCATATAGCCTTAAAGGACAAAATTGTTCCGATTCTATACATAGGCGTACCTTGGCGATCGCGCTGGAGAGCGCGTTGCAGTCGGCCACCGCGCCGCTGTACGAAGAGATCTCGCAGCTCAAAGCAGAAGTGAGCCAGCTGCGGGCAGAGCACGCGGAATCACACCAGAGTATGTCTCAGATGTTAGGGGTGTGGTCTCAGGAATTAAGGAACGCCACCAAGCCGCAGAACTCGAATGGCAAGCCGAGCGCATTGGAGAAGCAGCTGAAGCGATTGTCAGCGGCGCTGAGCAGTTGGAGCTTACAGCAGCAGCTGTTACTCGACTCGATGAACAGGTTGAGCGAAAGGCTCAGAGACTGAAGCAGCGCAGGCAACTGTCAGAGCAGACGGATGTAGGTGGAGTCGCGGAGTCGGTGCTCAAGGACATCGACCCTGAGTTGCTAGAGCGAGTCAGAGACCGCATGGCAGAGGACAAAGCGCCAGAGCAGTCGAAACAAGCGCAGTCTAAGCATCAAGAGCGACCAAAGCAGCGTCAAAAGAAGCGCGATCAGGGTATGGAGTTGTAATCGTATAGCAAGGGGGTATATAGCAGTTGGGTTTAGTGTAGTACAACTGCTTTCACATAGTGAAGGAGAAGAGCCGTATTGCGTGGCATGGTAGCCTTGGAAGACTAAGTCGTAAGAATTTTTATGAATCAGGCTACATGGGAGCGAATAGCAGGATTCGTTCTTATCTGTATAGTTCTGGTGGTGCTTGTCACTACTCTTTTTATCACACCGGACTTTAATACAAATACTTACGCAGTTATTAGATTCTTAGCGGCGACAGCAGCTGGGTTTTGTGCAGCTTTCTTCTCAGGACGCTTTAACCTGGAAGCTAAACTGCCTATAACGAAATCACAGGTTAGAGCAACTAGCGCTTTTGCTACATTTCTAGCAGTATTTATACTCTTTTATTTCAATCTACCAACTGAAGCAACTGATCAATATCCTGATAACTCCGCAGCATATTTATCTGAAGCGAACGTGATTGTAGCTCAATTTGATCAAAGGGCTGAAAGAACAGTTGAAATTGGAAGACGTATAGAGTCTGCCTTGGAGAAAGACTTACTCAAAGCCGAACTAGATGACGTGAATGTAGAATTTACACCTGAGGTAATTAGAAGTGAGATAGAAGCTCGACAAGTAGTTGGGCGAAATACATCTGCGGTCATCTGGGGTTGGTATGATGACTACGAAATTCGTGTCCGAATATTTCTACCTTCGCAGGATACAGAACAAGAATTTAACGAGATACCCTTTTCTCTTGGAAATGATTCAAGCACTCAAATAAGTTTAGTAGTTCGTAAGTCGTTGCCCCGTAATGTTTCTTTCCTGACGTTTCTAGTCATGGGTCAACTGGAGTACCGCGAAAACAACTACGTAGAAGGATATAAGTTCTTTGACCTCGCTACGAGTGGTACTCCAGAAAATGTTCAGATTGAAAATGAGGAAGTAGTGCCTTTCCTCACTGCCAGACAGATTCAAAATTCTGACAGCCTACCAACTCTACAAGATATGTGGGATAGGTATCGTGACGAGTCTAAAATGGCCATTGAGCATCAAGATAATCTGACAACAGCTATATGCGGATACGTAGATGCAGTACAAGCTAAGCCTTCATTCTCAGAACCCTACAATAACCTCGGTGTTCTTATAGCCAAATATGATGATGATGAAATAGGTCTTATAAGACATGTTCTCGATATAGAAGACGCCGCAAGTTGTTTGAATCAGCTCAATTTTGAGAGAGTGGAAGCTGGATTGGCGAGAAATCTATTAGAGAAATCTATCGAGTTAAGTCCTAACTGGACTGTCCCCAAGTACAATTTGATGACTTATAACTACAACAGAAGCCTGATATATGGTTCTGGTTCAAAAAGATTAGAAGAAGTCAAGAGAGAACTCGAAGGAATTCTGAAAAGTGATGAGTCATTGTATGGAACGCATATAATGCTTTCCAATCTAGAGTTGGAATTGGACAATATAAACAATTCTAAGAATCATCTTATGGAGGCATTAGAAATTGTTCAGTCACTAGATTCTCTATCTCCTCTAGTTGTATCTAACTTGTATGTGAATCTAGGCCAATTGTCTTTGAAGATGAAACAATATCAGGACGCTGAAGCCGATTTTGAAAACGCACTACGTGTGAACAGCGAGAACGCAGAGGCTATTTTGGCTTTAGCAAACTTAGCAGTTTTAAACGATGAGGATGAAAGAGCGTTAGAGTTGATTGAATCAATCTCTACCTTAGAGATTGATGGTGTAGAACAGGCTGGTTCTGCTCTATATTCAGCAAAAGTTCTTGAGTCATTTATTTACCTAAGAGAACAAAAATATGATTCGTCAGTCTCCGCTATTAAGGAATTAAATTTGGAGCGTACTGCTCCAGGAGGGTACGTGGTTCCTATTCCTCTGTCAAACTATATGTTGGGATTACTCTATGGACTTCAAGATGAGAATACGCTCTCTTCAACTTATATTGAGATAGCTCAAGATGCTTACGAAGGCTCTGATACTTGGGATCATTATAACCACAGTAGAAATAATACTATGTTACTAGTCTGGACTGAAGTAACATCAGAATGCTTTACTTTCATGTTCCCCCGAGAATTTGCAATAGAGCAGGATAAACCTGATCCACTTTGTTCTTTAGATGACAGAAAAGAACATACTCTTTATGTGTACGATAAGTTTATAGAAAAGCTCACAGATAGATTGTTCTATAGAGGAGGACTCCTTGTTATCGGTGGGTAGAACGATAGAGCCGGTTGACGAAAAATTAAGCTGAAGTCAGATTAACTTATTGCCATTGAGATAGGATTAGCTAATAGGAGATATGTCATTTACGCGCTCCTTCTGTCTTGTATCTAGGTTCAAGCGCTTCATATACTTTGGCAATAGCAGAATTGATCGCTAGACATACGATAGCACTAGCTATTCCACCATATATAACTCCCCTGACACATGCTAGTAGAGTAGAGTTCTGCCAAACGATACTGCCTAAGCCGTCGAAAAAGTAATCGTCGTCTAGATAGAAGGCCATCGTAGTGTATACGATAATTGTTGGATAACAGAATAAAGCGGTTGCGGATTCGGTGCCATCTTCTATTACTTTGAGATTATCTTTAGAAACTATTTGTCGTGGGTTTTGGTAGCTTCTTATATATCTATCATGCATCCTTTTTCGAGTGTAAAAATTGAGGAATGCAGATGAGTAGACAATACTTGAAAGTACTGTTAACCAAACTAACAGTGAAGGAGCCTTCTCGCTGTTGGACGTAACGACTAGGCCACCAAGACTGATGAAATCAGCAACTAACCCTACTGCTCCAGCGCAGAGACTGAACACATCTATTCCTCTCATTGCTTTTCCCGCCACAAGAATGCTCCGTTTTAGCTGCATTATTTAATATGGCTTATTCTATCCGTATTTGGTGTTTGCTCTGGTCACACAATGCCGGCAACGTAGTTGCGGTATCAGAATCTATGCGTTGCTGTTGAAATTGGCGTGGCTAGACGTACCTCATACCATAGAAAAATGAGCTTAAGAACTTCTGTTGCTTATACTATCCCACATCAAAAGTAGTCAGTTTTTCGGATAGAAGCGCCATTGATCAGGTAACTATCCTGGTACTGGTCGATGGAGGCTAGAGGCTTGGTGATATGCTCCGATAGAACATAACGTATCTGATCCTCCGGCATTCCAACTTCGCGTAAAGCCATAGCTTTATCAAGAAGAACCTCTGTTCTTAATTTTTCATTCTTTAAAGCCAGTTGTTCTCTTTCCAAGGCTTCTCTATACTCGCGATCTTTTCTGTGCTCGTGCCTATCATTTAAGTATTTTCGTAATGTTTCAAGTGGGTTAAGTGAGCCAAGAAATTCCCAGACTCCTGGAGACTGTATAACAACAGACATCAGGCGGAGCTTATCATCCGGTAAAACGAGCCCCTCTACATTTTTAAAGGGCTTTAGTGCTCTCAATGAACGTGAGCCGTAAGATGGACGTCTTCCAGCTGGTTCCGTCTCAACTGTGATTAGTAAGTCGTTGTCAGAGCGTTCAATCCCAGATATGGTAGAGCGTTCATTCCCAAATGCTATTTGTTGCGCTCTGTCAACAAATAGATCGAAAGCATATAAATTACCATACGCATTTTCTATAGATAAAAGATAATCGCAAATTTCTTCTACCGTCCCACCACGTACGCCCTCTATAGTTAGTATTCCGTATTCTTCGGCCATATTGTAAAGCTATTCCTCTCTTTTAGGTTCTGATGGTGGAGCTGTGTTGACTTTAAAGTTTGCTTACGCACCATACCGTAGAATGCTGTGTCTATTATCCTCGACCCATCCTCCTGGAAGTGTTTATCAATCATCTGCTCCTAGTTTCTACGTTCTCATTTGATAAATTTTCTTTTGATGGCTTCCTATAACTACGCTCGCATTCCCATACATAATAGTGTCTTACAAATGACCGTTTGTAAGACACTTTCTGGAAGTTAAGACGGTGAACGAGGTTTCTGCGTTTGAGGTGTCTCATAACTTGTATTATTTTCTATGTATCATTATTGAGTCAGATAGACGAGTTTTGAGACGAAATTATGAAGGTTGGCTACGCTCGGGTGTCTACTTTTGAGCAGGACTTGGATTTGCAGATGGATGCGTTGGAGAAGGAGGGGTGCGATCGCATTTTCTACGACCAGGGTGAAAGTGGAGCTAAGGCGAGTCGCCCGGAGTGGGATAACTGCCTCGACCATCTGCGAAAAGGAGACACGCTGGTTATCTGGAAGCTGGATCGCGCCAGTCGTTCGACTAAGCACTTGATCGAGCTGGCTGAAGATCTGAAGAAAAGAGGTGTCGGGCTGCTTAGCTTGAAAGAGAAGATTGATACTTCGAGCGCGATGGGCAAGTTCTTCTTTCGGATGACAGCATCGATCGCAGAGTTGGAGCGCGACATCATCCGTGAGCGCACTCTAGCAGGACTGGCGGCAGCGAGAGCCAGAGGGCGCAAAGGCGGCAGAAAGAAGAGCATTACTGAAGGCCAGAAGCTAGAGGCGAAGCGTTTAGCTGAGGCTGGTGAGCTGAGCATTACCGAGATTTGTGCAAAGGTCGGCATTAGTCGTGCCAGCTACTATCGATTAGTTGACTAAAAAGTTGATTGATCTCAATTCTTCTCGTGCTTGCTTCTGGGGCTTCTGAAGGTGATTCATTCTTTTTCAGAATGACCAGGATAGATTTCGCGCATATGTTCTTTGCAGAGCCATAGTACATCGCCTTCAGGTGTAGTTGTACGGGTAAGGTTACCCCACGTTCGCTCAGAATCTTTGCGTTTGAGAAATTCGTAAAGCATACGTAATGAAGCCCCACTAGCTTTCTGAGCAGTGTTCGCCTTGTTTATTGTGTGTTCGTCCGATCCAATGAAGCTACGATCATCGTCTGTAACTTTAATCTCGGGAAGCTTCTCAACGAGTGATTTTGTAAGAGCGATGCCATTGCTAATGAGTCAGCCATAGTCAGTAGCTGCAACGTTGATCCAAGGACCAACAACAGGCGTGACATACTTAATGATTCCAAAGAGGCGGGTGAGATGAGGTTCCATTGTGCGTAGCCATTCCCTTGGGTTGTCTATCGTATAGAGACCTCCTGAATGAACAGGATGAAGGCAGCCAGGATATTCACAATATAGTTGGATGCTCATACGCTGAGTAGCTATATTTTGTTGCCAAAAGCGACGGTCATCTGGTCGCACAACAAAAACACTGGGACAAGGCGATTCCATATGCTTCTGTGTAACCCGAATCTCCCGGATTAAGTCGCGTTGAACAAGTTCTCGTAGCTCAGAAAAGCCTTGCTCTACTGAAGCTTTTAGTGAGTCAAAACTATCTTCATTACAGGCTCGTAGCTCCTCACTGGAAGCCTGAAGCTGGTCGCTGGAAGCTTGAAGCTGATCAAGTTTTCTGATGACAGTGCTTTGAGTAGTGTAGTGAAGTCCAAACAGCAATTCAGTGACTGATATGTTCTCAAGGCATTTTGGACATTCAATAGTTTCTCGAGGTGGAACACGCTCTAGGCGGTATGTAAGGTCAGCATAGTCAAATTCGTGTGGACAGCGAACATTGATAGGATCGGGACAGTGTATCTGTCGGGTTATCTTGAGACCTGGATAACGATGGAGAGTTAGTTCTAGACCTTCACGTAAGATATCAAAGAAGTTATGCGGAACGGGACCACGAACAGCAAGGTGTAGATAATCGGCATTAGTATTTTCATCGCGGAGAGTACGTACTAGCCCAAGATGTTTTCCTTCTCTATCTTTGAAGAGCACTCCTGTACGCCAATGAATACCACGTCGGTCACCTTCGTCAATAGTAAAGCGATGTTGTCGAGCAATGAACCAGGTAGGAATACCAGGCAGGATTTCACTAATCTGAAATTTCATAGAAATTTCTTTGCAGTTGGATTCTTTTTTCTTCTCCTGCCAGCGAGATTGAAAATCAGGTGGTTCAAAGGGTAAGCGTTCTACAACTAAGCTAATATCTTTATTCTCAAGAGTGCGATAGGAAAGGTCAAACCGCTCCATCAAACGTAAGAAGAAATTACGTAGGTCTGGCCTAAGCTCTGCCCAAATTTGATCCATGCATTGCCTAGTGAAGATTCCATTCCTCTCGATCACTTCTTCCGCTGTCAACACTTTACTGATATATTTGGTCACCCACTGAGGTTTGAGAATGACTAGATCGTTGACTTCTTCCTCTTCTTGAAAAAACAGAATATCTCCTAGTTCATGTAGCCAGTTGGCTAAAACATGTTTACCGGATTCAGAAACTTCAGCCTTCCTCATTGCACCCCAAAATTCATTTGGAGTTACCTGGCGTGATTTCCCCTCCCGAATGGTGTTGGCAAATTTCAGCCATGTGGTAGGCCATACTTCACCCATAAGTGGCAGTTTTGAAGTAGCTTGTGTGATACCTTGCCGTAGTTCGTTTATTCCTACTCTCGTTTTATTGCTGACCTCAAATAGTGACAAGATCTGAGGAAACTTTCGCCGCAAATCAGAAAAAGGCAAATCGGCACTGCGCTCATCTGACCAAGTAGCTACGAGAATAATTGGAGACTCTGGTGCATTGGCACGAATCGTTTTAAGCCAGTAGATAAGCTTTCCTTGTTCAAAACCTAATCGGGCATTGAATACAAGAAGGAAAAGAGAGCGATTAGTCAGAAAAAATTGGTGAGTGGCATGATATATTTCCTGACCTCCAAAATCCCAAGTGTTGAGAGTCATAGTGACATCTGATACTTTGGGATGCGGTAGGAGAAGCTTGTCAATGTCGATGCCGTGGGTAGAAGCTTGCTGTATTTCAAAAGGCTCCCCCCGTAAAGATTGAAGTAGGGTCGTTTTCCCAACTCCTCCTTCTCCAACAACTAGCAGCTTAGAGAGCCACTGTCTCTCTCCATCATCCTTTTGCTCTTTCAAGTAAACTAAAATCGCAGAAGTTCCCTGATTGACTACTTCAGGTGGCGGTGAGGCAAGATTAGGATTCTGCGAAAGTCGAAGTATTGTTAGATTTTCAAGTGCTCCTAGCTCCTTTGGAATCGCCTTGATCTGGTTTTTGGAGAGGTTTAACGTCTGTAGATTTATGAGGTGCTCCAGTTCACTGGGTATAGACTCTAGCTGATTTTCAGAAAGGTCAAGGACTCTCAAGTTGAGAAGGTGTTCTAGCTCCTTAGGGATATACTTCAACTGATTTTTGTCGAGATGAAGCTCATTCAACTTAACGAAATTTCCTATTTCTCGTGGTAAGGACTCTAGACGATTCCCGTAGAGATAAAGCGTCGTTAAGTTCACAAGCCTTCCTAGCTCTTTTGGAATTTTCGTTAACTCATTGCTATCAAGGTGGAGCACACTTAAGTTAGTGAGATTCGCTAGTTCCCTTGGTACTTCTGTTAACCCACTCTGAGAAAGATCTAGCTCTGTCAAGTCAGTGAGAGTGCCAATCGATGGTGGTACTGAGTCCAAATCCATTTTGGATAGATCTAGAGTGGTTGCTCTGACATTCAGAGCTTGCTGTATCAAAGCTTCTGCTTCATCGAATTGTGAGTTTGGCATAGCTGTGCGTCAAATAGGTCTCAAAATCCGATAGCTTTAGTATCCATGCAGTGCCCTGGAAAGGCTATCGACTTTTTAAGAATAGCTTTTTGATACACGAGGTGAACTAGCGGGAGCGTACGAGCAGGCTGTGTGATTGCAACGACAGCTATTACTTGTGGTAAGCAAGCTCACGCTTTGTCTCTGTCTTAGTAACTACCCTATGAATGTTGGTGTGCTCCTCTTGGGAATGTCGTAATCAATTCCAAAAATTACGACATTCCCAAGAGGAGCAGTGAAGCCTCATCTAAGCGGCAGCCAGTCGTGAGACTCAATCGTATCAGTGTGGAATATCCCTTTTTGAGGGGATGTGCAAAAATCCCATAGATGATGCCTTGTTGATGAGAGTTTACGCGTTGTGAAAAAGTTATTTGACTTCGTTATTTTCCTGCTGGCAGTAGCGGTGCTATCAGCTCTTGTGATCACGCAGCCTGCTTTTTCTCAATCCCAGTTATCTAGCTCTACCAGCTTTTGGGATAGCCTTGATACCTACATAAAGGTGATTGGCGGTGGTGTTGCTGCCGTCACAGCTATCCTGGGACTTCCGGTAGCTTTTCTGCAAGTGCGGAAAACGATTGCGGAAATCCGAAAGATAGAGTTGGAGTCGGACAAACTGAGAGGACAGGCAATTAGGCAGACCCCATCTGAGCGTGGAGGCAACGAAATCTACTTAAAGGACTCAGACAACAATCATATAGAGATTTTGGTTGATCCGAGATTCTCTGCTCCGCTTCTGATTTTGCTAGACTTCGTGATTGTGTATATCCTTCTGGCTCTTACAGGGTACGCAGTGAATATCTTTTTTCCAGTTCAAGTTCGCAGAATCGTTCTGACTATTACAGGTGCTTCCCTGCTTCTACCGATACTGCGAGAAGCTTTGAGGCTAAGAGGTTCTTTGCGTGCTGACTGGGCTGAAGGCAGAGCGCGATCTGACTAAGTATCTGTGCGGCCCTTTCAAAAAAATTGCTTTGCCTAGCGCTACTTACTGCTTGCAGTAATGCAGTAAGTAGTCAATCAATTATGCAGGTAAGTGAGTTAATACTGTAAATAGCTTGCTTTCCTGCATAATTAGTAGTTTACTGCTTGCAGTAATGCAGTAAGTGATTGACTGATTATGTCATCAATAGCGATAGTCAACCAAAAAGGCGGCTGCGGAAAGTCTACCGCAGCAGGCCATCTGATTAGGTGGCTGTATAGTAAAGGCCACTCAGTGGCGCTAGTAGATGCGGATGCTCAGCAGAGTAGCTCGATGTGGATTCATGCGATCGCGTCCAATGAGTCAGAGAAGTTTACTCCCACGGTCGAGGTTTGGGGTACTTCTGATGAAATTTTGGAAGGACTGCCGGAGGTAGTCAGCCAGCATGACTTCACAATCATTGATGGCCCTGCCGGAATTTCTGAACTGACCCGAGCGATTCTGCTGCGAGCGGATCTAGCTTTGGTGCCGGTGCAGCCCACAGGTTTCGATATTCGTAGTGCCGCTGATGCTGTGAGGTTAATTAAGCAGGCCCAGTCTGTTCGTGGAGGAATGCCGAAGGCTGCTCTCTTTCTCAGCAGAGCCGTCAAAGGAACCAAGCTCAAGGAAGAAGCGGGTGAGGTGCTGGAGGAATTTGGTCTGCCGGTTCTATCGACCATTATTCATCAGCGTCAAGTGGTAGCGGATACCTACACGCAGGAACTGACGGTTTTTGAAATGAAAGGGCGACCAGCTACTGACAGCGCCCGCGAATTTAATGCTTTGTTTGAGGAGGCGATCGCACTATGACCCGTAAGAAAATGTCTGACAAGAAAGATGAGCTGACGAGTGCGGAAGCCAGTTTCTTAAAAGGTGATGCAAAATCGAAACCTTCTGAACCAGTTCAAAAGTCTGACAGCAAAAAATCCCAGGGCGACATTATCAGTCAGATACTAGCCCCTGCTAGTACCAAGGAACCGACTACACGCTTCACGGCAGATCTGCCTGACAGTCTGCACAGAAGGCTAACTATAGCTGCTGCAATGTCTGGAAAGAAAAAGGTAGATATCGTCCGTGAATTACTTGATGCATCGTTGCCTCAAGTGCCGCAGTAATTACTGCATTACTGCATCAAGTAATTGATTGAGTTAGGGTTTGATGCTGTATTGAGCCCTTCACGGTAGATGTCTTCCGGAATCCATGCTGTCGTGTAACAGTCTGACTATCACAATGGAGTTACTGGTCACTCTGTAGAAAACGTAGTGCCGATATTTTTTGTCTAGGTGCCGTCGAAAATAACCATTACTACAGTCCTCTGATTTGATTCGAGGTGACGGATTAGCCTGAATATCTTTGAGGCAGCGACCAATTGCGGCTTTGTACTTTTTTCGCTGCTCGTCGCCCCAAACTCGCTGAGTGTATTTGAGAATCTGCTTGATATCCGTAGCAGCTTTCGGAAGTATTTTAAGCGGCAGCTGAGGGCCAGACACTAGGATCAATCTCCATATCGCCCGTTTCTAACTCTGCTAATGCTTCTGTTTCAAGGCTATCTAGCAGTTCTGATGTGTACGGTAGTGGTTCGCCGCTATCTTCGCCTTTAAGCAATTCCTCACGCAACCAAGCTTGTTGACGTGCTTCCAACGTGCTGACCCGCTGAAGCAGCGTTAGAGCCTCATTGATAACGTCATCAGCAGTTTTTCCAGCTGCGATCG
>ERZ1740058.1496-NODE-1496-length-10864-cov-5.169488_pt1 | contig 10864 bp, 11 predicted proteins | sample MGYA00581745_ERZ1740058 | MGnify/ENA primary metagenome ERZ1740058 (study PRJEB43018, sample SAMN04849742) | marine metagenome | isolation source: floating plastic debris | place: Pacific Ocean | collected 2008-08-30 | study: EMG produced TPA metagenomics... | reverse complement strand
GCACTAGCGATGGATTCAGTGCCTCGCATCAGCCGTGCCCAAAAAATGGATGCGCTCAGCTCCATGGCAAATGTGGCTGGATGCCGTGCTGTTATTGAAGCCGCCTATGATTTTGGTCGCTTTTTTACAAGCGGTCGATGCCGGTACAGTGCGGTTAGATGAAGCGGTCACCCTGCGGGAAGATTTGATGGCCGGGGGATCAGGTGAGTTTCAAACCCAAGAAGTTGGTAGCCAGTTCACGGCTTTAGAAGCCGCCACTGCCATGATTGTGCATAGCGACAATACTGCGACGAACATGGTAATTGAGCTACTCGGTGGCCTTGAGGTGCTTAATCAACAGTTTAATGATTGGGGTTTGTCGGCCACGACCCTTCGTAACTCGTTGCCAGATTTAGACGGCACCAATACGACCAGTGCGGCTGATCTCGTCAGTGTAATGACATTAGTCGATCAGGTGGATTTGTTGAGTCGGCGATCGCGCGATCGCTTGTAGAGCATTATGCAGCGCACTGATAATCGCACTTTGATTCCCGATGTGTTAGCCGATGACTCAGCCCTGACCTACAACAAAACTGGTGATATCGGGACTTTACTGGGGGATGTCGCCCTGATAGATACGATGAACGGCAACCGATATCTCTTAAGTGTCTTAGTCGATCGCCCCTTCAATGATGGTCGAGCCAGCGAATTAGTTCGTCGAGTGGCTAGCCGCATCCACGAAGAAATGAGCCAGCCGATGAGCCCCGTCGGCAGTGGTTTTCCGGCAGAACCCAGCAATGACAGCACGTTAGAATCCGAGAGCACCGATGCCGGTTCAGCGCCACCCCCCCCAGAAAGCAATCCTTCTGTAGAGCCAGAACCCTATGTAGAACCAGGGGTACCGCTTTCTAACCCCGAACTGCCACCGGGTTAAGCAGGTGAAGCGCATCCCCGATTTGTCGTTCCATACAACGCATTTAGGGCGAGCATCTTGCCCGCGAGTAGGACTAACGCTAGCGGGTGGATGACTCATCTGGCCAGTTCGTGTCTTCATCGTCAGGCCAATTGGTATCGTTTCTCGCTGCTGAGGCGGAATGGGTTGGCTCTTCAGGGATGTTAGTCATCGTCAAATCATCCCCTTGCTGCGGCCAATTCGTCTCTGTATCTGGCCAATTTGTTTCGGGTATAGGGGCCTCGGGCTTTTCCCTACTAGCGGGTGCAGGCCCCGGTTCTGCTCGATTGATTTCAGCCGTCGGGAATTCATCGCCCATGTCAACCCAGTTGGCATCATCATCTGTAGTGGCTTGACTCGGGGGCGGTTGACTAGTGGGTGGTGACGTCGGGGAGGCAACTCGAGGCCGTGGAATCGACGGCGGCCGTGGAGGAATCTCAATCACGGATCGTTGTGATTTGGTGGATGCCCGCGTTTTGGGGGTAGATGAGGTTGGTCGTGACCTGGTGCCGTCATTAGCCGCTGCCTCTCTAGGGATAGAAGGAGGCCGTGGGGGAATCTCAATGACTTGCCGTTGTGATTTGGGTTGACGCCGTTTACTAACTGCCGCGCTCAACCAACCGAAGGCCCCGGCAACCGGTTGAGGCTTAGAAAGAGGCGACTGACGCTGATTGGATACGGGCTGAGACGCGGTCTGCGGCGGGACGGCGGTCGGTGATTTTGAGGGCGTTTGCGGGGGCGCAGTTACCGTCTCTTGAGACTCCCGCGCTGGTGGCTGCAAGGGGGGCTCTAAGAGCTGGGCTGTCACAGCAGAAAGCTCATCTGCGGAGTCGGCTCCGGCCGGTGGGGCAGGTTCAATCTGTTCATCGGCAGTGGTCACAGACACCGCTACATTCGCGCTCTTAACAGTCGTTGTATCAGTTGTTCCAGAGTCTATCGTCTCCGGGACTGCTGTCTCGGCATCCAGGTCGCTGGCAGATGCAATTTCGGATGTTTCTCGATTGAGTTGTGGATGACTAGCCACAGTTGCAAATTCAGAGGGCACGGCCTGACCATCCCCTGTGGCGGTTTCAAACTCATAAGCGGGCGATCGCTTGAGTGGGGGCACCTCAGCCGCCGCTTCAACAGTTGATGACTGAGTAGCGCGATCGCGCCAATTGGCCACCGCCCCACTGACTGTGTGCCATCCTGATTGCCAACGACGAGTCCAGTCATCTAGTCGGATATATCTCTGGATTTGCAGTTGGAGCCCCTGCAGCAATTTTTGGATATCTTCCCAAGAGACTGGGGTTTGCACGAGTTCTGGCGTCAATTCACGTCGCAATTCCAGGGTGTGCCAGCCTAACCCTCCCAGCAGGGCTACACTGACCAACTGACCTAGCAGCACCGCCCCCGTTAACCGTCCAGCACAAAACCACAGCACGACCGCATAAAACAGACCCAAGCCACTCCAAAAAAAATCCTGACGGCGGTGCATCTCGGGTACAAAAAAAGCCGCCATGTAAAAACTGAAGCTGCCAATAGCGACGGCGATGGCAAGAATGTAAGCCAGCATGGACGCGATCGTCTCCAATTAAATCCGGGATTCCGGGTGCCCTTTCAATTTACAGCGGTTTTCGAAAAGTCACCGCACTCAGACAGCAGAGTCTTGATGATCGCGGGAAAAGCCAGATTTAGTGGATATCTTCAACATCCCCAAAGTCTGGGGAATTGAGGGGGATTTTACGTGAGTCTTAATTCAAGCCGAGCAAACAACGCGTTAGGCAGACATTGCCACCCCAAAAGTCCCAATTACGCGATCCCTTTGCATCGCTGAATTGGGCGTAGGGGCAATCTATTGATTATGCGGCAAACAAGCGTTTGACTCAGCAATCAGCGTTTATAGGGCCAAACTTTTGACTATGTGGAGGCACAAAAAACGACCATCTGTGAGTTGAGAACTTGCCACTTAGTTCAGATTACTCGCATCAGTGGCAGACAGTTCTACAAAGGTTGCTGATGGCCGCAAGACCGCATCAAATTGTTCAAGCAAGGACTAGGGCGTGTATCAATTAAAACCGGAAAGATTGCAGTGTAAGTATTATCACGCCCGCCCCAAAAATCCAGCTAGGGGCGAACACACTTTCCAAATTAGGACTTAATCATTAAATGATGACAGCCCCTGGCACGCTTAAAGTGCGTCATCATTTAACCTGAGAAATCTTTAGGAGTGAGCATTCCCCCGCTCGCATTCAATCAACCCAAGCCGGGGGCTATTGTCCTGTCACCATAAGGACTTACCCACTTAATAACCATGCCTAAACAACGTCCATGCGATCGCTGTCGTTACTGCGTAAATCATCTGGATCAACATAATGGCAACTCGCTTCGTCGATGCAGATTAAAGCCCAACCAGACTGCTCAATCTCAACCAACTCATAAGCAGCATCTTGGACAAAAAAGCCTTTGTGATTACGTGTCTCGGGCTTAACTTTCACAGTACGTGCAACCATTTGAATCTCGCTCCGTAATTTATTTGGCTAAATAAAACTCAAGCAAACCTTATCGGTTCATTGAGTAAACCTTATCATTCACTCCCGTAGGATGCCGTTAAGTTATTTGTCCAATCTTGCTGATCCCTAGTGGTTTCTTATGGCGGTTCTTCGCAATTCAGAAAGCATTGACAGCATTAGATTTGCCAGCCGTCAAAAAACCATCGCCAGCGGCCACAAGCGTAACGTTATTGCAATAAACATCGTTAAATTCAGTTACAGAGTGACTGACTGCTCAGGCCCGACACAGCTCGCCAAAATCGGCTCAAAAGGGCTTAGCTTTTAGCCTTCAAACAGCCACTTCTGAACCCTTTGCAGGTTCTTCCAATCAGGCTTACGACTTAATCCTTCTTCAAGATTCTTCTGGACTTCTTCTTTCAGTTCAGAAGACAACATCATGACCTGAACCGCCTCATCAATATGGTCGCGAACTCCTTTTTTTTGAGTTTCTAACAGGGCCAGGGCCAGATTGACTCGGCCCTGGGGGTCTTGAGGGGTCAACTTGACCGCTTTTTGAGCAGACTTTAGCGCTGAGTTGGGTTTGTCTTCGAGTAGATAGAGCCAGGCTAAACAGGTCAAGGCAGCACTGCTCTTAGGAGCGCGATCGCACACTTCCTTAAAGACTGGTATCAGTTCACTGGCACTCTCACCGGCCTTATAGCGTTCGATACCTTGCTCAAACAGCGCTTCAGCACTTTCTGTCATGAATAGGAGTTCTCAAAATCACCGTTATAAAGCGTACAGCAGGTGCAGCCTCGAAGGAAGCCAAACCTGCTGTCAACTAAAAGATTTACGTGTGCTGCCCGTAGGCAACTGGTTTAAGTCCCAAACGACTTGCCGCAGCCACAGGTTTGGGCCGCATTGGGATTGGTGAACTGAAAACCCCCACCAATCAGGGCATTGCTGTAATCCAACATAAGGCCATAGAGATAGAGGAGACTTTTGCGATCGCACACGACCTGAAAGCCCTCGTAGTCATAAACCTCGTCATGCTCATTGATGTTGGTAGGGTCTTCAAAATCCATCGTGTAAGACATGCCAGAGCATCCCCCCTGGCGTACGCCTACTCTCAGGCAAAGTGCCTTGCCGCCCTGCTGTTCCTGGAGCATTTTTACGTGATGCAATGCACTTTCAGACATCAAAATGCCCTTTTCTTGGGGTGCCGTTTGTGTAGTCATAGGCTGGGAGTCTGCGTAAACGTTTAAGTCTGACTGATGGATGAGCCCAAAGAGAGTGACTCTGGGACACCAATCTTTATCGTCCACATGTAGTTTAACTCAAGTCAATTCCAGACGACTCAAAAGGTAACCGTCTAGAAAACTTCTATCTGACCTTAAAAAATCTGGAGGTGAATGCTCAAGGTAACGGCCAAGCAGACCTTGCACCTACTCCGAAGCGGCTCATCATGCTTGCCAGGGTTTTCTTTAATTGGCAAGATTGAAGATTTCAATTCTGCTGCCTTACCAGAAATCTGCGGTCTGTTCAGCTGTAAGGGCCTTACTCCGTGATGGCAACGACGGCCACTCTCGCTGCCTCAATATCTTTGTGAGGGTTGTCTTATTTTGAGGATTTTAGTTCGTTCTTGACTACTTGTTTAGGACTTACACAAAAGCCCCCTTAATCCTCCCAATCTGGGGGATGTTGCAGCCGATTTTCTAGTATTGGGGAGGCCGGGGTCAAAATCGGCTGCCACTGCGTCAGTCTTAAGCTATCCAGAGTGCTCTGGGCAAACTTCGGCTTGAAATATTACCTCGTCGGGTCTTCGCTAGCCACAACAATAGGCTGCTAATAATAAAGAGGACAATCTGGCGATCGTCCTCTCAGGAAATTCGTTTTGTGCAGTGCACTTAGGCCGTGCTTACGGCGTCAACTTTACGAGGATTCCAGCGCGATCGCGATTCCTCAATATGCATGTTTTTCTCGTCTTTTTTGAGGTGCCGGGGGCTACTCTCAAATGACAGTGAAGACGGCAGCGGATCGGTGCTATAAGCTTCTTGAATGAAGCTAAATACCGTTTCATAGCTTGGCGAAAAGGGTTCGCTAGCTGCTGCTGGCTGTTGCTTTAGCGAGGCCGAAAACAGCCCCGTGCCGTCGTCAAAAAACCGCTCTGTGGTTGCCCCATATGCCTCATATGGATGAAACGACAAGTCCGTTGGCGCAATCGCAGCGACCCAAGAAGAGTAGATCCAATATTCACCGTAGGTGCCAAATTCATTAGCCGATCGCATCATTAGCTTAAGCCAATGCTCGGGGGAATCGTAATACGCTTGCACTCGTTGAGCCATGGCCTGCAAGTGCGACTGCTTAAACCACATGTGATGGGGAATAAACGTTCCCGCTGGGTCGGTGATCGGCTCCACGTTCAGCACCGAGCGGATCCAATTAGCCCAGGTATCGACGATCTTGGCATTCCCGGTCTGGTTACTCTGCAGTAAGGCAAAGGGATGCTTCACAGCCCCCTCCACCGCCTGAAAAATTGGCCAGGTAGCCACGGGCAGCAAGTCACTATCCCACACCAGGTACCATTCACTCAGGTCAGGAATGCCCTCATAGGCGCCCAACTTCAACAGCTGTTGGTAAAACCACCCCGGAGTGTAAAGCGATTCGCCCAAGTCAAGCTCAGCACAAATCGTTTCCTTAGAGAGACCGACCCGGTTAAAGAACGGCTCCTCTTCATGCACAACTATCGGTGCAGTCTGCCAACTTTTGGCCTGGGCGCGCAGCGACTCAGCCTCGGTCGTTGGGGTAATGATATGGATGGTGCGGGGCTGATAGTGCTTAGTCAGCCCCTCCATGACTGCCCGTGTGTTCCACCTGACCTTAAAGAGGGGAATCACAAAATCGAACGTTTCGGTAGGCATGGCCCTTATGCGATCGCCTCCTGCACCGAGGTCAAGATCTCAGCTTCGGCAGGGGTATGATGAGCCACCGTCGAAGGATCTTCTAAACCAACATCACTGCACAGAGGGTCAATGCCAACCCCCGCCCGCGGATACTCAGCACAAATTGCCTGGTACTCCGAAACGGCAATGATCAGGTCATCTTGGGTCATCTCATTGAGATAGCCACACTGGCCAATCGTACCTTTCGGTAGCGGGGCCACTAAGTTATTGCCGCGCTTTTGCACCATTTTTTCTTGCGCTTCCCACATGAGGTCACGATCCAGCAGAATGTCGCTCCACAAGCTAAGACCAAAGGAACTGATCAAAGTCATGATGCGCTGGAAGTCTGCTGTGCTGAGCCACTCGTGGCGGTAGCTCAAATAAGCTCCAAAACCCATGCCGATCGCGACCGCGTGTCCATGCAGCAATCCTGCCGCAATTTCAAAGCCCGGAGACCAGGTGTGGCCATAGGCATGAGGGCGACACTGGTGCGTTTCGTACAGGTTGTCGTACTCAGCCTCAACATAGCTGCGCATGGCTGCACCCAAGATTTTTTGCGATAGGTCACAGATGGAGGCATCTGATGGGCAATCTAAAGTGCCAAAGCGAGTGGTAATGAGTTCTGGGCCAGCCTGCTCTAAATAGGCGAACAGCTCAGCGTCTTTAACCGTGGCCATTTTAATGATTTCAGCGATGCCGTGACGCAGCCAGCCTTCTTTCAACGTTTTGAAAAAAGCGCGATCAGTGATCGACAGAACTGGTGCATGATAAGCGCCAAACAGGTTCTTATAGCCAAAACCGTCGCAGCAAGTACGGGGTGAAGGCCCCGCATCAATACCCGCCACAATCGAAGTAGAGAGCATGACGTAAGGAGTGTTGCGGTGGTAGAGCGCACAGGCCAAACCGCCGGTATCGGTCAACACACCGCCACCAATGATTAAGACCGGCTCATTGCGCGAAACCCCTAACCGTTTGAAGTCACCTAACATGCGCTCAACGGTTTGAATGCCCTTATCTACCTCCATTGCCCGATAAATCAGCTTGTCGAGCTGAATGCCGTGATGGGAAAAGTAATGTTCAATCTGCTCGCCGTAGAATCGCTCAACGTTTTGGTCGATGAGGCAAACGCAGCGTCCAGCAGCAACATACATGTCACGCAGAATCATCTGCTGAGGGTCTAACACGTTCTCTAGCACGCGAATCGAGGTAAAGGTGCTGGCAGTCATGACGGCTTCGACCGTCTGATCATCGTCAGTGCTAACGACAAACCCTCTACTCTGCCGGTAGCTAGAAGTGGGATAAATCGCGTGAGGATCATGCTCCACCAAGTGCTCCGCTAGCTGTCGATAGTAATCTCCCTCAGAACCATGGACTAAAACTTGCAGCAGCTTTTCTTGACCGAGGGGGGATTGTCGAATTTGGTCAGCCCATTTGGACCATGTCATCCCTGCTGCCATGTCAAACGCACCCAGCAGTTCAGACAGCAAACCAGAAAAGTGGCTTAAAGAACTATTTAGACAACTGCGCAGACGCCGGCAAGCCGCCAACCCCTCAATTGCACCCGCCATCGCAAACTCTTGCCCTAGCTCCGGAGCAAACGCTGGGGCATTAATCAGTGCCAGCAACAATTCTCGGAAGGGCGAACTTGCGAAAAGTTTTTCGGTTGTATGTTCCAAGTCTTTATCAACTAAGGATTGGCTGTCATATGCTGCGATAAAGGCTTTTACTGCCGAAGTAGTCGATGTCATCACAAGTACCTGAAAAGACGTAGGCAACAATTAGCTAAGGCACATTGGATCGCCTTGCTTTACGCAAGTTAACACGATTACTCAGGAAAATCTTAAAAGAATATTACAGATTGAAATATACTCTCAGTGATATGCTGATAGGTTAAAGGTGTAGTAAAGCTGTTCTGCTGATATCTACGGGCTTGACAAGCTGCTGGATGCTGGACTCAGCAACCCCATCGAGTCGATGCAAAGTTGAGGAAATCTTAGGAGAGTGAACTCTGAATCTCTAAGAATGTTGACTCGCTGGGTAGTACACGTTAGACTAACACAGGGCTTGCCCGATATTGATGAATGACTCCAACCTCACTGACCTTGGGTGGATGCAACGCTGTCGGCAGCTCGCTAGCCAGGCGGCGGGCAAAGCATCGCCGAATCCCTTAGTTGGTTCGGTCATCGTCCAAGATGGGCAGGTCATCGGTGAGGGCTGCCATCCCGAAGTCGGGCAACCTCATGCTGAAGTGTTTGCTCTCAGGGCCGCTGGCGATCGCGCCCGAGGCGCAACCCTTTACGTCAACTTAGAGCCATGTAACCACACGGGGCGTACGCCTCCTTGCACTGAGGCCATTATTGCGGCGGGCATTAAGCGCGTTGTGGTCGGCATGATTGACCCTGATCCCCGAGTCGCAGGGGGAGGGGTAAAACGACTACGCCAAGCGGGTATTGAGGTAACTGTTGGCGTTGATGAAGCCGCTTGTCAGAAATTGAACGAGGCGTTTTCTTTCAGCATTTTGCGGCAGCGCCCCTTCGGAATTTTAAAATATGCGATGACGCTAGACGGTAAGATTGCTGCCACCAGTGGCCATAGTGCTTGGGTCACTGGCCCCCATTCACGGGCCTGGGTGCATCGTTTACGTAGTCGGTGTGATGCCGTCATTGTGGGCGGGCAGACCGTGCGACGCGATAATCCGCAACTGACAAGTCACGGGCAGGGCGATCGCAATCCGCTCCGGGTGGTGATGAGTCGCCATTTAGCATTACCAACCAAAGCCAACCTGTGGGATGTTACTCAGGCTAAAACGTTAGTTTTTTGTAGCACTGAGCGGTCAAAAGAACGAGAACAACAGTTGCAGCAGCAGGGTGTAGAGGTGTTGCCTTTGCCCACGCTAGAACCGCTAGAGGTGCTCAAAATCTTGCACGAGCGAGACTTGCGATCAGTCCTTTGGGAATGTGGGGGGCAGCTATCGGCTAGGGCGATCGCACAAAACTGCGTTCAAAAAATACACGCCTTTGTTGCCCCCAAAATTATTGGTGGTGCCACTGCTCCAACCCCAGTGGGAGAGCTAAACATCCCTAAAATGAGCGAGGCAATTAGCTTGACCGATATCACCATCACACAAATTACCCCTGACATTTTGGTCGAAGGATACCTGTACTAAACCGAGCAGTGAATCTGTCGAGTCGAAGGACTCATCAATGACCTACCGTTAGAGAAGTATGAACGGCGAGGGGCGATCGCGCAGAGCAACCCCCAGCCTTGGAAAAAGAGCGCATTCTGTCTTTCCCGCGCTACCGTAGCCTGCAAGTGTAAGCTTGACGCTATTCCAGGGGCTGTCATCATTTAGCGGTCAAGTCCTGATTTCAGCCACCAGCCGAATTTTTATGGCGGGCGTGGTCATGCTGATACCGTCAGCGTTCTCGTTTTAATTGATGACACGCCCTAGGCCTCAGTGTATGGCTGAATCCGAATCGAAGACTCAAACCCAGTTAGGCTCTGGCTAAAGTTGCTGAAATAAACCGACAAAGCCGTCTTGAGTTCGTCACGATTACTGATACCCTCAATTCGGTGGCACACCTCGCCGTTCTGGAAGAGCAGTAACGTGGGCAAACTCTTGAGACGGTATTGATTGGCTAACCGAAAATTCTCGTCGGCATTAACATCCACCAAATGGCAATAGCCTAACCATTCATCCTGCAGGCTCAATAGCAACGGCTCTACCAACCGGCACACGCCGCACCAAGGAGCCCAAAAATGTACGAGCACGGGAACCGGTGATCCCAGAACTTTGGTCTCAAAAGTCGATTCGTCAGCCTTCAAAGACATAAGGTTGTAAAAATGCTAATAAAAAATCCTTTTGAATATATTGTATCGGAATAAGGTCGTCGTCACGGGGCTTGTATAGGTCTTTGTAGGCTTCTGATAACATCACATATCAATAATGGATAAGCGACTAAGTATTTTTACTCTCTCAAGGAATTATCCTTTGATTGGCTTGATCCTGTCAGCCTTAAGGTCGATCAACTGCAAACTACTGATGATCTCTCTAAGGGCTTGAGTATAGTGCTTAATATTTAGTGATGAGCTTTTCAGGTTAATCTGCCCTAGCTGAGAAAACCTATTGAAAGGTTCAATTAAAGTTCACAAAGCATATCGAGTTTTTCTAAGATCTTGATGAAATGTTTGTCGGTGAGCTAAATGTTTTTGTTTTAATTCACTGCTTTAAGCCCGGACTTGTCATCAGCATACTGAACAGTTTTTCCGAGTTGTCAAAGCCAACGATGGTCCTTAAACTGCCCAATTCTCTCCGTATTTGACCTATCGGCCGACATCAATGTTTCAGGAGTTGTTTGTGAGCATGTGACCAGAACGAGGGCTAAGGGTATTTTTCGCCGTAGAAGAGCCCGATACCATACGCCGTGAATTTGCAGACCGTTTTCTAGAGGGGGGGAGTAGCGGGGCAGGGACACCAGACACTGCCCCGGTAGGGCGACTGCTGCCACTAAGGGAGTCGC
>ERZ1740058.1495-NODE-1495-length-10864-cov-11.594690_pt1 | contig 10864 bp, 8 predicted proteins | sample MGYA00581745_ERZ1740058 | MGnify/ENA primary metagenome ERZ1740058 (study PRJEB43018, sample SAMN04849742) | marine metagenome | isolation source: floating plastic debris | place: Pacific Ocean | collected 2008-08-30 | study: EMG produced TPA metagenomics... | reverse complement strand
GCAAACCGCCCGACAAACTGGATGTGTCTCCTTTTCCTAAACCGACTTGACTTACATTCTGCAGCCTTAACCTTTCACAAATGCTCCATCGCTGACCCGTTGCCGATGCGCTTGATGCAGCTGTTCGTAGACGTTCATAGCTCAGCTCTAAACACGGTGAATGCAGGAACGGGCAATGTCGAGTTCTTGTCCCCATCAGGAGCGCTTGCGAGCCACAAATAGATAGTTTTGACAAATCATCGGTAGCAGCCAGCCCAGTCCCCGGTCAAGCTGATTGTAAGCTGTGGCGATCGCCGGGCCGAACCATTCATCTCGCAGGGCTGAAGACTGCCACATATTGCGAGGCAGCAGCGCGTAGCGCCCCATCTCTAGCAGGTCAAACTGAGCTTCCTGCACCAAGGCGCGAATATCAGCGGCGGTGAACAGATAGGGGTGTGAAAACCGCTGGGTAAACCGAGCCAAAAACTCGATCCAGCTGTATCGATTGGGAAAGTGATAGCAGACGAAGCAGCCCCCTGGCTTGAGGATGCGGTGAATCTCTTGCAGGCTGCCGATTTCTTGCCCTCCCGTTTCGCGCACATGCTCTAACACCCCGACGGAAACCACGGCATTGAAAGTACCATCGGCAAAGGGCAGCGCTACCGGGGTGGCGGGACTGCCCTGCTGATAGTGATAGGTGCCAGGGGATAAACTTTTGCAAAACAGCGGATAGTCACTAAAGCCAAAGCCGCTGGACTGATAGCCCGCCTGCGCCAAAAAATAAGAGAAATGCCCGGAACCAGTGCCCCAATCCAGCACCTGGCTACCGGACTGGACGTACCGACGCATCAGGTCATAAAGCCTGAGATATTGATAGGCACTCACATAGGTCGCAAATTGTAAGGACTTGTGGTCATGCCCATAGCTGCTGACGAGGGTTTGAAGAATTTGCTTTGGGCTAACGCTATCCATTCTGCTCAGTTGACGCTCCTCAGTACACACTACGTTTTGACGATCAGTTCTGCTTCAATGTTGTCCCGATATCCCCTCAGGCTGAGGCACTGTGACCGTCAGTTTATCTCGCCACTGTGCCGACAACGGTAGAGGAGACGGGCAAGACCATGGCGCTCAGGGGCGATCGCGCGGCTCTGCAGTTGGGGTTGGGGTTGGCGAAGCCGCAGTTGCCGGGGTCGTAATGCGAGGCAACCGATGTTTAAAGCTGCACAAAATTTCCCAAGATATCGTACCGGTCAAGGTGGCCCACTGTTCAGCGGTGAGCATTTCTGAGCCCTCTCGACCCAGCAGCGTGACCACGCTGCCCTCTTGCAGATTGGGGATCTGGGTCACGTCGATCATCATCTGATCCATCGTAATCGCCCCGATTTGCGCCACCCGTTGCCCCTGCACTAGCACCGACATTTGGTTCGACAAGGCACGGGGTACGCCGTCCGCATAGCCAATACCCACCACCGCGATTTGCATCGGTTGGGTGGCGACAAAGCTGTGGCCGTAACTCACTCCCGTGCCCGGCTGAATGGTCTTGAGGTGGGTAATGCGGGCTTTAACCTGCATCACGGGTTGGAGCGGTAAGGTCGGTTGCAAATGAGGCGCTGGGTACAGGCCGTAGAGGGCCAGGCCGACCCGCACCAGGTCGTAGTGCAGGTCGGGGTAGCCGAGCGTCGCGGCTGAGTTGGCCAGGTGATGTTGGGGGTGGGCTAATTTCTGGGCAGCAATTTGGGCGATCGCGGTTTCGTAGCGCTGCTGCTGCTGGCGCAGAATGGTGGGATCAGGGTCATCAGCAGTCGCCAGATGGGAATAAACGCTGGCAATCTGCAAATGGGGCAGTCGCTGCACAAACTGGACAAACTCAGCAGCCTGCGACCAGTGAAATCCTAGACGCGACATGCCGGTGTCAATTTTGAGATGCACTGGCAGTGGAGGGACTGAGTGCTGGCCTAGCGCTTCAGAAAAAATCAGGGCTTGTTTGGGGGATACCAGTGTGGGCTGCAGTTGCCACCGGGAGATCGCCCCCACCTCTTCAGCGCTATTGACGGCTCCCTTTATCAAACTTGGCGCGTTAATGCCCGCTTCTCGGAGTTCTACCCCTTCTGGTACCGTCGCCACCCCCAGCCAGCTGGCTCCGGATGATAAGGCCGTTTGCGCCACCGCGATCGCCCCGTGACCGTAGGCATCGGCTTTGACAACAGCCATCAACGCGGAGCCGGTGCCCAAATGCTGCGTCAGCTGTTGAACGTTGTGTTGTACAGCGCCTAAATCGATCTCAACCCAGGCTCGACAGCGCCGCATCGTCGCCAGGGCTGGCGTTTGATCCCAACTCAACATGTCTCATCGCTCCTTCACCACACCACAGGTTGAGCCAATTGTGCACCAACTTAGGGCGCGTCATCAATTAAATCCAGCACGCTTTGACGATGGACATTACCGCGCCCGCCCCCAATGACTCGCTAGGGGCTGATCGCGTTGCCGCGAAAGGATGACAGCCCCTAAAGAAAGTTTGTACCAAGCTTTAGGGCACTTGTCGGTTACAGGGCAGGCAATCCTGCCTGTCAGATAAACCACTCCACTCAGGCCACAGTCACCGGGGAAGACAATTACTGATGCAGAGTCAGAAATTATAAATTGTGAGACCGAAAAGGTCAGGCATCTCTCTACTTAGAATGTCGGTTTTTAGAGAATTTTTTAATCAAGGAAAATCACGGCGCTTGCTGCATTTGTTTAAGCAGCCTAGGATGGCAAAAAGTATGTTATGGCACCTATGAATATTCTTCTTGTCTATCCGTGCTTTCCTAAAAGCTTTTGGTCTTTTGATAAAACCCTAGAGCTGGTCAATTTTAAGGCACAGCTGCCGCCGTTGGGACTCGTTACCGTAGCGGCTATCCTGCCTCAAGATTGGCACTACCGGTTAGTCGATCGCAATGTTCGGGCGGTAACGGAAGAAGAGTGGCTGTGGGCAGATTTAGTCATTGTCTCTGCCATGATTGTGCAGAAACCCGACTTTATTGCGAGTATTGAAACCGCTAAAGTCCACGGTAAATTAGTTGCCGTCGGCGGCCCTTATCCCACGGCACTGCCTCAAGAAGCGGCCACTTCAGGAGCCGATTTTTTAGTGCTTGATGAAGGAGAAATCACCCTACCGAAGTTGGTTGATGCCCTCGCGCGGGGCGATCGCAGCGGCACTTTTCGCTCCGACGGTGAACGCCCCGCCGTTACAACAACGCCCATTCCTCGATACGACCTGCTAGAGCTGGATGCCTATGCCGAAATGTCGGTGCAGTTCTCACGGGGCTGTCCCTTTCAGTGTGAATTTTGCGACATCATCGTGCTGTATGGCCGCAAGCCGCGCACCAAAGAGCCCGAACAACTGCTGGCCGAACTGCAGTGTCTTTACGATCTGGGCTGGCGACGCAGCATCTTTATGGTGGACGACAATTTCATTGGCAACAAGCGCAACGTCAAACGCCTGCTCGCAGCGATGAAACCTTGGATGGCAGAGCATAACTATCCCTTCTCTTTTGCGACTGAAGCCTCGGTGGACTTAGCCCAAGATCCTGAGCTGTTGCAGATGATGGTGGACTGCAACTTTGGCACTGTCTTCTTGGGTATCGAAACGCCTGACGACGACAGCCTCAATCTGACGCGCAAATTCCAAAATCTGCGAGATCCGCTGGCCGAGTCGGTGCAGTTCATTGCTCGCTCCGGTTTGCGGGTGATGGCGGGCTTCATTATTGGGTTTGACGGCGAAAAAAGTGGGGCGGGGCAGCGAGTCGCTCAGTTCGTCGAGCAAACAGCGATTCCGACAGCGATGTTCAGCATGCTGCAGGCCCTGCCAGACACGGCGCTCTGGCACCGGTTAGCCAAAGAAGACCGCTTATTGGGGCAAAGTGCCGATGCCAACCAGGTGACGCTGATGAACTTCGTCCCGACCCGGCCGATCGAAGAAATCGCCGATGAATATGTCGAAGCCTTTTGGACGCTCTATGACCCTTTGGTGGTGCTCAACCGCACGTTTCGCCACTTCTTGATGCTCGGCGAAGGGCAAAAACAGGCTTATCAGGGGCGTGAGCAATCGGCGGGCAGTCCAAATATTGATTGGGTCATTGTTCGCGCCTTTCTCATTATCTGCTGGCGGCAGGGTGTGGTGCGCAAGACGCGCTGGCGGTTTTGGGGCAATCTCGCGGTCATCCTCTGGCGTTACCCCAATGTCGCTGCCAACTATTTGTCGGTCTGCGCCCAAGCTGAACACTTCCTCGATTTCCGCGAAATGGTTCGTGCTAACATCGAAACTCAACTTGAGGCATTCTTGGCTCAAAAGCGTGAGGCAGAGCAACTGACCCGCCAGGAGAAGGTCAGCGCTTAGGCTAGGGCTATCAGCATTCTGAGGGTTGTGGGTGTGACCGCGCGCCGGATGGCTTGAATCGAACCATCTGCGTCTATGCGAGGGTATAAGTAGCGCGATCGCCTCACTTAGGATGTCAGTTTATCGCCTCAACTTATGGGCTTTTGGCACTGTCTTAGCAGCCTAATAAATTGTTTTAGGACAGCTTATTGTGCGGATCCAAAAATATACTGTCCTGGTCAATCTAGAGATCGGCATAAGGGTACAGGCTGACTGTAGATAAGTTGCTTAAGATCACTTTTGAACGAGTAGTATGGGGAGTCTGTTTCTATCAGGATGTCTCCCTAAAAATTAATGGGATCGGGCGAAGAATCCACCCTGGCTTTTCTGAGCCTGGAATGGTATTTTTAAGCTTTGTGAATGTAAAGGCAGTGCAATAGTTTCCCTAAGGGCCTCTGTGGGTGCGGACTTTAGCAGAGCCTGGAAGGGTCATCGCCTCAGACTTGCCTGTTCAAGCGATGAATGGCTGTGAGTGGAGCGAGAACGGTACTGGTAAGATTCAGCGGTTTTGAAGAAGTTGTTTTGGATTTTAGTGAAGACGCATCAAACTTTATGGAAGACGTGATCAAAAAGTCAGATTTCATCTTGTCGCCCTACATGAAGAGTAATGATCTTCGAGCGACTTATCAGCTTTTAAACACGCTGGTGCCCTACGTCTTTCTATGGTTTTTAGCCGTTAAAGCCGCCGCGATTTCGGTCTTTTTATTGCCACCCATTATTGCGCTGCTGGTGCTCTTTTCACTGCGCTGCTTTTCACTCATGCATGACTGCGGCCACTATGCGCTCTTTCGCTCCAAAAAGGTCAATCGGGTGGCGGGGTTTGTGCTGGGCTTGATCAATGCCATTCCGCAGCATTGGTGGTCACGCGATCATGCCTACCACCACAAAACGAATGGCGACTGGGAGCGATACCGCAGCATTGGCGACTTTCTATCTACCGATGAGTTTGCTCAGCTGAGTCCGTTTGATCAAAAGCTCTACGGCGTGCTACGCCAGCCCTGGATGATCTTTCCAGGCGGTTTCTTTTACCTGGCATTCAAGCCCAGGCTGATTCTCATCGCTGAAACCTACAGCTTTTTGATCCACGCAGTGCGCCATCTCAAACAGCACTCTTTCCACAACCTATCGGCAATTGTCGCGACCTATAAAGCTAAGAACTGGTCTACAGCCGGTGAGTTTTGGGATGTGTTGCTCAACAATATCTTTGTGATTAGCGGCTGGATTATCCTTTGTCGCTGGCTGGGCACGGCCTTCTTTCTGGGAACTTACTCCATCGTTTTGATGTTCTCGGCGGCCATCTTTATCTGTGTCTTTTTTGTGCAGCATAACTTTGAAGGGGCCTACGCCCACGGCACAGAAGGCTGGGATTACTTGCAGGGCGCGATCGCGGGCAGCAGCTACCTCGACATTCCGGAAATTTTCAAATGGTTTACGGCGGATATCAGTTACCACAGTATTCACCACCTGTCAGAGCGAATTCCTAACTACAACTTGCGCGCCTGTCACGAAAAGAATCGTCACCTACTGTCTACGGTTAAGGCTGTTCGCTTCAAAGATATGCCTGCTTGCTCAAAACTAATCCTTTGGGATGCCCAGACTAATCGCTTGGTATCCATTAAAAACTTTCAACGGCAAACGGCCACCGCTCGCAGCTACGTTTGAGCGTTTGGCACGGTTTAGCAGCATCGTCTGGCAGAGGCCTAAGTTCGCAAAAGTACGGTGCAATCGCTGGGATTTGAGATGGCCAAAACCTTCACCCAACACCTGATTGTCTGGCAGCGGTGCTTGAAGCGCAGGGTCAGGTGGATGCTTTGGAGCTGTCAGGTCTCTTGAATGAATGCTTCCAGTGGATGCGAACTCGATCTACAATCGTTAGAGACTTGATGAATTAATGTTAAGGGTTTCTCTCAATGTTTGTGTCCTACGCCCTCGGGTTGATTGTTCTATTGTCAGTGGTGGGAATTGTCCTTTATTTAACCACCGCCCGCAGCTACGAGTCTTCCAACACCGTCGCTAACTCCTACGATCAATGGACCCAAGATGGAATTCTAGAATTCTATTGGGGCGAGCATATTCACTTGGGTCATTACGGGTCGCCGCCTCGCTCAAAAGATTTTTTAAAAGCTAAGTCAGACTTTGTGCATGAGATGGTGCGCTGGGGGGGGCTCGATACGCTACCTCGCGGCACCACCGTGTTGGATGTCGGCTGTGGGATTGGCGGTAGCAGTCGCATTTTGGCCCGCGACTATGGATTTTCGACCACGGGTATCACGATTAGCCCTGGACAGGTGCGCCGCGCGACGGAACTGACGCCCCCCGAACTGACGGCCAAGTTCCAGGTGGACGATGCCCTGGCACTGTCCTTTCCCGATAACAGCTTTGATGTGGTGTGGTCGATTGAGGCCGGGCCTCATATGCCCGATAAAGCCCAATATGGTGCTGAGATGTTGCGCGTACTCAAGCCGGGTGGCATTTTGGTCGTGGCGGATTGGAACCAGCGCGACGATCGCCGCAAACCCCTAAATTTTTGGGAGAAGCCGGTGATGCGTCAGCTATTGGATCAGTGGTCGCATCCTTCTTTTTCGAGTATTGAAGGGTTTTCGGAGCAGTTAGAGGCGACTGGTTTGGTCGATGGCGAAGTGATCACTGCTGACTGGACTCAGGAGACTCTACCATCTTGGTTGGAGTCGATTTGGCAGGGCGTGGTGCGCCCCAAGGGCTTGGTCATTTTTGGCGTTCCGGGATTCTTTAAGTCACTGCGAGAAGTGCCCACCTTGATACTGATGCGCATCGCCTTTGGGGCGGGATTATGCCGCTTTGGCATGTTTAAGGCTCGCAAGGCGGTCAACGTCTCGCCGTCCCGTGAAGCTTCTCAAAATGAGGTGCTCCGAGCTTAGTTCGGCGTTCTATAGGGGCTCGAAAATAGCGTCCCAGTTGCCGAGGTTTGGCACTGCCACCCCCTTAAAGAAAAGGGTTCTGTGTTAGGGCTGTCATTGCAGCGCCCATCCCTTGACTCGAAAGCTCTGCCGCAGGTCGATCGCTGATTCTGAGGCGGAGCTTTCACTCCTTTAAAACCCGCTCGGGGTCTCGGCATCGCCAAGGGAATGACGCTACATTCAACATAAACCTGTTGATTTAATTTTTTGATATTTGTTCATGATGCAAGCTGTGCCTGCCGCTCAATCATCCGATCAAACGCCGCTGTATGACTGTGATGTGGCCATTGTCGGTGGCGGTGTTGTTGGGGCAACCTTAGCCGCTGCCCTAAAAGATTCGGGCCTCAAAGTTCTTTTAATCGAAGTCAACACGTTTGAGCAGGCGATCGCCCGCGAACGAGGCTATGCGCTGTCACCGCTGTCGGGTCAAATTTTAGAGGGCATCGGCGTCTGGTCAAGCATCTTTCCCCACATTGGCAAATACCGCCACATCTACCTCTCTGACGCGGATAATGTGGGCATGGTCAAATTTGGCCCCAACGACCTCAATCGCGAATTTTTAGGCTATGTGGGCGAGCATAAAGTGATGCTGGGCGCGCTGCAAACGTTCATCAATGAGCAGTGCGAGCAGGTCAACTGGCTCTGCCCCGCTCGCCCGACTTGCGTACGCTATGACGCCTTGGGAGCAGTGGTTGAGTTAGAGGTGGACGGTCAGCCGCAACAGATTCGTACGCGGTTAGTCGTGGGTGCCGATGGGCCGCGATCGCAAATTCGCCAGTCTGCAGGTATCAAAACCAGGGGGTGGAAATACTGGCAGTCGTGCCTGACGTTTATGATCACCCATGAAGCAGCGCGCAATGACATCGCCTTTGAGCGGTTCTGGCCCGATGGCCCGATGGGCGTGCTGCCCCTGACGGGAAATCGCTATCACATTGTTTGGACAGCCCCCCATGCGGAGGCGAAGGCGCTACAAAACCTTGATGAAGCTGAGTTTCTGGCGGAACTGGAATATTACACGGGCGGTTTTTTAGGCAAGCTGAGCTTGACCAGCGATCGCGCAGTATTTCCAGTGCAACTGTTTCAGAGCGATCGCTACGTCCAACCACGACTGGCGTTGGTGGGAGACGCCGCTCACCGCTGTCATCCCGTCGCGGGGCAGGGGCTGAATCTGGGTATTCGCGATGCCGCAGCGCTGGCGCAGGTGCTCTCTGAGGCGTATCTACGGGGTGAAGATGTAGGAGATCTGCGCGTGCTCAAGCGCTATGAGCGCTGGCGCAAGAAAGAAAACCTGGCGATTTTGGGCTTCACCGATTTCCTTGACCGGATGTTTTCTAACAATTGGTGGCCGATTGTAAAACTGCGCCGAGCGGGTTTGTGGCTGCTGCGTACGGTGCCGCCGCTAAAGGTGCTGGCACTTAAATTTATGACCGGTTTTTGGGGCCGTCGTCCAACGCTAGGCAAAGGGTAAGTCCTGCTATCTAGGGGGATTTGGATGGGTCGCATCACAGAATCGGGAAATCTGGGGCTTGATCTCGATTCCCAGCGATCGGACATCCAATACAATCTTGTTGGACACGCGGAGGAGCCAGGGGGCGGAGGAGCCAGATTTGTCTTCTGGTTGCAGAGCATCGGTATCATCCAACCTTTCTGCAGTCCACTCACAAATCCCCGCCCGGCTCCCGAGAATGTCGGTACAGAAACCCGGTTTCTGGGGCAAAAAGGGGCTCATTCCATCATTGCCTGACCCGAGAAACCGGGTTTCTTGTAATACGCTCATTCCAACACGGTGAAGGTGATTCCAGCAGCGCTTTCGAGCCGTTTGATCAAAGCTTCGCCCAGCAACGCCGCTGGTGTCCAAAAGTCGCCAGGATGCTCTAACTGCGGAACATCCTGAGCTAAACAAAGGGCTGCCTGGCCTAGGATTTTAGCTGTCGAACCATAGCCCGGATCGCGATCGCCCGTCACCTGCACCCGGATTTTTTCACCCTTGGCAGTGGTGCCAACAAACTGCAACTCATAAAAGCCTTGAGCCTGCTCTGCCGCTGTGGGACCTTCACCTGAGGCGGGTAAAACGACCGTTTCTAGCAGCCAGCGAGTGGGCGGTAACGCCGCCGCCAGCACCAAACCATCCAACCCCAGCTTCAGGGCTTGGGCCAGCAGCCAGCCCAGGGGGCCATCATCAGTGACGATACCCTCATCGTATTGAAAGGTTTTGCCGTACGCCTGCTGCTGCAAAAAGTTGGAACGCAACACCACGCGAGTGTTGACATCCGCCATCACAAATGGGGTCACCCAGGCGTGAAAGTCGGGGTCGTATTGCACCGGTATCAGGGGCGGGGGCTGAGCGGCCACCTTGTCGCTATCTGGGCATAGCGAGTAGGGATCGCTGATGGACTCGCGCAGGCGAGCATCGGTTGCCGCCTCTTTAACTAAATTCAGGCCGCTAGCCGCAGTACCACCGGAAACACCCCCTTGCGCGGCGACGACGCGCATTTTGACTCGCGTGCAGGGCTCGCCAAATCGACTTTGAGACTGCTGCTGCAGGTAATAGACTCCTAAGTCAGAGGGGATGGAGTCAAAGCCGCAACAGTGGACAATGCGAGCCCCCGAAGCCTGGACTTGACTCTCGTAGCGCTGAATCATGCGCCGAATCCACTGCGACTCGCCGGTCAGGTCACAGTAATCGGTGCCTGTTTCCGCGCAGGCTTGTATCAGCGGTTCGCCATACAGAGCATAGGGGCCAACGGTCGAGACGACCACGCGGGTCTGGGCACAAAGCTGGTGGAGGGAGTCGGCATCGGTGACATCGGCGATCAGCTGCGGCAGTGGGGCGGCTTCAGCTCCAAGCATTGTGACGAGTGCTTGGAGCTTGGTTGCCGATCGCCCGGCGATCGCCCAACGCAAGGGCGTGGAGGAAGCCGTATGGGTCAGCAAATAGCGACAGAGAAGCTGGCCGACAAAGCCAGTGGCCCCAAACACAACCAAGTCATAGCGGGCAAGATCAGCGGCCATGAAAACATACCTGCGGTGAAGATGACACCGTCTGTAAACAGTGCCGCAGTTACCAAATTAAGCGATTACCGTTGGCCACAGCATCCAGCGGTGGACTGATTGAGAATGAAAATTAGGCAGACTCTTCTAACGAGTGGCTGAACACATCGAAAACTTGGCGACAACAGTGCTTTAGGCGATCGCCCACGGCCCCCTCAGGTACCACCGTTCCCGCAAACGACCACTGATGAATGGTCGAAAACGTCCACTGTTTGCCGCGATGGTCATAGCCGCCGACTTCGACACCAATGACTCGCTTAGTGCAACTATCCGCATCATCGTAAAAGCGAATCTGGACTAAAAAACTGCGGCAGTGAAACGGACGGCTGAGACCCGGAAAATGCAGGCCAATATCCACCGAGTCAGGATCAACCAGCGATCGCGTGTCGCTGTCGTTCGTCCACGGTTTCAGGTCAACCCGTAAATCAGGAAACTCTGATTTGAACAGATGTCCGACGGTCGCAATCTTGCTAGCAAATTC
>ERZ1740058.1493-NODE-1493-length-10876-cov-5.192126_pt1 | contig 10876 bp, 8 predicted proteins | sample MGYA00581745_ERZ1740058 | MGnify/ENA primary metagenome ERZ1740058 (study PRJEB43018, sample SAMN04849742) | marine metagenome | isolation source: floating plastic debris | place: Pacific Ocean | collected 2008-08-30 | study: EMG produced TPA metagenomics... | reverse complement strand
CGTTTCACGACCAGTTTGGAACGCTCGATAACTGCGTCAATTGACTCGAACCGCCCCAAAAGCTTACCCAAGTTCCCACAAATCACTTGATCTGCGAGGTCCAGGACGGCAGTTCGTCCTGGTCGATGGGGGGCTGGGGGCAAAACGAAATTCCCCCCAGTCGCCACGACTCGACGAAGCCCGCATTGTCGCCTTACCACCCCTTGCAAGCGATTACTAGAAGCTCTGCTTTACAATGCTTTCCCAGACTTATGCCTAACGGATAGAGAGTTGGGGGACCGAGGGGGCTTTTGCGTAAGTCCTAAAGGAGTCTTTGCAGCAGTCCCATACGCTTGAGTTCACTCGGACTTCGTCAATCTTGTGCATAGGCTAATCTTTAACTGGTATAAAGACTTCCGGGCTTTGACGACAACCTTTTTACTATGAAGCAGAGAGGCTAGCTGCCGCGTGCTGAGATCACCGTTGAGGCGGCTCTGTAGGTATGTGTAGTCAGTAGTGCTCTCCTGATTGCTGTCTTCATAGGAGACCCGCATGGTTGAAAGCTATCAACCGTCTTCAGAGCATACGCTCGACCGTGACTGCACGACGCTGTCGCGTCACGTGCTGCAACAGTTACAAAGTTTTGGGCCAGAAGCTCAAGACCTCAGCGCCTTGATGAATCGGATTGCGCTGGCTGGCAAACTGATTGCACGCCACTTATCCCGTGCGGGGCTAGTCGCAGACACCCTAGGCTTCACCGGCAAAACCAATGTCCAAGGCGAAGACGTCAAGAAGATGGACGTCTTTGCCAACGACGTGTTTATCTCGGTATTCAAGCAGAGCGGTTTGGTTTGTCGTCTGGCCTCCGAAGAGATGGAAAAGCCATACTACATTCCGGAAAACTGTCCGATTGGCCGCTATACCTTGCTTTACGATCCGATTGATGGCTCTTCTAATGTGGACATCAATTTGAATGTCGGCTCGATCTTCGCCATTCGTCGGCAAACGAGTGATGATCTCGACCACTCAGCATCGGATCTCTTGACTCATGGCCGCGATCAGCTCGCCGCTGGCTACATTCTCTATGGTCCTACCACGGTGCTGGTGTATTCCATTGGTAACGGGGTCCATTCCTTTACCTTAGACCCCAGTCTGGGTGAGTTTATTCTCACGGCTGAGAACATTCAAGTGCCTCAGCACGGCCCCACCTACAGCGTGAATGAGGGCAACTTTTGGCAGTGGGAAGAATCGATCCGTGACTTTACCCGTTATGTGCACCGTCATGAAGGCTATTCTTCACGCTACAGCGGCGCATTGGTGGGCGATTTTCACCGCATTTTGATGCAGGGCGGAGTCTTTCTCTATCCCGGCACGGTGAAAAAGCCTCAAGGTAAGTTGCGTTTGCTCTATGAGACGGCACCCCTCGCTTTTTTGATCGAGCAGGCCGGTGGACGCGCCAGCACGGGTACTGAGCGGCTATTAGATGTGATCCCTACCGAACTGCATCAGCGCACTCCTCTCGTGATCGGCAGTACCGAAGATGTGCAGTTAGTCGAGTCGTTTATTCAAGAGCGCTTGCGCGAGCAAGCCGCGATCGCCACTTCTGCTACCCCTTGAGTCCTGACGTTAGCCGGTTCAGTCAGCCGATGAGCCTGAGCCACAGATCCCAGTTCAGTTCGATTAGCCCTTGTTCATTTAGCCCCAAATTAACGTCCTATGGTTAGTCTGCTCGAAAATCCCCTGCGCGTTGGTTTACAGCAAGACCGCATTCCGGATCCGCAAATCTTGATTATCTTCGGTGCCTCGGGTGACCTGACCCAACGGAAGCTGGTACCGGCACTCTACCAAATGAAGCTGGATCGTCGTCTGCCCCCCGAACTCACCATTGTGGGGGTGGCCCGACGAGAATGGAGCCACGACTTTTTTCGCGAGCACCTGCGAGAAGGCGTCGAAGAATTTGGCGGTGGCCTCGGCAACGAAGCCATCTGGAAGAGCTTTGCCGAAGGCTTGTTCTACTGTCCGGCCAATATTGATAAACCCGAAAGCTATCAACGGCTAAAAGCCTTTTTGTCGGAACTGGATGAACGGCGAGGAACTCGCGGCAATCGCGTGTTCTACCTGTCTGTAGCACCCCGGTTTTTTGGCGAAGCGGCCAAGCAGTTAGGCGCCGCGGGCATGCTCAGTGATCCGACCAAGCAGCGCCTAGTCATCGAAAAGCCCTTTGGCAAAGATATTGGCTCAGCCCGCGTCCTCAACCGCGTCGTCCAAGACGTTTGCAAAGAAGAACAGGTCTATCGCATTGACCACTACCTGGGCAAAGAAACCGTGCAAAACCTGATGGTTTTCCGGTTTGCTAACGCGATTTTTGAACCCCTTTGGAATCGTCAGTTTGTCGACCATGTGCAAATCACCGTAGCTGAAACGGTGGGCCTAGAGGGGCGGGCGGGCTATTACGAAACCTCTGGAGCGCTGCGAGACATGGTGCAAAACCACTTGATGCAGCTCTTTTGCTTAACCGCGATGGAAGCGCCCAACTCGTTGGATGCCGATAGCATTCGTAGTGAAAAGGTGAAGGTGCTGCAAGCCACTCACCTCGCTGATTTAGATGACCTCTCCAAATGTGCCGTGCGCGGGCAGTACGCTCCAGGTTGGATGAAAGGCGTACAAGTGCCCGGCTACCGCTCAGAAGAAGGCGCGAGCGAAGCCTCCACCACCCCCACCTATGCTGCACTAAAGCTGATGATTGACAATTGGCGTTGGAAAGGGGTGCCCTTTTACATGCGGACGGGTAAGCGCATGCCGAAGAAATTATCGGAGATCTCCATCCACTTTAAGGAAGTGCCTTACATGATGTTCCAGTCGGCGGCTAAACAGCTCAGCCATAACGTATTGGCATTACGCATTCAGCCAGACGAAGGTATCTCCATGCGGTTTGAAGTAAAAACGCCCGGCAATTCGTTACGCACGCGCTCAGTCGCCATGGATTTCCGCTATGATGCGGCGTTTGGTAAACCGAGTACAGAAGCCTATGGTCGCTTGTTGGTAGATTGCATGCTGGGTGATCAAACGCTGTTCACGCGTGGCGACGAAGTAGAAGCTTCGTGGCGCATGCTAACGCCTCTGTTAGAGGTGTGGGATGCACCGGCCGATCCGGATGCCATTCCGATGTACGAAGCCGGTACCTGGGGGCCGGTGGAATCGGAGCTGTTGCTGAATTGTGATGGCCGTCGCTGGCGCCGACTCTAGCCGCGTCGGCAATGTCTTCCAGATACCTCTGAGACTCGGCGTTACCGACGCTCGCATCACGCCATTTGCCAGGGGCTGTGCTCCTCACTGTAAAGATTTGACCATGGAATCATCACAGCCTCTGCATCCTCACTAATGTTTTTCAGACCGTTGGCAAAATTTAATTGCCCAGGCTCGCATTTTTACGTTCAGATTTTGATTTGTTTTGACTCACGACTTAGAAGACAACTGGCTTGACTCTGTCCCTCATCACCAAAGCTGATATGACCACTACTCCGCTTGTTGCGCTGCAAAAACCGAAAGGCATTTCGATCGAGGAAATTGAAAGCGAACTCCGCAATATTTGGCGAGTTCAGAATGACGGGGCGACTGCTCCCGTCGCGACACGGGCGAGTACCTTTAGCATCGTAGTGTACGAGCCTGAAGAGTTTCAGCAACTGCTGGCAGCACTGAGATTCTATAAAGACGACATCGATGGCATGCATGGGCCCAAAACGCGAGAAGCCATTCGACAAGCGCAGATCGCCTATGGTCTCAGAGTCACCGGCCGCGTGGATGAATCAACTTTGGCGCGATTGCGTCAAGAATATGTCAGTTTGTCAGAAAGTCAGAAAACGTTCACGAATCCCGACCTGCGGGGCTTTAATCTGAGTGAGGCGATCGCGGCTCAAAACCCCTGCCGGGTCATTACTCTGTGCCCGACCCTGGATGGGGATGACACAATTACCGCGCAAGTATCCGCTTACTGTCCGGTGCAAAAACGTAACGCCAGCAACCTGATCTGTTGCGAATACATTACTCTACGCGGTTCTAAAGCCGCGCTCGACCAAGTATCAGATATCGTTTCATCGTTGATGATTGGCGATTTACCCAAATTTGTTTGGTGGAAGGCGAGCCCCGACCCCGAACAAAACTTATTTGGTCGACTCTCGGAAACCAGCAACTGCTGAATTGTTGATTCCAGCTATTTCAGTGAAGTCGAGTCCGAACTGAGCAAGATTGAGGAGATTACTAAATCTGGCAAATACATTGCTGACCTCAATTGGCATCGCCTCTTTCCTTGGCAAGAACTCACGGCTGAAGCGTTTGATCCCCCAGAGCGGCGTGATGCCCTTGCCGAGATTGATCACGTGAGCATCGATCACGAACCAGGCAATGCGGCCCAGGCGCTTATGTTTCTTGGCTGGCTTGCGAGTCGCCTCGATTGGACTCCTATTCGCTACGTCGAAGAAGGCGGTGACTATGGCATTCGTAAGGTCTACTTGCAAAGCAGCTTGGGCAAACGTGAGATCGAAGCAGAATTGGCCGCTATTCCGGTAGCCGATGTGGGTGAAGTGATTGGTGATTTGATCGGTATTCGCTTGACATCCGATAATCAAAAAGCGGATTGCTGTACCATTCTGTGCTCAGAGACGACTGGCTGTATGCGCATGGAAGCTGGTGGTGGGGCTCAAGCCTGCCGAGTAGAAGAGGTCAGCGCAATCTCTGACCAACGAGCCGATTTAATTTTAGGGCAGCAACTGCAACGCTGGGGCGAAGACGTGCTGTATCAAGAAAGTCTCGCAGTGGTGGATCAGATTCTACAGCTCTGCTCATAGCTGAGGCGATCGTTACCGAATGGCTTGGTGGCCGATGCGACTCCATCGTCAAAGACGAAAGCTAGTTGCTCTACGGCAAGCTTAACTGGCTCAGTACACCCGGTTTCTTACTGTGCAGCAACACTGGCCAGTGGAGCGGTGAGCGCAATTGAAACATAGATGATGAAAGATGACTTTCGAGTTGCCTTCTCATCAGTCAAACTCGGCATATTGAGGCGGGCTTTGGCCCTCACGGCTAGTGATTTTGGGATATTCGCCTTGGGGGGACTTCGAGCGGATTCCTTTGACTTCTATGACGTGCCACCAGTCATCCCCAAAATCAAAGGTGTAACCAAACATTTCCCCCTTTTCTAGATTGAGATCGTTGATGCAAGTCTGAGTTACGTCGCCAGCGTAGTCAAGCTCGGGGATCGACGCGAGTCCGTAGCGCTGACAGTCTGGATCGTCAGGCCCATCGCCCCCAACCTGAAATTCATACAGATGCTCTTCTTCGCGCTCAAAGGCGTCAAAGATAATGTTGTGCAGGTCTTGCAAAGACTGTGCTCCTTTAATGAGAATCGTTCGGGCAATTCGGGGATTTTTACGCACAAAGCTTTCTGTGAGGGGGCCATCCACTAGATTGACTTCGAGAACGTAGAGGGCATCGCTGGCTCTTGAGAGGGACTTTTTCGGCTTGCGGGCGGCTCTAGGGGCTGAGTCAGCAGCTTCAGCGATCGCTAATAGCGGGTTATCAGTTGCATCGAGCCGCTCCGGAACGTAGGGAATGAGACCGGCGGCGGCGAGCTGTGCTTGTACCTCGGGAGGGGCAGAACGAGCATCCAGAATCATGCCGTTGACTGAGATCAACCACGCTAGCGGATTGTCGCTGAGTTGACTCGGCAGGCACCACTCTGGATCAAGCTGTCCAATATCGAGCGTATCGCGGACCTGCTTAGATTTACTCTGGCCCGTACTGCTGCTCACCCCAAACCAGGCATACAAATCACTGGCGCTTATGTGCGGGTCTTGCGACGAGTCAAACAAAAAGTTCGCCATGCCGATCGCGTGACTGATACCGCAAGCCCAACTGCGATCGCGCCCACTTTTGAGCGGTGACGGACGCTTGCGGCAGAGTGCAGCTGTGGCCTGACGAATTAAGGCCGCATATTCAGCATTCAGGTGCTGGGCCGCAAAGTTATCGGTGATCGCGGTAATGCGATCGAAGGTCTCTTGCATGGCCTTGGGCACCTTGTTTGATTTTTTGGCCTTGGCCATCATGCTCACCTCTGTTGACGATTGCTGCAATATAACTGGCACAGCATTACTAGAGCGATTTATCCCAGGGAATTGTCAGGTTTTAGGTACATATCACTTACCCGACGTAATTTCAGTCGCAGTCTGTTAGCCGGGTCATTCAGTTATCATAAATGCCTCTTAGCTAGCGTTTGGGAAACTGGAACATAGCCTGACCAAGGGCCTCACTTGAGGCTGATTGCCGCAATCATTAACAGCTTGATCCCCGAGTCTAATCGCCTTGCCAATTTCCAACTGGGTTCTGACTTGGGGTCTATAAATAGGGGCAGGCTTTGCGATATGATAAACCCGTTTAGGAAATGTTACCTATTGAGTCTTTGAGTGCACAGAGGGTAAAACGCAGTGATTAGAGTAGCAATTAATGGTTTTGGGCGGATTGGGCGGAACTTTCTGCGTTGTTGGTTGACCCGCGACGACAGTCAAATTGAAGTGGTTGCTATCAATGACACGTCTGATCCCGGTACCAATTCCCACTTATTAAAGTATGATTCGATGCTGGGCCGCTTGGAAGCTGATGTCCAAGCTGGCGAAGACAGCCTGATTGTTAATGGTAAAACGATTAAATGCTGCTCTGCCCGTAACCCAATCAATTTGCCTTGGAAAGCTTGGGAAATTGACCTTGTCATCGAGTCAACCGGCGTTTTTCGGAGTGCCGAAGGGGCTGGACGGCACATTGAAGCGGGTGCCAAGAAAGTGCTGATTACGGCTCCCGGTAAAGGCAGCGGCGTGGGCACTTATGTTATGGGCGTTAACGACGAAGACTATGACCCCAGCAAGTTTGATGTTGTTAGCAATGCTAGTTGCACCACCAATTGCTTAGCTCCGATTGTAAAGGCTCTACACGAGAGCTTTGGCATAGTCAAAGGGACGATGACGACCACCCACAGCTACACGGGTGACCAGCGTTTGTTAGATGCCAGCCACCGCGATCTGCGCCGGGCTCGGGCGGCAGCTTTGAATATCGTACCAACGACGACCGGGGCAGCCGAGGCTGTGGCTAAGGTTTACCCTGCGGTCTCTGGCAAACTCAACGGCATTGCTTTGCGGGTACCAACCCCCAACGTTTCGGTAGTAGACTTTGTGGCGCAGATTGAGAAGCCCGCGATCGCTCAACAGATCAATGATGCGATGAAAGAAGCCTCTAAGGGTAAGCTGAAGGGCATTTTGGGTTATAGCGAATTGCCTCTGGTTTCCATTGATTACCGTAAGACAGACGAGTCCTCCATTGTGGATTCCAGCTTGACGATTGCTCTAGGTGGCGACTTAGTGAAAATTGTGGCTTGGTACGACAACGAGTGGGGCTACAGCCAGCGGGTTGTGGACCTAGCTGAACTCGTGGCTCGAAAGTGGAGCTAAAGCTCTTAAGCGATTGCTAACGGAATTCAAGCGTTTTGGCTCCGTTTGACGTAAGTGAGTAGAAGCGCTCGGTATTGACATAGTTGATACCGAGCGCTTTTTAATCCCTCTTCTGTGGCTTTAAGCAGAAGCATTCTGAGAAGCCTAAAATTCTTTCCTAAAATGGCAGCGGCTCAGCCAAACGAGAGCATACAGGGTTCATAAGCTCTATAGCCAGAGTGATTCAAAGAGCGCTATGGTAGGCTGCAGTTTGGTGCCATCAGCCCAAATCACCATAATAATTGTGTGATCAGCATCCATTTCTATAGCACTGTTTTTGCCAGGGGGTATCCCGCCCTCTGCATTTCAAATTTTGTTGTATGAAACGCTTGATGCTTGATGCTGCCTGAGCCCATCAAGAAAACCTTATATTGACGCTGCCACGCTGACTTTTCGGTATAAACAGCTAAACGACAGCTAGAGATCTCGGAGAAAAGAGGATGGCCCAGATTGCTGCTCAGCCCTATGACTATGTGCTGCCGACGAGCGATCGCATTGCCTTAGTCATCATCGACATGCAGCGCGACTTTTTGGAAACTGGGGGCTTTGGAGAAGCTTTGGGCAATGATGTGACTCCCCTGCGAAGTATCGTGCCCACAATACAGCGACTACAACAATACTTTCGCGCTCGCGGATGGCTGATCAATCAAACTATCGAGGGACACCACACCGACCTATCAGATTGCCCCTCAGCGAAGCGCGATCGCGGCAACAGTCCTCTAAAAATCGGTGATCGTGGCCCCATGGGCCGCATTCTAGTGTTAGGACAACCCGGCAACAGTATCATTCCCGAGCTAAAGCCCAATGAGGATGAAATCGTTATTACGAAGCCCGGCAAAGGGGCCTTTTATGCCACGCCTTTCACCTCAATTTTGCAAGAGCAGGGCATTACCCACTTAATCTTTACCGGCGTGACGACAGAAGTGTGTGTGCAAACCACGATGCGCGAAGCCAACGATCGCGGTTACGAATGCCTCTTGGTAGAAGACGGCACCGCTAGCTACTTTCCGGCATTCAAACAGGCTACGTTGGAAATGGTGCGAGCCCAAGGGGGCATCATTGGTTGGACGGCGGCGGCTGAACAGGTCCTAGCCGGGCTCAAGGAGTTAGTCCCCATCTCCTCAGGCATTAAGCCTCACCCGTGATGGATAATGACTCTACCCAAATGCGTGGGCAGCCACCGCCCGGCGTGATTTCAGGAGCGGCCTCTACGTGAACAATCGATTGCAACAGTTCACGAAAATCACCGGCGACGGTTGCCGATTCGATACTGACCTTTTCGCCTTTGTTGACTAACCAACCGTCAAACGGCAAAGAAAAAGAACCCTGCAGGGCATTAACCCCCGCATGGAGCGCTTGTACATCGTCAATAAAAACCACGTTTTCGGCAGTTTCTAAACTCAATGCCTGGGCCGACGGTTGGCCTGGCATCACGTGATAAAAGTTGGCATCCACGCTGACCTTAGCGCCGATGTTGGCATGGCCAGTGGGCTCAGCCAACATGCGTTTAGCCGTCCCTGCACTGTGTAAAAAGTTGCTTAACACGCCATTTTCGATAATCGGTAGACGCCGAGTCGGGGTACCCTCGCCATCAAAGGTCTCAGCACTGACATTTTCGGGATGCAGGGCGTCATCATAGACCGTCAGTAGCGGCCCCGCGAACGCCGTGACGAGGGGATCAGCGGGAAGAAGACAAAGGGTATACAAAAAGCACAGAGCAATAAACAAATTGGAAAAGGCATCCAACAAGCTCAAAAAGGCTTCGGCAGAAAAGACCACTGGATATTTGCCTGATTGAATGGGGCGATAGTCCAAATGACTAAGGGTCTTCTCCGTCGTTTCTTGAATGCAGGCTGCAATATCGAGATTGGGCAACCCTCGGTGCACGCGCATCGCTCCAGCCGAGCGCGGCTTTTTCCCTTCCTGCTCAGTCTTACTATAGAGATATAGAGAAGCGTAGCTGCGCCCCTCGCGCCGCTGGGCCCCGGCACTATTGAGATAAAAGCGATCAACCTGCCGCTGAGCAATCCCGTTGTAGGGGACTGAAGCGATCTCGGCAAGCGCCTCTAGGACATCTCTTTCAGCCACTACTAGTGTTTTAATCAGGTCTTGTACATCACTGGGCGGGATGATTTCACAGGCCACCTCAGCGGTTGGAGCAGTCGCCTCTGGACTAAAGTCAGGAATGTGATCCTTAGCCCCAAACGCACTCGCATCAGCGGCGGTCTGTAGCGCTAAATCAATACCGCTGGCATCAACATCGGTCGTTGTCGTCACCCCAACCAGGCCCTGCTCGTTCCACACGCGGACGATTACACTCGCACGCTGAGACGCCTTGACCTGTTTTGGCTCTCCCTGATCAACTTGCACGCTGCTCTCATCCACCGTCGAACCGTAAACGTCATACTTATGGATCCCCTGTTTTTGGGCGCTCTCTTGTGCGTAGGTGGCGATTTCTTGCAGCGTTGGCATAGTGGTCTATGAGCCTTTTGAATATCAATCACTTATCCATTCTAAAAGGCGTCGTGCCGGGTGGGGTAGCCGAGTGTGAGGGTAGGAGGGTGAGGAAAGGTTTTTTGGAGCCCGTGCGGCGTAACGTTTCCCAGAGCCTGGGGGTTAGAGGGGCAGGGGAGCCAGAAACTTAAAAGATAGAGAGATTTCTGAGACCGCTTAGTAAACAGTGGGTTAGCCGATGAGGCCAGAAGTTTGAAGGCTTGAAGGTTTATCAGTATTCGCAAATGAGCATGGCAATTGCGCGCGCCGCAATCTGTCGCGAGAGCGATCGGCGTTTTGTCCAAATCCCACTTCAGAGAACCCAAGACCCAGCCCTTTGGCTCGACCAAGCATCGTGTTCTGATCACCGCTTCTAGTTCTGACTCTGAACTATCCCTTTGGCACTTTGCCCTCTAAACCCCAGGGGGTTGCGTCCACTGCTCCAAATTTGGGATGCTCCTTTGGCGATAGACGGTGCCCAAAATGTGTCAGGTTTAGTCAGCTAAATGCCCCTTTGTCTGCAAGAATATATAGCCTATGGACTTCACTGGATGACGAGCAATGGGTCGAGCAGAAAGAGTGGTGCTGGCATACTCGGGCGGGGTCGATACGACGGTATGCATCCCCTATCTTAAAAATGAGTTTGGGGTTAAGGAAGTGATTACGCTGGCGGCAGATTTAGGGCAGGGAGAAGACCTTGAACCCATTCGCCAAAAGGCCTTGAAGGCGGGCGCTTCGGAATCATTAGTGGTTGATGCGAAAGAAGCTCTGGTCAAGCATTATGCCATGCCGTCAATTAAGGCGAATGCTCTGTACGAAAATCGCTACCCCCTATCAACTGCCCTGGCTCGTCCTCTGATTGCCAAACTGCT